>ERZ778017.3231-NODE-3231-length-11906-cov-5.440469_pt1 | contig 11906 bp, 7 predicted proteins | sample MGYA00375747_ERZ778017 | MGnify/ENA primary metagenome ERZ778017 (study PRJEB29350, sample SAMN05509838) | bioreactor metagenome | biome: bioreactor; material: wastewater | place: South Africa: University of Cape Town | collected 2014-03-17 ... | reverse complement strand
GGTTGAGGCTATCCAGCGGCAAGGCTATGTGATCGCTGCCGTGCTCCCTTCTGAGGCTGGTACGCCGGCCGCCCCGGCCGCCGCATCCTCCTGCTGCGGCGGATGCCACCGCTGAGTCCGCGCGAGGGCTTGATCCTGATCAATGCCAGTCGGCCCCAAGAGGGCTAGACTGGCCATCATGAGAGCTCGCACGTCCCCTGCCCTGATCTGCCCAGCGTCCGCAGGCGCTGCTGCGGGCGTGCGGGAGCTGTCATGGTGAAGCTGCTGAGGCGATGGCGGCGACCCCGTTCTCGTGCCCGACTGGCATGGGTGGGACTGTGGGCACTGCTGCTGCAGCAACTGGCGCTGGTGGCCTACGCCTGTCCGCTGGAATCGGTGGAAGCTGGACAAGCGACCCTGATGGTCGGTTGCGAAGAGATGTCCGCGCCGGATCCCGATGCTCCGGCGTTGTGCGACCAGCATTGCCAGCGCGATCACATCGCCACGGCCGATGCGAAGGCCCCTCAAGTGCCTTACCAGCCCGCGCTGGCCGCCTTCGCGCTCGTGCAGGCTCTGTTACCACCGGTACACGCGCAGTTCTATCGGGATGTTCCGGTGTGCGTGTCCGATCCGCCTCCCCTGCAGCGCTTCTGTAGCCTGCTGATTTAAGCCCCCTCCTGGATTGACCCGTGCTCGTGCTGCATGCGTTGCAGCGCGCTCGTTGTCGTTTGTCCGGAGGTCTTATGGAGATGTCTTTCTTCTTGCGTGCAAGGCGCAGTATGGCGTTTGGGTTCGTGTTTGCCCTGGCGCTCAGTGGTCCTGTGCTGGCGGCACCGCCCGCTATCCCGATCAGCTACACAGAAGCCCTACAACGGGCGCTTGCTAACGCCCCAACCCTGCAGGTGCGCCGATCCCAGATCGATGCCAGTACCGAAGAAGCCGCGCGTGCTGGCGCGCTTCCCGACCCACGTTTGATCGTGGGGCTGGCGAACTGGCCTGTCAGCGGACCCGATGCCTTCAGCTTGCGGGCCGATGAGATGACCACCCAGCAAGTCGGTCTGATGCAGGAGTTTCCTGCGCGTGCGAAACGACGCGCCGAGCACGCGCTGGCGCAAGCGACGCTGGCGCAAGCGCGCTCACTGTCGATGGCCGAACAGCAGATGGTGGCCCAAGCGGCCGCGCTGGCCTGGATCGAGCTGTGGAGTACGCAGCAAGCCGTAGATGCGTTGGAAGGTCTGCGCGAGCCGGCCCGTATAGCCGAGCGTGCGGCGCGTGCTCGCTTGGCAGGCGGCACGGCCGGGGCCAGTGATGTGCTTGCCGCCCAGGCCGCCCTACTGCAGTTGGACAATCGCCTGGAGCAGGTACATGCGGAGCACGCCGCCGCGCAGGCCGGCCTGGCGCGGTGGTTGGGTATTGCACCAGAGGCGATCTTGGCCAGTGGTGCGGCACCGGATTTTTCGCAGTTGCCATTGGAGCCCACCCAACTGCTGGCCAAACTGGACCAACACACGCCACTACTGGGCTGGGAGGCACGCCAGAGCTTAGCCCAGGCCCAGGTGGATGCGGCCGTGGCCGAAACCCGCCCGGATTGGAGTGTGGAGCTCACCTACGGACGTCGCGAGCGCGCACCCGACGGCATGGCGCGCAGCGACATGCTCATGGTGGAAGTGGGTGTGGGCCTGCCGCTGTTCCAGAAGAACCGCCAAGCACGAGGCATCGCGGCACGGCGGGCCGAGCTGGAGGCGGTGTCCGCAGAGCGCGATGAGGCCCGGCGCATCCAAGCCGAGTCGGTGCAACGCGCGATAGCGCGATGGCGCGGGTTAACCGGCCAGTTGGAGCGCCAGAACACGCAGAGCCTGCCTTTGGCGCGCGATCGTGCACGCACGGCGTTGGCCGCCTACGGCGCCGGTGCCGACCTGCAGCCGTGGCTGGAAGCGCGGCGCGATGAGATCGAATTGCAACTGGAGAACGCCCGTCTGCTGGGCGAACAGGGCCGTGCCTGGGCGGCACTGGCCTATCTGCTGCCCCATGAGGAGAACACGCCATGAGCCCGACCAAGACGCGTCTCACACAGCTCGCCGTGGCCCTCGGGTTGCTGGCGCTCGGCTTTGCCGGCGGCTACGCCTGGATGACGCAAACCTCTGATACCACCCCGCCCACTGGCACGAGCGGCGCAGATCAAGCACGCAAGGTGCTGTACTGGTACGACCCCATGGCGCCGGAGCAGCGATTCGACAAGCCGGGCAAATCTCCGTTCATGGATATGGAGTTGCTGCCCAAATACGCAGATGAGGCCATGGGGGGCGGAACGCAGATCGATCCGCGCCTGCAGCAGAACGTGGGCATACGCACTCAGGAAGTGACGGTAGAGTCACTAGGTACCGCCGTACGCGTGCCGGGCACACTGACGTGGGATCTGACCCAGGAAACCGTGGTCAGTGCGCGCATGGAAGGCTTGATCACCCACGTGCAGGTAAAGGCGCCGTTTACCGAGGTTCGTCGTGGTCAAACGCTGGCCACCGTGCAGGCCCCGGCATGGAACGCGGCCATCGCCGAAGCACATGCCCTGAGCCAAACTCAGTCCGCGGGCGCGCGTGAGCTGCAGGGTGCGGCGCAACAACGGTTGCGTTCGTTGGGTGTTCCTTCTGGCGCCTCGGCCAGAAGTGGCGTCGTGCTTGGCGCAGACCACAGTGGTGTCGTGACCGAGATCCTGGCACGCGAGGGACAGACGGTGATGCCCGGTACGCCACTGTTCAAGATCAATGGGCTGGACACGTTGTGGCTGGAGGCCTCGGTACCCCAGGCAGCGCTGGGCACCTTGCGGCCGGGGACCTCAGTGCAGGCCACGGTCAGTGCCTGGCCGGCAGAGCGCTTTGCCGGACAGATCCAGGCGTTGCTTCCCCAGGTCGACATGGCTAGTCGCACGCAGCGGGCGCGAATTGTGCTGCGCAACCCGCAGCGTCGGCTGGTGCCGGGCATGTTCGCCGAGGTTCTGGTGCAGCCCGACGCCGAGCAGGCCCTGCCAGTCGTTCCCACGGAGGCGCTGATCGCCACCGGGCGGGACAGCCGGGTCATCGTGCAGGATCCGGACGGGAGCTTCCGGCCAGTGCGGGTGAGTGTGGGACGTAGCGTGCAAGGGCGCACGCAGATCGTGGCAGGCTTGGCCGGTGGTGAACGCGTGGTCGTCTCGGGTCAGTTCTTGCTCGACTCCGAAGCCAGTCTCTCCGGTGCGTTGGAGCGCCTGGGTGCTGCACAACCGACACGCCCTGCCAGCGCATCAGGTGTGCACGAGCGCCATGACGCCGGGCACGAACCACGCACTGTCGTGCCGTCACCGTCCAGACAGCCGGCGCCTGTCGCGCCAGACACCTCCACCTCTACGCCGCCGCGCTGCCCGGTGCAGTACTGGTATGACCCGATGGTGCCGGAGAAGCATTTCGACAAGCCGGGCAAGTCACCGTTCATGGATATGCAGTTGGTACCCAAGTTCGGCCCCGCCGCAGCCGCTGATTGCCAGGCAAGCGAGGTCATGTCCGAAGCGATGGAGGGCACACCATGATCGCGCGCCTGATCCATGCTTGCATCGCCAATCGCGTGCTGGTGCTGGTTGCCGCCGCGCTGCTGGCGGTGGTCGGTATCTGGTCGGTAAAGAACACGCCGCTGGATGCGCTGCCGGACCTGTCCGATACCCAGGTCATCATCCGCACGCAATGGGCGGGGCAAACCCCGCGCATCATCGAAGACCAGGTCACCTACCCGTTGGCCACCACGATGTTGTCCGTGCCGGGCGTGAAGGCGGTACGCGGCTTCTCCTTCTTCGGTGATTCATTCGTCTACATCCTATTTGACGATGCCACTGATCTTTACTGGGCGCGCTCTCGAGTGCTCGAGTACTTGAGCCAGGTACGCGATCGACTTCCGCCGAATGTGAATCCGGCGCTGGGTCCTGATGCGACAGGACTGGGCTGGATCTACCAGTACGCCTTGGTGGATCGGACCGGTCGACGGGATGTGGGGCAGCTGCGTGCGTTGCAGGACTGGTTTCTTCGTTATGAGCTAAAAACCGTGCCGGACGTGGCTGAAGTAGCCAGTGTGGGCGGTGCGGTGCGCGCCTGGCAGATCCAGCCGGATCCGCAGGCGTTGGCGGCCCGTGGACTGACGGTGGCCGAGCTCATCGAGGCGGTGGATGCGGCCAACGGCGCTACCGGGGGCTCGGTGATCGAACAAGGCGAAGCCGAACTGATGGTGCGCAGCGAAGGCTACCTGCGCACACAGGAGGCGTTCGAACAGGTGCCGGTAACCGGCAACGACGGCATCCCCGTCCTGCTCGGCGAGGTGGCCACGATCAGTCGCGGGCCGGTCTTCCGTCGGGGTATCGCAGAGTTGGATGGTCAAGGTGAGGTGGCCGGCGGCGTGATCGTTCTGCGCACCGGCAAGGATGCCTTGGGGGCCATTCGGAACGTCAAAGCGCGACTGCAGGCGTTGCAATCCAGCTTGCCCGAGGGCGTGGAAGTGGTGCCGGTGTACGACCGCTCCGAGCTGATCCAGGATGCGGTACGCAACCTCACCCACAAGCTTGGCGAAGAGTTCCTGGTCGTAGCGCTGGTATGCCTGCTGTTCCTGTGGCACCTACGCTCGGCGTTGGTGGCCGTCATCACCCTGCCCTTGGGTATCCTGGCGGCCTTCATCGTGATGCACGCCCAGGGGATCTCCGCCAACTTGCTGTCATTAGGCGGCATCGCCATCGCCATTGGTGCGATGGTCGATGCAGCGGTGGTGATGATCGAAAATGCACACAAGCATCTGGAGCACTGGCGGGAGGCGCACGGCCGGGAACCTCAGGGTGAGGAGCGCTGGCAGCTGATGGCCCGCTCGGCGGCCGAGGTCGGACCGGCCCTGTTCGCCAGCTTGCTGGTCATCACCCTGTCTTTCGTGCCGGTTTTTGCCCTGCAGGCGCAGGAAGGGCGATTGTTCTCGCCTCTGGCCTACACCAAGACCTACGCGATGGCCGCCGCAGCAGGGTTGTCGGTGACCTTGATCCCGGTCTTGATGGGCTACCTGATCCGCGGCCACATCCGGCCGGAACAGCAGAACCCCATCAATCGCATCCTGATCGCGGGCTATCGGCCCATCCTGCTGTGGGTCCTCAAACATCCCGGTGTCACCTTGCTGCTCAGCGGCCTGCTGCTAGTGCTCACCTTGATCCCCTTTAGCCGGTTGGGCAGTGAGTTCATGCCGCCCTTGGAAGAAGGCAGCCTGTTGTACATGCCCACGGCCCTGCCCGGCCTGTCCGCCGACAAGGCCCGTCAGTTGCTCCAGCTCTCGGGCCGGATGATCAAGACCGTACCGGAGGTTGAGCATGTGTTCGGCAAGGCGGGCCGTGCCGAAAGTGCGACCGATCCGGCACCGATCGAAATGTTTGAGACCACCGTGACCTTCAAGCCGCGGGATCAATGGCGCCCGGGCATGACCCCCCAGAAGCTACGCCAGGAGTTGGACGCAGCGGTCAAGATTCCCGGTCTGACCAACCTATGGGTCCCGCCCATTCGCAATCGCATCGATATGTTGGCCACCGGCATCAAGAGCCCGATTGGGATCAAGGTCTCCGGACCCGATGTGGAGCAGATCGAGCGCCTGAGCCAGCAGATCGAGCAGGTGGCCAAGACTGTGCCCGGCGTGAGTTCGGCACTGGCCGAACGCGTCACGGGTGGGCGCTATGTCGATGTACAGGTGCGCCCGGAAATCGCTGCACGTTACGGATTCACTCAAGGCCAACTCCAGCAACTGATTGCCACGGTCGTTGGCGGCGATCCAATCGGGGAAACGATCGAGGGGCGCGAACGCTATCCCATCGTCTTGCGCTACCCCCGTGGCCAGCGTGACTCGTTGCAGGCCTTGCAGGATCTGCCGCTGATCGCGCCAGGCGGTGTGCAACTGACCTTGAGCCAGGTGGCGGAGCTGTCAATCAGCCCAGGCCCGCCGATGCTCAAGAGCGATAACGGCCGGTTGGTGGGCTACATCTACGTGGATGTGGCCGATCGCGACTTGGGATCGGTGGTCCAGGACCTGCAAGCCGCGGTACAGACCCAGGTGAGTTTGCCTGCCGGCTATGGTCTGGCGTGGTCGGGGCAGTACGAGTATCTGCAACGGGCTTTGGCACGCCTGCAATGGGTGGTGCCCGCGGCGTTGGCGATCATCTTCCTGGTCATCTGGATGGTGTTTCGCCGGCTTAGCGATGTATCCATCATCCTGCTCAGCTTGCCCTTGGCGTTGGTGGGCGGTTTCTGGTTGATCTGGGGGCTGGGCCATGCGATTTCGGTGGCCAGCATGATCGGATTCATCGCCCTGGGCGGCGTTGCGGCTGAGTTCGGCGTCATCATGCTGCTGTACCTGCGTCATGCCTGGGAGCAGCGCTTGGCCAGCGGTGCGCCGGAAGATGTGTCTACCCTGCAAGAGGCTATCTACGAAGGCGCCGTGCAACGGGTGCGCCCGAAGGCGATGACGGTAGCCGTCATCCTGGCCGGGTTGTTTCCGCTTTTCGTCGGTGCCGGTGCCGGCTCGGAGGTCATGCAACGTATCGCCGCGCCGATGCTGGGTGGCATGCTCACCGCACCGGTGCTCTCCATGGTGGTGATTCCCGCAGCGTTCTATCTGGTGCGGCGACGTGGATTGCGCGCGGCGCGGGGCGACCAATGAGAGACAGACTGAGCACTTGAGGTAAGTCCCCACAAAAAGACGCCAGTCATGGAAGAAGTCATGACTGGCGTCAAAGGGGAGAGTACCGCCTACATGCTTACTTATCAGTGCCCGGCGTGCGGGGAAATCTCAAAGCTCAGCGACGCCCGATCCGACACAAAATCCAAACCCTTTTGTGTAGAGGGCACCATGTGATTGGTGTGGATGTACCAGGTCTTGGCGGTGGTCACCTGGAAACTGGCTTGGCCTTGGGCATCGGTGCGCAGGAGCGTAGCGCTACCGTGCCCACCCTTGACCGGTGCGTCAGCACGATGACCGACGTACACGCGTAGGTTGGGCACTGGCGTGCCCTGCTGCAGCACCTGGAACGACAGCTGTTCGCCGACCTTCACGCTTCCAGGATTGCGGGCCAAGCGGATCTCCAGCGGATAGCCCAGCGAGGCAGCGAAATCGTCGGTCAGTTTTGTGCCCACCTGTCCAATGGCACGAGCATGCTTGGTATAGCTATAGGTGACCCCTTTGGGAAACTTGCTCGCATCATAGGTGGCCAGGGTATCGGGCAAGTCTTCCAACTCCAGGTACTTGCCGAACTCGCTGGCCGTACGCGTGCTGGTGGAGGCCATCGTCGAGACCCCCAGCAGATAGGTGCCCTCGCCCGCCGGATGCACGGTGAGCTGGCTCTGCTTGCCGACCTCTTTCCAACTGGCCAAGTCCGGGGCAGCCTTAGCGCCGCCCTGACTGAGCGAAACGTCCTGTAGACGCGCTCGGGTGACTGCACCTGCACTTTCATCGAAGGTGCCATTGTTCACCAACGCGGTGTTCGCCTCGCCCGCTGCGGTGCCGGGCTTGGAAAACGCGACAAACAGGTCGTGCGCGCCGGCGCTGCCGGCCACCGCGAACAGCAGTAGTGCGGCGGATAGTCGCGTGTTTCTCATGATGTGTAGCTCCTTGGGATCGTGGCTTACCAGTGGTAACCAAAGCGGACATTCCAGCGACGACCCAGCAAGTCGTACGTCATGGTGTCGGTGTTGGCGTTGGGGTTGTTCTGCACGAACGGCGCCTTCTTATCGAGCACGTTTTCAACGCCGGCGGAGATGTCCCATTTCTTCTTGATGCCGTAGCTCAGTTGCAGGTTGTGGTACACCACGCTGGACACATGCGAGCCGATCGTGCCGGGCACGGCGATGATGTCGTCCGCGCTGCCGATGTACTGCGCCGAATAGACGCCGGTCCAACGGTTTTTGCCCATGCGCAGTGAGCCCAAGCCACGCCACTGGGTGTAGCTACCCAAGCCGCTGGTGATCTTGCCGGCGTACTCAATGGTGGTGGCACCGGCGAAGGGAGTGACGTCGTAACGCTCCAGATACGAGGCGTCCAGACTCGCGCTGGCCTGCCAGCCGGCCACATCGAACTGATACAGCACGCCGATATCAACACCTTCGGATTCCTCGCTGGCCGCATTGACCTGCTGGGACGAGAGGTAGTTGACCTCACCGGTGACCGGATCACGGGTAAAGTTGGCCGGCGAGCAGAACGGATGGGCCAGGTTCGGCGTGGTGTAGCACGCACGCAGCTTGACCGAGCCTTCAATGCTACGGATCGCGTTCTCGATGCGGATACGGTAGTAATCGGCCGTGAGCGTCAGTCCCGGCGCAAACCCTGGGGTCCACACAAAGCCTGCCGTGAAGGTCCGCGCATCTTCAGGCTTGAGGTCGGGATTGCCGCCGGTCGTGGTAAGGATGGTGTTGCCCAACTGACGAAAGTTGGTCGGCACGCCCGCGGCTTGGCAGTTGGCCCGAATGACCGAGTCGGCCGGTAACGTGCTCCAGTTGCTGCACGGATCCAGCGTAGTCAAGCTGCCTTGGCCGATGCCACCGAACAACTCCGGAATGCTGGGGATGCGAAAAGCCGTGGCGTAGTTGAGACGGATCTTGAGAGGTTCGGCCACCTGCCAATCCAACCCCACCTTGTAGTTGGTGTCGCTGCCGAACAGGTCGTAGTCCGAATAGCGGCCGGCCAGGTTCAAGGTGGCGTAGTCCACCAGCGGAATGTCCTGCAACAGCGGGACGGCGAACTCGACAAACGCTTCCTTGGCCGAGTACTCGCCTTCGATCGGATCTTGACGCACGATGTTGGCGCTGCCGTTGACCACCAGCGGGTCCGGATACAGCCAACCGCGTTCCTTGCGAAACTCCACGCCCGAGGCGAAGGCGACGCTGCCGGCGGGCAGATCGAACAGGGCGCCGGAAATGGTGCCGCTAAAGCCCTGCTGGCTGTTGCCACCTGAGCCACGCTGGGTAAACAGAATGTAGTCCAGCACTTCAGGCGTCAGATTGCCGTAGCCCAGATAGTTGCCGCAAGGAATGGCCGCGCCCGGGGTGTTGCTGCACAGGCTGGTATTGAGAGTGTTTTCCACCCGGTCCAGGTTGGCAATGTTGGTCGAGCTGTCGGTGGCCGAATTGCGCCCCCAGTTCAACGCCACATTCCATGCCCAGTTATCGCCCCACTGCCCTTCCAGCCCTAGCACGGTGCGGAACGTATCGACCTCCTGCTCGGTGATGCGCGCCCCGGCTTCTTCGAGACGCCGACGTTCCAGGGTCAGGTTCTGGCCGGTGGGATTGGTGGGATTGGTGGCGGCGATCCGGATGGTGCGATACACCCCCAAGGTGTTGGGCGAAGCGCGCTGATTGGACTGGCGATTGGTCGCCATCAGTTCCGTGAACAGACGGGTGTTCTCGGTCAGGTCGAATTGACCAAAGCCACTCAAGCCCACTCGCTTGATCGGGCTGACCGCATTGAGCAACAAGTTGGAGTTGTGGTTGTGCTTGGCCGGATCATAGAGCTCGTAGGAGCGTGGATCCCCGTTGGGGTCCTGGTTGAAGTTGACCACGCGACCATCGGCCAGCCGGGCTCGCCCACCGATGGTGGACGAGTTGCCCACGCACTGCAGGGTGCCGGCCACCACACCCAACGGACACGGTGCCCGCGAAGCCATGGTGATCGTGCCGCTTTCGGCATAGGTCAGGGCACCCGACATTGAGCTGCGCTCGCCGATGGTACCGAAGGCGAGGTTGAAGGAGCCGATCTCGCCATCGCCCTGGAAAGTCTGACCATAGCGGGTGGATAGCTCCACGCCATCCATTTCCTTGCGCGTGATGATGTTCACCACACCGGCCACGGCATCGGCGCCGTAGATCGCCGATGCGCCGTCCTTCAGGATCTCGATGCGATCAACCAGGGCCAAGGGCACCACGTTCAGATCCACCGAATTGTTGGCGCCGGTACCACCGTTGACCACGCGTCGGCCGTTGAGCAGTACCAAGGTGCGGTTGACGCCCAAGCCACGCAGGTTGATCTGGGTGGTGCCGTTACCGTTACCCGTCCAGAAGTTGTTGGATTGCGAGCCGGCTGCACCGGCCGATGCAGGCAAGCGCTGCAACAGTGTTTCCACGGACACGGCGCCGGAGCTTTGGATGGTTTCAGCATCGATGACGGTAGTGGGTCCCACGCCGGACATCTGGGCACGCTTGATATGGCTGCCAGTTACTTGGACCGCATCAAAGGTGGTGGGTGCAGTGGTCGACGTCGTGGAGGCGTCGGCGCCGCCGGAGACGGTGGAGGCGTACGTGTCGGAGCCGGCTTGCCCTAGGCTGGAAGATGGTGTGCCGCGGGTACTGGGCGCCGGTGCATTTGCCGCCTCGCGGACGATGGCCAATGCGCCACTTTGATCCCGCTTGACGGTCAACCCAGTGCCCGCCAGCAGACGGTTCAGCGCCGCGTCCTGGGACATGTCACCGCGCGCCCCGGAGGTGCGCCGATCGCGCACGTCTTCGCTCAGGTAGACCAGACGAACGCCCGACTGCCTGGCATAGGCCTCCAGCGCGACCTTCAGATCCCCTTCTGGAATATCAAAGGTGCTTGTTTGTGCTGCGGCTGAGGCCGCGATGACCAGACCACACATGACAGCCAACGCTGTCCTCGCCACTTTCGTACGTGCCATGCATTTTCCCCAGGTCGGCGCAAATCGGCCTTATGTCTGAGACGAGATGGCGACGCAGTTCCGGTATGAAATATTTCAGATTGATGTCTGTAGGCGATTCAATGCGGTTGCGAGACACGAATCTGATCGCCGTGTGTCTCTACGCGCAGATTGAAGCCCGTGGCCAGCAGTCGCGCGAAGGCATCCACCCCGGCAGCATCGAAGCTGCCACCCACGCGCATGTGGGCGGTTTCCGGATCCATCAGCACCAGCTGCTTTTCGTTGTAGCGATTGAACTGGGCTGCCACATCGGCCAAGGTGGATTGATCGAACTCCAATGTGCCATGGCGCCAGCTCAGGGATCGCCGCACCTTGTCCTGCGCATTCACCGCTACGAGCGTGCCGGCCGGTTTGCTGTACAGCAAACCGCCGCCCTGTACGATCACGGGCGGGCGGCCGGGCTTGGCCACCATCGGCTCGACGCGCACCTTGCCCTCCAGCACCGCCACTTCCAGGCGCTCGCGTTCTTGCCTGACGGAGAACTTCGTTCCCAAGACCACCACCTTGTGGTCGCCGGCATGGATCACAAACGGATGCGCAGGGTCTGGCTTTACGTCGAAAAAGGCTTCGCCTTTGTCCAGCCATACATGGCGCAGCGAGGGATCCACCTGCGCGCGGAGCTCGGTGTGCGTATTCAGTTCCACCCGCGAACCGTCCGACAAGGCCACGACTTCCCGCCCCCCAACCTCGGTGGTGTAGCGAGTACCCGGCCCCCACCAGGGCATGTTCAGCAGTACGGCCAGCATTGCCACCGCCGCGGCCACTGACCAACGCACCGGTGAGGCCCAACGCCGCGTGCGAGGTGATTGCACGCCGCGCACGGCCGCCAGTCGATCGGCTCGATCCCACACCGACTTCAAACGAAGCCAGGCCACACGATGGGCCGTATCCTGCCCCAACCAAGCATCAAGCTGCCTCTGGTCCTGCGCGGTCCACTGCGAAGATTCGGCGCGATTGATCCACTGCGCAGCAACTTGTTCGATGTCGTTGTGCGGGCTCATGGGTGCGAACGTTCCTTGTTGAAGCGCCGGGCCGGGCGCTGAATCTTGCCGGTACCGCCAAGCATGAAGTCCGCCAATGCGCGCATGCCCAACAACGTCTGGCGCTCCACCGTATCTTCGGCGATCCCCAGGCGGCTGGCCACTTCGCGTTGGCTCAAGCCGTAGATCTTGCGAAGCTCGACGATCTGCCG
>ERZ778017.3230-NODE-3230-length-11907-cov-8.242744_pt1 | contig 11907 bp, 8 predicted proteins | sample MGYA00375747_ERZ778017 | MGnify/ENA primary metagenome ERZ778017 (study PRJEB29350, sample SAMN05509838) | bioreactor metagenome | biome: bioreactor; material: wastewater | place: South Africa: University of Cape Town | collected 2014-03-17 ... | reverse complement strand
TCTACAGCATCCTGCCCGAGGCCGACGGCGGGGTGCTGTTCGGCACCGCCCGCAATGGCATCGTCCGCTATTACCAGGGTGCCTGGCAGCGCGTGGGTGGCGAGGCGACGCGCACGCTGGCGGTATCTGTGTTGCGGCGTGGCAGCGACGGCGCGCTGTGGTTCGCCTCCGGTCGGCGCCTGATGCGACTGGACGGGCTCGGCCTGCACGACGCCGGCAGTCTGGCGGGGCTGCCGGCTGGCGAGGTGCTGGCGCTGGTGGAGGACCAGAACGGCGCGCTGCTGGTGGCCGGCGAAGCCGGGCTGTACCGCATCGCGCAGGGCCGCGCACAGCGCTGGGGCGCGGACTGGGTGGCGCCCGGCGCGGCAACCGCACTCCTCGCCGATGGCCGTGGCGGCTGGCTGGCCGCGCATGATGGCGGCGTGCGCTGGCGGCATGCCGATGGCCGGGTCGAACGCATTGATGTGGGCCGGCGGGTCAGCGCGATGGTGCTGGACGAGCAGGGCGTGCTGTGGATGAACCTGTCCGACGGCCAGCTGCTGCGCCGCGACGCCGATGGCAGCCAGTGGCCGATGGGGATTCCCGGCACGGTCAACAAGGCATTGCTGCTGGACCGTGAAGGCCTGGTCTGGGTGGGCAGCAGTGATGGCCTGTACCGGGTCGCCGATGGTCAGGCCAGCGGACTGACACGGCGGGACGGGTTGGGCAGCGACTACGTCCGCACCGTGCTGCAGGACGACGCAGGCGCCTACTGGATCGGCCATGCCGACGGCCTGTCGCGCTGGTCGCAAGGGCGGATGCAGACCATCCGGCTGGGCGAGGGTGCCGGGGCGCATGACACCTCGGTGCTGTCGCTCGCCCGGCACCAGGGCCTGCTGTGGGTGGGTACCTACGATCTGGGCGTGCTCCAGCTGGACCTGCAGGGGCGGGTGCTGCAGCGCCTGCGTCTGGGCAGCGGCACCCAGCCGGTGGTCCGCGCACTGCTGCCGGAGCCTGACGGCAGCCTCTGGATCGGCGGCAACCACGGGCTGGTCCACTGGCGCGACGGCCGGGCGCATCCCTATCTGGGTGGCGCGGGCCAGCCGGACCTCGTCGTGCAGGCGCTGTACCGTGACCCAAACGGCCCACTCTGGATCGGTACCAACAACGGCATGGCCATGCTCGATGCAGGCGGCCGGCTGCATCGCTGGGAGCCGGAACACGACGTGCCCGCGCAGTACTTCTTCGACTTCCTGCGCGATGGCCGCGGCGATTTGTGGATCGCCAGCGACCGCGGTCTGCTGCGCATGCGCGATGGCCGCTTCACGGTCTACGACCATGCGCGCGGATTGCCGCGCGACAAGCTGTTCCGGATCATCGATGACGGCGTGGGCAGCCTGTGGCTGTCCAGTAACACGGGCGTGTTCCGGGTAGCGCGGCGCGAGCTGGATGAAATCGATGCCGGCACCCGCACCCAGCTGGCCGTGCACGTGCTGGACCGCAGCGACGGCATGCCCGGCAGCCAGAGCAATGGCGCCAGCCAGCCCGCCGGCTGGTTGACGCGGGAGGGCCGGCTGCTGTTCCCCACCTCGGCCGGGCTGGCGGTGATCGAGCCGCGCGCGGTGGTGACCGGACGCGTCGGCGCGCCGCCGGTGGCATTCGAGCGGATCATCGTGGACGGGCAGGCGCAGCCGCTGCGGCCGCTGCTCACCCTGCAGCCACGCGCCAACCGGCTGGCAATCGGCTATGCCGGGATGAGTTTCCGCGCGCTGGACAAGCTGCGTTACCGCTATCGCCTGCACGGCTATGACCAGGATTGGGTGAGCGCGAGCGCCGACAGCGAGGCTGTGTATACCCGGCTGCCGCCGGGCAGCTACCAGCTGGAAGTGCAGGCGATGGCGATGCCGGCGGATTGGTCCCGCAGCGAACGCATCGGCAGCGCGCGCATGGACATCACCGTGGTGCCCGCGCTGTGGCAGCGGCCGTGGGTGCGCGCACTGCTGGCGCTGGGAGTGGTGGCCGTGGGCGCGCTGCTGGGCTGGTGGCGCACCGCCAGTCTGCGCCGGCGCCAGCGGCAGCTGAACCGGGTGATCGCCGAGCGCACCGAGGAACTCAGCGAGAAGAACCGCCAGCTGGAGGTAGCCGGCTATCGGCTGCAGCACTTGGCCACCCATGACGGCTTGACCGGGCTGCCCAATCGCCGCGCCGGCGACGCCCAGCTGGTCGGCACGGTGGCGCAGGCACGGGCAGAAGCCAGGCCGCTCAGCGTTGCCCTGATCGACATCGACCACTTCAAGCAGATCAACGATCGGCATGGCCACGCGGCGGGCGATGCCGTGCTGCAGGCGGTGGGGGCCGCCCTGGCGGAATTCGTGGCGGAGTGGGGCCTGTTCGCCGCGCGTTTCGGCGGCGAAGAATTCCTGGTGTGCATGGAGGAACTGCCGCTGGCGGAGGGCGCAACGCGGATGCGCGAGCTGCTGGAGCGTATCCGGACGCTGTCGGTGACCACCGAGGAGGGCGCGGAGCTGCACTGCACGTTCAGCGCCGGCGTGGCCGAACTGGTGCCCGGACAGACCCCGCATGCGCTGCTGGCGCTGGCCGATGACCGCCTGCTGCAGGCCAAGCAGCAGGGGCGCAACCGCATCGTCGCCGGCTAGGCGTTCGCCGCCCGGTCGCGGCCGCCATCCAGCAGGGCGATGAAGGCCTGCGTGGCGCGCGATGGCGTGCGCCCGGCGTGGGTGACGCAGCCCAGCTGGCGCGACAGCTTCAGGCCGCTGACCGGCAGGACGCGCAGGCTGCGGTCCAGCATGGTCCGCGGCAGCACGCCCCAGGCCAACCCCACCGAGGCGAGCATCTTCAGTGTCTCCATGTAGTTGCTGGTCATCCGCAGACGCAGCGGCAGGCCGCGGCGGCCGAAGGCGTCTGCGACGATGCGATGGGTGAAGGTGTGCGTTTCCGGCAGCACCGCCGGATGCGCCGACAGTTCAGCGAGTGTGGGGCGGGCACGGCGCGCCAGCGGGTGGTTGGGCGCGGCGACGAAACACAGCGGATCCTCCCACAGCGGTGCAGCCCGCAGCGGCGACGTGGCGGGCCCGAGGGTGGTGAGGGCCACGTCGATCCGGCCCAGCAGCACCTCGTTCCAGGCCTGCTCGGAATCGAGGAAGCGGATATCCAGATCCACCTGCGGATACCTGGCCACGAACCGGCGCAGCAGCGGCGGCAGGCGGTGCAGGCCGATGTGGTGGCTGGTGGCCAAGCGCAGGGCGCCGCCCACGCCCTCGCCCACCTCGCGCAGCGCGCGGCGCGCTTCACCGGCTTCGTCCAGCAGCCGCTGCGCGCGCGGCAACAGCGTTCGGCCGGCCTCGGTCAGCACCACCTGCCGGCCCAACCGGTCGAACAGGCGCGTTTCCAGCGTGGCTTCCAGCTGGGCGATGCGCTTGCTGACCGCGGGCTGGGTCAGGTGCAGCCGCTCCGCTGCGAGGGAAAAGCCCCCGTGTTCGGCCACCGCGACGAAAGCGGCAAGCCCGGGCAGGTCCATATGCATTCCTTGATGGAATCGAATGGATGAAAAATATCCATTTGAGTCATCCAATGGAAGCCGGCAGTCTGGGCCGTGCGCCGCACCGGAGACCGGACCATGCCCGGCAAGACCCTCTACGACAAACTGTGGGAGAGGCACGAGGTCAGCCGTCGCGACGACGGTTCCTCGCTGCTTTACATCGACCGCCACATCCTCCACGAGGTGACCTCGCCGCAGGCGTTCGAGGGCCTGCGGCTGGCGGGTCGCAAGCCATGGCGGGTGGACGCCAACCTCGCCACGCCCGACCACAACGTGCCGACCACGCGGACCGAACGCGCCGGCGGGCTGGCCGCCATCGCCGACGAGACCTCGCGCATCCAGGTGCGCACGCTGGACGAGAACTGCGCGGACTTCGGCATCCTCGAGTTCCCGATGGACGACCCGCGCCAGGGCATCGTCCACGTGGTCGGTCCGGAGCAGGGCGCCACGCTGCCGGGCATGACCGTGGTCTGCGGCGATTCGCACACCTCCACGCACGGCGCGTTCGGCGCGCTGGCGCACGGCATCGGCACCTCCGAGGTCGAGCACGTGCTCGCCACCCAGTGCCTGGTCGCGCAGAAGATGAAGAACATGCGCGTGCGCGTGGAGGGCGAGCTGCCGCCGGGCGTGACCGCCAAGGACATCGTGCTGGCCATCATCGGCCGCATCGGCACCGCCGGCGGCACCGGCCATGCGCTGGAATTCTCCGGCAGCGCGATCCGCGCGCTGTCGATGGAAGGCCGCATGACCGTCTGCAACATGGCGATCGAGGCGGGCGCGCGGGTCGGCATGGTGGCTGTGGACGACACCACCATCGACTACGTGCGCGGCCGTCCGTTCGCGCCGGCTGGCGAGCAGTGGGATGCGGCGGTGGCGCTGTGGCGCACGCTGGTCTCCGACGCCGATGCGCATTTCGACGTCGACATCGAACTGCGCGCGGAAGACATCCGCCCGCAGGTGAGCTGGGGCACTTCGCCGGAAATGGTACTGGCGGTGGACGGCAACGTGCCCGATCCCGCGCGCGAGGCCGACCCGGTGAAAAAGGATTCCATTACGCGCGCCCTCAAGTACATGGGCCTGCGCGCCAACCAGCCGATCACCGACATCCGGCTGGATCGCGTCTTCATCGGCTCCTGCACCAATGCGCGCATCGAGGACCTGCGCGCGGCGGCGGCGGTGGCGAAGGGCCGCAAGGTGGCGGCGACGGTGAAGCAGGCGCTGGTGGTGTCGGGCTCCGGGCTGGTCAAGGCGCAGGCCGAGCGCGAAGGGCTGGATCGCATCTTCCTCGACGCCGGCTTCGAGTGGCGCGAGCCCGGCTGTTCGATGTGCCTGGCCATGAATCCGGATCGGCTGGAAAGCGGCGAACACTGCGCGTCCACCTCCAACCGCAATTTCGAGGGCCGGCAGGGCGCCGGCGGCCGCACCCATCTGGTCAGCCCGGCGATGGCCGCCGCCGCCGCGATTGCCGGCTACTTCATCGACGTGCGGGAGCTGCAATGAATCCCTTCACCAAGCACACGGGCGTGGCGGTGCCGCTGGATCGCGCCAACGTCGACACGGACCAGATCATCCCCAAGCAGTTCCTGAAGTCGATCCGCCGCAGCGGCTTCGGCCCCAACCTGTTCGACGAGTGGCGCTACCTCGACGTCGGCCAGCCGGGACAGGACTGTTCGACGCGGCCGCTGAATCCGGACTTCGTTTTCAACCAGCCGCGCTATGCGGGCGCCAGCGTGCTGCTGGCGCGCGCCAACTTCGGCTGCGGCTCCAGCCGCGAGCACGCACCGTGGGCGCTGGCCGAATACGGCATCCGCGCGATCATCGCGCCGAGCTTCGCCGACATCTTCTTCAACAACAGCTTCAAGAACGGGCTGCTGCCGATCGTGCTGCAGGACGAGGAAGTGGATGCGCTGTTCGCGCAGTGCGACGCCGCGGAAGGCTATGCGTTGGCCATCGACCTGCAGGCGCAGACGGTGACGCGGCCCGATGGGACGCGGCACCACTTCGCCGTCGACGCCTTCCGCAAGCACTGCCTGCTGCACGGGCTGGACGACATCGGCCTGACCCTGCAGCACGCCGACGCCATCCGCGCCTTCGAGGCGCGCCATCGCGCGGCGCAGCCGTGGGTGTTCGCGCGCGGCTGAGCGCGGTCACTCGGGCGCATCCGCGTGCGGATTGGGGTACGGCGAATGGGGTCGGAGCGGACCTTTCGCTTCGCTGAAAAGACACCCGACCCCATCTTCAAGCAGGTTCGCCTCAGTCGCGCAGCTCCATCACATGGCAGGGCAGCTCCAGCTGTTCCAGCACCGCGGCGGTAACGGCGCGCGTGCCGACCGCGCGGCTGCGGTCGCTGGCCAGGTCGGCGGTGAATACGCCCGCTTCCAGCGCGCGTGAAACCGCCAGCTCCACGCACTGCGCCTCGCCCTCCAGCCCCAGCGCATGGCGCAGCAGCATCGCCGCGCTGAGGATAGCGGCGTAGGGATTGGCAACGCCCTTGCCGGCGATGTCCGGCGCACTGCCGTGGATCGGCTCGTATAGCCCAATTTGACGGCTCGGCTGCGCCGATCCATCGGGCCCGCTGCTGCCTTCGCCCAGGGAAGCCGACGGCAGCAGGCCCAGCGAGCCGGCCAGCATCGAAGCTTCGTCGGTGAGGATGTCGCCGAACATGTTCTCGGTCACGATCACGTCGAATGATCGCGGCCGCGCCAGCAGGTGCATTGCCATGGAATCCACCAGCTGGTGTTCCAGCTGCACGTCCGGGAACTCCTCGCGCACGACGCGCGTCGCCACCTCGCGCCACAGCCGCGAGGTTTCCAGCACGTTGGCCTTGTCCACTGAAGTCAGCCTGCCGCTGCGCGCGCGCGCCAGCCGGGCGGCGTGGCGCACCACGCGCTCGATCTCGGCGACGCTGTAGCGGCACAGGTCGGATGCGTCGCTGTCACTGCGGACCTTGTCGCCGAAATAGATGCCGCCGGTCAGCTCGCGCACCACGATCAGGTCCACGCCCTGCAGTAGGTGGGGCTTGATCGGCGAGGCGCCCAGCGTGGCCGCGTGCGGCTTGACCGGGCGCAGGTTGGCGTACAGGCCCAGCGCCTTGCGGATCGCCAGCAACCCCTGTTCCGGGCGCACCTTGGCGCTGGGGTCGGACCACTTCGGTCCGCCGACCGCGCCCAGCAGGATGGCGTCGGCGGATCGGGCCGCCGCCAGCGTGGCATCCGGCAGCGCGCTGCCGCTGGCGTCGATGGCGGCGCCGCCAATCAGGTGTTCGCTGAAGTCGAAGTCGTGGCCATAGCGCGCGGCCACCGCGCGCAGGACGGCAACGGCGGCGGCGGTGACTTCGGGGCCGATGCCGTCACCCGGCAGTACGACGATGTTGGCGTGCATGTGTGCGGTTCCTTGGAGGGAGTAGGGTCAGGCGGGGATCGCCACGGGTTGCGTGGCCTGCGTGCGCAGCACGCGGTTGGCGACGTCCAGCCAGGCGATCGCGCTGGCTTCCAGCACGTCGCGGCTGGTGCCCTGGCCGGTGAGCGTCTCGCCGTCGATGCGCGTGCTCAGGTTGGCTTCGCCGCGGGCGTCGCGGCCGATGCCCATGCTGTGCACTTCGTAGCTCTCCAGTGCGAAGTCGACGCCCGTGGCCTGCGCCAGCGCGGCGAACAATGCTGCGATGGGGCCGTCGCCCCGTGCGTCCTGGCGCACCTGGTGACCTTCGGGATCCGACAGCTCCACCCGCGCGCGGGTGTGCTGGCCCTCGTCGGTCAGGTGCATGGCGGCCACCCGCCATCCGGGTCCGAAGCGTTCGCCTTCGACCAGCCGCAGCAGGTCGGCATCACCGATCACGTGCTGGGTCTGGGTCAGCGCCTTGGCGTCGGCGATCACCCGGTCCAGCTGCACATCGTCCAGCACATGGCCCAGCGCGCGCAGGCGGTCGGCCACCGCCGCGCGCCCGCTGTGGCGGCCCAGCACCAGCTGTGAATCCGGCCAGCCCACGTCCTGCGGACGCATGATCTCGTAGGTATCGCGGTTCTTCAGCATGCCGTGCTGGTGGATGCCGGACTCGTGCGCGAACGCGTTCAGGCCGACGACGGCCTTGTTGCGCTGGACCTGGATGCCGGTGATCCGCGACAGCAGGCGCGAGGTGTCCAGCAGCTTGGGAGTGTCGATGCGGGTGTCCACGCCGTACCAGCCGCCGCGCACCTTCATCGCCATCACCAGTTCTTCCAGCGCGGCGTTGCCGGCACGCTCGCCGATGCCGTTGATGGTGCATTCCACCTGCCGCGCGCCGCCCTCGATGGCGGCCAGCGAGTTGGCCACGGCCAGGCCAAGGTCGTTGTGGCAGTGTGCGCTGAACACGACGCCGTTGGCGCCCTTCACGTTGGTGCGCAGGAAACGGAACAGCTCGCGGATTTCCTCCGGCGTGGCGTAACCCACGGTGTCCGGCACGTTGACGGTGCGCGCGCCGGCGGCGATCGCCGCTTCGAACACCTCGACCAGGAAGTCGCGCTCGGTGCGGAAGGCGTCCTCCGCGGAAAACTCCACGTCATCGACGTGCCGGCGCGCCAGCTCGACGCCCATCACGGCGCGTTCGATCACCTGCTGCTTCGACATCGACAGCTTGTGTTCGCGGTGCAGCGGGCTGGTGGAAATGAACACGTGGATGCGCGGTGCGGCGGCGGCATCCAGCGCGCGTGCGCAGGCTTCGATGTCGCCGGCGTGGCAGCGTGCCAGCCCGGCGATGGCGGCGCCGCGCACATCGCGTGCGATGGCCTGCACGGCGCCGAAGTCGGCCGGCGAGCTGTTGGGGAAGCCGGCCTCGATCACGTCCACGCCGAGATCGGCCAGCGCGTGCGCAAAGGCGATCTTCTGCGGGCTGCTCATGGTGAAACCCGGTGACTGTTCGCCGTCGCGCAGGGTGGTGTCGAAGATGACGACACGATCGGGCGATGCGTGTTCCGGGGCGTTGGCGCTTGCGTTCATGCGTAGCTGGTCTCGGGTGCGGGTGTTGTGCGCGCGGCGCGCGGCACGGGAATGGCGACGGACGGGAGCGGGCCGGCAGCACGCGCGGGCGTGGAGGCTGCCGGCGGCGTAAGTCGCTCCTGCCTGCGTTGCCGCGGTTTGCGCGGCGGGCGCGGTCGCACGTCCTGCAGCAGCCCCGCCAGCACCGATGCATCGAGATTGCCGCCGGAGACCACCGCGCACTTGCGCCTGGCCGCGACGCGCTTGCCCGCGGCCAGCGCCAGCGCGCCCGCGCCCTCGGCGATCAGGTGTTCCTCCAGCGCCAGGCGCACCAGCGTCTCGCGCAGCTCGGCCTCGCGCACGATGACCACGTCGTCCAGCAGCTCCGCCAGCACGCGGCGGGTCAGCGCACCCGGGATCTTCACCTTCACGCCGTCGGCCAACGTGGCCACCGGCTCGATGACCCGGTTGTCGCCGCGCAGCGCGCGCGCCATCGCATCGACGCCTTCCACCTGCGCGCCGATCACCCGCACGCCCTGGGTTTTCAGCGCCAGCGCAACGCCAGCTGCCAGCCCGCCGCCTCCGATCGGCACGATCACCACGTCCGGCGACAGCGCGCTGGCGATTTCTAGGCCCACGGTGCCCTGCCCGGCGATCACGTCGGGGTCGTCGAAGGCGGACAGCAGCCGGTAGCCATGCTGCGCGGCCAGCTCGGCGGCGAAGGCCCTGGCTTCGTCGTAACTGTCGCCGTGCAGGCGCACCGTGGCGCCCCAGTGGGCGACGCCGGCGATCTTGGTGGCCGGCGCGGATTTGGGCATCACCGTGATCGCCTGCATGCCCAGACGGTAGGCGGCCCAGGCCAGGCCCTGCGCGTGGTTGCCGGCGGAGGCGGCGATGGTGGGCCTAATGTCTCCGCGCTCGCGCGCCGCCAGCAGCGCGTTCATGGCGCCGCGGACCTTGTACGAGCCGGTGCGCTGCAGGTTTTCCAGCTTCAGCCAGCAGCCGGAGCGCTCGGCGTAGTGCAGCGGCGTCGGCCCGAGGTATCGGCGCAGCCGCGCCTGCGCGGCCAGCACGTCGCTGGCGGTGGGTGCGCGAGGCGTGGCCGCATCCGTGTTCATGCTTCGCGTACGTCCACCGCCAGGCAGTCGTACAGCCCGGCCAGCTGGTGCCGCAGGCTTTCCGGTTCGCGGCTGCCTTCCACGGTCATGCGCAGGTGCCAGCGGTCGCCGTCGTCCTGGGTTTCGCCATCGACGCTGACGGGCTGGAAGCCTCGTCGCTCGGTGGTGCCCAGCACGCGCGCCAGCGCGCCCTCGGCGCGGCGCAGGGTGAGATCAAGCTGGTAGCGCATGGGGCGTCTCCGTGGCGGTTCGGGTGGGCGCGACGAACGCGTCGTCGACGGCGGGATCGAGCATCTGCGCGTTGTTGCGGTTGGGCGGCACCAGCGGCCAGACGTTGGCGGCGGTGTCGATGGCCACGTGCAGCAAGGCCGGGCCTTCGGCATCCAGCAGCGCCTGCAGCGCGGCATCGACGCCATCGGCGCGGTCCACGTGCAGGGCGGTGATGCCGAAGGCGGCGGCGACCGCGGCGAAGTCCGGGTTGTCGGACAGGTCGATCTCGGAATAGCGCCGGTCGAAGAACAGCTCCTGCCACTGCCGGACCATGCCCAGCGCCTGGTTGTCCAGCAGCACGATCTTCACCGGCGAGCGGTAGCGCTTCAGCGTCGCCAGTTCCTGGATGTTCATCATGATCGAGCCATCGCCGCTCACGCAGACCACGCGCGCATCGGGATTGGCCTCCTGCGCCCCCAGCGCCGCCGGCAGGCCGAAGCCCATCGCGCCGAGGCCGCCGGAGGTCAGGTGCTTGCGCGGATGGTCCAGGCGCCAGTGCTGCGCCACCCACATCTGGTGCTGGCCGACGTCGCAGGCCACGGTGGCATCCGGCGCCAGCTCCGACAGCCGCTTCAGCAGCGCGGGCGCGTACACGCCGCTGCCCGGCGCGTCATAGCGCGGAGCGAACTGCTGCGCGCGTTGCTTGCACTGCGCGCGCCAGGCCTTGCGCGCGGCGCCGTGGCGGCCGTGCAGGTGGGCCGCGCAGGGGAGGGTCAGCTTGGTCAGCGTGGTGACGATGTCGCCGCGCACGCCAGCATCGGCGTGGCGCAGCTTGTCTATCTCGCAGGCGTCGATGTCCATGTGCACCACGCGTGCATGCGGCGCGAATTCGGCCAGCTTGCCGGTGGCGCGATCGTCGAAGCGCGCGCCCACCACCACCAGCAGGTCGGCTTCCTGCACCGCCAGGTTGGCGGCGCGGCTGCCGTGCATGCCCAGCATGCCGAGGTTGAGCGGGTGCTGGGTCGGCAGTGCGCCGAGGCCCTTCAGGGTCAGCACGGCCGGGATCTGGGTCGCATCGACGAAGGTGCGGAACGCCTGCACGGCATCGCCCAGCACGATCCCGCCGCCGCCGTACAGTACCGGCCGCTGCGCCTGCGCGATCAGCGCCAGCGCTTCGTGCAGGGAGGCGTCCTTGGGCGCTTCCGGTACGTCGGTACCCGACGACACATGCGGCGGCAGGTGCGCGGCATCGGCGACCTGCACGTCCTTCGGCAGGTCGATCAGCACCGGGCCGGGGCGACCGCTGCGCGCCAGCCGGAACGCTTCGCCCACCATCGCCGGCAGGTCCTCGACGCAGCGGGCGATGAAGCTGTGCTTCACCATCGGCATCGTCATCCCGAACACGTCCAGCTCCTGGAACGCGTCCGTGCCCATCAGGTGGGTGGGCACCTGGCCAGTGATGACCACCATCGGCACCGAATCCAGCATCGCATCCGCGATCCCGGTGACCAGGTTGGAGGCGCCGGGGCCGGAGGTGGCCACGCATACGCCGACGCGCCCGCTGGCCCGCGCATACCCGTTCGCCGCGAACGCCGCACCCTGCTCGTGGCGGGGCAGCACGTGGCGCAGCTGCGGGGTGTCGTGCAGGGCATCGTAGAACGGCATGATCGCGCCGCCCGGATAGCCGAACAGCGTGTCCACGCCTTCGGCCACCAGCGCCTGCGCCAGCCAGCGGGCGCCGTTCATCACGCGGCCTCGGCTTGCTTGGCGGGCGCCTGCGGCGCGTTGGCCAGCCACGGCATGTTGGCCCGCAGCTTCCTGCCGGTGGCCTCGATCGGATGCTCCAGGTCGGCCTGCTTCAGCGCCTTGTAGTTGGCATTGCCGGCGGCGTATTCGGCGATCCACTGGCGGGCGAAGGTGCCGTCCTGGATTTCCGCCAGCACCTTCTTCATCTGCGCGCGGGTATTGGCGTCCACCACGTAGTCGCCGCGGGTCAGCGCGCCGTACTGCGCGGTCTCGCTGATGAACTCGTGCATGCGGGTGATGCCGCCTTCGTAGAACAGGTCGACGATCAGCTTCAGTTCGTGCAGG
>ERZ778017.3229-NODE-3229-length-11907-cov-21.089352_pt1 | contig 11907 bp, 13 predicted proteins | sample MGYA00375747_ERZ778017 | MGnify/ENA primary metagenome ERZ778017 (study PRJEB29350, sample SAMN05509838) | bioreactor metagenome | biome: bioreactor; material: wastewater | place: South Africa: University of Cape Town | collected 2014-03-17 ... | reverse complement strand
GCGGCAGGCCGGCCTTCATCGGGAAGTCGGTCTTGGGCAGGAAGACGGTGTCGCGATAGTCAGGAGCGTCGGTCATGGCCCGGGCGCTTAGCGCAGTTTTGCGGGCGCGCAAAGAAGGGCGAGCGGCTGCTTTTGGAAAAGATTCGCGCAGAGGCGCAGAGAAAAGGAAGAATGAAGGCGGCGGAGCCCCGATCTCTTGTCAGTGCTATCCTGCCGAACTTCGCTTTCGGACGCTGGACCCCGGCTTTCACCGGGGAACAGCTCACGCCTAAAGGATTACGTTCCCCGGCGAAAGCCGGGGTCCAGAGCTCTAACGCATCACGTCCGGATAAAGATCGCGCCATGTGGGATTCAGGGCTTCGATCGCCTCGACCTTCCAGGCGCGTTTCCATTCCTTCATCTGCACCTCGCGGCGCCTCGCATCTTGGAGATCGTCGAAATGGTGATACCAGACGAGCGTCTTGAGGCCGTATCGCTTTGTAAAGCCTTCGATCAGACCTTCGCGATGTTGCCAGATGCGCTGGCCAAGGTTGCTGGTGACGCCGATATAAAGCGTGCCGTTCCGCTTGTTGGTCAGGATATAGACCCAGCCGGACTTCATGGACGCGGTGTCGCTACTGGACCCCGACTTTCGTCGGGGAACAGCTTTCAGACATGGGCCAGCAGCGCCTTCGCCTGATCGCAGTCCGCCGCGATCTGGGCCATCAGCGCGTCCATCGTGTCGAATTTCGCCTCCGGGCGGAGGAAGGCGTGGAAGGCGACGTCGATCGGCTGGCCGTAGAGGTCGCCCGAGAAATCGAAGAAATGCGGTTCGAGCAGTTCCCTGGGCGGGTCGAAGCTGGGGCGGATGCCGAGGTTGGCGGCGCCTTTCAGCACGCGGCCATCGGACAGCGTGCTGGTGACGGCATAGATGCCGTAGCGCGGGCGCAGATAGCTGCCCATGTCGATATTCGCGGTCGGGAAACCCAGCAGGCGGCCGTTCTTGTCGCCGTGCTGGACGATGCCGCGCACGGTGAAGGGGCGGGTGAGCAGCCGCGCGGCGGTGGCGCAGTCCCCGGCGCGCAGCGCGTCGCGGATGCGGCTCGACGAGACGGCTTCGGCGGCGTCGTCGACCGGCGCCACCATTTCGGTGAAGAAGCCGAGGCGGCGGGCGTGGTCGGCGAGCGTCACGACATTGCCGCCGCGCCCCTTGCCGAAGACGAAATCGGCCCCGGTCACCACCCCCGCCGCGCCGTAGCGATCGAGCAGCAGTTCGGTGATGAAATCCTGTGCGCTGGTGTTCGCCAGCCCGGCATCGAAGGGGAGGACGAGCATCGCGTCGGCACCTGCGGCGGCGAACAGTTCCTGCCGCTGGTCGAGCGTGGTCAGGCGGAAGGGCGGCGCGTCGGGCTTGAAGAAGCGCACCGGGTGCGGATCGAAGGTCGCGACGATCGCGGGACGGCCGTCGTCCTTCGCATGATGGACGGCGCGGCCGACCACCGCCTGGTGCCCGGCGTGGAAGCCGTCGAAATTGCCGAGCGCGATGACGCCGCCGCGCAGGGGGGCGGCGATGCGGTCGTGGCCGTCGAGGCGGATCACGCGCTTTCCCCTCTCCGTTTGCCCTGAGCGTGTCGAAGGGCCGCTCTTTCTTGCCACGGTGAAGGAAAGAACAGTGCTTCGACACGCTCAGCACGAACGGACTGAGAAGGCGGGGTCATTTCGCGGCGGCCATCGGCGCGAGCCCCGCGCGGATGACGCGGATCGCGTTGCCGCCCATCGCGGCGCGGATTTCGTCGTCGGTGAAGCCCGCGTCGATCAGCGCCTGCGTCACCTGCACCAGCTTCGACGTGTCGAAGCGCACCGTCGTCGCGCCGTCATAGTCGCTGCCGAGCGCGACATGGTCGATGCCGACGAGGTCGCGGACGTGCTTCATCGCCTTCGCCACGCTCGCGGGCGAGGTGTCGCAGACCGCGGCGTCCCAATAGCCGATGCCGATCACGCCGCCGGTCGCGGCGACCCCGCGAATCTCATCGTCGGAAAGGTTGCGGTTGACCCCGCACGTCGCCTGCACCCCGCCGTGGCTGGAGACGACGGGGCGGCGCGCCATCGTCAATATGTCGGCGACGCAGGCGTGGCTGCAATGCGCGATGTCGACGATCATCCCCTTCGCTTCCATCCGGCCGATCAGGTCGCGGCCGAGCGGGGTGAGGCCGCCCTTTTTCAGTCCGTGCATCGATCCGGCGAAGATATTGTCGAAGAAGTGGGTGATCCCCGCCATGCGGACGCCGGCGCCGTAGAGCTTGTCCAGATTGTCGATATTGCCGTCGAGATCGTGGAGCCCCTCGACGCTGAGCATCGCGCCGACGGGCGGCGGGGTTTTGGTGCGCCGCGCGGCGAGCAGCGTGTCGAGTTCGGCGGGGCTCGCGACCGCCATCAGCTTGCCGTCCGACGCCGCGGCGGCGCGGTGCAGCTTCGTCGCGTGCCAGAGCGAGCGTTCGAGTAGCGAGTTCCACGTCCGCACCGGCTGCAGCTGCGCGATCACCAGCGGAGTGATATTGTCGCTGTCGTCGCCATTGGCGTCGTAATTCTGGCCCTTGGGCGATTTGGTGGTGCTGGAGAGGATCTGGAGCGCGACATTGCCCTCTTCGAGCCGCGGCAGGTCCATATGGCCGCGGGTCGCGCGGTTCAGGAAATTGCGCCCCCACAGCAGGCTGTCGCTGTGCAGATCGACGATCGTCAGCGTCTTGTGCAGCGCGGCGGCGCGCGCGCTGACTGTTGGCAGCGGCTTGCCGTCGACCTTGTTGAGCCCGCGCTCGATCATGCCGGGGGCGAGGAGGAAGAAGGCGGCCGCCCCCACGACGAGCAGTGCTACGATGCCGATCAGCCAGCGGCGCATGTCAATTCTCCCCCATTGTCCCGCTTTGCGCGCGCCATCATCCCGCTTTGCGCGTGAACGTGACGAAGCTGTAGGCCGGGCGCCCCGCGTCGTCGGCCGGATGATCCTCGCGCGCCACGACCTGCCAGTCGGCGGGATCGGGGTAGGCGATGGTCGCATCGCCCGCGGGTTCGATCGCAACCTCGGTCAATTCGATCCGCGTCGCGAGCGGCAGGAACAGATCGTAGATTTCGGCGCCGCCGATCACCATCGCCTGCGGCGCATTGGCGAGGCGCAGCGCCTCCTCGACGCTGGCGACGGGTTCGGCGCCTTCCTCCTGCCAGCCCGCGTCGCGGGTGAGGACGATGTGGCGCCGCCCCTCCAGCACCGTGGGCAGGCTGTCGAAGGTCTTGCGCCCCATGATCATCGGGCGGCCCATGGTGAGCTGTTTGAAGCGGCGCAGGTCGGCGGGCAGGTGCCAGGGAATCTTGCCGCCCGCACCGATCACGCCATTGGCGGCGCGTGCGAGGACCAGCGTGATATCCGGGCGGTTCATCGGGGAGAGGCTCCAACCCAAGTGACGTGGCCGAGCTTGCGCCCGTCGCGCACCTCGGTCTTGCCGTAGTGATGCACGTGCGCGGCGCCGTCGGCAAGCAGCGCCGGAATCTTTTCGATCTGCGCGCCGATCAGATTGTGCATCGTCACCGGCAGCAGCGGCACCGCCGTATCGCCGAGCGGCAGGCCCGCGACGGCGCGGATATGGTTTTCGAACTGGCTCGTCACCGCGCCCTCGATCGTCCAGTGGCCGCTGTTGTGGACGCGCGGCGCCATCTCGTTGAACAGCGGCCCGGCGTCGGTCGCGAAGAATTCGCCGGCGAGCACCCCGACATAATCGAGCGCGTCGGCGACCTGCGCCAGCAACGCGCGCGCCTCCGCCTGCTGGTCGAGGACGATCGGCGGCGGCGGCAGCGTCGAGGCGCGCAGGATGCCCGCTTCGTGGACGTTGAGCGGGCTGTCCCAGACGCGCGTCTCGCCGTCGAGGCCGCGCACCAGGATCACCGAAAATTCGTGCGCGAAGGCGACGAAGCCTTCGAGGATCGCGGCGCGCGCGCCGATCGCCTGCCACGCGGCATCGGCATCGGCCGGGTCGGGCGAGGCGATCCGCGCCTGCCCCTTGCCGTCATAGCCCATGCGCACCGTCTTGAGGATCGCGGGCGTGCCGATCGCCGCGAGCGCGGCGTCGAGCGCGGCGCGGTCGGGCACCGCGGCGAAGGGCGCGGTGCGGCCGCCGAGACCGGCGACGAACGCCTTTTCGGCGAGCCGGTCCTGCGCGACCTCCAGGCTTTTCGCGCCGGGGCGCACCGCGACATGTCCCGACAGGAAGCGCACCGTGTCGACGGGAACATTCTCGAACTCGAAGGTCACGACGTCGCAGGCGGCGGCGAAGGCGGCCAGCCGTTGCTCGTCGTCCCACGCCGCGCGCGTATGCATCGCCGCGACTTCCGCTGCGACGCTTTCGCGGTCGGGGGCATAGACATGGGTGCGATAGCCGAGCCGGGCGGCGGCGGCGGCGAGCATGCGGCCGAGCTGGCCGCCGCCCAATATGCCGATGGTCGAGCCGGGCGGCAGCATCCGCGATCAGCCCTCGCGCACCGGAATCGTGGCGACGCCCTCGGTCTGCGCGGCGCGCCAGGCGTCGAGTCTTTGCGCAAGGCCGGCGTCGGCGTTCGCAAGCAGCGCGGCGGCGAACAGGCCGGCGTTGGTCGCGCCCGCCTTGCCGATCGCGAAGGTCGCCACCGGCACCCCGCCGGGCATCTGGACGATCGACAGCAGGCTGTCCATGCCGTTCAGCGCCGCCGACTGGACGGGGACGCCCAGCACCGGGACGCGCGTCATCGATGCGATCATGCCGGGCAGGTGCGCGGCGCCGCCGGCGCCGGCGATGATCGCCTTCAGCCCGCGATCCGCCGCTTCGCGGGCATAGGCGACGAGCCGGTCGGGGGTGCGGTGCGCGGAGACGATCCGCACCTCGTGCGCGATCCCCAGTTCCTCGAGGACCTGCACGGCATGCGCCATGGTCGGCCAGTCCGACTGGCTGCCCATGATCACGCCGACGCTGATGCCGGTGTCCGGCGCCGCTTCGCCCATCACCCCAATCTCCCTGCCGCGGCGATTCACCGCCGTCCGGTCCCCCTAGCGGGTCGGGAAGGCGGGAGCAACGCCGGCTTGGGACCCCGTTTACCGATTGGTATCAAGTGGCGGCTATCGTCGTTCCACGCAGCTCGCCGGCACCCGGCCGGGGGCGGGGGTTCGCTTCGGGGACGATGGATGGACAGCATGGGGGGGGCACGGATCGCGGTCGACCGGACCGGCGTCATATCCGTCGACTCCATCGAAGATCAGCTCCGCGACATGCGTCGCGAACGCGACGCGCTGCGCCGCGAGAACCGCATATTGAAGATTGCCGTCGCCGAGCTCGAACGCGTGTCGGAACGCGACACGCTGACCCCGCTATTCAACCGCCGCTATTTCCTGACCGCGATCCACCAGCGCATCGCCCGTTTCGAACGCCATGCGGAAAGCGCGGCGATCGTCTTCGCCGACCTCAACCAGCTCAAGCGGATCAACGACAGCCTCGGCCACGCCGCAGGCGATTTCGCGCTGCTCGAGGTGGCGAAGCGGATGCAGGAATCGATCCGATCGACCGACGTCGCGGCGCGGATCGGCGGCGACGAGTTCGGGCTGATCCTCGACCAGTCGAGCGAGGCCGGCGCGCGCGCGCAGGTCGAACGGCTGCAGCATGTGCTGGCGGCGACGCCCGCCGTCTACGATGGGCATGCGATCACCCTGTCGGCCTGTTTCGGGGTCGCGATGCTGCGGACCGGGATGACCGAATCGGACATACTGGCCGCCGCTGACCGCGACATGTACAGCTGCAAGCTGGCGCTCGGCAGCGCCATGGGACACCGCTGACCCGTCTCGCGGGGCGGCCGCCTCAACCGCCTGTTAACCAAAAGCGCGCATGATCCGCCCGAGGGGGAGGGGATGCGTCATGCACGGCCATAGCGACCCGGTTCATCACATCCAGCGCCGGATCACCGGCCAGATCGGCGCGCTCGCCGACGCGCTGCCGCATTGCGCGCTGTCGCAGTTCGTCGAAGGCGTCGACGATATCCGGCGCCTCGCGCGCGACCATGGTTTCGCGATGGTCGAAACGCTGGCGAGCCGGCTCGAATCGGCGGTGGCGGCGGGCGGCTTCCAGACCGCGATCCGCACCTATCTCGACGCGATGAGCGACGCCGCCGGCGCGCCGCCGGGACCGCTTCCCGCCGCGGCGCAGGAGGCGTGGCTCGCCTCGGTGGCGACCCGGCTCGGGCATTGACGCCGCGCCGCTGACGCCGCACATCGCCTGTCATGGATGCCATCATGCTCGCCCTCGTCGCGGTGGCGCTCGCCAATGCCGACGGGCGCGCGGGGCGTTTCCTGTCGGAGCTGCTGGCCCGGCGCGCCGACCGGCGCCGCACCGTCGCCATCGCTTTCGGAACCTTCGGCGCCAACGCGCTGATCGCCGCGGTCGCGGGGAGCATCGCCAACCGCATGATCGGACAGGGCGTCGTCGCGCTGCTGCTGGCCCTTGCCCTGCTGACCGCCGCGGGCGCGCTCGTCTGGCGCGGCGCGGCGGCATCTCCGGCGGAGCGCGAGGCGGAACTGCCGGCGCCGCTGCTGGCGGCGCGGCTGTTGCTGGTCCAGTTCGGCGATCGCAGCCACGTCCTGATCGGCGCGCTCGCGGCGACGAGCGGCGCGGGCGTCTGGGCCGCTGCGGGCGGCTTCATCGGCTGGGTGCTGGCGCTGCTGCCCGTGCTGGCTTTCGGTCCCGGGCTCACCGCGCATCGCTCCGCATCGGTCATCCGATGGGGCGCCGCCGCGATCCTGCTGCTGTGGGGCGCGCGCGCGGCGATGACCGCCTTCGGCTTGTAGGTTCCGCCCGTTTTTCCATCGGTCATCGAATTTCTCGATGACAGCGGCCAAGAGGTTCCATGGGAACTTTTGACCGGCTTCGGCTATATGAAGGAAAAGCAAACGAAAGGACAATTCATGCCCCAGAAGAACCAGCCCGCGATCGCCGACGCGCTCAATGCGCTCCTCGCCGACAGCTTTGCTCTCTATCTCAAGACCAAGAATTATCACTGGCACGTTCAGGGCCCGCATTTCCGCAGCCTGCACCTGCTGTTCGACGAACAGGCGGCCCAGATCCTGGCGACCACCGACCTGATCGCGGAGCGGGTGCGCAAGAATGGCGCCACGACGCTTCGTTCGATCGGCGATATCGGGCGGCACCAGTCGATCAAGGACGACGACAAGGCCGGGGTCGACGCCGACACGATGGTCCGCACCCTCGCCAAGGACAATGAGACGCTGCTCGAACGGCTCCACGAAGCCAAGGACGCGGCCGAGGCCGAAGGCGACATCGCGACCAGCGGGCTTGTCGACGGCTGGGCCGACGAGACGCAGCAGCGCATCTGGTTCCTCAAGGCGACCGAGGGTTATTGAGCCCGGGGGCGCCCCTCTTCTTCGTAGTGCGAGCGCGGCAATCTCCGGTCCCGGCAGGGCCGGACGATGGCTGGAGATTGCTTCGCTTTGCTCGCAATGACGATTCGGGCTGAGGGCGGCCCCGTTAGAGTCTGATCGTCTTGGCTTGCAAGGCCACATGCTCCCGCGAAGGCGGGAGCCCGGAGCTTCGAAGAGCCAAGGTCGGCGCCATGTCGCTCTGGGTCCCCGCCTGCGCGGGGACACGGCGTGGTTCATCCAACATGATCGCGCTGCTAAAGCCGCTCTGCCTGCACCACCGTGTCCGAGGCGCGCAGCGCCGACAGGATGCGCATCACATGATGGACGTCGCGCACCTCGACGACGACGTCATAGGTGTGAAAGCCGCCCTCGCGATTCGACAGCCGCAGATTGGTGATGTTCGCCGAATTGGCGGCGAGGATGCCCGACATTTCGGCGAGCGTCCCCGGCTCGTTCATGATGACGACGCACAGCCGCGCGTTGCCGCCCTCGCTATTCTCCTGCCAGCGCAGGTCGATCCAGTCGGCGTCGATCCCGTCGGCGAGGCTGGGGCAGTCGATGACATGCACCTCGATCCCCTCGCCGGGCCGCGCGAGGCCGACGATGCGGTCGCCGGGAACGGGGTGGCAGCAGTCGGCAAGCTTGTAGGCGACGCCGGGGGTCAGCCCCTCGATCGACACCGCAGCGCCCTGGCGCAGCTTGCCCGGCTTCGATTTCATCTCGGCGGTGATGCCGGGGACGAGCGCTTCGAGGATCTGGTCGTCGGACAATCGCCGCCGCGCGATCGCGACATAGAGCGCGCTGTCATCCTCGAGCTTCAGCCGCTCGCGCGCGGCGGCGCGCGCCTTGTCGCCGACCTTGTTGGGCAGGCGGCGGGCGATCTCGTCGTACATCTTGCGACCAAGGGCGGCGAGTTCGACCTTTTCCTTCGACCGGACATGGCGGCGGATCGCGGCGCGCGCCTTGCCCGTCACCGCAAAGCCCAGCCATGCCGGCTGCGGCGTCTGTTTTTCCGATGACAATATCTCGACGGTATCGCCGTTGACGAGCTGGGTGCGCAGCGGCACGAGCCGGCCGTTGACCTTGGCACCGACGGTGCGGTCGCCGAGCCCGGTGTGGACGGCATAAGCGAAATCGACCGGCGTCGCGCCCTTGGGAAGCTGGAACAGGCTGCCCTTCGGCGTAAAGGCGAAGATGCGATCCTGATACATCGCAATGCGCGTATTTTCGAGCAGTTCGTCAGGATCGTGCGTCTGGTCCAGGATTTCGAGCAGGTCGCGAATCCACCCCGCCTGTCCGTCGGGTGAGCCGCCGCCCTGCTTGTAGGCCCAGTGCGCGGCAAAGCCGAATTCGGACTGCTGGTGCATCGCCTCGCTGCGGATCTGGATTTCGATCCGCATATTTTCATTGTGCATGATCGTCGTGTGCAGCGACTTGTAGCCGTTGCGCTTGGGGGTCGAGATATAATCCTTGAAGCGGCCGGGGACCATTTTCCACTTGCGGTGAAAGACGCCAAGCGCGGCATAGCAGTCGGCATCGCTGCGCGTGATGACGCGAAAGGCGATGATGTCGGTGACCTGTTCGAAGCTGACGTGGCGTTCCTGCATCTTGCGCCAGATCGAATAGGGATGCTTTTCGCGCCCCGACACGTCCGCCTCGATCCCGCTTTTCGCGAGCAGCTCCTTGAACTCGCGGCTGATCCCGGCGACCTTGTCCTTGCCGCCCGCGGTCAGTTTGGCGAGCCGGCCGGTGATCGTCGCATAGGCCTCGGGCTCGAGCTCGCGAAAGGCCAGAAGCTGCATTTCGCGCATATATTCATACATGCCGATCCGCTCGGCAAGCGGGGCATAGATGTCCATCGTCTCCTTGGCGATGCGGCGCCTTTTGTCCGGATTCTTGATGAAATGCAGCGTGCGCATATTGTGCAGCCGGTCGGCGAGCTTGACGAGCAGCACGCGGATATCGTCGGACATGGCGAGCAGGAATTTGCGCAGATTTTCGGCGGCGCGCTCATTCTCGGTCTGCGCCTCGATCTTGCTGAGCTTGGTGACGCCGTCGACCAGCCGCCCGACGTCGGCGCCGAACAGCCGCTCGATCTCTTCGGGCGTGGTCAGCGTGTCTTCCAGCGTGTCGTGGAGCAGCGCGGTGACGATCGTCTCGCTGTCGAGATGCAGGTCGGTCAGGATGCCCGCGACCTCGACCGGATGGCTGAAATAGGGGTCGCCCGACGCGCGCTTCTGGCTGCCGTGCTTCTGGACGGTGAAGACATAGGCGCGGTTGAGCAGCGCCTCGTCGACGTCGGGATCGTAGGCGCGCACGCGTTCGACAAGTTCATATTGCCTGAGCATTGCCGTCAATGTCGTGCAAGCGCCGTTAATTGCAATGCGAAAATGCGTCGCGGCGTTCGAACGGGGTATCGGCCGGGCGGCGGCGCGCGCCATAAACTTTTGGCGTTGGCACGGATAATGCGTTAGTGCCGAGTCATGGGAAAAAGTGCTGGGTCCATGGAAAAGCTGCGCGAACCGTTGAACGATCTGGTCGGGGGGCAGTGCGCGTTGCCGCTGGCGCTCGAAGCGATGGGCGAGAGATGGTCGTTCATGATCCTGCGCGCCGCCTTCAACGGCGTGCATCATTTCGAGGAATTCCAGCACGAGCTGAACATCGCGCGCAACATATTGTCGAACCGGCTGTCGCGGCTGGTCGACCATGGCATCATGGCGCGCGAGGTGATGGCCGAGGATCGCCGCAAGGTCCGCTACGAGCTTACCGAAAAGGGGCTGGAGCTGCTGCCCGCGATGATCGCGCTGCGGCAATGGGGCGAGAAATGGGGCGCCGGCGTGCCTTCGACCCCGGTGCTCGTCGACGTGCGCGACGAACAGCCGATCGGCCCGGTGACGATCACCGCGCACGACGGCAGGCCGCTGGGATACAAGGAGCTGCTGTGGAAGCATCGGTCCGAACTGCAGCCGCTCGGCCAGGCGCGGGTGCGGGCCGACGCGCGCGTCGATCCGGTCGCGGCCGAATGAGCCGCGCACGCGCCGCCCGCTGATCGTCCGGACTCCGCCTCTCTCATGCCGCTGTTCGGACTGACCTCGCCGGGGCCCTTTTTCGGCAACAAGATTCGCGCCTTCTGGAACCTCCAGATCCTGGGCTGGCTCGCCTGGTTCGGGCTGCGCGCGATGTCGGGGTTCGCGGGCGGGCAGACCTTCGATTTCCTCGTCCTCGTCGTCGTTTCGGCGGTCACGGGCTTTTCGCTGACGCTGCTGCTGTCGGTCTGCTATCGCGCGCTGATCAATCGCCGCACCATCCTGATGTGGGGGGCGTGCTTCGGGGTGCTGGCGATCGCGACCGCGATCTGGGCCTTCATCGACGCCTGGTTCCTCCAGATACTGAAACCCGACAGCGACACGAGCTTCACCGGCCTGCTGCTGGTCGCCATCTATATCGACGCGACGACGCTGGCCGCCTGGTCGGCGCTCTATTTCGCGATCAACTATTTCCTCCAACTCGAGGAGCAGAGCGACCGCGTGCTGCGGCTGGAGGCGCAGGCGGCGTCGGCGCAGCTCGCGATGCTGCGCTATCAGCTCAATCCGCATTTCCTGTTCAACACACTGAACAGTATTTCGACGCTGGTGCTGCTCAAGCAGTCCGAACCGGCGAATGCGATGCTGTCGCGCTTGTCGGCCTTCCTGCGCTACACGCTCGCCAACGAACCGACGGCGCAGGTGACGCTGGCGCAGGAGATCGAGACGCTGAAGCTCTATCTCGATATCGAGAAGATGCGCTTCGAGGACCGGCTGCGCCCGCATTTCCATATCGATCCCGGCGTCGCGCGGGCGCGATTGCCCTCACTGCTGCTCCAGCCGCTGATCGAGAATGCGATCAAATATGCGGTGACGCCGCAGGAAGAGGGCGCCGATATCACCATTTCCGCACAGCTTGCCGGTCAAAAGGTTCGGATTACCGTGTCCGATACCGGCGCGGGATTGTCAGCCGACGGCGCGGACCCCACGACGGGCATTGCAACGGAATCGACGGGCGTGGGTTTAGCGAACATCAGGGACCGGCTGGCCCAGGCGTTCGGCGACCAGCACAGGTTCGATGCGCAGTCGGGCGATGACGGCGGTTTCACGGTGACGATCGAGTTTCCGTTTCAGCCCGATGGACAGGCAAGGATTGGAACCGAAGCGACATGACGATCAGAACCATCCTGGTGGATGATGAAAAACTGGCGACCCAGGGCCTGCAACTCAGGCTCGAAGCGCACCCGGATGTCGAGGTTGTCGACACCGCCCTGAACGGCCGCGAGGCCATCCGAAAGATCAAGACCCACAAGCCCGACCTCGTCTTCCTCGACATTCAGATGCCGGGGTTCGACGGCTTTTCGGTGATCCAGGGGCTGATGGAGGTCGAACCGCCGCTGGTGGTGTTCGTCACCGCCTATTCGGACCATGCGATCCGCGCCTTCGAGGCGCAGGCGGTCG
>ERZ778017.3228-NODE-3228-length-11911-cov-6.873397_pt1 | contig 11911 bp, 10 predicted proteins | sample MGYA00375747_ERZ778017 | MGnify/ENA primary metagenome ERZ778017 (study PRJEB29350, sample SAMN05509838) | bioreactor metagenome | biome: bioreactor; material: wastewater | place: South Africa: University of Cape Town | collected 2014-03-17 ... | reverse complement strand
CACGCAAATAGGGCGGGTTTACGCTTGTCCGTTGCCCGCCGCGTCCCGGACGCGGATCAGGCCCGCCGAGCGCATCGTCATCACCGGCTCGTCATGCTGGTTGAGCACCGTGAGCTTCGAGGACAGGATCCCCATGTCGGGCCGCTTCGCGGAGCGGCGCTTTTCGACCACTTCCATCTCGCAGCGCAGCGTGTCGCCGGGATAGACCGGCTTCAGCCAGCGCAGTTCGTCGATGCCCGGAGAGCCGAGCCCGGCCTGTTCATGTGCCTTCATGTGATCGACCATCATCCGCATCGCCATCGCACCGGTGTGCCAGCCGCTCGCCGACAGACGGCCGAAATAGGTCTGCGCCGCCGCCTCGTCGTCGAGGTGAAAAGGCTGTGGGTCGTATCGGCTCGCGAAATCGACGACTTCCTCGCGCGTCACCAGCTTGCTGCCGAAGCGCTGGATTTTCCCGACCTCTATATCCTCGTAATAAAGCATGGCGCGCCTATGCGCGGAAAGGCGCGGGCGAGGCAAGGGGCTTGTCGTCGCCGACCGGCCGGGCTGATTGCGCCTTGATTTGCACCGCGCGCATGGTGCATCCGGTTGCAACGGCAACGAAGGGGAATTTCCGATCATGAGAAGGACTTGGATCGCCATGGCCCTGGCGGTGACAGGGGCGGGGGCGGCGCTCGTCGCGGTGCCTGCGGCAGGACAGAAGGCGGACGACGCCGACACCAACGCGATCATCGACCAGGGCTTCAACCACAGCCAGGTGATGCGCATCGCGCAGGAGATGACCGACGGGCTGGGTCCGCGCCTCACCAATTCGCCCGCGATGCGCCGCGCCGAGCAATGGGCGATCGACCGCTTCGCCGGCTGGGGTCTCGCCAATGTCCGCCGCGAGGGGTTCGAGTTCGGCCGCGGCTGGGAAATCCTGTCGGTCGACGTGCGCATGACGGCGCCGCGGCCGCTCGCGCTGACGGCGATTCCGATCGCCTGGACCCCGTCGACCGGCGGCGCGATCACCGCGCCGATCGTCGTCGCGCCGATGAGCAAGGAAGAGCATTTCGCCGAATGGAAGGGCAAGCTGGCCGGCAAGATCGTGCTCGTCACGCTCCCCGGCACCGGCGACGAGCCCGAAAAAGCCCCCTTCCGGCGCCTTGGCGGTGAGGATTTCGAGAAGCTCGACGCCTTTCGCCAGCCGAAATATGATCCCGACGCGATCAACAAGCGCCTCGAACGCGTCAGCTTTGCCGAAAAGCTCGACGCTTTCCTCAAGGCCGAAGGGGCGGTCGCCTGGGTCCGGCAGTCGTACCGCGACGGCAAGCTGGTGCATGGCGAGGGCTATAACTACCGCGTCGGCCACACGCTGTCGCTGCCCGGTGTCGAACTGGCGGCGGAGGATTATCGCCGCCTCGCGCGCCTCGCCAAGTCGGGCCCGGCGCCGCAGCTTTCGATCGACAGCAACATCCGCTTCGATGACAGCGACACGAAGGCTTACAACATCATCGCCGACATCCCGGGCAGCGACCCGAAGGCCGGTTATGTGATGGCGGGCGCGCATTTCGACAGTTGGGTCGCGGGCGACGGCGCGACCGACAATGCCGCGGGCAGCGCGGTGGTGATGGAGGCGGCGCGCATCCTCAAGACGTTGGGCGTCCGGCCGAAGCGGACGATCCGCTTCGTGCTGTGGACGGGCGAGGAGCAGGGGCTGCTCGGCAGCCTCGCCTATGTCGACAAGCATCTCGCGACGCGTCCCGGCCCGACCGAGGGCGAGGACGGCAATGCGCTCTATTACGGGTGGCCGAACCGCTATCCGGTGACGCCGCGGCCCGGCTACGGCGACCTCAAGGCCTATTTCAACATGGACAATGGCTCGGGCAAGCTGCGCGGCCTCTATGCCGAGGGCAATGTCGCCGCGGTTCCGCTGCTCCAGGCGTGGCTCGCGCCCTTCGCCAGCATGGGCGCCGGAAAGGTCGTCGCGGCGCCCACCGGCGGCACCGACCATGTCTATATGCAATCGGTCGGCGTGCCGGGCTTCCAGTTCATCCAGGACCCGCTCGATTACGGCTCGCGCACGCACCACAGCAGCGCCGATACCTTCGATCATCTGAAGGCTGACGACCTGCGCCAGGCGTCGGTGGTGATGGCGGGGATGCTGCTGGCATCGGCGAACAGCGACAAGGTGCTGCCGCGCTTCCCGGTCCCGTCGCAGCCGGCCCCCTATGACCCGTTCCAGTACAAGGACCCGGACCAATAGGATCGCAGCCACTTCTTTCCCGTTCGTGTCTCGACTTCGCTCGACACGAACGGAAAAGGGAAGCGGATTTGGCCTTTAGAGCAAATATGCACCGTTTGCCCTGAGCTTGTCGAAGGGCCGTTCTTTCTGCCAGGCGCCGCAAGAAGAAGTAGAACGGTGCTTCGACAAGCTCAGCCCGAACGGCTGTGAGGGTGTGTCAGATTTCAGGCACGTCGCTCTAAGCCGACATGGTGATCCCGGCCCGACCGTTCTCGACCACGCCGGTCGCGCGCTTCGACAGCCTGTTCACCGGCGTCGTCACCTTGTCGACGACCATGAAATGCGTCTGCCACGCCTCGCGGCCGACCTCGCAGACCAGATAGCCGCGCTGGTCGTTGGCGAATTTCAGTTCGGGGTTGCGCGCCAGCCATTCGTCGGTCCCGGCGCGCTTGTCGCTGCCGTCGCCGCCGCTGGAGATCGAGGTGCCGACGAACTCGGCCGCGACCACCTTGTCCTTCAGCACCAGGTCGCCGCAGAAATTCTGGTGTTCGTCGCCCGTCAGCACGACGCAGTTCTTCAATCCCGCAAAGCGCGACAGGATACGCTCGCGCGGCGCTTCATAGCCCGCCCAGCTGTCGATGTTGATGATCTTCTCGGGCTCTTCGGGCCGGCGGCGGCGGTCGAGCGACATCATCGTCACCTGCTGCGCGATCGTGTTCCACGTCGCGCCGCCCCTGGCGAGGTTGCGCGCGAGCCATTCCTCCTGCGCCTTGCCGAGCACCTGCGCATCCTTCGCATAGACGTCGGGACAGGCAGGCTTGAAGCCGTCGCCGCACGGCTGGTTGTCGCGATACTGGCGCGTGTCGAGCACCTGCATCGCCATCAGGTCGCCATAGCGCAGCTCACGATGCGCCGCGACCATGCCGCCGCGCGGCAGCAGAGCCCGGCGCACCGGCATATGCTCGTACCACGCCTGCATCGCCGCCTGCTTGCGCAGCATGAATACCTCGGGCGGCGGCGCGTCGGGGTCGTTGCCGTCGAGCCCCAGTTTCCAGTCGTCGAAGGTCGATACCCAGTCGTTGCGGATCTCGTGGTCGTCGAAGCTCGAGATGAAGCCATGCGCCGATCGCGCCGCCTGCATGTCGATGTCGAGCAAGGTCTGCGTATAGGCGATACGGAAATCGCCCAGATCCTGCAGTCCGCGCAGCGCATATCGGCGCACCGGGCGGATCGGCAGGCCGCTGTCGTAGAGATAGTCCTGCTGATATTCGTAGATGAAGTCGCCATAATGATAGACGAAGGCCAGGTCCTCGCGCGCGAGGTGGCGATAGGCGCCGTAGAAGCCCGATTCATAATGCTGGCAGCCGCAGACCCCGAATTTCAGCGCGTCGGCGCGCGCGCCGGGGGCGGGAAGGGTGCGGGCGCGCCCGCGCAGGCTGCGCTCGCCACCCGCGACGAAGCGGTAATGATAGGGGCGGTCCGGCTGCAGGCCCGCGATCTCGACATGGACGCTGTGACCCAGCTCGGGGCGCGCCAGTTCGGTACCCTTCGCGACGACGTCGCGAAAGCCGCCGTCGCTCGCCACCTCCCATTCGACCGGCACCGGGACGAGCGGCATGCCGCCGTGCGGCGCCATCGGGTCGGGCGCGAGGCGGGTCCAGATGACGAAGCCGTCGCTCGCCGGATCGCCCGCCGCGACGCCGAGGCTGAACGGAAAATCGCGGAAGAAGCCGGCCTCGGCGCGCAGGATCGCGGGGGCCGACAGTCCGGCAAGCGTGGCGGTGGCAAGGAAATGGCGGCGGTTCAGCATGGCAGGCTCCGCGGACGGGAAGGACGAATCGGATAGTGCCAGATAGCCGAGCCCGATGCGACTTCAATGACAGGCGTGCCTGATGCCCGGCCGCTCTCAGAACCAGAGGTGCACCCCCGCGACGAACGCGGGATGCGAGGCCTTTTCACCGGCGGCGCGTGCGATCCGCGCGGTGCGGCCGAGCTTGCGTTCCCAGGCGACGCCGACATAGGGCGCGAACTCGCGCGCGACCTCATAGCGCAGGCGCAGGCCCAGTTCGACGCCCGACAGGCCGCCGCCGACGGCGCGCTCGGGGACGTCCTGAAAGGCCAGTTCGATTTCGGCCATCGGCTGCGCGATCAGCCGCTGGGTGATGCGCTGGTCGTAGCTCGCCTCCAGCCGCGCCGCCGCGTCGCCCTTGTCCGACAGGAACAGCGCGCCCTCGATCTCGAACCAATAGGGGGCGAGGCCTTCGAAGCCGATCACGGCATGCGTCGGCGAAGGGCCGGGGCCGAAGTCCTGCCGGACGCCCGCCTGCAGGTTGAAATAGGGGCCGATGGCGCGGCTCCACAGCGCCTGGACCTCGGCTCCCTCGACCGCACCGCCGAAATCGCCTTCGCCCTTGCTCTTGACCACCAGCCGATCGATGTCGCCGCCGAACCACCCCTCGGCTTCCTAGGCGTAGCCATCGCGGCCCTTGCGCGCCCGCCATTCGGCGAGGTTGACCATGATGCGCGAAAAGCGGCCGCCGCCATGCTCGGCATAAAGGCGCGCGCGGGGTCCGGCCATCGCCTCGGCGCCGAACAGCCGGTCGGCGGCATCGACGCGCGGCGCGGAAGGTGCGGGCGCATCGCCCACCGGTTGGTCGGGGATCATGGGGGAGGGCGGCGCGGCTTCGGCTGGCCGGCAATGGCCCATCGCGGCGTGCTCGGGCGGGCAGGGGGCGGCGGGGTTCGCCGGTACCGGCGGCGGCGTTTCCAGTGTGCAGTGCCCCATGGCGGCATGCTCAGCCGTGCAGCCGGGTGCGTTCGGTTCGTGGCGCGGAAGTGCCGGGTCCATCGTGCAATGGCCCATCGCCGCATGCTCGGCGGAGCATGCGGTCGCAGGCTCTTCCGGCGCCGGCTTTTCGGGCGGTGGCGCCATCGTGCAATGGCCCATCGCCGCGTGGTCGGGCGTGCAGGCGGGCGCGGCGGCGGCCGGATGCTGCGCCGCCATCAGCAGGATCGCGAGCAGGCTCATGCCGCGTCCCCCGCCGGGCGCACCGTCACCACCTGCATCATCCCGGCGTGCATGTGATACAGCAGGTGGCAGTGGAAGGCCCAGTCGCCATAGGCATCGGCGGTGAGGTCGAAGCTCAGCTTGCTGCCGGGCTGCACGTTGACCGTATGCTTGCGCGGCGCATGGTCGCCCTTGCCGGTGACAAGCTCGAAGAAATGGCCGTGCAGATGGATCGGATGCGTCATCATCGTGTCGTTGACCAGCGTCACGCGCACCCGCTCGCCCTGCGTGAAGGGGATCGGGGCCTTGACCTCGTTCATCTTCACCCCGTCGAACGCCCACATATAGCGTTCCATATTGCCGGTCAGATGGATCTGCATCTGCCGTGTCGGCGTGCGCGTGTCGGGATTGCGGTCGAGCGCGATCAGATCGCGATAGGTCAGCGCCCTCTCGACTCCTTCGAGGCCCACCCCCGGCTCGCCGGTGCGATCGGCGGGCATCGGCGAGATGCTCTGCACCGCCGGTGTGTCCCTGACCGTCGGGGCCAGCGTCATGTCGCGCATGCCGTGATCCATGCCGCCGCCATTGCCGCTGGCCGCATCGGGCGTGCAATGCCCCATAGCGGCATGTTCGGGGGCGCAGGCCGGGCCGCCGCCATGGTCCATGCCGCCCATGCCCATATCCTTCATGGTCAGCACCGGACGCGGGCGCAGGGCCGGGACCGGGGCCGCCATGCCCACGCGCGGGGCCAGCGTCGCGCGCGCCATGCCCGACCGGTCGGATGTCTCGCCGACCAGCGTATAGGCGCGGTCCCCCGGCGTGACGATCACGTCATAGGTCTCGGCGACCCCGATCTGGAATTCGTCGACCGTCACCGGGCGGACGTTGCATCCGTCGGCCTGTACCACGGTCATCGGCAGGCCGGGAATGCGGATGTTGAAGGTGGTCATCGCCGAGGCGTTGATGATGCGCAGCCGCACGCGCTCGCCGGCGCGGAACAGCCCGGTCCAATTGTCGGCGGGGCCGTGGCCGTTGACCAGATAGCGATAGGCGGCGGCGGTGACGTCGCTGATGTCGGTCGGGTCCATCCGCATCGCGCCCCACGCGATCCGGTCCTTCAGCGGCTGGTCGCGCCCCGCCAGCAGGCCCGAAAGCGTCTGCTTGCGGTGGTTGAAATAGCCGCCCATCTGCTTGAGCTTCCGGAAGATGGCGTGCGGATGCAGCGGGCTGAAATCGGACAGCAGGATCACATGCTCGCGGTCGTGCGCGACGGGATCGGCGCCGGCGGGATCGATGACGATCGGGCCGTAATGCCCCATCTGCTCCTGCAATCCCGAATGGCTGTGATACCAATAGGTGCCGGCCTGCCGCACGGGGAATTCGTAGGTGAAGGTCGCCCCCGGCGCGATACCCGGAAAGCTGATCCCCGGCACCCCGTCCATGTGAAAGGGCAGGATCAGGCCGTGCCAGTGGATCGAGCTGTCCTCGTCGAGCCGGTTGGTGACGTGAAGGCGCGCCTGCGTGCCTTCGGTCAGGCGGATCAGCGGCCCGGGGATGGTGCCGTTGATGCCGATCGCATGATGATCGCGTCCGTCGATCGTCAGCGTCTGATGCGCGATCGTCAGCCGGACGTCGGGGCCGGAGACGGTCGGCAGGCCTGCCGAAACCGGCTTCGCCCACAGCGGCAGCCACGGGGTCAGCGCCGCGGCGGCTCCCCCCGCGATCAGCGCACGACGTCCGATGGCGTCGTTCACGGCAGCGTTCCGATCATCCACAGCGCCATCGCGATCATGCCCAGATTCTCGGTCAGCGAGACGAAGCCCAGCGGTACCTTGCTGCTGCCGCCGACGCAGGCGCATTTGATCGATCGCCTGTCGATATAGACCGCCTTGAACACCGACACCGCGCCGATGCCGCCGATGAACAGCGCGACCGGAATCGACAGCCAGGGCAGGGCATGTGCGGTCATCAGCACCCCGGCCAGTCCCTCGGCAAAGGGATAGATGCTGGCATAGGGCACCCAGCGGCGCGCCAGCAGGTCGTAGTTCAGGAACATGGTCGCGAACTTGTCGACATCCTGCAACTTGAGCAGCGCGAGCACGATCATGCTGAACGAGACGAACCACTCGGCGGCGCGCAGCGTGAAGGCGTCGCCATAGGCCGCGAAGCTCGTCGCGAGCGCCATCAGCGCGGTCATCGCGAACAGCGCGATCACGGGCGTGTAGCTGGTCGCGTCGGGGTCGGCGACCTTCAGCCCGAAATGGCGCCGCAGATCGTCGTGACCGCCGATGCGCACCCCGTCGATGAAGGTTTGCGGCGTCGTCTTGACGCCATGCTCGGCCTTGAAGGCATCGGTCTCGGCGCGCGTCGTCAGCCAGCGATCATCGACCGCGAAGCCGCGGCTTTTCAGCAGATGCTTCGCTTTCAGCCCGTAAGGGCAGATATGGTCGGGCATGACCATGCGATAGAGGATTGCCTGTTTCGTCATGCGGCTCCTATACCGTCCGTACCATGGTACGGAGTCAAGCGATGCAGATCACGATCGGGAAACTGGCCTCGGCGGGCGGTGTCGGGGTCGAAACGGTGCGTTATTACCAGCGGCGCGGCCTGATGGCGACGCCGGTGCGCAGCGGCGGCGAGCGCTGGGGCGGCGGCATCCGGCGCTATGGCGCCGACGACCTGCGGCGCCTTCGCTTCATCCGCTCGGCGCAGGCGGCGGGTTTCACGCTCGACGAGATTTCGGAACTGCTCGCGCTGGAGGAAAGCAACGACCGCGCCCGCGTGCGCCGACTGGCGCGCCGGCGGATCGACGCGCTCGATCGGAAGATCGCGCAGATGACCGAAACCCGCGCGGTGCTCGCGAGGCTCGCCGACCAATGCGCGGCGAGCGATACGGGGCCATGTCCGATACTGACGGCGTTCGAGCCATATTAGTACGTCATTGCGAGGAGCGTAGCGACGAAGCAATGACGGAGTTTTTTTTGGGACGCAGTTCGGTCAGCTATGCAAAAAGTGCATCACATCCCCGTCCTGCACGACATAGCCTTTGCCCTCGGCGCGCAGCTTGCCCGCTTCGCGCGCCTTCGCTTCGCCCCCCAGCGCGACATAGTCGGCAAAGGCGATCGTCTCGGCGCGGATGAAACCCTTCTGGAAATCGCTGTGGATTTCGCCCGCCGCCTCGGGCGCGGTCGCACCGGTGTGGACGGTCCAGGCGCGCGCTTCCTTCGGCCCGACGGTAAAGAAGGTCAGCAGGTGGAGCAGTTCGTACCCGGCACGGATCACGCGCGCGAGACCGGTTTCGTGCAGCCCCATCTCTTCGAGGAACAGCATCCGCTCCCCGGCCTCCATGCCGACCAGTTCGCTCTCGATCGCGGCGGAGACGAGCACCGCCTGCGCGCCCTCGGCCTTCGCGCGCGCGAACACCGCGTCGCTGTGCGCGTTGCCCGTCGCGGCGTTCGCTTCCTCGACATTGCAGACATAGAGGACGGGCTTGGTGGTCAGAAGCTGCGCCTGGCGGAGGATGCGTTCTTCCTCGGGGTCCTTCGGCTCGGTCAGCCGCGCGGGCTTGCCGGCGCGCAGCAGGTCGAGCGCCTGGCCGAGCACCGAGGCCGCGGCCTTGGCCTCCTTGTCGCCGCCGGTCGCCTTCTTCTGGAAGGCGGGGACGCGCTTCTCGAGGCTTTCGAGGTCGGACAGCAGCAATTCGGTCTCGACCGTCTCGGCGTCGGCGACCGGATCGACCTTGTTCTCGACATGCTGGATGTCGTCATCCTCGAAACAGCGCAGGACGTGGACGATCGCATCGACTTCGCGGATGTTGCCGAGGAACTGGTTGCCCAGCCCTTCGCCCTTCGATGCCCCGCGCACGAGCCCGGCGATGTCGACGAAGGCGAGCTGCGTCGGGATGATCTTCTGGCTACCCGCGATCGCCGCCAGCTTGTCGAGCCGGTCGTCGGGCACCGCGACATTGCCGATGTTGGGTTCGATGGTGCAGAAGGGGTAGTTCGCCGCCTGCGCCGCCTGCGTCTCGGTCAGCGCGTTGAACAGGGTGGACTTGCCGACATTGGGCAGCCCGACGATTCCGCATTTGAAACCCATGAATCTCGTCTTTCGGTCATATTGGGCGCCGGTCGGGCGCCGATGGCAGGCGCGCTAGCCGTTTCGCATCGCTTTTTCCAGAGCGCGATGATCCCGGCCCGCCGGTTCGTGCCGAACGGGCCCGAAAGAAGGGGGGGGCAGAGAAGGGCGCTGGGCCGGACCTCAGTCGTGCACCGCGCGGACCAGCGGCCCCAGCGGACTGCCGCCCAGCCACGCGACCTGCACCTCGGCCGCGACGCGGTTGATCGCCTCCTGCGGCTTGGGCCCCGGATGGACCGCGCGGCGCAGCGGGCGCGTGCCCGCGGGCATCGCCATGATCTCCGCGATCGCGCGCGGCACGTCGGCGGGGTCGGCGCTGCGTCCGCTGCCGTCCTCGGTCCCCATGCCGCGCGTGAAGGGCTCATAGGCCGCCAGCCGCTCGGGATCGCTGCGTTCCTTCAGCGCGCCGGTATAGACGTTGCGGTTCTGCCAGACGCGGGTCGGATAGCCGCCGGGCTGAATGATCGTCACCTCGATGCCGTGCGGCACCAGTTCATAGGCAAGCTGTTCGGACAAGGCCTCCACCGCGAACTTGGTCGCCGAATAATGGCCGCCCCCGGGGACGATCACCCGGCCGAGCTGCGAAGAGATGTTGACGATCTGCCCGGCCCTGGCGGCGCGCATCTGCGGCAGCAGCGCGCGGATCATCCGCTGCATGCCGATGACGTTCGTGTTGAAGGCAAGGTGCGTCGCCTCCATGTCCTGCACCTCGATCGGGCCGGAGATGCCGACCCCGGCATTGTTGATCAGCGTGTCGATGCGTCCGCCCGCGGCTTCGAGCGCGCTTGCGGTGCCCGCGGCGACCGAATCGTCGCTCGTCACGTCGATTTCGACGATGTGCAGGTCGAGCTTTTCCTTCGCCGCTTCCGCTGCCAGCGTGTCCGCCTCGGGACGCGGCAGGTTGCGCATGGTCGCGATCACCTTCGCGCCGAGCCGGGCATAATGCAGCGCGCCGATCCGGCCGAATCCGCTCGACGTGCCGGTAATCAGGACGGTGCGGCCCTTCAGCGCTCCGGGCGCCGGCGGCGCGGAGGCGTGGAGCAGGGCGGGGGCTGCGGCGGCCAGCGCGGCGCCCCCGGCGAGTAGTTGGCGGCGATCGGGGTGCGAAGGACGGGGCATCGGCGAAACTCCTTTCGGCGCCATCATGCCCCAGCCGGGTGCATGTGCCAATCGTCGTTCAGCCGTTCAGGCGCAGCGCGAGGTCGTTCAGGAAGCGCGCGTCGTCGCCGTCCGCCAGGCCGCCCGCCTCGGCGGCGATCGCGCCCAGCAGGTCGGTCAGCGGTTCGATCTCGCTCTTGTGGTAAGGACCCAGCACATACCCGGTCACCCGGTCCTTGTGCCCTGGATGGCCGATGCCGATGCGCACGCGGCGGAAATCGTCGCCGATATGCTGGATCAGGCTGCGGATGCCGTTATGCCCCGCCGCGCCGCCGCCGCGCTTCACCTTCACCTTCATCGGCGCAAGGTCGAGCTCGTCATAGAAGACGGTGACGTCCTGCGGCGTCAGCTTGTAGAAATCGAGCGCGGCGCGGACGCTGCGGCCGCTTTCGTTCATGAAGGTCGACGGCTTGAGCAGCAGGATGCGGTGGCGGCCGATCCGGCCGTCCTGCACCCAGCCCTGGAATTTCTTCGCGGGCGCCGCGAATCCGTGCGCGTCGGCGATGACGTCGACGGCCATGAAGCCGACGTTGTGGCGGTGCATCGCATATTGGGGACCGGGATTGCCGAGGCCGACCCAGAGCTGCATGTCAAAAACCCCTCACTCCCTGTCTCGTCACCCTGAAGCTGTTTGGCAATTATCCCCTTCCGACAGGTGAGCGTTCCCCGGCGAAAGCCGGGGTCCAGCTACGTGCGCCTGCCTCGCATGGACCCCGGCTTTCGCCGGGGATCACCAGCGTCCCTGTCTCAAGGGTATAAACGCCAACCTGTTTCAGGGTCGATGGCCTGCCCTCGAAACTGGCGCGGCGCAGAGGGAGAGGTCGGACCGTGGATGCTGAAACGAGTTCAGCATGACGAAGCGGGAAGAGGCGGCGTTTCGCCGAAATCGCCGCCTCTTCGCATATGCCCCCTCCCCCGGGAAGGGGAGGGGTTGAAGTGTCGGTGTCAGGCTTCGCCTTCGGCGGCTTCGCCTTCATCCTTGGTCGTGTCGCCGTCGCTCGACTTGAGCGCCGACGGGGCGACGATCGTCGCGATGGTGAAGTCGCGGTCGGTGATCGCGCTTTCCACGCCCTTCGGCAGGGTGACGTGGCTGATATGGATCGATTCGCCGACGTCGAAGCCGGTGACGTCGATCGTGATGTCGTCGGGAATCTTGTCCGCTTCGCAGATCAGTTCCAGCTCGTGGCGCACGACGTTCAGCACGCCGCCGCGCTTCAGGCCCGGGGACTTCTCCTCGTTCGCGAACAGCACGGGAACGCCGACCTGCACCTTGGTGTCCTTCGACACGCGCAGGAAGTCGGCATGGATCGGACGATCCTTGACCGGATGGAAAGCGACGTCCTTGGGCAGGGTGCGGACGGTCTTGCCGCCCACTTCGATCATCACGA
>ERZ778017.3225-NODE-3225-length-11917-cov-4.369415_pt1 | contig 11917 bp, 10 predicted proteins | sample MGYA00375747_ERZ778017 | MGnify/ENA primary metagenome ERZ778017 (study PRJEB29350, sample SAMN05509838) | bioreactor metagenome | biome: bioreactor; material: wastewater | place: South Africa: University of Cape Town | collected 2014-03-17 ... | reverse complement strand
CGATGGACGAGTTGCGCCCGGGCACCGCCGACATGCCGGCGCCTGCGGGCCTTCTCGGCGACATCGTGCTGTGCCCGCAGGTGGCCGAGACTCAGGCCGAGCAGGCCGGCCACTCCACCCTCGACGAGCTGCTGCTGCTGACCACGCATGGGCTGCTGCACCTGCTCGGATTCGATCACGCCGAACCCGACGAGGAGCGAGAGATGTTCGGTCTGCAGCGCGACCTGCTGCTCAGCTTCCACACCGCGGAGCGTCGCAACCGCCCATGACCGCGCTGCTGCTCCTGGTCGCCGCGGTGCTGCTGGTGGCCTTCGGCGGCCTCATGGCGGCCCTCGATGCCGCGATGGGCGTCACGAGCCGCCAGGACCTCGTCGACCTGGCCGACGACGAAGACGGGCCGGCCGCCGACCGGCTGCGCCGCATCGCCGACGACGCCGACGCCCACCTGCAGGCCGTGGTCTTCATCCGGGTGCTCGCCGAGACCGGCGCCGCGGTGCTGGTCACGGTGGCCTTCACGCTGCTGTTCCACAGCATCTGGTGGGCGATGCTGGGGGCGGTGATCCTCATGACCGCCATCTCGTTCGTGCTGGTGGGCGCGAGCCCCCGGTCGGTGGGCCGCCGGCATGCCCAGCGGATGCTGCGCGGCTGTGCGCGCATCATCCGCGGCATCCGGATCATCCTCGGTCCCGTCGTGCACGGGCTCATCGCGTTCGGCGACCGGGTGACACCCGGTGGCGCCCGGGGCGCCTCGTTCTCCAGCGAGGAGCAGCTGCTGAGCATGGTCGACGAGGCGGCATCGCACGAGGTCATCGAGCAGGACGACCGCGACCTCATCCACTCCGTGTTCGACTTCACCGACACGTTCGTGCGCGAGGTCATGGTGCCGCGGCCCGACATGGTGACGGTGGATGCCGAGACCACGGCGCGCGAGGCGATGAGCGTGTTCCTGGACAAGGGGATCTCTCGCATCCCCGTCGTCGACGACGAGGCCGACGATGTCGTGGGCGTGCTGTATCTGAAGGACCTCGTGCTGATCGGCTATCGCGACCTCGACACCGCGTGGCAGGATGCGCCGGTCACCCGCATCGCGCGGCCCCCGGTGTTCGTGCCGGAGTCCATGCGGGCCGAGACGCTGCTGCAGCAGATGAAGCGCGACGCCGTGCACGTGTGCATGGTCGTCGACGAGTACGGCAGCGTCGCGGGCCTCGTGACCCTCGAGGACATCATCGAAGAGCTCGTCGGCGAGATCGCCGACGAGTACGACCCACGGGCCACCGAGGTCGTCGAGCTCGAGCCCGGCCGGTACCGGGTCAGCTCGCGACTGCCGGTGTCGGATGTCGGCGACCTGTTCGACATCGAGCTCGACGACGAAGAGGTCGACTCGATCGGCGGACTGCTGGGCAAGGTGCTCGGCCGTGTTCCGCAGCCCGGGTCGACCGCCGTGCACGACGGATTGAGACTGACCGGCGGAGCATCGCGCGGGCGGGGGCGCGGGATCGCCACCGTCTTCGTGGAGCGCACCGCTGAGGCCGACAAGGAGCAGGAACGATGACCGACATCCGATGCGGGTTCGTGACGTTCGTGGGGCGCCCGAACGTGGGCAAGTCCACGCTGACCAACGCGCTGGTCGGCGAGAAGGTCGCGATCACGAGTGAGAAGCCGCAGACCACCCGGCGCGCGATCCGCGGCATCCTCAACCGGTCCGACGGGCAGCTGATCATCGTGGACACGCCCGGCATCCATCGTCCGCGCACGCTCCTCGGTCAGCGGCTGAACGACCTTGTCGAGCAGGTGCTCGGCGACGTGGACGTCATCGCCTTCTGCGCGCCGGCCACCGAGCAGGTGGGTCCCGGCGATCGCCGCATCGCGGCATCCCTCGACGGCTATCCGCACGCCAAGAAGGTCGCGATCGTGACCAAGACGGATGTCGCGACGCGGGAGCAGATCACCGAACGGCTCGTGGAGGTCGACCAGCTGCGTGCGGATTGGTCGGCCGTGATCCCGCTGTCCGCACTGACGCGCGATCAGCTGGACGTGCTCACGGACGAGCTGCTGGCGCTCATGCCGATCGGGCCCGCACTGTACCCTGACGACGTCGTCACCGACGAGAGTCTCGAGGACCGAGTCGCCGAGATCATCCGCGAGGCGGCGCTGGAGGGCGTACGCGACGAGCTGCCGCACTCGATCGCCGTGGTGGTGCAGGACATCTCCGCGCGCGAGGACCGCAAGCTCACCGACGTGTACGCCGACATCGTGGTCGAGCGCGACAGCCAGAAGGCCATCATCATCGGTCGCAAGGGGATGCGGCTGAGGGATGTCGGCGCCCGCGCCCGGGGGGGCATCGAGCCGCTGATCGGCTCGCGCGTGTTCTTGTCGCTGCACGTGCGCGTCGCCAAGGAGTGGCAGCGCGATCCGAAGCAGCTGGGACGTCTCGGGTTCTGACCGGGCGTGCCGGAGCCGGCTCACGGACGCCCGCCGTGCACGACGGTCACGAGGGGATCCCGTCTGGGTGTACGCTGTGGTCATGCGCGCAGGCTTCGTGCTTCTCCTTAGCTGCCGCGACGAGTCCTCGTTCTAGGGCCTTCCTCGTCGCGGAGCTTGTCGTTGGCCCGCCATCATGACGAGAGAAACAGCCCCGAGATGAAGAACAACCAGAAGCCTTCGACGATGCCGATCCACAAGTATCGGCCGTTCCACGAGCAGATCAGCGTCGACGTGCCCGATCGCACGTGGCCCACCAAGCGCATCATCGCAGCCCCGCGCTGGTGCGCGGTCGACCTGCGCGACGGCAACCAGGCCCTCATCGACCCGATGAGCCCCGAGCGCAAGCGGATCATGTTCGACCTGCTGGTGCGGATGGGCTACAAGGAGATCGAGGTCGGCTTCCCGAGCGCCAGCCAGACCGACTTCGACTTCGTTCGACAGCTCATCGAGGAGAACCTGATCCCCGACGACGTCACGATCCAGGTGCTGACCCAGTCGCGTGAGCATCTCATCGAGCGCACGTACGAGGCGATCGCCGGTGCCAAGCAGGCCATCGTGCACCTGTACAACTCGACGAGCATCCTGCAGCGCGACGTGGTGTTCCGCACCGACAAGCAGGGCATCGTCGACATCGCCCTGGACGGCGCGCGGCTGTGCCGTCAGTTCGAGACGCGCATCCCCGAGACGCAGGTGTACTACGAGTACTCGCCGGAGAGCTACACCGGCACCGAGCTGGAGTTCGCCGCCGACATCTGCAACCAGGTGCTGGAGATCTTCGAGCCCACGCCCTCCCGCAAGGTCATCATCAACCTGCCGGCGACCGTGGAGATGGCAACCCCCAATGTGTACGCCGACTCGATCGAGTGGATGAACCGGCACCTGCACCACCGCGAGAACGTGATCCTGTCGCTGCACCCGCACAATGACCGCGGCACGGCTGTGGCGGCCGCGGAGCTCGGCTACATGGCCGGCGCGGATCGCATCGAGGGATGCCTGTTCGGCAACGGTGAGCGCACCGGGAACGTCGACCTGGTCACCCTGGGCGTGAACCTGTTCACGCAGGGCATCGACCCGCAGATCGACTTCAGCGACATCGACCAGATCAAGCGCACCGTCGAGCACTGCAACCAGCTGCCGGTGCCCGAGCGCAGCCCGTGGGGCGGCGACCTGGTGTTCACGGCTTTCAGTGGCTCGCACCAGGACGCGATCAAGAAGGGCTTCGAGTCGATGGAGGCCCGCGCCGCGGCGGCGGGCGTCACGGTCGACGAGATCGAGTGGGCTGTGCCGTATCTGCCCGTGGATCCCAAGGATCTCGGCCGCTCGTACGAGGCCGTCATCCGCGTCAACTCGCAGTCCGGCAAGGGCGGCGTCGCCTATCTGCTGAAGACCGACCACGCGCTCGACCTGCCGCGCCGACTGCAGATCGAGTTCTCCGGCGTCGTGCAGGCCAAGACCGACGCCGAGGGCGGCGAGGTCACGAGCGCCCAGATCTGGGACATCTTCACCGACGAGTACCTGCCCGCCGACGTCGAGGATGCCCGCTGGGGTCGTTTCGAACTGCTGAGCACCCGCACCTCCAGCGACATGACCGGAGACGTCACACTGGATGTCACACTGCGCGACGGCGATGCCGACGTGCAGGCTCAGGCGACCGGCAACGGTCCGGTGGCCGCCTTCCTCGAGGTGCTGCGCGCCGAGGGCATCGACGTGACGGTCTACGACTACGTCGAGCACGCCCTCAGCGCCGGCGGCGACGCGCAGGCCGCGGCCTACGTCGAGCTGCAGGTCGACGGTCAGCGGCTGTGGGGCGTGGGCATCGACGGCGACATCTCGACGGCGTCGCTGAAGGCGATCGTATCGGGGGTGAACCGGTCGATCCGCAGCCGCTCGGCCGCACCGGAGCTGGCCGCCGTCTGAACCGACGATCCGCGTACCGCGCGCCCGCGAGGGTGCATCTGACCGCCGAGGATGTGGGTGCCCCCCGCTCCCTCGGCGGTCAGATGCACCCTCGGCGCGGGGCGCGGGGCGCGGTGCGCGGGGCCGACGTCAGTCGGCGTCGGGCTTGACGATCGGGATCGCGCTGGTCTCCACGGCGACCTTGCGGCGGTGCAGCATCCGCTGCTCGGGCAGTGACACGTCGAAGATCACCGCGAGCACGCGGATCACGGCGGTCACCACGATCCCGGCCACGGCTGCCGGCACCATCGGCATCCCGAAGGTGTGGGCGACGGCCAGAACGAGGCAGCCCGCCCCGGCGGCGACGGCGTACAGCGACCCGACGTGCATGATCGCGACGGGCAGCCCCACGAGGACATCGCGCAGCACGCCGCCGCCGACCGCCGCACAGGCGCCGATGAAGACGGCCGGCACGAGCGGCAGCCCCAACGTCAGGGCCTTGCTCGTTCCGAACGCGCCGAACAGAGCGATCACCAGGGCGTCGAGCCCGACGATCACACCGTTTGCTCTGCTCAACGGCCCCGCCAGGAGCATTCCCACGAGGGATGCCGCCGTCGCCGTCACCAGGTACCAGTTGCTCTGCAGCGTCGCGGGCGTCACGTTCAGCAGCAGGTCGCGGATGAGACCGCCGCCCATCCCGACCATGATCCCGATGATCGCGACGCCCAGGAAGTCCAGGCGCCGCTGGCCGCGGAACCCGGCGGCGAACAACGCGCCCTGCAGCCCGCCCAGAGCCACGGCGGTCAGGTCCGCCCACAGCGGAATGATGAGGATCGGCTCGTTCACGCCTCCATTGTCGCGGGTTGCCGCGATAATCGAGGAGTGCCCACCTACCGTGACGAAGTCGTGGTCCTGCGCACCCACAAACTGGGCGAGGCGGATCGCATCGTCACCTGCCTGAGCCGCCGGCACGGAAAGATCCGTGCGGTCGCGAAGGGCGTGCGTCGCACCTCGTCCCGGTTCGGGGCGCGGCTCGAGCCGTTCATGGTCGCCGACGTGCAGCTGTACCGGGGGCGCAGCCTCGACATCGTGCAGCAGGCCGAGTCGCTGGGAGCCTATGGGGCCGACATCGCCGTGCACTACGACCGGTACACGGCGGCCAGCGCGATGGTCGAGACCGCAGACCGACTCAACGAGGCCGAGGCCACGCCGCAGCAGTACCTGTTGCTGGTGGGCGGGCTGCGCGCGCTGGCGCGCGGCGAGCACCCGGCACGCAGCATCCTCGACTCCTATCTGCTGCGGGCGATGTCGATGTCGGGCTGGGCACCGGGCCTCGGCGACTGCGCGCGATGCGGGCTGCCCGGCCCGCACCACAGCTTCGTCGCGCAGCTGGGCGGCGTGGTGTGCGCGGACTGCGCGCCGGCCGGGTCGGTGCACGTGGACATGGCGACCACGGGCCTGCTGCAGGCGCTGATCGCGGGGGAGTGGGATGTCGTGGACGCCGCGCCCGCGCGGGCCAGCGCGGCGGCATCGGGCCTGGTCGCCGCGTACGCGCAGTGGCATCTGGAGCGTGGCATCCGCGCCCTCGAACACGTGCTGTCCGAGTCCGCGGAGACCGCGCGATGAGCCCGAAGCCGTATACCCACCGGGATGCCGTGCCGTACCGTCCGGTCGACTGGACGGGCGTGTACCCGCCGGCCTACCCGGCAGGCGCGGTGCCCCACCACGTCGCGATCGTGATGGACGGCAACGGGCGGTGGGCGAACCGGCGCGGGCTCACCCGCATCGAGGGACACCGGGCCGGGGAGGCATCACTGCTGGACGTCGTGGCCGGCGCGGTGCAGGCCGGGGTCAAGCACCTGTCGGTGTATGCGTTCTCGACCGAGAACTGGACGCGTTCGCCTGACGAGGTCCGCTTCCTCATGGGGTTCAACCGTGAGGTGCTGCACCGCCGCCGCGATCAGCTCAACGAGTGGGGTGTGCGCATCCGGTGGGCAGGGCGGCGCCCGCGTCTGTGGGGATCGGTCATCACGGAGCTGCAGTACGCCGAGCAGCTCACGGCAGGAAACGACGTGCTCACGCTCACGATGTGCGTGAACTACGGCGGCCGGGTGGAGCTCGTCGACGCGATGCGGTCGATCGCCGAGGACGTGGCCGCGAGGCGACTGCGGCCCTCGGCGGTGACCGAGAAGCTCGTGCGACGCCGGCTGTATGTGCCCGACATGCCCGACGTCGACCTGTTCGTGCGCTCGTCGGGTGAGCAGCGCACCTCGAACTTCCTGCTGTGGGAGTCGGCGTACGCCGAGTTCGTGTTCCTCGACACGCTCTGGCCCGACTTCACCCGGCAGGACCTGTGGCGCGCCATCGACCTCTACCTCGCCCGTGACCGCAGGTTCGGCGGGGCCGTCGACGCGCCCGACGCGGGCCTGTGACGCTCGGCCCCGTACGCGCCTCGGAGGCTGGAATAGACCCGCCCCCGCCGGAGGTTGCACTGACTGTGACTGAACCCATCTCGATCGACGTCTGGTCCGACATCGCCTGCCCGTGGTGCTACATCGGCAAGCGCAACCTGGAGAAGGGGCTGGCGGCGGCATCCGAAGCCGGCGACGCGCCCGAGGTCGAGGTGGTCTTCCACTCCTTCGAGCTCTCGCCCGACACGCCCGTCGACTTCGATGGCGACGAGCTGGACTTCCTGGCCGGGCACAAGGGGATGTCCGTCGACCAGGTGCGGCAGATGCTCGACCGGGTCACGGGCGTGGCCGCGGCGGCGGGGCTCCAGTACCGGTTCGACATCCTGCAGCACACCAACACGGTGAAGGCGCACGAGCTGCTGCACTTCGCCAAGGAGCAGGGCCGTCAGCACGAGATGGAGGAGCGGTTGATGGCCGCGTACTTCACCGAGGGGCGCCATGTCGGCCGCGTCGACGATCTCGTGGCCCTCGCCGAAGAGGTGGGTCTGGATGCCGCGGCCGTGCGCGACGCGCTGGAGTCGGAGCGCTATCTGGCGGCCGTCCGTGCCGATCAGGCGCAGGCGAGCGCATACGGCATCAACGGCGTGCCGTTCTTCGTCATCGACGGCAAGTACGGAGTGAGCGGAGCGCAGCCGCCGGAGGCGTTCGCGCAGATCGCCCGCCAGGTGTGGGACGAGCACCGCGGCGTGGCCGCGACGGAGCCGTCAGCCGGGTAGCGGGAGCCGTCGGCGGGGTAGCGGGGAGTCGTTGCCGGGTAGCGGGGAGCCGTCAGCGGGGGAGGTTGTCCTCGATCACCTTCAGCACGGCCGGGTCGTCGGGCTTGGTCGGCGGGCGGAAGCGGTGCACGGTGCCGTCGGGGGTGAGCAGGAACTTCTCGAAGTTCCACGCGACGGGACCGTGTGCGCCCTCGGGGTCCTTCGCCTTCTTCAGCGCCTTGTAGAGAGGAGCGGCGTTCCTGCCGTTGACCTTGATCTTCTCGAAGACGGGGAAGGTGACTCCGTAGGTGGTCGAGCAGAACTCGAGGATCTCCTGCATCGAGCCCGGTTCCTGCCCCATGAACTGGTTGCAGGGGAAGCCGAGCACGGTGAAGCCGCGGTCGCCGTAGGTGCGCTGCAGCTCCTCGAGCTGCTCGTACTGCGGAGTGAGGCCGCACTTCGAGGCGACGTTGACGATCATCAGCAACTTGCCGTCGTAGTCCGAGAGCGTCGCGGTGGCGCCGTCGGAGGTCGTGAACGGGATGTCGCGCAGCGCAGTGGGCGCGTCTGGGGTCATGTCCACAGCCTAAGCGCGCATGGCCACGCGGGCGCCGTCGTCTGGGAGAATGGGCGGGTGACCCTTGCTCCCGTGCACGACCAGACGCTGCGCATCGGGCCGATCATGCTCGATGCACCGGTGGTGCTGGCGCCCATGGCGGGCATCACCAACACGGCGTTCCGCCGACTGTGCCGGGAGTACGGCGCGGGGCTGTACGTCAGTGAGATGATCACGACCCGGGCACTCGTCGAGCGCAACGCGACGACGATGCGGCTGATCACCCATCACGAGTCAGAGTCGCTGCGCTCGATCCAGCTGTACGGCGTCGACCCGGGCACGGTCGAGCGCGCCGTGAAGATCCTCGTCGACGAGGACCGTGCCGACCACATCGACATGAACTTCGGGTGCCCCGTGCCCAAGGTCACGCGTAAGGGCGGAGGATCGGCGCTGCCCTGGAAGCTCGACCTGTTCCGCGCCATCGTCACGCGCGCCGTCCGGGCAGCGGGCACCGTGCCGGTGACCGTCAAGATGCGCAAGGGCATCGACGACGGCCATCTCACGTACCTCGACGCCGCGCGCATCGCCGAGGATGCCGGCGTGGCATCCATCGCGCTGCATGCCCGCACCGCGTCGCAGTTCTACTCGGGGCACGCCGACTGGTCGGCCATCGCCACGCTGAAGGAGGCGATCACCTCGGTGCCGGTGCTCGGCAACGGTGACATCTGGTCGGCCGCAGACGCTGTGCGGATGATGTCGGAGACGGGGTGCGACGGGGTCGTGGTCGGCCGCGGCTGCCTGGGCCGCCCCTGGCTGTTCGGCGACCTCGCCCGGGCCCTCGGCGCACCGGGCACCGCAGTGCGCGAGCCCGTGGATGCGACGCTCGGATTCGTCGCGCGCGCGTTTCGCCGGCACGCCGAGCTGCTCGTGGAGTTCTTCGAGGACGAAGACCGCGGATGTCGCGACATCCGCAAGCATGTGGCCTGGTATTTCAAGGGGTATCCGGTCGGTGGTGACCTGCGTGCCCGGCTTGCGACGGCTTCGAGTCTCGCCGAGATCGACGGCCTGCTTGCCGAGCTCGACCTCCAGGCCCCGTATCCGGGAAGCTCCGCCGAGGGTCAGCGCGGCCGTGCGGGCTCGCCCAAGCGCACGGTGCTGCCGGAGGGCTGGCTCGACTCGCGCGAGATCGGCGCCCATGCGGCCACCCTGACCGAGTCGGAGGCCGACACGAGTGGCGGCTGAGGGCGCATCCGCGGTCGGCGTCGCCCCGGGACGACCGAGCGGATACGACGACGCGGATGCCGCGCGCTTCTTCGGGGAACGGCATCGCTCGCAGCGCGACGACTTCGCCCGTGACCGCGCGCGCGTGCTGCACTCGGCGGCGCTGCGACGCCTGGCGGCCAAGACGCAAGTGCTCAGCCCCGCCTCGCCAGCCGACTTCGCGCGCAACCGCCTGACGCACTCCCTCGAGGTCGCCCAGGTCGGCCGGGAGCTGGCGACGGCCCTTCAGCTGTCGCCGGATGTCGTCGACACGGCATGCCTGAACCACGACCTCGGGCATCCGCCGTTCGGGCACAACGGCGAACGCGCCCTGAACGACTGGGCCGAGGACATCGGCGGGTTCGAGGGCAACGCCCAGACGCTGCGCATCGTGACCCGCCTCGAACCGAAGGTGCTCGGCGCCGACGGGGCTAGCTACGGGCTGAACCTGACCCGGGCGAGCCTGGATGCCACGTGCAAGTACCCGTGGACGGCCGACGAGCCGCTTCCTGATCCCGGTGGCCGGCTGAAGTTCGGCGTGTACGCCGACGACGAGAAGATCTTCCGATGGATGCGCGCGGATGCCCCGGGCCGGGTGCGCTGCATCGAGGCCGAGGTGATGGATCTGTCCGACGACATCGCCTACTCCGTGCACGACTTCGAGGACGCCGTCGTCAACGGCTACCTCGACCCTGCCCGGCTCACCGCTCCCGGCGAGCACGAGTCGCTGCTGAACGCGATCCAGGCGTGGGTCGGCCTCGACTTCCCGCGTGACGAGCTCGAAGACGCACTGCACCGACTGACCGGCCTGAGCGAGTGGCTCACCGCGTTCGACGGAACCCGTCCGGCACTGGCGCGGCTGAAGAACCTCACCAGCGATCTCATCGGCCGGTTCGCCCGCGCGGCCACCACGGCGACCCGCGAGGCGTACACGACGCCGGTGCTCACGCGCTATCGCGCGCACGTCGTGGTCCCCCGGGTGATCGAGGTCGAGATGGCAGTGCTCAAGGGCATCATCGGTGCGTTCGTCGTCTCGATCGAGGGACGCAAGGCGCTGTACAAGGAGCAGCGACGGGTTCTCAAACGTCTCGCCGATGCGCTCTGGCAGCATCCCGAGCGTCTGACACCGGTGTACGCAGGCGACTTCGCCGCGGCGACCACGGATGCCGCAGCCCGCCGGGTCGTCGTGGACCAGGTGGCAAGCCTCACCGATCAGCTTGCCATCGCCTGGCATCGCAGCCTCGTCGGTGACGTGGACGCCGCCTCGCTGGGCGTGTGGTCGCCGCACGAGCTTCCGCGGGATCCGATGATCGGGCGGGCACAGCGGGACCAGGCGACACCGCCCACCCGGGCGGAGGTGGACTGATGCCCCGTATCGCACAGGCCGACATCGACGAGGTCAAGGCGCGGGTGAACATCGCCGACGTGATCGGTGAACGGGTGGCGCTCAAGCCCGCGGGCATCGGCTCGATGAAGGGGCTGTGCCCGTTCCATGACGAGAAGAGCCCCAGCTTCAACGTGCGCCCGCAGGTGGGGTTCTACCACTGCTTCGGCTGCGGCGAGTCCGGCGACGTGTACACCTTCCTGCGGCAGCTGGATCACCTGACCTTCACCGAGGCGGTCGAGCGGCTCGCTGCACGCATCGGCTACACGCTGCACTACGAGGAGGGCGGCGCCGCACCCGAGACGTCCGGCCGCACCCGCCTGTATGCGGCCAACGCGGCAGCGGCGGAGTGGTTCCGCACCCAGTTGATGACCCCCGAGGCCGACGTCGGCCGGCGCTTTCTCGGGCAGCGCGGGTTCGACGCGGGCGCAGCCGCGCATTTCGGCGTCGGCTATGCGCCGAAGGGCTGGTCGGGGATGCTCGACGCGCTCGCCGCGCAGGGCTACACCCGCGAGGAGCTGCTGGCTGCCGGCCTCGTCTCACAGGGACAGCGCGGCGTCTACGATCGGTTCCGCGGCCGGGTGATCTGGCCGATCCGCGACATCACCGGACAGACGCTGGGCTTCGGCGCGCGTCGGCTGTTCGACGATGACAACGGGCCGAAGTACCTGAACACGCCCGAGACCGTGCTGTACAAGAAGACTCAGGTGCTGTACGGGCTCGATCTGGCCAAGCGCGACATCTCACGAGGCGATCCGCGCCGGGTCGTGGTGGTCGAAGGATACACCGACGTGATGGCCTGCCATCTCGCCGGGGTCACCACCGCCGTGGCCACGTGCGGCACCGCCTTCGGCGCCGATCACATGAGCATCCTGCGTCGTGTGATCGGCGACGACGGCTCGGCGGAGGTGGTGTTCACGTTCGATCCGGATGCGGCCGGGCAGAAGGCCGCCGTGCGCGCGTTCGCATCGACGAAGGGGCTGACCGCGCGCAGCTTCGTGGCCGCCGGACCCGACGGGCTGGACCCCTGCGACCTGCGGCTGCAGCGCGGGGATGCCGCGGTGCGGTCGCTCATGGACACCAAGGTGCCGATGTTCGAGTTCGTCATCGACCAGCGGATTGCGGGATTCGATCTCGCCACGGTGGAGGGACGTATCGGCGGGCTGCGGGC
>ERZ778017.3224-NODE-3224-length-11917-cov-4.992834_pt1 | contig 11917 bp, 10 predicted proteins | sample MGYA00375747_ERZ778017 | MGnify/ENA primary metagenome ERZ778017 (study PRJEB29350, sample SAMN05509838) | bioreactor metagenome | biome: bioreactor; material: wastewater | place: South Africa: University of Cape Town | collected 2014-03-17 ... | reverse complement strand
GCCGTCGGCGACCGGCACGATGTTGATGTTGGCCGCGGCCTGCCAGGTGGCGAGGGCGCGGGCGATCTCCCGCTCCCACGTCCCCGCGCCGAATTTGGCGTCGAAGGCCGAGTTGATCGTGTTGCGGCCGCTGATCCAGGTCACGCCGTCGGGGGCGACGCTGTATGTGATCTGGGAGGGGTCCGCCCACTTGTAGCCCGAGAGGACGTAATCCGTTCCCGCGGTCGAGAGCAACCGGCGGTCCTCCAGGGCCTCGAACGACCGCGACCTCGGCGGTCGCCGTCGCCGAGGCGGTCGCTCCCGACGCCAGCCGCCCTCGATCCCAGCCCCGATCAGCCGACCGACTTCCATGCCCACCATCCAGGTCCGCTCTCCAAGCAGGACCTTGGGAAGCCCAAGCATTCCACACCCCATTGGTCGCGCGGCGCCGCGACGGTCGGGCTCGGCGCGGAGAACGCCCCATCCCGCCGCCGAGGGCCGACGCCTCGGGTCGTCGACCCGAACGTCCCACCCTCGGGGCCGGCGGCCGCCCCGCTCGTGCCCGATCCTTCGCCGACGCCCCTCCCGCCTTGGTCCATCCCTCCTTGAGTCCGCCCCCCATTCCTTGACGCCGGCGACCACCGTCGCCGACGGCCGCGTCATCCTCGGAGGTTCGCCGAGCCGTCGGGAGGACCGACGACCATCATCCATCGCGCCGTTTTCGGTCGGCCGCGTCGTTTGTAACGACCGCCGCGAATTCGACGAATGTTTCGGAGACACCTTCGATACTCCAGCCTAGGTCGCGTTTCCAGGAATTTTCTCAAGAAACCATGGGCCGCGAGCCGACGACCCGGACGATCCGCGCCGTCGGTACGAATCCGCGGTCGGTGAGGGTCGCGGCGAGTTTGACGGCACGCACGCCCGCGTCGTCGCTCGGCGTCATCACCCCCTCCTTCCCTCCCGATCCCCTGGAATCCTTGCGGCGCGCCGTCGCGCCGGATACGGTGGCGGTGGAGGCGAAGGTCTCCAGGGAGGCGCCATGAGGACGAACCGGGAAAGCGACCCGAAAGCCGAATACGGCGAGGCCCTGCGTCGCGCCTTCCCCACCCCGACGGCGGGGCCGAGCGATCGCGACGGCTGGGAGCGCCGCCTCAAGAGCGTCGCCGAGGGCTTGCGGGCCTCGTTCGCCGCGGCGCTCGCGCCCGAGCCGGCCGATCTGGAGCCGGAAGTCCTGGGTGTCCTGGAGCGCGACGACTTCCTGATCGAGCGGCTGACCTTTCAGAGCCGCCCCGGCGTCCGGGTCACGGCCAACCTCTACCGTCCCAGGCGGCTCGACGGCCCCGCGCCGGGCGTGCTTTGCGTCCACGGCCACTGGAGTTGGGCGCGGATCGATCCCGGCGTGCAACTTCGTTGCATTGGGTTGGCGAAGCTGGGCTACGTTTGCCTTTGCGTCGATGCCTTCGGCGCCGGCGAGCGCGCGGCGGCACCAGGGCCGGGGACGTATCACGGCGGACCCATGGGGGCCTCGACCTGGGCGGCGGGCGTCCCGCTGATCGGGCTGCAAGTTCACGACAACCGCCGCGCCGTCGACTACCTGGTCGGCCGCCCCGAGGTCGACCCCCTCCGGCTGGCGATCACCGGGGCCTCCGGCGGCGGCAACCAGACGATGTACGCCGGCGCCCTGGACAAGCGCCTCAAGGCCGTCGTCCCCGTCTGCGGCGTGGGGACTTACGAGTCGTACCTCACGACCGCCTGTTGCGTCTGCGAGGTCAACCCGGCGGGCCTGACCCACGCCCGCACCGGCGATCTGCTGGCGATGGTCGCGCCTCGGGCGCTTCTGGCCATCAGCGCGGGGAAGGACTCGCTCCAGTTTAGTCCTGGCGAGGCCGCCAAGAGCCTGGCCTACGCCCGGGGCCGGTTCGAGGCCCTGGAGGCGGGCGGGAACGTCCGCCACGACGTCTTCGACGAGGGCCACGGCTACAGCAAGCCGATGCGCGAGGCGATGTACGGCTGGCTGGACCTTTGGCTCCGCGACAAGGGGGACGGCTCGCCGGTCGCCGAGCCGGAGTTGCAGGCCGAGGATCCCGAGGCGATCCGCTGCTATCCGGACGCGACCAAGCGGCCGGCGACGGTCGTTTCGATCCCGGCGTTCGTCCACGCCGAGGCGAAGGCGCGGCTGGCCGCCCTCCCCGCGGCCCCCGACCACCGCGAGGCGTGGGAGGCGGAGGCGGTCACGCTTCGCGACGGGTTGGACCGCGTTCTGGGAGGCGTCTCGCCTTCGAACCCGCGGATTCGAATCGGCTTCGACCCCGCGACCGGGACGTCGACGATCGCGATGGAGCCCGAGCCGGGCTTGACGCTCCGGGGCGTCTATCGCGGTCCCGCCGCCGGGGCCGAGCCGAAGGGGTTGGCGATCCTCGCCGACGAGGAGGAGATTTCCGCCGACGTCCTTCCCGCCTGGGCCGCGCGCTGGGCCGCCGCCGGCTACGCGACGTGTGCGGTCGAACTGCGGGCCCTCGGTCGTCTCAAGCCGGCGACGGGTGCCGTCGCCGGGGCCGTCGATCACAACGAGGCCGAATGGGGCGTTTGGACCGGCCGACCGCTTCTGGGTCGCTGGGTCCGCGACCTTTTAACCTGGGTGGAGGCGCTCGCCGGCCTGAAGGACGGCCCGCCGAGATTGCCGGCGGGCGTTCCAGTGACCGTCCACGGCCGGGGCGCGGCGGGGACCGCGGCGCTCCTGGCCGCGGGATTTTCGGAGCGGATCGCGACGACCGTCGCCGAAAACGCGGTCGTCCGCCTGGTCGGTCCCGAGCCGGCCGCCTGGGGACCGTTGCGGATGGGTCTGATCGTTCCGAACCTGTTGAAGCTCGGCGACTTCGGCCGGCTCGCCAGTCTCGCGGCCCCGCGCCCCCTGATGGTCGTCCGGGGCCTCGGGACCGACGGCCAGCCCCTGCCGCCGGAAGCGATGGCCGAGGCGTTCGCCCACGCCTGGGCCGTCTACGGCCTGCACCACGCCGACGACGCCCTGCAACTTCTGGCGCGGGCCGAGGACGTTCCCGGGGGTCTTTAGACGTCCCGGAGCCTCGACGCTGTTTCAGAGACGGTCGCGGGGGAGGGCGCGTCGGGCTTGTCCCGCGCGGGTCCAGATTATCAGCATTCCATGGGGCGCATGAAAGCGCCGCGCCACCCGTTGCCAGGTGACGCGGCGGAAACCCATGGGCGGTGAGATCTATCGTCACGCGCAGCCAGCACGTCGCTCTGGCCGTCCCCGTCGCCGACGTCGATTTCATCAGGATCGATGCCGACCACGAGTCAAGCCCATGGTTGACGTTGATGGTCTCCGTTGGTCTCAGCGGGCCTCAACTCCCGGCCAACCCCTCGCCGCTCCAATTCCACTTTCGACTAGCGCGGCGTTGGACCATGGATTGAATCTCTGGCTCCAATCCGGTGGTGACGTCCCAGGCTTCGGACGTCCATCGATAATATACGTCGCGAGATCGTGAATCTCAAGAATCTCAAGTCGGCGATCGCGCGGCTAGCAATCCGGTTTGGCTGGAGCAAAGTCAAGGCAAGGTACATTAAGGATGCGTTCCGTGGGAACGCCGGCGAAGACGCGGAGGTCTCATCACCCTTCGTTCATCGGGAAGTGTCAATCCTCTTGGGTGGGGTCATGAAAGCTCCAATTCCACACGGTAGGCGTCATGGCTCTCCCGAAGCGAAAGGTACCACACCTTGGACGCCCCCCCTCGCTTACTGGGGACGCCGGCGCGACTGATCGTCGTCGCCGTCGCCGTCGTGTTCGCCGGATATCTCCTCTGGGAGTTGTCCGGTCGAATCGAGAAGGTTCACATGACCGGGGTGGATATCATCTTCCGCGGTCGGTGAGCGTTCCCGTCACGACGGTAGTTAACCAGACCTCTTGAGGTCGCCTCGGCCGGGCGACGTGCCGTGCAAGCGGCCCGGCCGGGAGTTCGCCTCGAATATGGAAGGGCGCCGAGCAAGCGTCGGGTCGTCGGCAAGGCGCTTGGGCGCGAGATCGGCGGGGGCGGCGGCGGGGGTTTTGACGCTGATTGAGGATGGACGCGCGACGTCGCGGACGTTGACGCTGGTCCTCGATCGCCGATAATCGAAGTATCGACGAGCGCCGCGGTTGAGTCGGTCGATCGCTCCTTTCCCTCGGATCATCCATGCAAGACCAAGAGATTTCCGTCCCGCGGGTCGAGTTGGCGCGGCCGGCGGCTCGCTCCGCGCTGCCGCGGAAGCTGGCGGGGCTGGCCCTGACGCTGGCCCTGGTCGGCGTCGGCGCGTGGGCCTGGCGGTCGGACCACCGTCCGGCGTGGCTGGCGGGGGACCAGGGGCCTGGGTTCGTCCTGGTCTCGATCGATCGGGGCGAGGTCACCGATTACACGGTGGAGTTCGGCACGGTCGAGAGCGCCTCCGAGGCCGTGGTGAAGTGTCAGGTGGAGGCGTTGGTCGGCCTGGTCGGCGGCTCAAGCGCCACCGGCTCGACCAAGGGCGCCGCGGCCGCCAGCACGTCGACGACCACGACGACCGCGACGACCGCGACGGCCGCGACGAAGAAGAGTTCGAGTTCCACGACGTCGACGAGCGGGACGTCGGGTTCCGGGACGACGACGAGCGGTTCCGGGTCGTCGAGCGGTTCCGGGTCGTCCACGTCGTCGGCCGCGGCGGGGACCTCCACCAGCGGCAAGCCGACGATTCGGAGCTTCACCTACACGGTCGCCAAGTACGCGCCGCTGAAGCGGGCGACCACGACGACGACCAAGGCGGCGACGTCGGGGTCGGCGTCGGGCGGGGGAGGCCGGGGCGGTGGCATGGGCGCCGATAAGAAGGGGTCGACCCGGATCATCTCGGTCCTTCCCGAGGGGACGGCGGTGAAGAAGGGGGACGTGGTCTGCGAGCTGGACTCCGCCGCGTTCCGCGACGAACTCAAGGTTCAGAAGGTCCGATGGCTTCAGGCCAAGTCGCTCGTCGAGCAGGCGGCGGCGACGTTGGCGGTCAACGAGATCACCCTGCGGGAGTATCGCGACGGCATCTTCCCCCAGGACATGCAGCAGGTCCGCCAGTACATTCAGACCTGCGAGATCAACCGCGACCGGGCCGAGAAGAACGTCGAATGGTCCAAGGGGGTGCAAGCCAAGGGCCTGCGCGCCGCGTCCCAGGTCCTCGCCGACGAGTTGACGCTTCAGCAGGCCGAGTTCGCCCTGAGCGAGGCGAAGGGGATGCTGGAGCGGTTGGACAAGTACACCGGGCCGAAGATCCTCAAGTCGCTGGAGGCCAAGCTGGCCTCGATTCGGGCCGACAAGCTGGCCCAGGACGCCAGTTTCGCGCTCGAGGACGATCGGCTGGAGCGGCTGGAGAAGAACGTCGCGGCGTGTACGTTGCGCGCCCCCAGCGACGGCGTGGTCGTCTACGTCAACGAGACCAACGCGTGGGGCCGCGTCGAGGCCTACATCGAGGAAGGGACGACGGTTCGCCAGGACCAACCGATCTTCCAACTCCCCGACCCCAGCCAGATGCGCGTCAAGGCCCGGATCAACGAGACCAAGGTGGTGTCGCTGCGGACGGGGCAGACCTGCCGGATTCGGGTCGACGCCTATCCGGATCGTCCCTTGCGGGGGAAGGTGCTGGACGTCACGGCGATTTCCAGCCCGGTCAACGGCCCGTTTTCGGACGTGCGCGTCTACTTCGCGGTGATCGCGATCGAGGACGCCTTCGCCGATCTCCGTCCCGGCCTGAGCGCGGAGGTGACGTTCCTGAACGAGCGTCGGGTGGACGTGGAGCGGGTGCCGTTGGCCTCGATCCGCCGCGTCGGCGGCCAATCGTTCGTGGCGGTCCCCGACCTTCCGGCCGCCGCCAGGCGCGAGGAGCCCGCCTACCGTTGGCGGAAGGTCGACCTGGGGCTCAGCGGAGCCGACTTCGCCGAGGTCCTCTCCGGCCTCAGCGCCGGCGAGCAAATCATCGCCGATCCGTCGGCCCTGAAAGCCCCCGTCCCGGTCCCGACCACCCCCCGGGTGGCCGCCGCGGCCGATTGACCGCGGCGGGACGTCGGAGCGCGCCTCGCCCCCGGTCACGCCGAGGGGGTCGCCTCGGCGTCGGCGCGGAGCAGCCAGGCCTGGGCCTCGGCGAAGACCTGGCGGATCTTGGTGTGGTAGAGGAGGTGGTTGACTTCCTCGAACGTCCCCCAGCAATGCCAGTGGCCGTGGGGGTCCTCGACGTGCTCCTCGGATCGCGTGGGCTCGATGGGCTCGGCGACGTCGACGATGTAATAGGTGACGGTCTTGACGACTTTTCGGCCGCGTCGGATGTAGGTGTACGAGAGCGTGCGCTCGAAGCCTTCCCGGAACGTCCATTCCGAGAGCCCGGTCTCCTCGCGGAACTCGCGGCCGGCGGCCTGCCGGGGAGTCTCGCCGAGTTCGACGCCCCCCTTGGGGAATTCCCACTTGGCGCGCGGGTTCCGAACCGTCGCGGAATGCAGGACCAGGTAGGTGTACGCCTGGTCGAGGTCGCGATGGTAGGGAATGACTCCGGCGGATCGTTCGTGAAACGTGGTCATGACCGACGGCGACCTGACACGGGCTTGGCGCGTGACGTCGTCGCGACCGCCGACGCCTTCGTCTCGACCCGGAGCGCCGGCGCCGTTCGCCTGGGAAGGCGACGCGGCCGAAGGCTTCTCTCGGTTCGGCGCGAGGCGTCCAGTCGCGGGCGCGCGGCCGTCGCGCGGGCGGCTCGGTCGAAACCTCGACCAAGAGTCGTCCCTCCCGCCGCGCCCGCCGCGTCCGACGTACCAGTGGTCGACGACGTCCGACGTTTCGGCGTGCGTCCGCCGCCCTGGAAGGCCGAACCTTCGGGCGGGTGACGAACGCCGTCGCGACGAATGACGACGTCCTCGACCTCGGGTCGCGGAGCCTCCTCTGTCGGGGCCGGCTCCGCGCCCTTTTCACCTTACAGTTTATCCCGTCGGGGTCGCGTTGGCTAGAGAGATTCGGCGGTTCTAAAACCGGCTCGCCGTCGCGTCCGATCCAGCCGCGCCGGCCTGTCGCGGCCGGCGAGGGACGAAGTCGAAGACCCCGTAGGCGTCGCGCAGCCACGACTCTCGCGACGGCCCCGGATCGACGACGTACTCGCGCGCCGCGCGCAGCTCGTAACCCCGGTCCATCGCGATCAGGAACGCCCGCATCTCGGGATCGTCCGGGGAATAATCGCCATACAAAACCAGCCTCAACGGTCGGTCGCCCGCCTGGAATTCCGGCGACGGCCGGTACGCGACCCGCGCCCGGTGTCGCGGCGAGTAGAGCCGTTGGTGGAATAAATAAACCGCCGACATCCCCGCCTCCCAGGTGTGGGGGTCGATCTCCACCCCCAGGTCGGTCCTGGCGCAGACCAGGTCGGCGTCGCGCGCCTGCTCGGTCCAGAACCGGCGCGCGAACTCGCGGGCGGTGACGTCCTTGTGGATCCGATACGGCATCGCCAGATCCCTGACGATCAGCGCCGTCCCCAGGACGATCATCGCTCCCATGAGGATCGGCGGCACCCGCGCCGGCCTTCCGGGCCGGCGGAGCCTCGCCGACAGGACGGCCATCCCCAGACCGGCCGACAGACAGATCGACGGCGCCAAGTACTGCGCGATCCGAGCCTCGCCCCCATACGGGTACTTGCCTAAAAAAGCCGCGGTCAGCCCCAGTCCGAACGGCGCCAGCAGGACGCCCGCGGTGGCGCGGCGGCCCGATCGTCCCAGCGCCAGGAACCCGGCGACCGCGCAGACCAGGGTCGCGGCGCTACCGCCGCGGCGTTCGCCCACGGGGTACGCCATCAGGTTGCCGGCGTGGATGTCGAGCAGCCAGACCGGGATCCAAACCGGCGCGTCCAGGGGGGGGAACGATTCGCGCCAGTAGCCCTGGCGGTAGTTCTCGCCCATCGCGCGTTGTTGCGAGATCGTCGCCGCGAGGTAGATGACCGCGAACGACGCGACCATCGCCAGGCCGAAGGCGACGAACCCCGCGCGGACACGGTTGGACCCTCGAAGCAGGATCCCAGGCGCGAGCGCCGCGGCCGCGCCGCCGGCGACGAAGACGGCCGGGTAGGAGATCCCCAGCAGGATCGGCATGGCCGCCGCGGCGATCCACAACCATCGCGACCGATCCGGCCGCCGGAGGTACTCGACGGCGAGGATCAAAATGACGACGGCGGCCAAGAGGTCGGCGGCGTAGGGTTTGATCTCGTCGCCGTGGCGGATCGGGTAGAACGCGACGGCCAGGATCGCCGTCGCCAGCACCAGCGCCCAACCTTTGAGCACGCGCCCGGCCAGGTGGCGGAAGCCGACCAGGGCGGCGACGGAGCAAAGCGTCGGAAAGAGTCGGAGCGTCATCTCGTTATAGCCGAGCGCCTTGACGAACAGGCGCTCGACGACCAGGAACATCCAGGGGGCGACCTGGCCGTACTCTAGCGGTTTCGCCAGATCGGCGGGGCCCCGGTCCCACAAACTGGCGGCGAGGAACGCCTCGTCGTGCCAGATCGGGTAGTCGACCAGGAACCGAACGAGCCGGACCAGGATCCCAAGACCGACGAGCGCCCAACTCGCGCGGACGAACCAGCGGTCGTCGGCCTCGGTGGCGGCGTCGACCCCCATCGGAACCAGTCCCGAGGCGGTTTCGTTGGCGCGAGCATCCGTGCTCATCCTGGCTTTCTCCGGCGATGATTCGGTCGTCGATCCCGTAGGCTGGGTCGAGACTCGGCTTGGAAAAGCCTTGGCTTTGCGTCCTGGCCGTTGGCGCTTTTCAGCGCAACAGGTCCGGCAGCGCCTGGGGTTTGCCGTCGCGGTCGACGCAGGCGAGGGTGGAGCGGCCCTCGGTCAGAAGGACGCCGTCGCGGAAAAGTCGGTATTCGTGGACGATCTTGACGTGGGTGACCTTGGCGACGGTGGTCCGCAGGGTCAAGAGGTCGTCGTAGCGGGCGGGCTGGCGGAACTTGCATTGCAGGTCGACGATGACCAGGAAGAAGCCGGCGTCCTCGACGTCGCGGTAGGAGCGGCCCTTGGCGCGGAGCAGTTCGGTTCGGCCCATCTCGAAGTAGACCGCGTAGTTGGCGTGGTGCAAAAGCCCCATGCGGTCGGTTTCGGCGTAGCGGACGCGGACCTGGATCTCATGGCTGTCGGAGGTTTCGGGTTGGCTCATCGGGTCGCCTTTTCGGCCTCCGGTTTGGCCGCGGTCGCCGGGGCCGACGGCGGGGTGACGACGATCAGGGGGTAGGGGTCGTGGGGCCAGGACTCGCGGCTGGGGTTTTGCGGTCGGTAGCCCGATTCCGCCCAGCGCCGGAAGGCGGCGGGGGAGTGGGTCGTCTTTTGGTCGTCGAGCCACGCCTCGTACTGGTCGATCGCCTCGGCCATGATCCGGCCGTCGCCCACGGGGACGAAGAGGTATCGGATCGAGAACTGGGCGCGGGCGTCGTCGAGGGTGGAGCCCTCGCGGAGCAGTTCGGCGATGGCCGAGACCAGTCCGGTGCGTTCCGAGCCCCAGGAGCAATGGATCAACACGGGGTAATCCATCTCGTCGAGCGCCTTGACGATCGCGCGGAGTTGCACGCGCGACATCCAGATGCACGAGGAGAGGGAGACGTCGATCTGGGTGGCGCCGGCGGCGGCGGTGGCGTCGCGTTCGCCGCGGTACCAGTCTTGCTCCGGGTTGAAGCCGCGGAGGTTGAGCACGGTCTTGACGTCGTGTTTATGAAGGGTCGCGGTCAAGCCGGCCGGCGACATTTGACCCGAGCGGAGAATCCGATTGGGCTGGACGACCCCGAAGTTCCCCTCGGCCACGTCCCAGGCGACCCACGCCGACGGCGGCAGGAGAAGCAAGGCGATCGTCGCCAGGATCTTCCGCGCGAGCTTCTTGCGCGTGCTTGCCACTTCCGACCTCCCAGTAGCCGTCGCCGGGCGCGGGGGCGATCGTCGCCTGGACCCGGGCGAATTCCTCGATCAAGAACCGATCGTTGCGATCCGCGGGCGCGTCGGGGCGCGCCCAGGGGTAGCCGGCGACCGTCTCCCACGCCTGGTCCGCGGAGTAGCCCTCGTGGCGGATCAGGTAGGCGGCGTGGGCCAGGCTGGTGCGATGGTGGCCGGCGACGCAGTGGAAGAAGACCGGCTGTCGCGCCGGGTCCGCCAGCAGGTCGGCGGCGATCGCCATCTGCTCGATGGTGGCGCGGGAGCCGCGCATGGGGATGATGACCCAGTCGAGGCCCTCGTCGCGCACGACCCGATCCTGGCCGATGAACTTGTCGTCGGAGGAATTGATCGCGGTGAGGGTGACGATCGTCTTGATCCCCTCGCGGTCGACGAGCCATCGCAACGGCGCGGGTTTCTGCCAGGCGCCGCGGACGAGACGGTGGGGGCGGATCACCTCGACGCGCTTCTCCATCCAGGAGTCGCGGGTCCAGGCCAGGCCGATCGCGACGGCGGCCGAGACGGCGACCGCGGCGAGGATCCAGGGCGGGGGGGGGCGACGAACCACGCGGACTCCTTCCGACGGTGGCGTGCGTGAACGGACGCGGGGTCGAGCGGCCGCGGAGGGCCGCTCGATCCGACTCGCCGGCATTGTAGCCGACGTCTTCATTCCCGCAAGGTCGACTCCGGCGGCGTCACTCGCCGGTCGCGGCCGGGACCGCCGGCTGGGAGCGGGGCTTGCCGCGGCCGCGGATCGGCTCGGCGTCCAGGGCGGCCATGTAGTGCGAGGCCTGGCTCTGCGCCGGGGGCGGCATGATCGGCAGCAGCCGGAACGACTCCTCCACGATCCGGGCGATGCCGTCGGCCATCGGCGAGGCCAGGAGCAGCCGGAACTTCTCCATCAGCTCCTCGCCCCGGTCGTTGCCGCCGAACGGCCGCTCCACGCCGTAGGAGGCGACGGAATGGTGCATCGGCGGCGGCGCGAGATCCTCCGGCGGCGACTGCTCCCCCAAGAGGGGCGTCGAGTCGAGCAGGACTTCCAGGGGGACTCCCAGGGCTCGCGAGATCCGGCGGAGCGTCCCGGCCTGCGGCTTGCTCGTGTTGCCGCGCTCGATCTGGTACAGCGCCGTCCGCGAGATCTTGGCCCGGCTGGCGAGCTCATCCGGACCCCACCCCTTGGCATATCGTAGATCCCGAATCCGTTTCGCGAGGTTCATGGAATTTCTCAATGGTGGATAGAGACGAGAATGGATCGAGACGATCCGAAGGAGGTCGGCCGCACGAAGTGGCGCGCCTCGCGGTCCTGGGAATAATACGTCTCCTCCTAACAAAATCAATTGCGAAACGGCCCAAATCGCCAGGATTGGAAGACGTCCCGCCATTCCGGCCGATTCCACGGCCGTCGCCGCGAATCGGAACGGCCGGCCCCCGCGACCCGCGGACGGCGCTCGCGCTCCCTCGAATCGTCGCCAGAGTCGGCGTTTCGGTCGACGCGCCCCCGACCGGCCGGAAAGTCCGAATTTCTTAGTGGACATGGGCTTGGGACTTGCGGGTCGTCGGGCCGAGGCGTCTAACTCCATGTAAGCGCGCTAAGGGTTGAACATTCGCGACGAGTCCCGATTCGCCGCGACGGCGGACGGCGGTCTTCCGAACGCGCGGGGGGCGCCGAAATTCGGGGCGGACGCGAAAAAAAATCCGCGGCGTCTCCGGAGCGTTCCGGAGACGCCGCGGGGGGCGCGGCGGTCGATCGATCGTCCCGAGGCGCGTTTGTCACGGGTGCTGAGTCGCGACGACCGCCTGGACGGGGACCTGATACTGGACGGGGGCCTGATACTGGACGGGGACCTGATACTGGGCCGGGGCCGCGGCGGCGGAGGGGGCCGTCGTCGGCGCGGCGGCGGGCTGGGCGTCGGGGCCCGCGCCGATCGGCGGCTCAGATCGGAAGAGCACACGTCTGAACTCCAGTCACGCCAATATCTCGTA
>ERZ778017.3223-NODE-3223-length-11922-cov-6.017191_pt1 | contig 11922 bp, 12 predicted proteins | sample MGYA00375747_ERZ778017 | MGnify/ENA primary metagenome ERZ778017 (study PRJEB29350, sample SAMN05509838) | bioreactor metagenome | biome: bioreactor; material: wastewater | place: South Africa: University of Cape Town | collected 2014-03-17 ... | reverse complement strand
GCAGGCGCCTGGAGAACGAAAAGCCGGCCGAAGAGGCCGCGCCGCCGCCGGCCGACGTCGCCCTGCTCACCGAAATCCGCGACCTTTTGGCGAAAAGATAGAACAGCGAGGCTGTTCGCACCCAAAAGGCTCCGGCTGCTTGCGGCCGGGGCCTTTTCAGTTCAAACACCCCGATATCCATTCCCTCAGCCAGGCGGACCCTCCTTCATGACACTGATCGACAGCCTGCGCCCGCAGGCGCTCGCGGCACCCGAAAGCGGCATCGTCGAACTCTCCACGCATGGCCGCGGCCGCGAAGGCCTGATCCCGCTCTGGGTCGGCGAGGGCGACAGGCCGACGCCGGCCTTCATCACCGAGGCGGCGACGGCAGCCCTTGCCGGCGGCGAGACCTTCTACACCTGGCAAAAAGGCATCCCCGCGCTTCGCCAGGCGCTGGCGCGCTACTATCACCGGCATTTCGGCAAGGCTTTCGACGAAGAGGAGTTCCTCGTCACCGGGTCGGGCATGCACGCCATCCAGCTGGCGCTTGCGGCCACGGCCGGAGACGGCGACGAGGTCGTCTACCTGTCGCCGGCATGGCCCAATTTCGCCGCCGCCGCCGAGATCGCCGGAACCAGGGCGGTTGCGGTCACGCTCGACCATACGGGCAACGGCTGGACCTGCGACGTGGACAGGATCGCAGCCGCGATCACGGCAAGGACCAGGGCGATCTTCGTCAACACCCCGTCCAACCCGACCGGCTGGACGGCCGACCGGCAGACGCTGCAAGCGATCCTCGACCTGGCGCGCAAGAAGGGCCTGTGGATCATCGCCGACGAAATCTACGCGCACTTCCATTACGACAACGGCCGCGCGCCCTCCTTCCTCGACATCATGGACGAGGAGGACCGCATCCTGTTCGTCAACAGCTTCTCCAAGAACTGGGCGATGACCGGCTGGCGGATCGGCTGGATGCGCACGCACCCCTCGCTGCAGCCGGTGTTCGAAAACCTGATCCAGTATTCAAATTCCGGCGTCGCCCAGTTCATGCAGCGCGGGGCGGTCGCCGCCCTCGACCACGGCGACGGCTTCATCGCCGAGCAGGTGGAGCAGGCGAGGAAGGCGCGCGACCTCGTCTGCGCGATCCTCGCAAAGACCGGCAGGGCGCGCTTTACCGTGCCAGCGGGCGCCTTCTACCTGTTCTTCACGATCGACGGGATCGCGGATTCGCGCGCGGCCGCCTTCGACATCGTCGACCAGGCCAATGTCGGGCTGGCGCCCGGCACCGCCTTCGGCCCCGGCGGCGAGGCCGCGTTCAGGCTGTGCTACCTTCGCCGCCTCGACCAGGTCGAAGAGGCGGCGCACCGGCTGGCAAGGTGGATAAAAGCCACCTGACCGGCTTCAGGTCCTGTTCGGCGACGGGGCCGGACCCGCCCGCTCCCCGTCCAGATCCTTGTCCAGATCCTTGACGATGCCGAGGAAGCTGCGGAAGAAGCGCTCCATGTAGCCCATCGTCCGGTTGAACTCCTCCTCGCTCGGCAGCTTGGATTCAAGGCGCGCCGAAAGCGAATTCTCCAGCCTGCCCACACGCTCATCGAGTGCCCTGATCGAGGCTTGCAGGCGGTCGGCCTCGTCCTGGAAAGCCGCGCGCTCGTCCGCCGCCATGCGGCATACGAGCTGGCCTTCCTGCTCCGTGCATTTGGACATCGCCCCGGTCTCGGTATCCATGCGGACATAGCCGTCGGCCGTTTTCTCCAACCGGTAGCGGGAGACATCCTCGGCTTTGGCCGACGCCGCCGTCAGGCCGGCAAGCAAGGCGGAAACAACGAGATGGTGCAGGCGCATCGTATCCTCCGTCAGCCGTTCGAAACTCAATTATCGCATGTTTGTGCCGGAAATGGGGAAGAAGCCCGCCCTGCCCTTCCACCTGCGCCGCGTTGGGCTTATAGCGCAGCCATGGCGACAACCATCTACAAGATTTGCCCGCGGGCGCTGTGGCGGCGAGCCGAGGAAACGGGTCATTTTTCCGGCGCGCCGGTCGACGTCGCGGACGGCTTCATCCATTTCTCCACGGCCACGCAAGTACGGGAGACGGCCCGCAAGCATTTTTCCGGCCAGACGGACCTGCTGTTGATCGCGGTCGACGCCGAGCGCTTGGGCGAGGCGCTGAGATACGAGGTTTCGCGCGGCGGCGCGCTGTTTCCGCATCTTTACGGCCCGCTGCCGCTCGCTGCCGTCTTGTCGGTCCGCCCGCTGCCGCCCGGGGCCGACGGCGAGCACGAATTTCCGGAAATGGACGGGGAATGAGCATGCTCGACCGCCTCGGCCGGAAACTGCTGTTTTGCCTCGACCCCGAGGCCGCGCACGGCCTGTCGATCACGGCGCTGAAGAGCGGCCTCGTTCCGGCGGCCCTCGCCAAGGGCGACGAGCGCCTGCGCGTGCGGGCCTGCGGGCTCGATTTCCCCAATCCGCTCGGCATGGCCGCCGGCTACGACAAGAACGGCGAGGTGCCCGACGCGCTGCTCGGCCTCGGTTTCGGCTTCGCCGAGGTCGGCACGGTGACGCCGCTTCCGCAGCCCGGCAACCCGAAGCCGCGCATCTTCCGCCTCACGGACGACGAAGCCGTCATCAACCGGCTCGGCTTCAACAACGAGGGGCACGATGCGATGGAGCGCCGCCTCGCCGCGCGGGCGGGAAGGGCCGGCATCGTCGGCGTCAACATCGGCGCCAACAAGGAGAGCAGCGACCGCATCGGCGACTATGAAGAGGGCGTCCGCCGCTTCGCGCGCCATGCGTCCTACCTGACCGTCAACATCTCGTCTCCCAACACGCCCGGCCTGCGCTCCATGCAGGCGCGCGAACAGCTCGCGGAATTGCTTGCCCGCGTCACGGCGGCGCGCGAGGCGGCAGCGGCGAAGCCGCCGGTCTTCCTCAAGATCGCGCCCGACCTCGTCGAATCCGAACTGGAAGACATCGCCGCCGAGGTGAGCGAGAAGCAGATCGACGGGGTGATCGTCTCCAACACCACGCTTTCCCGGCAGGGCCTGCGCAGCAGCCGTTCAGGCGAGAGCGGCGGCCTTTCGGGCAGGCCGCTGTTCGAGCGCTCGACCGCGGTCCTGGCCAGGATGCGCCGGCTGCTCGGCCCGCATGCCGTCATCGTCGGCGTCGGCGGCGTCGATTGCGCCGATGCCGCGCTGGAAAAAATCCGCGCCGGCGCCGATCTCGTCCAGCTTTACACCGGCATGATCTATGCCGGGCCGTGCCTGCCCGCGCGCATCGTCTCGGACATGGCCGATTTTCTCGGCAGGGAGGGCTTGCCGTCGATCCGCGCGCTTCGCGACAGCGATCTCCAGCGCTGGGCTGAAAAACCGCTTTAGGCGAAAGCGGTGCGCAGGCGCCTGGGCAGGATGGCGAGCAGGCTGAAGCCGCGCACCAGCAGGAACAGGTGCAGCGCCGCCCACAGGCCGTGGTTGCCAAGGGGAGCCAGCGCAAACAGCGCCACCACGAAGACCGCCAATGCGAACAGCATCATGTTGCGCATGTCGCGCGACCAGATCGCGCCGATGAAGATGCCGTCCATCTCGAAGGCGAGCACGCCGCTCAGCGCCGTCAGCGCCGCCCAGGGCAGATAGATCGCGGCGGTGGCGCGCACGTCCGGGGCGGTGGTGATGAGATCGATCAGGCTGCCGCCTGCCAGGAAAACCACCAGCGTGGCCGTGCCGGCAAGCCCGAAACCCCACAGCACGGTAAGGCGCACGGCTCGCCGGAACGCGGTCTCGGCACGCGCGCCGATCGCCCGCCCGGCAAGCTGCTCGGCAGCGGTGGCGAAGCCGTCGAGGAAGAAGCTGGAGGCCATGAAGAAATTCATCAGGACGGCGTTCGCGGCCAGCGTCACCGTGCCGAATTGCGCGCCCTGGCGCGTGAACAGCGCAAAGGCCGCGAGCAGCGAAAACGAACGGATCATGATGTCGCGGTTGAGCGCCATCAGCCTCGCGAACGCGGCGAAATCGAAAAGCCGCGCCTTGGGCACGCGCGGCATGCCGCGGAAACGCCGCGCCAGGACGGCCATTCCCAGCAGCGCCGCGCAGAACTCGCCGCCGACCGTCCCCCAGGCGACGCCCGCGACCCCCCAGCCGAGTTCGAGCCCGAGCAGGATGGAAAGGCCGATATTAACCCCGTTGAGCACCAGTTGCAGGGCGAGGCCGAACCCGCCCTCGCCGCGCCCCAGGACGTAGCCCAGAATGGCGTAGTTGAGCAGCGAGAGCGGCGCGCCCAGCATGCGGGTGCGGATATAGACGTCCATCGCCTCGTTGACGCGCGGATCGGCCCCCATGAACCACTGGCCGGCCAGCGACACCAGCGGCGCCGCGACCATGAGCACGAGACCGACAAAGCAGGCAAGCAGGGCGGCCCGCCAGAACACGGCCTGCTCCTCCACGGCATCGGCCCGGCCGAAAGCCTGCGCGACCAGCCCGGTGATGCCGGAGCGCAGAAAATTGAAGGTGGTGAAGACAACGTCGAAGACGAGCGCGCCGGCCGCGAGGCCGCCGAGCAGGGCCGCGTCGCCGAACTGGCCGATCACCGCCGTATCGACAAGGCCGAGCAGCGGCGTCGTGAGGTAGGCCAGCGTCATCGGCACCGCGATCGCCAGGACCGAGCGGTTGGTGACCGCGAAAGCCCGCGAGCCTATCGACGAAACGTGATCCAGTATCGTCCCCCCGGATAATGCGGCTGGCCGAGGCCGTGCGCTACCTGCGATAGCTGGCGATGCGCAGCAGGATGAAGGCGGGAACCACGATCGCGCCGCCGAGCAGGAGATAGCCGAAGAAGCGGTCGAAGGCCCGGAAGCCCAGGTTCCAGATGTCGAGGAAGAAGTCCTGGACGCCGTAGAGCACGTCGAGCGGCGACCAGCCGAAGGCGCTCATCACCAGGCCGACAAGAAACGACACTACGACGAGCTTCAGGACGACCCGCAAGGGGCTGTCGCCGAGGAAGCGGTAGAGTGCGGACAAGACGCTGCTCCGGATTGTTCAACCGCAAAACAGATACGCACTTGTCGACGCCTCTTCAAGCCGGCTGCTTTGCGATTGCCCGACCGCCCGGCTTCATGGTAACAGGCTTTCAGCGCGGGTATGATGTAATGGTAGCTTGTCAGCTTCCCAAGCTGAATGCGCGGGTTCGATTCCCGCTACCCGCTCCAAGTATTTCCATAGCGTTCCATTGAGGTCCATAGCGTGCTGAAATTCAAGGACTTTCTCTTATTTTATGTATCTCTAATATGGAATTTATATTGTAAAACCAATGGTATAATCAAGAATTCGATTCTCAAACTCGAGACTCGAACCGAGGTTGTCACTTTGGGAAGCGACAGATTGAAAATCAATATCTGATATAGCTTTATTGAACAATCCGTGTCGGAATTGCGATTTATTCGACTTCTGTGTATAAAATAGAGATTAAATCCTCTTCTATATTCAATTGAAGCTTTGATTATATAGTTATATATTTATCTTTCAGCATGAAGCCTCCGTATGGTTTGCTAACCGATTACGAAGATCTTGATTGGGGCCGATTGCAGACCGTCCGCTGCTAAGATCACCCAACGCGAAAAGCAGACACCCTAACCATCCCGTACCAGGTCGGGGATAGTTCGAGCCGGCAGAAAGAGATCCAGCCAGAGTCGTCACCCGAGCGATGATCGAAGCCCAACGGCAAGATGCGAAGGGAAAGGAACATGGCTGAAGGCCAGACGGTCACGTTCAATCTCGACCATGTCATCGAAATCCTTCGCAACGGGGTACGCCGCGCAGACGTCTTCATGGGAATCGGCTTGAACGCCGCCGAAGCAGACCCCGCGATTTCTCACGTGTTGTCGCCCGACAACCTCCATCGCATCAATTTGGTGAAGACCGACCTGACGGCCGAGGAAAAAACTCACGTGGCTTCTGAGTTCGGCAAGTGGGTGCGCGCGAACGAGCTACGCGAACTGATCGAAACCGTGTCGCTGTTTCTCGACAAGCTCTATCTGCCGCTCTTCGCAATGCACCGCGGCGCAGACAAGAGCGGCAAGAAGCTCGAATACCCGGATCGGCTGGAATGGTTGGGTATCATCGATAAGATCGATGCCATGTCCAGCGTGCTGCTTGTCAGTGATGAGGACAAACGCATGCTTGGCGGGATGAACCGCATGCGGAATTGCTACGCGCATCGCCGCGGGGTCGTCGGTAAGCGCGATCTGGACTACAAGGCCGACGTTATGACTGTTCGATGGAACGCCTTTGAAATGCAGGTGGAGGAGCCTGACGGAAACATCATTCCTGAAGCCGAGTTGTACGACCACGTCCTCGAACAAGGCGGGATGGTTCAGTTAAAAGTCGTCGAACGCATGCGTAGCTTCAAAGAAGGCGCTGAACTGGTCCTGGAAAAACGCGACCTTAAGGAAATTTGCTTGTCGGCCCTGACGATAGGGCAACGAATGCTTCAGACTACGGTGGAGCAGGCCCGTGCATCCGGTATTTTGAAAGAGGCGGTAGACGAGAGCCTAAACGAACCAAAGGCGGTCTAAAGACCCATAGCAAACGAGCCACCCCGCCTGATTGCTCCAGATGGCTGCTTTCGGGCTCCAGCCGCAGCATGCTCAATTTTGGCACCCGGAAGCGGTTGGGCAGAAATCCACTCCGTTATCGATGTCGGCAGATGATCCTGTCAACACAAAAGCGGGAATCGATTTCGTCTTCTGCGGGGCCGATTCCCGACAGGCCGTCTTCAGGCTGTGGCAGTGAGATAGCTGCCGTTAGTCGCGAAGCGCTTAGCACGACCGCTTACGACCTCGCTGCGGATGATGCTGTATCCAGAGGGGACGTTCGCCGCGACAAGGAATATCGATATTTCCTAGGGGTGGCCTCGCCCCCGACGACGCGACAAAAGTATTCCGTTAAGTCCACTCAGGATCTTCTGAGCTACTTCGGGTATAGTCATTACTCCGCGCGGAAGAAAAAAAACGACGCCAATGAAAAAAATGCCGAGAACGATCGGCCAAAGACGATAGTCGATACTGCTCACCTGCTGCTTCATGAGCGTGACGATCAGCACGCCGACCACTGCGCCGATCAACGTTCCGCGCCCGCCAACAGCGACCCACATGATAACCTCGGTTGAAAGTGCGAGACCAATAAAATCGAGCGCAGCGTATTGCTGAAGCCCCGCAAATAGCGCGCCCGCCAAAGCAGCCAGCATCGCCGAAAGGGTAAAGACCGCCAGCAAATGAAGAGAGGTATTGTAGCCTAGGGAGCGTGCACGCACTTCATTGTCCTGGATCGCCGCCAGGATCCGCCCATAGCGGCCTCGACACATCCCCCACACACCGAAGAGGGTAACGGCAAGAATCGTGAACGCGGTATAGTATTGGACAAGAGGCGTCGCGAGTTCATAGCGTGCGCCGAACAGCGTTATTCCTAGAGGCGGGATACCGGACAGGCCCGTGTCGCCACCCGTCACATCAGACCAGTTGACGGCGATATGCGACGCGATCAGCGTCAACGCGAGGGTCACGATCGCGAAAACCGGGCCACGCACACCGCCGCAGAGCAGAAAGTAGCCGAATAGAAGCGCAATTGCCCCGGCCAGTAGGATGCCGACGAGCAAGCCAAGCAAGCTTCCATAAGTGGGGTCGAGATGAAGCGATAGGATCGACAACGCATACGCCCCGAGTCCGAAGAACGTTGCATGCCCGAAACTTAGGAGTCCAGTTTTTCCCCACAGTAAATCCAAGCTTAGCGCAAAGACCGAAAAGATGAATACGTCTCTCAGCACGAACATGCCATAGAAGCCGCCCCACGCAGGAAACGAAAGCGCGGCGATCCCGGCCAGGCAGATGAAAAACAGGATAAGGCGACGGCGCGTGTCGACATGCCATGCCCGCAACCTCGCAGGACGAGCTAAATTCGCGTTCGCCATTTCGTTCACCTCGCCCGAACCAGGCCCTGGGGCATAAGTCTAATCATAACGACGGCGAACAACAGAACCGTGGCCTGCGCCAGGGTCGTGGTCATCACGGTCGACAGAATGGTCTCGAGACCCCCTACCAGAGCACTGCCGGCGGCAACGCCTGCGATCCCTCCGGTGCCGCCAACGATCACTACAAAGAACGCACGGGCGAGATAGAACATGCCCATATTTGCCTGAACGACGAGCAGCGGCGCTACAAGCACGCCGGCAATCGCAGCGATACCGCCGCCGGCGGCAAAAGCGATCGCGCTGATCTGCCGGGTATTGATACCGAGGGCTTCGGCCATGTCGCGATCCTGAATGGTGGTGCGCAGCTTGAGGCCGAAATCAGTGAACCGGAACACGTATATGCATATTCCCAGTATCACCAGCGACGCCGCTATCAGGAACAATCGATAGGCCGGATAGCCGACGCCGATGATCTCTACGGAACCTGGTATCGGGTTGGTAACAGCCAGCGGCTGCGAGCCGAATACCAGCACAAGGATTTGGATTATGATGAGGCTGACACCCCACGTCACCAGAATTGTCGAAAGCGGCTGGTTATAGAGGAACTGGATCAGGCTGCGTTCCAGCAGAAATCCGATTGCGGCCCCTATGATGGGCGCGATCATCAGAGCAAGCCAATAGTCGTATCCGTTGGCTTGAGTCAGCGCCAAGGTGAACGCGCCGATGGTCACGAATTCTCCATGCGCTAGATTGATAACCTCCATAAGTCCAAAAACGATTGCCAGACCCATCGCAACGATCATCAAAATACATATTAGGGTAAGCATGTTCAGAACCAGAGGAATAACCACCCCGAGCATCGTTCAATCCTCCTCGCACATCTTCGTAATTCCGTGCAGCCAGCAAGAATCATCGACTGCCACGGACACCGCCGATTTTAGGCACAGGAAAGCAACTTGCCGGTATTCGCCCGGACGAACGCGATCCTACAAACCGCTTCGGTTAGCGCCTCACCGGAAACAACAGCGAATTCATTTCCGGCGAAGCGACGTCCTGGACATTCAAGCCCGGTCACGTTTCAGGCTTTTTGCAGATCGCATCCCGGAACGATGGGGTCGATCTGACCATACTGCTTGATGATTTCAAACGCGCCTTCCGACGTGACCTGAGCGGCGATGCTGTTCGCTCTCATATGGTTGTTCAGCGCAGAGATGCTCACTCGCCCACCTTGCGGTGCTTCGAAATCCACCTCCGGCAGAGCCTTCAATACCGCCTCCGTATTCGTCGAGCCTGCCTTCTCCACGGCCTTGGCATACAACCAGATGGCGATATAGGCGGATTCCATGGTGGCATTGATCCGCTTATCCTCCCCATATCTTTTGCGGTAGCGCTCCACGAAGGCCTTGTTGACAGGATTATCCAGAATGTCGAAGTACGCCTGATTGGTGATGATGCCGGTCTGTGGCTCTGCCGGCATCGACCCGAGGAACACCTCGTCCCAGGCATCGCTGACCACGCGCGCGACCTTTTCCAATCCGAAATCGTGATACTGCTTGACCGCGGTGATTGCGTCGCTGCCCGCAAAGAAGAACCAGACTACGTCGGGCTTCAGTGAATGGATTTTCTGGAAGGGTTGCCCCAGATCCTGCACACCGAATGGAAAAAACTCGGCGCCGAGATATTCTCCTCCCAGTTCCTTGAGGCTTGCTTCGATGATTTGCGAACTGCGCCGGCCCCAAGAGAAGTCGGAACCCATGACATAATGCCGCTTCCCGACGCTTTCGACCAGCCATGGCATCATCGGCAGGATCTGCTGCTCCGCCACCTGGCCGGTAAAGACCGCATATTTATGGCATTCACCGCCAGGATAATAAATCGGGAAGAACTGGAGCTTTTTTGCAGGCACGGTCACGGTAAGCGCCGCAGCGAGTTCAGTCGTTGCGATCAATCCGAAAAGCGCGTCCACATTGTCCTGGAATATGACTTTTCTCGACCGGTCGACGACGGCTTGAGTGCTCGTCTGGGTATCCTCGACGACATATTCCAGCTTGCGGCCACCGATCCCCCCCTGCTCGTTGATTTCGTCGGTGGCCATGGTCATCATGTTAAGTTGAGGAACGCCGAGCACCGCCTCGAGTCCGGTCAGAGCGGTGACGAAACCAAGTTTCACGCTTTCGGCGGCCCTGACGATGGAAGGCATGCCAAGCGTCACCGCCGCCGCAGCAGTCGACGTGAGCACCTTTCGACGAGTAATGATAATATTTTTCACTGACTTATCCTTTCTATTTCCCTGAGCGATCCGTGTATTGTTGTAATTTTATTTGTTCGCTATTGATATATAACTACACTGCCAGGAACTTCTTCTTTAAATATTGGTCATGAAATTCATCGATCTTGCCCCTATAGGAAATCCTTCCCTTCTCGATGACAGCGCAATCGCCTCCGACACGAAAGGCCAGATTGAGGTTCTGCTCCACGAGAACAACAGACGTCCCCGTTTCAGCGATGATCTGGACAAGGATTTCTCCGATCTGCTGAACGACATTCGGCTGGATACCCTCAGAAGGTTCGTCCAGCAGTATGACCTTCGGTTGAGCGCACATCGCGCGCGCTATGGCGAGCTGTTGCTGCTGTCCGCCTGACAGGGTTCCGCCTTTTTGCGACAGGCGTTCCTTCAAGATCGGAAAATAGGTGAAGACCTGGGGCGGTATCTCCGAAGAGCCTGGCCGGGCTGTCGTCCCGACCATTAGGTTTTCGAGCACTGTCAGCTTCGGTATTATTCGCCGGCCTTGCGGAACGTAGGCAATTCCGCTTCTCGCGACAGCATGGGGAGCAAGGCCCTGAACCTTCCTGCCCTCAAGCTTGATGGTGCCTGCCGTTGGCTTGAGCAACCCGATCAGGCCCTTCAGCAAGGTCGATTTCCCGACGCCGTTTCGCCCCAGTATGATCAGGGAATCTCTTGCCTGGACGTCGAAGCTTATCCCGGAAATGATCCGGCTCGATTTATAACCGACGTCCAGTTTGTCTATCTGGAGCATGGCGATCAGCCCTCGCCCAGGTAGACGCTGCGTACGCGTTCGTCTTCTTCGATTTTCTCGAAGGGACCGTCCGCGATGATCGCGCCCTGGTGCATAACCATCGTCGGCCGACCAAGGGACCGGACGAATTCCATATCATGCTCGATGACCAGAACCGCCGTCCTTTCCTGGAGCAGCTTGACGAGATTTCCTGTGCGCTGGGTCTCGTCGTCGGTCATGCCGGCCGTCGGCTCGTCGAGGAGCAGCAGCTTCGGCCGCATCATCATCGCCATCCCGATTTCAAGCCATTGCTTCTCGCCGTGGGACAGGATCGCGGCGAGCGTATCGGCCCGATCGGCAAGATTGATTTCCTTCAGGCAATCCTCGATGTTCGCGTGATGGCGCTCGCCGTTGTCGCGGTTCATCCCGCCGGCAACGTCCAGGTTGTCGTAAACGGACATGTTCGTGAAGATGCTGGGAGCCTGAAACTTGCGGGCGATGCCGGAACGGGCGAAATGGTGCGGCGCGCGCCCGGTAATATCCTTTCCCGCAAAGACAATGGACCCGGACTTCGCACGGATAACGCCGCACAGCACATTGAAGAGCGTGCTTTTACCGGCCCCGTTCGGCCCGATTATGCAGCGCAGTTCCCCCGGAGCAACCGTCAAACTGACCTTGCTCAATGCAGTCACACCGCCGAAGTTCAACTCCAGGTCAGAGACCTTCAGGAGCGGGTCCATCATATTCGGAGGCGTATCTGGTTGACTGATTTCCATTGGTTGCTCCTGCCAGGACTTCTGCAGCTGATAGCTGGCTAATCTTGAGGAAAACCTGTGGTTCGCTACATAATTAAAGAAGTCAGGCCAGGCAGATCAGGTTTCATAGGCATCCCGCCTGCTGGCCGCGAAGGCTCATGTGATCAGTTTTACTACCTCTGCCGATTGCGCGATCATTTGAGCCTGGTGGGGTT
>ERZ778017.3222-NODE-3222-length-11926-cov-7.696319_pt1 | contig 11926 bp, 13 predicted proteins | sample MGYA00375747_ERZ778017 | MGnify/ENA primary metagenome ERZ778017 (study PRJEB29350, sample SAMN05509838) | bioreactor metagenome | biome: bioreactor; material: wastewater | place: South Africa: University of Cape Town | collected 2014-03-17 ... | reverse complement strand
GCCCCGCCGCGCCGGAAACCCATTCCCCTTCTGCCCTTCTGCCCTACTACCCCATTGCCCTCTCCTCCCCCCGTTTCCTTGACTTTTCCCGCCAAAACCGTCAGGGGGAAGCCCTGAACGGGCCTTGTTGCCTGCCGAAAGACGAGAGGGAGTTTTCGAGAAAGTCGGGATTTCGAACCCGAAACGGGCGATCGGCAGGGATTGGTTAACCATCTTTGTCCATCCTTTGAATCAACCGGTAACGTGTGTGCGCCGTGCGGGAACGTCTCTCCTGCGTCCGCGACCCTGTATTTGCGTACCGGCTGAGAAGAGTGGTTGGTATGGCGTTTGTGCGTAGTGAGACCGGCAGCCGCAATGCTGCATCCTCGGGTTGGGCCTCGCCCCGCTCCGGCCGGCTTGCCCGTTTTACCGCCGTCTCGTGCGCCGGAACGCTGCTGGCGCTGTCGTCCCTGGCGGCGCTGGGCTGCCTCGTTTTCCTCGCCACCTCGCTGATCTCGCCGGCCGGTTTGGCACCGCAGGCGCAAAGGGTCGCCGCATTCTATCCGCCGGCCGTGCGCCAGCCCTGCCGCAGCGACTGCCGGCAGCGGACGCAATATATCGTCCAGCAGGCCAAGCGGCCGCGCTCGACCGACGTGGCCGACAAGCATCTCGACCCGGCCTGGCTGGCGCGGGAAGCGGCGCGCCAGCGTTTCGAACAGGCTCGCGCCGCCCTTACCCATGAAAAGCTCGCCTCGGCCATCGCCCGTGCCCGCGACACGGCGATTGCCCTGAACACCCCCTCGAAGGATCGCCTGTATCCGGCTGCCGGGCATGCCCGGCTTGCCGACCGGCACGACCCGATCGCATCCCGCTTCGGCGCGAAAATCCCGGAGATCGAGCGGTCCTCGCGGCTGGCGCTGGCGCTCGCCGGCTCCGGCACGCTGCACGTTTCCTATCCCGTTCATACCGCCTCGCTCGCCCCGGCCATGCCGCTGTCGGCGTCGCCGGCCGGCGACAGTTCCACCGACATCGCGGTGGCGCCCGCCTTCGATCCGGCGCCCGAAAGCGCGCCGCTGCCGGCACGCCGCCCGAAACTCGACACCGCCAAGCCCGCCGCCATCGCCGAGGCGCCATCGCCGCGCAAGCCGGCCACGCTCGCCGCGGCAGCGCCGCGCCGGGCTGCAAAGCCGTCGCCGACCAGGCGCGGCGGCGAGCAGCAGGCGCTGGCCTATGCCGCACCCGACGACGGGGCCGGAAGCGTCGGCCAGGCGTTCAAGAACCTGTTTTCCTCGCCGGGCGCCGGCAACGGCGTCGCCGTCTACGACATCTCGGCCCAGACCGTCACCATGCCCGACGGGAGCGTGCTCGAGGCTCATTCCGGGATCGGCCACATGGCGGATGACCCCCGCTACGTCAGCCAGAAGATGAACGGCCCGACGCCGCCCAACACCTACAAGCTGGTGATGCGCGAATCGCGCTTCTACGGCGTGGAAGCGATCCGCATGCTGCCGGCGGAGCCGGGCAAGATGCATGGGCGCAACGGCATCCTCGCCCACAGCTACCTGCTGCGCGGGCGCACCGCCCAGTCGCACGGTTGCGTCGCCTTCGCCGACTACGACCGCTTCCTGAAGGCCTTCAAGCAGGGCAAGGTCAAGCACATGGTGGTGGTGCCGGGCCGCGGCAAGGCCGCCGCCCGTGTCGCCAGGAACGGCCGCGGCGTCTAGAGCGTTTCATGGCTACACGGAAACGGTTCTGTTTCTCCGATGGCGGTGCGATCCGCGCGGAGGACGGTGCAGGACGTATCGGGGATACGGCCAAGTCCGGCCGACAAAGCGGGCGCGCGCCAGCGGGAAACCCTGCGGGCCGGGTTAATTCGTGCCAAATCCTTCGGCCTTCGCCTCGACCGTATTCTTGATACGGCCTTCGGCAAAGCCCTCGACCTTGGCTCGAATTCCCTTCGGCAGAACGATTCCGTGTAGCCATGAAAGGCTCTAGAGCCTTTCCGCTTACACGATCCTGGTGACGCAACTGCGGCGGCTGCACGGCAGCGAGACGACATTCGCCAGGGCGGTCGGCAAGGACACCAAGGGCAAGATCCCGGTCGTTCTCCGTTCTGTCGGCATTGCGCTCTCGTTCGTAAACCCGTGGCTGGGCGCGGCGGTCTGGTTCATCCCCGACCGGCGGTTCGAGCGCCAGATCGGATAACGCACGGCGCGGATTACGGTTCAGCCGAGGTCCGCAACGCCTTCAGCCTTTCGGCGACGCGGGCCGCAAGGTCGCCGTAACGCTCCTCGAGCTGCTCTGCGGCCTGCACGACCGGAAAGTCGTGGTCGAGCCTTTCCAGCGCCAGCCGAAGCTTTTCGACGAAATCGGCCTGCTCTTCGAGCGCGACGAACAGCGTCTTCACCTGCCCCTCGGTGACGGCGGGATCGGCCAGCACGCCCGCTACCGTCTCCGTCATCCGATCGGCGGTGGCGGTCTGCTGCTTGAGGATGCCCAGCCAGTCGGTCAACGAAAATTCTCCGGTTCGCAGCCGCACCATGCGCAAGCATGGCCGCTGCCGTCAACCCGGCGGGATCGGGCCTTTGCCGCGCAAGGAACCTCAGGCGACCCGCTTCTTGGCGGCGCCCTTTCGCGCCACCGCCTTTTCGGCCGCCATTTCGGCGATCTGTTCGGCATGCTGCTTGTCGTACCGTTTCGCCGCCTTCTCGCACTTGATGCGGATTTCCTCGACCTCGCTTTCGGTGAGATGCTCGATGCCGATGAAATGGTTGTGCCCCTTGCTGACGCGGATCAACTCGTCGAGCTTGGCCTGGATCGCGGCGCCGTCCCTGTTCTGCGTGTTCTGGATCAGGAACACCATCAGGAAGGTGACGATGGTGGTGCCGGTGTTGATGATCAACTGCCAGGTATCGGAAAAATGGAAGACCGGCCCGCTGGCCGCCCAGGCGACCACGATCGCCACGCAAACCGCGAAGGTGGAAGGAAGCCCGGTGGCATGGGCAACCCTGTTCGCAATTCCGGTGAATGACTTTTCGAGCATCGGCGGCGTCCCGGTCGTACGGATGAAGCTACGCCCTAAAACCGCCGACCGGCACAAGGGTTCCCTCTCCGCGCCGTGGCGGACGCGGCCGGCGCGAGAACGCTCAACCGGATACAACTATAAGATGCTTATCAAAAAATATTAAACTTATAAGGGATGTGAGAGGGTGTGCGTGCAGGCAAGAGCCTGTTCCTTCCGCTTCACAGCGGTGTACCCCCGGCCCCTTCCGCCTCGCCACCCCCAGGCGGAAGGGGCTTGAAGCCCGAAGACGGACCATGAAACACAGCATGGGCGACGCAAGGAGATGATCGGCCGGCGGGCCATCCGTCTGGCCGCGCTGGCCGGCCTCTTTCTTCTGGGTGGGCCGGGATGCCTGCCCGCCATGGCCGGGGAAGGTTTTGCCGCCACCTCGCAGTTGGAACGGCACTGGACCAGCAACGCGCTCGACGGCAGCCGCGCCATCGCCGACTGGTACAGCCTGCTGCGCGGTTCGCTCGAATGGCAATCCGGAGACCAGGATGCGAACGCGAGGCTGGAGGCCACGTTCCAGGCGACGCGCTACGATACGGTCTCGATCGAGGACGACCGCACGCTTACCCTCAGCGCACAGGCTTTCCGCCGCCTCCCCTCCGGGGTCGAACTCAAGGGCACGCTGACCTACCGGGCTTCCAGCGAAGGCGACGACCTCGACATCGGGCCGCTGGTGCTGGGCACGCGCACGGCCAGGCAGATGGTTGCGGCCGGCGGCCAGATCGGCATCGATCTCGGCAACGCGGCCACCCTCGTCCTCGAAGCCTCCGACAGTTTCGAAAAGGTGGGGCAAACCCGCTTCCAGCAGGATCTGCTTGCGCCGGCGCGGCTGGACCCCGACCGCAACCGCCTCCAGTTCGGCGCGCGCCTGACGAAGACGATCGGCCCGCGCGCTTTCGCGGCTTCCGGGTCGGCCCTGCGCATTTCGGTCGGCGACCTGGGAAACCCGCCGGTCGCGCTGTCGCTTACGCACTACGCCCTGCGCGGCGAATTCACCTATACCGGCGCCGATGGCTCGACGCTTGCCGTGGCGATCGGCGGCGAGTTCCTTCGCGACGACGGCGGCCTCTACCATGCCCTGCGCCCCGCCTGGCAGGCAGGCGTTACCAGGAAGCTCATGCCCGGCCTCGAGTTGCGCGGCGCCTATTTCGGCCGCTTCGAGACCGTCGACAGCGACGATCCGCTCGCCTCGTGGCTTCGGCGGGCGGAACTCGAACTTGCCGCGACGCTGCGTGAAGGACTCGTGTTCAGCACGGGCGTCTTCACCGAGACCAAGGAGAATCTTCTGTTCGAGAACGTCGAGCGCAAGCGCGGTCTTTATGCCGAGATGGCCTGCGCGGCGACACGGACCACCGCGATCGTGCTGCGGCTCGACTTCTCGCGGACCTTCAAGACGCTGATCGACGAGCGCAAGCGAGCCCTCGACACCTTCATCGGCTTTCGGACAAGGATTTGAAGCGGCGAAAAGCAGGGGCGCCGTGCGGCATCCCTGCTTTCCGGCCCCGGCGCTCCCGTAATGCGGGGAACCGGGCTTTCCCGGCGGTTCAGCGCCGCTTCATCGAATAACGGTTGCCGATATTCTTGGAAAAGCTGTTGCCGATGCTGTTTCCGACATTGTCGTTATAGGCGTTGCCGCCGCCCAGGATGCCGACCGGCGCGCTGCCGGAGCCGACGCCGGCACCGAGCACGCCAAGCCCGATCCCGTTCAGGATGCCGTTGCCGACGACCGTGTTGTTGCCCGACAGGATCGGCGACTTGTTGAGCACCGACAGGCCGTTCAGGACATTGAGGTCGCCCAGCGCGACGCCCGGCGCGACGTTGATCAGCCCGGCTCCCGAATTGTTGTTGTTGCTACGGGCGGCCCCGAAGCCACCGGCCTCGGCCCCCGCCGAATAGAAAGAAACAGCTGCGACAGCGGCGATGAAAGCGAACTTGTTCATGGATAGTCTCCCTTGTTGCTGACGGTGTTTCCTTCCGCTTGCTTTGGTGTACCTCCATGGTCATCTACGCAGGTCGCAAGACTTTACGCAACCTTCAATTGCTTTACTTATCATATACAACCTGTTTTCCGATTTTTAACGATAACAGTTAGCGTTAAGGCAGATGGTTACTGATGGCCCGGACGTCAGGCCACGCGTTCCCAGCGGTCGAGGAACGCCTCGATCGGCAGCGCCTGCATGTCGGGAATGGCCTCGGCCAGTTTTTCCGGCGCCCAGTCCCACCAGCCGAGGCGCTCAATCCTTGCCGCCACCTCCTCGGGAAAGCGGCGGCCGAGCGGCCGCGCCGGCGCGCCGGCGACGATTGCGTAGGCCGGCACGTCCCGGGTGACCACGGCGTTCGCGCCGACGACCGCGCCGTTGCCGATCGCAACGCCCGGCATCACCACCGCGCCATGGCCGATCCAGACATCGTGGCCGATCACGACGCGCTTCGCCTGCCGGCGGGCGCGGAAAGCGGCGTCGACGCCCAGGAAGCGGAAATATTCGTTTGGCCGGTAGCTGACCTTGTGCGTGGTCAGCCGCTCCATCGGATGTTCCAGCGCGTTGATGCGGGTGTTGGCAGCGATCGAGCAGAACTTGCCGATGCCGGCATAGATCGCCTCGGCATGGCGCTCGAAATAGGAAAAGTCGCCGACGCTCACCTCGCGCAGGACGACGCGCTCGCCGACCGAGACGTAGCGCCCGAGCCGGCAGCCCTTCAGTTCGGCCGTCGGGTGGGCGCGCGGCTCGCCGTCCCTGGCGATCGGATGTTCAAGCCGGTCCATGCTCCGGCCTTTAGCCCGCGGCCGTGCGGCCCGCAAGCCGCGCTATTGCGGCTTGCCCTTGGCCCACGTGACCTGTTGCCCGTAGAGCGGGACGGTGGTGATCGACATCTTGGCCGAGCCGTCCTGAACCTGGCGCGAATGCGACAGATAGATCAGCGTATCGTTGGCCTTGTCGTAGATGCGGTTGACCACCTGTTTCTTCCAGATCAGGCTGATGCCCTGCTTGAACACTTCCTCGCCCTTTTCACCGAGCGCGATGTCGCCGATGGCGATCGGCCCGGTCTGGCGGCAGGAAATGGAGGAATCGGAGGGGTCCTCGAACCAATTGCCCTTGTGCAGGCGGTCGATGATGCCGCGGTCGAAATAGGAGACGTGGCAGGTCACGCCCTCGACCTTGGGGTCCTTGATCGCTTCCACGATGATGTCGTTGCCGAGCCAGTCGACCCCGACCTTGCCGACTTCCTGCGCCGCCGCCGCGCCGGTTCCGGCCAGCAGGCACGCCACCAGCAGCCCGCCAACCCACTTCTCTCCGATCATTTTGAGCAACCAAGCCTCCGGATCACAAATACGTCAGCCACAGGTGGGAAGGCCCTGTCCGCATTGCAAGCGGCCTCGCGGCGTACTACGCCACCGCTCTCTACCCGATGCGCTGTTGCGTTGCGGCATTGCGGCGCTTTGCCCGTTGCGCGCGCAAGCGATATGGTTCGCGTGCCCGTCCCGGCAGGACGAGCCTGAAAACTAGGGAAACGCTTCGATGATGCGCTCTATCCTGATCGGTATCGTGGTTCTGATGATGGTGGGCATCGGCTGGCTCTCCTACGACTGGTATCGCGGCCACTACGGCGGCGAGCCTTACGGCGCGGCCTTCACCCTTACCGACCAGAAAGGCCAGCCGATCACCGAGGCTGCGCTTCGCGGGCATCCGAGCGCCATCTTCTTCGGCTTCACCCATTGCCCGGAAGTATGCCCGACCACGCTTTACGAACTGGCCGGCTGGCTGAACACGCTCGGCGACGAAGGCAAGAACATCAACGCCTATTTCGTCTCGATCGACCCCGAGCGCGACACGCCCGAGGTGATGAACACCTACATCTCCAATTTCTCCGACCGCATCATCGGCATTTCCGGCGATCCCGAAAAAGTCTATGCCATGGCGAAGTCCTTCGCCATCTACTGGAAGAAGGTGGATACAGCCGACGGCGACTATACCATGGATCACACCGCCACCGTGCTTCTGCTCAACGGCAAGGGCGAGTTTTCCGGCACCATCGCTTATGGCGAAAACGCCGACACGGCGATCGCCAAGCTCAAGCGATTGGCGGCGGAAGGCTGACGAAAGCGCGCCGCCCATGACGCAGACCAGGCTGCATTTCACCGCCCGCAAGACGGAGGCGGAGCGCGCCTATGCCGCGCTGGAGCCGGTTTTCGAAGAGGATGGCCTGCCGCTGGCGATCGTCGAGATCGACGAGGACCACGACCTCCACGAAGTTTCGCTCTATGCCGACGCCGGCGAGGCCGACGCGGTCGAGGGCCGCATGGCGGCGGCCCTTGCCGGCCTTTCGCTGTCCTTTGCCGTCGAGCACGAGGTTCTGCCCGACATCGACTGGGTGACCCGCTCGCTCGAAGGGCTGAAGCCGGTGCGTGCCGGCCGCTTCTTCGTCCATGGCGCGCATGACCGCGGCGAGGCGAAGGAAGGCGACATCGCCATCGAGATCGAGGCCGGGCTTGCCTTCGGCACCGGCCATCACGGCACCACTGCCGGCTGCCTCGACATGCTGGAAAGCGTGGTCGCGGCCGAGAAGCCGGAAAACGCGCTCGACCTCGGCACAGGCAGCGCCGTGCTCGCCATCGCGCTCGCCAGGCTTGCCCCCATCCCGGTTCTCGCCACCGACATCGACCCGGTCGCGGTCGAGGTCGCGGCGGCCAACGTGGCCCTGAACGGCGTCTCGGATCATGTGGCGTGCATCGCGGCACCCGGGTTCGACCACCCCGCCTTTGCCGGGCGCGGCCCGTTCGACCTCATCGTCGCCAACATCCTCGCCGGCCCGCTGATCGAGATCGCACCCGCCATGGCCACGCACCTGAAGCCCGAGGGATCGCTGATTCTTTCCGGCATTCTCGAACGGCAGGAGCACGCCGTCGTCGATGCCTATCGCGCGGCGGGCTTCCGCCACGTCCGCACCACCCATCGCGAGGGCTGGGTGACCATCCACCTGAAGCGGTAAGGCCGGCTGGCCCACACGCCGCCGATTGTCAGCCGCGAAGCGGGCGGCTAGTTTCGCGCCGGTCCTATCGGCAAAGGCATTTTTTCATGTTCCAGACATTCGATTCGGCCGGCGACCCCTCCGTCGGCAAGCCACGCGTGGCCAGGCTGCGCGAATGGCTCGCGGGGAAAGGGCTGGACGGCTTCATCGTACCGCGCGCCGACGAGCATCAGGGGGAATACGTGCCGGCCCGCGCCGCGCGGCTGAAATGGCTGACCGGCTTTTCCGGCTCGGCCGGAGTCGCCATCGTCCTGAAAAACCGCGCCGTCGTTTTCGTAGACGGCCGCTATGCGCTGCAAGTGCGCAACGAGGTCGACCTCGACGTCTTTTCCATCGAAAGCCTTGTCGACAATCCACCGCCGTCATGGATTAGGGACAACCTCGCCAAGGGCACCCGCCTCGGCTTCGATCCGTGGCTGCATACGCTGAGCGAAGCCAGGGCGCTGAAGGCCGCCACTGAGAAGGCCGGCGCAACGCTGGTGGCGCTGGATCGCAACGCCGTCGACGCCATCTGGGACGACCAGCCGGCCCCGCCGCTGGAGCCGGTCGAGATCCACCCCATCGCCTTCGCCGGCGAACTGGCGAAGGACAAGCTGGCGCGGCTCTCGGCGGCGATCGGCAAGGACGGCGCCACGCATGCCGTCCTGACCGATCCGTCCTCCATCGCCTGGGCCTTCAACATCCGCGGCCGCGACGTGCCGCATACGCCGCTGGCGCTCGGCTTCGCCGTCCTTGCCGCCGACGGCAATCACCTCCTGTTCATGGACGAGCGGAAATTTTCCCGCGAGGTGAAGGCCTATCTCACCCAACTCACCGGCCTTCGTGCGCCCGGCGATTTCGAACAGGCCCTCGCCGACCTTGCCAAGGGCGGCGCAAGGATCGCGCTCGATCCGGCGCTGGCCGCCGAAAAGCTGCGCATGCTGGTCGAGGACAACGGCGGCACGGTGGTCGAGGCGCCCGACCCGGCGCGCATCCCGCGTGCCACCAAGAACGCGGCAGAGATCGCCGGCTCGCGCGCCGCCCACCGCCGCGACGGGGCGGCGGCGGCGAAACTCCTGTGCTGGCTGGAGCGGCAGAAGCCGGGTTCGCTGGACGAGATCGCCGTGGTCGCCAGGCTGGAGGAATGCCGCCGCGCTGTCGGCGAGGAGACGCAGATGCCGCTGCGCGACATCTCCTTCGACACCATTTCCGGCGCCGGGCCGAACGGCGCCATCATGCATTACCGCGTCTCGCGCGCGACCAGCCGCACGCTCGGCGACGGCGAGTTGTTCCTGCTCGATTCCGGCGCGCAATATCAGGACGGCACCACCGACATCACCCGCACCGTACCGGTCGGCCGTCCGAGCGAAGAGATGCGCGAGCGCTTCACGCTGGTGCTGAAAGGCATGATCGGCATTTCCACGCTGCGCTTTCCGGCCGGCACGCGCGGCTCGGAAATCGACGCGGTGGCGCGCATGGCCTTGTGGAAGCACGGCTGCGACTTCGCCCACGGCACCGGCCACGGCGTCGGCTCCTACCTTGCCGTGCACGAGGGGCCGCAGCGCATCGCCCGCACCGGCACGCAAAAGCTGCTCGCCGGCATGATGCTTTCCAACGAGCCCGGCTACTACAAGGAAGGGGCGTACGGCATCCGCATCGAAAACCTGATCCTGGTCACGCCCGCCGAAGAAATCGAAGGCGGCGACATCGCCATGCACCGCTTCGAGACGCTGACGCTGGCGCCCATCGACCGAAGCATGATCCGCCCGGACCTGATGACCGCCGAGGAATTGCGGTGGCTCGACGCCTATCACGCCCGGGTGCTGGCCGAGATCGGGCCGATGCTTGACGGCGAGACGCTCGCCTGGCTGGAAAGGGCCTGCGCGCCGCTGCCGGCCGCCGGCTGAAACTCTACGAGACGAACTGCCGGCACAGGATCAGCGCGGCGGCTCCGGCCAGGAACATCGTCATCAGCCCGCCGCGCAGCGAGGCGAGCGCGGTCACGGCAAGTGCTGCCCATTCGGCCGGCCCCGCCGTCAGCACCGCAGGCGCGACCAGCGTGGTCAGCACCGCCGCCGGCACGGCGTTGAGACCGGCCTCGACGCGCGGATGGATGGTCTCGAACCGTGACAGGATCAGATGCCCGCCGATGCGGGTAAGATAGGTCGCGACCGCGCCCGCCACGATGATCCAGAACGTCGTGCTCATGGCCGTTCTCCGACGCCGCTGCGGTGCGGCGGCAGCACGACCGCCAGAACCACCCCGCCCAGCGCGCCGAGCGTGACGTGCCAGGGCGAGCCGACAAACTTGTAGGCAAGGATAGACGTCGCCGCGCTGACGAGCACGATCGGCAACCACAGCGGCCGTTTGCGGAATTCCATGACCAGGCCGAGGAAATAGATCGGCAGCAGGAAATCGATGCCGACCGCCGCCGTATCGGGAATGAGCCTGCCGAAGAAGGCGCCGAGCACGGTGAGCAGCACCCAGAAGACATAGACGGCGAGCGCCGCACCCATATACCAGACGAAACCGACCTTGCGGCCGGCCTGCGCCCTGCTCTCGGCGATCGCGTATTGCGGATCGGTCAGGAGGAAATAGCCGATCGCCTGCTGCGCCAGCGGCCAATGCGCCAGTTGCCGGCCGATCGCCGCCGAATAGAGCACGTGGCGGAAGTTCACGGCGAAGATCGAAAGCACGATCAGCCACGGCGCGACATGGTGGCCGAACAGTTCGATGCCGACCATCTGGCTGGCGCCGCCGAACACCGCCGCGCTCATCAGGAAGGCCTCGAACACCGAAAAGCCGTTGTCGACGGCAAGCGCCCCGAACAGCATGGCGAACGGCCCGGCCGCCACCACGACCGGAATGCTGAGCCGCACGCCCTGCCAGAACTCCCCTGCCGGCGAAGTCTCCATCACCGCATCCGATGCCATATGCGCTCCTTGCATCCGGGGCCTCACGCGCCGGCCGGATGCTCTTCGACCAGGGGCGCTATGTAGGCCCGGGTCCCTGCCCTGTCATACGAAATCGATTGACCCAACCGATCAGCGAATATGATCGGTGCGCCTCATTGCCGGCCGACCAGCGCGAACCAGCCATCCTCGTCGATCACCTCGATGCCGAGTTCCGTCGCCTGCTTGAGCTTGGAGCCGGCGCCCGGCCCCGCCACCACCAGGTCGGTCTTCTTCGACACCGAGCCGGCGACCTTGGCGCCCAGCTTCTCGGCCATGGCCTTGGCCTCGTCGCGCGACATCTTCTCCAGCGCGCCGGTGAACACCACCGTCTTGCCGGTAACCGGCGTCTCCACCGCCCCGATGCGTTCCTCGTCGAGCGGCGTCACTTCCTTCAGCAACGCGTCGAGCACCTGCTGGTTGTGCGCCTCGCCGAAGAACTCCACCACCGCCTCGGCCACCACGCCGCCAATGCCGCTTATGCCGTTCAGTTCCTGCCAGGCGGCGTTGCCGGGGTCGCCCTTGCCTTGCGGCGCAACCGCGCTCTCGCCCGCGCCGCGGAAAGCCTCGAACGACACGAAATGGCGGGCGATGCGCCTGGCGTTGGTCTCGCCGACATGGCGAATGCCGAGCGCAAACAGGAAGCGCGAAAAGGCGATCTCGCGCCGGTCGTCTATCGCCGACAACAGTTTGCGCACCGAGGTCGCGCCAAATCCGTCGATGTTTTCGAGCTTGGTCAGCGAGGCCGCCTGCCGCGCCTTCAGCGTGAAGATGTCGGCCGGCGAGCGAACGCGCAAAGCCTCGTCTTCCGCATTGAAGAAGAATTCGATCTGCTTTTCCCCCAGCCCCTCGATGTCGAAGGCGTTGCGGGAAACGAAATGGCGCAGCCGCTCCACCGCCTGCGCCGGGCAGATCA
>ERZ778017.3218-NODE-3218-length-11932-cov-4.023491_pt1 | contig 11932 bp, 10 predicted proteins | sample MGYA00375747_ERZ778017 | MGnify/ENA primary metagenome ERZ778017 (study PRJEB29350, sample SAMN05509838) | bioreactor metagenome | biome: bioreactor; material: wastewater | place: South Africa: University of Cape Town | collected 2014-03-17 ... | reverse complement strand
CGCGCGGCATCCTTCATTGGAGGAAGAGAACGTGACCGACATCGACTGGGATGCGCTGCACACCGCGGCGCGCGAGGCGTCGGAGCGCGCGTACGTGCCATACTCGCGGTACCGCGTGGGCGCGGCCGCGCTGGTCACCGACGGGCGGATCATCGCGGGCTGCAACGTGGAGAACGCGTCGTACGGCGTGACGCTGTGCGCGGAATGCGGTCTGGTCAGCGACCTGCACATGTCCGGCGGCGGCCGGCTCGTCGCGTTCGTGTGCGTGAACGGTGATGGCGACACGATCATGCCCTGCGGCCGCTGCCGGCAGCTGCTGTTCGAGCACGCCGTCCCCGGGATGCTGCTGGACACGGTGTCGGGCATCCGCACGATGGACGAGGTGCTGCCCGACGCGTTCGGCCCGCGCGACCTCGAGGCGGCGGGCCGTTGAGCGGCGTCGAGCCGTTCGACGCCGTCGACGTGATCCGCGCCCAGCGCGACCGGACCGGGCTGTCCGAAGACGCGCTGCGGTGGATGGTCGACGCCTACACCCGCGAGTACGTCACCGACGCGCAGATGTCCGCCTTCGCGATGGCGGTGCTGCTGAACGGGATGGAACGCTCCGAGATCCGTGTGCTGACCGATGCGATGATCGCGACGGGGGAGCGGATGAGCTTCGCAGGGCTCGGCAAGACCACCGTCGACAAGCACTCCACGGGTGGGGTCGGAGACAAGATCACGCTGCCGCTGGCGCCGCTGGTCGCCTCGTTCGGGGTGGCGGTGCCGCAGCTGTCCGGCCGGGGTCTCGGGCACACCGGCGGGACCCTCGACAAGCTCGAGTCGATCCCCGGATGGCGTGCGGCGCTGTCGAACGACGAGATGTCCGCGCAGCTGCGCGACGTGGGTGCCGTGATCTGCGCGGCCGGCTCCGGGCTCGCACCGGCCGACAAGCGGCTGTACGCGCTGCGCGACGTGACCGGCACCGTCGAGGCGGTGCCGCTGATCGCCTCCAGCATCATGTCGAAGAAGATCGCCGAGGGCACCGCATCCCTCGTGCTCGACGTCAAGGTCGGCTCCGGCGCGTTCATGCACGACCTCGGCAAGGCCCGCGAGCTCGCGCAGACGATGGTCGCGCTGGGTGCCGACTCCGGCGTGTCCACGACGGCGCTGATCACCGACATGGACACCCCTCTGGGCCGTGCGGTCGGCAACGCCAACGAGGTGCGCGAGTCGGTCGAGGTGCTCGCCGGCGGCGGGCCCGCCGACGTGGTCGAGCTGACCGTCGCGCTGGCCCGCGAGATGCTGACGCTGGCCGGTCGCCCCGACGTCGATGTGGAGGCGGCGCTGCGTGACGGTCGCGCAATGGACGTCTGGCGAGCGATGATCCGTGCGCAGGACGGCGATCCGGATGCCGCCCTGCCGACGCCTCGCGAGACGCACACCGTCACGGCCGCGGCATCCGGAACCCTCACGCGGCTGGACGCGTGGGACGTGGGCATCGCCGCCTGGCGGCTGGGCGCCGGCCGCGCCCGTCCGCAGGACGACGTCGCGCACGCCGCTGGCGTCCAGCTGCACGTCAAGCCGGGTGATACGGTGGTCGCCGGCCAGCCGATCGCCACACTCGGCGCCGACGACGCGTCGCGTATCCCGCGCGCGCTCGAGGCGCTCGAGAACGCGTGGACGATCGCCGCGCCGGAACGGTCCCGGCACGACAACCGCCCGCTCGCCGCCCGCTCGATCGTCCTCGAACGCATCACCGCCTGACGCGGCATCCACCACTGCCAAGGAGCATCATGCCCATCGACCAGAACGGCGACGCCCGCGTCGGCGGCGTCTCACTGCGGAGCCTTCCCAAGGTCTCGCTGCACGATCACCTCGACGGAGGCGTGCGCCCGGCGACGATCATCGAGCTGGCCGACGCCGCGGGGATCGAGGTGCCCGAGCACGACGCGGCATCCCTCGGCGACTGGTTCGCGCGACAGAGCGACTCCGGCTCGCTCGTCGAGTACTTGAAGACGTTCGATCTGACCATCGCCGTGATGCAGACACGAGAGGGACTGACCCGTGTCGCGCGCGAGTTCGTCGAGGACCTCGTCGCCGACGGCGTGATCTACGGCGAGGTGCGTTGGGCGCCCGAGCAGCACCTGACCGGCGGCCTGAGCCTGGACGAGGCGGTGGCCGCCGTGCAGCAGGGCCTCGACGACGGCCAGGATGCCGCGCGCTCGGCGGGTCGGGACATCCGTGTCGGACAGCTGATCAGCGCGATGCGTCACACCGATCGGTCCCTGGAGATCGCGAAGCTGGCGGTGTCATGGCGGGACCGCGGCGCCGTCGGTTTCGACATCGCCGGACCCGAGGACGGCTTCCCACCCTCGCGCCTGCGTGCGGCGTTCGACCACCTCGCGGCGGAGTTCTTCCCGACCACGGTGCACGCCGGCGAGGCCGCGGGGATCGACTCGATCCGCTCGGCGCTCATCGACGGCCGCGCACTGCGGCTCGGGCACGGCGTGCGCGTGGCCGAGGACATCGCCACGGTCGGCGTCGACGGTGAGGAGGTGCAGGTGCGGCTGGGCACGATCGCCCAGTGGGTGCGTGACCGGGAGATCCCGCTCGAGCTCTCGCCGAGCTCGAACCTGCAGACGGGCGCGATCGCCGCGTGGGGCAACGTCTTGGCCGACCATCCGTTCGACCTGCTCTACCAGCTCGGCTTCGCCGTCACCGTGAACGTCGACAACCGCACGATGAGCCGCACCTCGCTGACTCGTGAGCTGGCGCTGCTGGCCGAGACGTTCGACTACGACCTGGGCGACATCGAGGCGTTCCAGCTGAACGCCGCAGCCGGCGCGTTCCTGCCCGTGGAGGAGCGCGAGGAGCTCATCGACCTCATCGCCGTGGGCTTCGGCTCCTAGGCACGGGCGACCGCCGCCGCTGCTGACACCGGGCGCCCCGGCCCCTGTTCAGAACTCCGCCAGAATCGGGCGTTCGCGCACCGGGCGGCGTGCTTTGCGCACCTGCGCGGCCCGATGAGATGAGTTCTGAACGTCGGTTCGTCGCGGCGGATGCGCGAGAACACGCTTGAGCATCGCGATGACCTGCTCCGGGTGGTACAGGATGTCCTCCGCAAGGGGCCGGATCGTGGTGTAGCCCTGAGCGGCTGCGGCAAGATCGCGGCGGCGGTCGCGCTTCTGCGCTGGCCAGCCCTCGTGGTACTGGCGGCTGTCGCACTCGACGATTAGCCAGCCGTCCACGACGAAATCGACGCGACCGACGCCCCGGATCCTCACCTGCACGTCGATCCCGCAGCCCAGGGCCGGCAGGATGAGCCGCAGGAGAGTCTCCGGACCCGACTCCGCGCGCCTGTCCAGCAGGCCCCGGAGCCGCTGATGCCGATGCGGCAGCAGGTCGAAGACGGCGTTCACGTGGTCCTCGTCGATGAGGCCGTGGTGCCATGCGCTGTCGAGGGTGGCGACGGCGAAACGCAGCGGTTGGCAGCGGAAGGCCTGAGCGAGCGCCTCCACGATGTCGGCGCACAGATGGTCGCGGTCGCACGACGACGCCCGCCAGTGCCGGACCACCCGCCTGCCGGGTGTCGGCAGGCGGGTGGCACCGCGCTCGATCTGCACGTGAAGGTCGTCGTGCGCGTGCACGAACACGCCGAGGGCGCCGAGCAGCGAGAGGCAGTCCAACCGTGCTCCGAGCCTTCCCGCCTGGACCAGCTCCGCGCGCAGATCGGGCAGGACGTAACGTCCGTTGCGCAGCCGAAGGAGGCGACCGGCCGCGACCAGGCGAGTGATCTCCCGGCCGCGCAGGCCGTGCTCGATGAGGGCGGTCCTGCTCAGGAAGGTCGCGGGCAGGATCTCGTCCGCCAGCTCACGGGGTGTCTTCTGGTCTGTTGCCACGCAGTCCATGACAGCCGGGAAGCCCCGCTCCCGGTACGGTGCGGTCACGTCTGTGGACAACTCCGCGGCTGGGGAGGAGAGATTGTGTGCCTCGGGGGGGGGCCAGACGACGAGCGGCCTCAGGCGCCAGGGCGGGTTCAGAACTCCTCCTGTGCGCGCGCGACGGTGCTCGTTCGGCTGGTTTGAGGCCGCGGGCCCACAGATCGGCGGAGTTCTGAGCGCGCGGACGCCGCCGCGTGGGCGCGCCGGCCCCCTACAACCCGGCCTGGCGGGCGGCGACGGCGTCGCGCACGCGCGCGAACAGGGGATGGGATGCCGCCAGTCCGGTCACCTCCGCGGTGAACGCGTCCGCGTCGCGGTCGCGCAGCATCCGCTGCAGGTCGACCGACTGCGGGTCCTCCGGGTCGTCGAACATGAGCGCGGCCCCGACGGCGGCCATCAGCGCGTCGACGTCGAGCCCGCGCTCGATCGCCTCGGCGGCCGGGCCGATGAACCGCTCGTGTCGCGACAGTTTGCGCAGCGGCTGCCGGCCGACCCGCCACACGGTGTCGGGCAGGGCCGGGTTGCGGAACCGTGTCAGGATCGTCGCGCGATAGGCGGCCAGATCGGCCGGGTCGAACTCGTGCTTGGCGGCCAGCAGTGCCGAGGTCTCTTCGAGCGCAGCAGCCACGCGCGCCGCGATCCGGTCGTCCGACAGCGCATCCGAGATCTTCTCGATCCCTGCGGCGGCGCCGAAATACGCCGTGGTCGCGTGACCGGTGTTGACGGTGAACAGCTTCCGTTCGATGTAGGGAGCAAGGTCCGGCACGAAGTGCGCACCGGGCAGGTGCGGCGGATCATCGCCGAACGGCGACCGCTCCACCGCCCATTCGTAGAACGGCTCGACCGTGACGTCCACTCCCGCATCGGCGGGCTGCGCGGGCACGATCCGGTCCACGGCGGTGTTGGCGAACACCGCCCGTCCGGCAAGCTCCTCCCACTCGTCGGCGGCGATCGCCATGATCTCGTTGCGCAGCAGATCGGTGGCGCCGATCGCGTTCTCGCACGCCATCACCTGCAGCGGGGCGGATGCCGCATCCCGCCGCCGCAGACCGGCCAGCACGAGCGGTGCGACGAACTTCAGGATCGTCGGTCCGACCGCGGTGGTCACGACATCCGCGGTCGCCACCTCGTCAGCGACGTCGTCGGGATGCTGCGCGCTGTTGATCGCGCGGAACCCCGTCACCACGGTGTCGCCCCCGCCATCGCCGACCGCGTGCACGGTGTACGAGGAGGCCGCGTTGATCGCATCGACCAGCGCCGCCGCGACGTCGGAGAAGACCAGCTCGTAGCCCCCCTCGTGCAGCAGCAGGCCGACGAATCCCCGGCCGATGTTGCCGGCGCCGAAGTGGACGGCCTTCATTGCTCGTTCACGCTGGCCAGCAGACCGTGCAGCTCCTCCGGCGTGGCCGCGGCCTTGAGCCGGGCGACCTCATCCTCGTCCGAGAACAGGATGGCGATCTGAGAGAGGATCTCCAGGTGCTCGTCGCCCTTGCCGGCGATGCCGATGACGAAGGTGACCGGCTCGCCGTCCCAGTCCACGCCGCCGTCATAGCGCACGACGGACAGGGCCGAATCGAGGATCGTGTCCTTGGTCTCGTTGGTGCCGTGCGGGATCGCCAGCTCGTTGCCCATGTACGTCGACACGGTCTGCTCGCGCTGCTGCATCGCATCGTAATAGGCACCGGTCACGGCGCCCGCTGCTTCAAGGATGTCGGCGGCCTCCTTCATCGCCTGCTCCTGCGTCGCGCCGTCCGAGTGGATGCGCACCTGTCCGACGGTGAGGACCTCGTGTGCCATGTCTGCTCGCCTTCCCTTCGTCGTTCGGCCGCGTGCTGCGGCCGAGGGCTGCGGGGCCGGGGGCATCGCACCGGCCCGGCCCCGCAGCGGTTCGGCTCCTGCCTACTGCCCATCCTGGTGCTGCGAGCGCACCAGGTCCACGACCTCGTCGTACTTGGGCGAGTTCATGAAGTTGTCCACCGAGACGTGGATCGCGGCAGGCACCTTCGCGCGGGCGCGTTCGGTGAGCTGATTCTGTGTGATGACCAGGTCGGCCGAACCGTCGAGGTTCGCGATGGCCTTGTTGACCACGGTGACGCCTTCCACGCCGGCCTTCTTGATCTTGTTGCGCAGGACGCTGGCCCCCATCGCCGACGATCCCATGCCGGCATCGCAGGCGAACACGATGCTGTTCACCGGCCGGTCGGAGGTCTGCGTCGATGTCGTACCGGCACCTGCACTCGCTCCCGCCGTCGTGCCCGCCGCCTCGGCGCGAAGCCCCGACAGCGTGCTGGAGGACTTGCCCTTGTTCGCCTCGGTCTGGCTGATGGCCGCGCTGAAGGTGTCGGCCCCGGCCGCCTCCGCGGCCAGGTCCTTCTTGCGGGAGGCTCGCAGCATGATGGCCGCGACGATGAACGTGACCGCCGCCGACAGGATCACCGACAGGATCACGCCGACGTAGTCGGTCTGATACGTCTGTGCGATCACCGCGATGATGCTGCCGGGGGCAGCCGGCGCTCGAAGCCCGGTGTTGAAGATCACGTTCGTGGTGACGCCGGTCATGCCGCCGAGGATCAGCGCGATGATGAGCATCGGCTTCATGAGCGCGAACGGGAAGTACACCTCGTGGATGCCGCCGATGAACTGGATGACGGCCGCACCGGGCGCCGACGCCTTGGCCGCGCCGATCCCGAAGATCGTGAACGCCAGCAGCAGCCCGACGCCGGGGCCGGGGTTGGCCTCCAGCAGGAACAGGATCGACTTGTGGGCGGGGCCGGCCGCCTGCTCCAGGCCCAACGGGGTGAGCACGCCGTGGTTGACGGCGTTGTTCAGGAAGAACACCTTGGCCGGTTCGATCAGGATGCTGGTCAGCGGCAGCAGATGCACCGAGACGAGGCCATTCACCGCCGCGCTGAGCACGTTCATGAGGCCATTGACCAGCCACGCGATCGGGTAGAACCCGAGCACCGCCAGCGCGAAGCCCCAGATGCCCGCCGAGAACATGTTCACGAGCATCTCGAAGCCGGCCTTGACCTTGCCCTCCCACAGCCTGTCCAGCCACTTCATCGAGTAGGCGGCGATCGGGGCCATGATCATCGCGCCGATGAACATGTGGATCTGGCCCAGCGGGGCGGCGCTCGGGTCGGTCTTGGCGAGCTCTTCGTTGAACTGTGCGATCAGGTAGTCCGAGCCGGCGATGACGCCGAACGTCGCGATCGCCGCGACGACGGCACCGCGCATGCCGTAGACCATGTGGCCGCCGGTGTAGGCGATGAGGATCGGCAGCAGATAGTGGATCATCGGCCCGACGAGGGTCGACAGCGCAGGGACCGGAGTCCAGCCCACGTCGATGAAGAACGCGGTGAAGATGCCCCAGGCGATCAGCGCCGGGATGTTCGGCATGATCATGCCGGACAGGAACGTGCCGAAGCGCTGAACGCCGACCCGGACTCCTCCCTTGCCCGCCGCTGCGGGAACGGACGCCGTTGTCATGTCAGTGTCTCTTTCTCTCAGGTGCGACGGCTCAGACCGTCGCGGTGGGGGATGCCGCGGCCCTGGCGGCCGCGCGGGCGGAGACGGCATCGTCGGCGGCCAGCGCCGCCGCGGCGATGCGTCGTGCGTCGTCGGTGTCGTGCGCGGCCAGTGACGCGCGCACATCGGCCAGCGCCGACGGCGCCATGGACAGGCTCGTGGCGCCCAGCCCCACGAGCACGACGGCCAGCAACGGGTCGGCGGCGGCCTCGCCGCAGATCCCGACGGGCTTTCCACTGTCGCGTCCGGCAGCGCCCACCTCCTGCACGAGCCGGAGCACCGCCGGATGCCACGGGTCCTGGAACGACGCGACCGATCCGAGCAGCCGGTCGGCTGCCAGCGTGTACTGGGTGAGGTCGTTCGTGCCGATCGAGGCGAAATCGGCGACGCTCAGGATCCGGTCCGCCAGCAGCGCGCACGCGGGCACCTCGACCATCACCCCGACGGTCCTGATGCCGAGCTCGCGGGCCAGGGCGGTGAAGTACGTCGTCTCCTCCACAGTGGCGACCATCGGCGCCATGACCCACAGGTCGGCGCCCTCGCCGCGCGCGGTGGTCGCGGCATCCGCCTGCGCGAGCGCCGTGAGCTGGTCGCGCAGCACCTGCTCCCGAGCCCGCAGCACGCGGATGCCGCGCAGCCCGAGCGCCGGGTTCTCCTCGGTGTCGTCGGTCAGGAACGCCAGTGGCTTGTCGGCGCCGGCGTCGAGCACCCGCACCACGACCTTGCACCCGGCGAAGCCCGACAGCAGGGTCTCGTATGCGGTCTGCTGCTCGGCGACGGAGGGCGCCTGAGCGGAGTTCAAGAACAGGAACTCGGTGCGAAACAGGCCCACCCCCTCCGCGCCGAGCGCGCGGGCCGCGGCGGCACCGTCGGGCTTGCCGAGGTTCGCCAGCAGCGGCACCGTCGTGCCGTCCTTCAAGGCGCCGGGTGCGAGCGGGGCGGATGCCGCGGCCCGCCGGCGCTGCGCGCGCTCGGCGGCCTCGGCCAGCTGTTCCGGCGTGGGGTCGGCGGTCACCGCGCCGGCTGCGGCATCCACGATCACCGTCTGCCCGTCGGCGAGCTCTCCGGCCTGCGCGGCACCGACCACCGCGACGATGGACTTCTCGCGCGCGAGGATCGCCGTGTGCGACGTGGGGCCGCCCTCGCTCGTGACCACGGCCAGCACCTGGTCGAGATCGAGCAGGGCGGTGTCGGCGGGGGAGAGGTCGCGCGCGACGAGCACGAACGGGTGCCCAGGATCGGGCACGCCCGGCGCTGCCACGCCGGTCAGCCGAGCGAGCACGCGCTGCGCCACGTCGCCCAGGTCCGCAGCACGCTCACCGAGGTAGCCCCCCATCGCGGTGAGCGTCTCCTGGAACGCCGCGAAGGCGTCGTGCACGGCCCGCTCGGCGGTCTTCCCGGCAGCGATGCGACCGTCGATCTCCTCGGCCAGCGAAGGATCCTCGGCCATCATCGCCTGCGCCTCGAGCACTTCCTGCGCCGTGCCCCCCGCGTGCTCGCCGCGCCGCTCGAGTTCGCGCGCCACGGCCTCCAGAGCCTCGTGCGCGCGCTGTCTCTCCTCCTCGGCCGTGCGGGTGCTGGTCTCGTCGGCGGGCGCCGGCAGCGGATCCGCCATCCGTGCGACGGGACCGGACGCCACGCCCAGCCCGACTCCCACTCCGATCAATGCAGTCATCATCACTCCGCGTCGTGGTCGGTCAGCAACAGCTCGGCGAGCGCGTCGACCACGTCCTGCGCGCCCTCTCCGGAGGCCTCCAGCGCCACCTCGTCGCCCTGGTCGATGCCCAGCGAGATCACCCCGAGGATGCTGGCCGCGTTCACCGGCGCCGCGCCGGCCTTCGCGATCGTCACGGGGATCCCCGCCTCCTTGGCCGCCTGAGCGAACAGCTTGGCGGGGCGTGCGTGCAAGCCGTGCGCGGATCCGATGCGCACCGTCCTGGTCGCCTGCGTCATCGCGGGTTCCTCTCGTCGTCGGTTGTGCCGGGGCCTGCCACCGAGACCGCCAGCGCGTACGCGCGCTCGCCGTCCCGGTCGCCGAAGATGTCGTCGGGCAGCACCGCCACGCGGGTGCCGCGGGTCGAGGCATCCCGGCGCACGGCATCGAGCCGGTCCGCCAGGTGCGGGCCGATCAGCAGCACGTCGGTGCCGTCGAGGCAGTCCGGATACGAGGCCAGTCCCGCCGCCCGCGCGGTGGCCTCGACGCCCCGCGCGGCGATCGCGCTGCGCAGCCGCTGCGCGACGAATGTGCTGGACGCGCCGGCCCCGCACATGACGGTGATCCTCATCGGTCTCCTCCTGCGGCCCATTGTGCTGGGGTTGCCGGTGCCTGACAACCACATCTGTTTCCGCGGGGGCGGAAAGCCTGCCCGGCGTGGTTGACTGGGTTCGCGGCCCGGCTTGCGGGGTGCCGCAAGGAGGGCGACGGTGACCAGAGCACGACAGGACCGTCTGCTGGGCCTGCTCGTGCGCGATGGCGACTGGGTGACGGCGGGGCGGCTGGCCGACGCTCTCGGCGTCACACCGCGCAGCGTGCGCTCGTACGTCACGGCGCTCAACGGCCGGGTGGCGGCGGGCGTGGCCGTGGAGTCGGGACCCCAGGGGTACCGGGCGGGGGCGGATGCGGCATCCGCTCTGCGCGTGGCCGCGCCGGAGGCACCGCACGACCGCTTGCACGCCCTGGTCCGTTCGTTGCTGGACGCGCCCGACGGCCTGGACGTGCACGAGACCGCCGACCGCCTGCATGTCTCGGATGCCACGGTGGAGTCCGATCTCGGCCGAGTGCGGTCGCTGCTGACCGGCACGACGCTGGTGCTCTCCCGCACCGGGTCGCGCGTGCGGCTGCACGGGGCCGAGAGCGCGCAGCGCCGACTGCTGAGCCGGCTGGTGCACGACGAGATGGATGCCGCTGCCTTCGACGCGCGCGGGATGCGGCGTGCACTCGGCGAACAGGGTGACCGCGTGCACGGCGAGTTCGAAGACGCACTGCGGGCGGGCCTGGGCGAACGCGGGTACTTCATCAACGAGCTCGGCATCTCAGACGTGCTCATGCACATCGGGATCGCCGCGGACCGGGTCGCGCACGGGCGCGCGCTGGAGAGCGCGGGAGAGTCATCGGGCGACGCGGCGGACGGGGTCGCGGCGCTGGTGGGGTCGCTGGTCGACGAGCATCTGGGCGTTCGCCTGGGTGGCGGCGACCGGCAGCACCTGGCCATGCTGATCCTGACCCGGGTCGTCACGCCGGGCCCCGCCGCGGCATCCCGTCCGTCTGTCGACGCCGAGATCGAGGAGGCCGTGCGCGACCTCGTCACGGCGGCGGCCGAGGAGTTCCTCGTCGACCTCGTGCACGAGGACTTCATCCGGCGCCTTGCCATGCACGTGCAGAACCTGCGCCGGCGCGCCGCCGAACAGGCGTGGTCGCGCAATCCGCTGGCGCGGTCGCTGAAGTCGACGTATCCGATGATCTTCGACATCGCCGTGTCGATCGCGAGTGGACTGCGAGACCGGCTCGGCATCACGTTGCCCGACGACGAGATCGCGTACATCGCGATGCACGTGGGCGGGCGGCTCGAGCGCAGCCGGCGCGCCGAGCAGCTGCTGACGGCGGCCATCGTCTGTCCGGGCTACTACGAGCTGCATGAGCTGTTGCGCTCGAGCATCGCCCGCTCGTTGGGACAGTCGATCGAGGTCGTCGACCTGCACACCCGGATGGATCCGGACTGGGGGGCCATCGACGCCGACCTGATCCTGACCACCGTGGATGCACCGCCGGTGGTGGAACGAGCCGTGCGTATCCAGCCGTTCCTGACCGATGCCGATGTGGAGCGTGTGCAGGCCGCCGCATCCCGCATCCGACGTGCACGGCGACTGGCGCGGCTGCGCGGCGAGCTCGAACGGTACTTCGATCCCGCCGCGTTCGTGCCCGTGCTCGGTGTCGGGCCGGAGGAGACGATCATCCGGTCGCTGGGTGGGATGCTGGTGGGTCTGGGCGTCGTGGACGACGACTACGTCGACCGCGCCGTGGAGCGCGAGCGGCTCTCGTCGACGGCGTTCACCGATGCGCTGGCCGTGCCGCACGCGATCGGCATGACCGCGACGCGCACGGTCATCGCGATCGGGATCGCCGACCCGTCGGTGGCGTGGGGCGACTCGCGCGTGCAGGTCGTGGCGATGGTCGCCTTCTCGGAGGCGGACCGGGAGGCGTTCCAGACCGTGTTCGAGCAGCTCGTCGAGGTGTTCAGCGAGCGCGACTCGGTCGCCCGCATCGTGCGCCGGGCGACCGACTTCTCGTCGTTTCTGGACGAGCTGGTCGCCGTCATCGACGGGTGAGCGCTTCGCGGCTGCCGCGGCGCAGGCGGCTCAGGGGCGATGCGGTCGGGAGTGCGGGGCTGTCGCACGGCGGTCGGTGTGCGGGGGTGTCGCACGGCGGTCGGTGTGCGGGGGTGTCGCACGGCCGTCGGCGCGGGCGGTGTGCCGCACGGCCG
>ERZ778017.3214-NODE-3214-length-11941-cov-10.048208_pt1 | contig 11941 bp, 9 predicted proteins | sample MGYA00375747_ERZ778017 | MGnify/ENA primary metagenome ERZ778017 (study PRJEB29350, sample SAMN05509838) | bioreactor metagenome | biome: bioreactor; material: wastewater | place: South Africa: University of Cape Town | collected 2014-03-17 ... | reverse complement strand
ATTTGTTCGCCTTGTCGGTGCGGACGAGGCAGAAGATCCAGTCGGCCTTGTCGGCGTAGCTGGTCCAGATCTTGCTGCCGTTGACGACCCAGTGATCGCCCTTGTCTTCGCCGAAGGTTTGCAGGGACACGAGGTCGCTGCCCGAACCCGGTTCCGAATAGCCCTGACACCAGCGGATTTCGCCGCGCGCGATCTGGTTCAGATAATGGACCTTCTGCTCCTCGGTCCCGAACTTGAGCAGCGCCGGGCCGAGCATCCAGATGCCAAAGCTGTCGAGCGGCGAGCGCGCGTGGATGCGCTTCATTTCCTGACGCAGGATCTTCGTTTCTTCGGGGCTGAGGCCGGCGCCGCCATATTCCTTCGGCCAGTCGGGAACGGTATAGCCCCTCGCGACGCACGCTTCGAGCCACTGTTTCTGCGCCGCGTTCTTGAACACGAACTTGCGTCCGCCCCAGCAGACGTCGTCCTCGTCGCGCACGGGCTCGCGCATTTCGGGGGGGCAATTGGCTTCCAGCCAGGCACGCACCTCGGCGCGGAAAGCGTCCGGATCGCTCATCTTCACAGGCTCCTCTTCTGCCGCGCAAACTAGTAGGACTCGGCAAGTTTACGCAAGCGTCAACTTGGATGCGCCAAGCTGCCGCTACGGCGCCGTAGCGTCGGTTTGCGAGCCGTTGACGCGCCTTCCCGTGCGCCTAAGCTGGGTGGCAAAAGAAAACGGGAGAGCAGACAATCATGCGATTCGCAGGTAAGGTCGCCGTCGTCACCGGCGCGGCATCGGGCATCGGCAAGGCCGCCGTTCTGAAACTGGCGAGCGAAGGGGCCCACGTCTTCGCCGCCGACATCGACGAAGCCGGCGGGCAGGCGCTCGCCGCCGCCTCGAACGGCCGGATCGATTTCATCCGCTGCGACGTGACGCAGCCGGCCGACATCGAGGCGCTGATGAACGCCGCGGCCGCGAAGGGCGGCGGCATCGACATCGTCTTCAACAACGCCGGCGCGGGCGGCGACCGCGCCCCGATCGACGAGATCACGCCCGAAGGCTGGGACCGCACGATGGACCTTCTGCTGAAATCGGTCGCGATGGGCATCCGCTACGCCAGCCCGCATATGAAGGGGCGGAAAGGCGCGAGCATCGTCAACACCGCGAGCGTCGCGGCGCTGGGCGCCGGCTATTCGCCGACCGCCTATGCCGTGGCGAAGGCGGGGGTGCTGCACCTGACCAAGGTCGCGGCGACCGACCTCGCGCAATATGGCATCCGCGTCAACGCGATCTGCCCCGGCTTCATCAACACCAACATCTTCACCGAATCGCTCGAAGTGCCCGAAGCGAGCAAGGACGCCGCGAAGGCGATCATCGCCGACATGAGCGCGCACGCGCAGCCCGTCGCGCGCGGCGGCCAGCCCGAGGACATCGCCAATGCGGTCGCCTATCTGGCGAGCGAAGACGCGGGCTTCATGACCGGCACCCACATGCTGGTCGACGGCGGGCTGACGATCGGCCAGCGCCATGCCTGGGACCCCAATGAACCGGGGATGTTCGACGCGCTGACGGCGATGGAGGAAGCGGCGAAGGCCGGGGCGGCCGCGTGACCGCCGCCGCGGCGGAGGCGCGGCTGCCGCTGCGCCTCAAACTCTATCACGGCCTCGGCAGCATCGCCTATGGCGTGAAGGACAACGGTTTCTCGACCTTCCTGCTGCTTTTCTACAATCAGGTGCTGGGGATGGACGCGAAGCTGGTCAGCCTCGCGCTGATGCTCGCGCTCGTGCTCGACGCCTTCGTCGATCCGGTGATCGGCTATTTGTCCGACCAGACGCACACGCGCTGGGGCCGGCGGCTGCCGTGGCTCTATCTGGCGCCGATCCCGCTCGCCTTCGCCTGGTTCGCGCTGTGGACGCCGGACGCCGACGCCGCGCCCGGCTTCTGGCACCTCGTCATCGTCGCGATGATCGTGCGCAGCCTGGTGTCGTGCTGCGAGGTGCCGTCGGTCGCGCTGCTTCCCGAACTGACGCGCGATTACGACGAGCGGACGACGCTGATGCGCTATCGCTTCCTGTTCGGCTGGGCGGGCGGGCTGCTGATGCTCTTCCTCGCCTATGACGTCTTTCTCGCCAAGTCGCTGCTGCAGGTCGAGGGCTATTATCAATATGGGCTGTTCGGCGGGCTGCTGATGGCGGCGACGGTGCTGGTCTCCGCCGCCGGGCAGCATCGCTGGGCGGCGCGCTGGCCCGAACGCAAGCCGTCGGCGCTGCGCATCGGCACCGCCTTTCGCGAGATTCGCGAGGCGCTGAGCCATCCGGCCTTCCTCGTTCTGCTCGCGGCGGGGGCGATCGCCTATACGAGCCAGGGGGTGACCTTCTCCATCTCCAACTATCTCTATATCTTCATCTGGCGCTTCTCGCCCGGCGCCTTCATGCTCTATCCGTGGGTGCTGTTCGCGAGCGTCGTCGGCACCTTCCTGCTCGTCGGCCCGGCGCACCGTCGCTTCGGCAAGCGCGCGACCGCGATCGCCGGCGGGCTGATCGGCATGGCCTTCTGGGTCACGCCGTTCCTGCTGCGCCATTTCGGCGCCTGGCCGGTCGAGGGCAGCACCGCCTCGACCGCCGGCCTGTTCGTCTTCTTCTTCCTCGCCAACCTGTTCAGCGTCGCGGTGATGATCTCCGGCGGGTCGATGATCGCCGACATCGTCGAGGCGTCGGAGGTCGAGACCGGGCGGCGCAGCGAGGGCACCTTCTTCGCCGGCAATTTCTTCATGCAGAAATGCGCGACCGGGCTCGGCATCTTCGTCACCGGGCTGCTCGTCGATATCGCGGGCATCCCCGAAAAGGCCGACCCGGCCAAGGTTCCCGAGGCGGTGATCGACGATTTCTCGCTCTATTACTGCGTGCTGGTGATCCTGTTCGCGGTCGTCTCCTCGCTGATCTTCCGCTATTATCCGATCGACCGCGCCGACCATGAGGCGCGCGTCGCGGCGCTGGCGGGCGCGCAGGCGGCGGCAGAGGAGCAGCGATGACCGCCGCGCCGCCCGCGGGCCTGCTGCCGACGCGGATCAAGCTCGCGCACGGGCTGGGCAGCGTCGCGCTGGGGGTGAAGGAGGCGGGTCTCACCACCTTCTTCATGATCTATTACAACCAGGTGCTCGGCTTCGACCCGCGCATCGTGTCGATGGTGCTGATCGGCGCGATGTTCGTCGACGGGCTCGCCGACCCGCTGATAGGCCGCCTGACCGACGCGACGCGCACGCGGCTGGGGCGGCGGCTGCCGTGGCTCTATGGCGCCGCGGTGCCGATGGCGATCGCCTGGACGCTGCTGTGGCTGTCGCCCGACATCGCGACCCACTCGACGCTGGGCCTCGCGCTCAACCTGATCGCGGTGCGCATCCTGGTGTCGGCGTGCGAGATTCCGTCGATCTCGCTGGTCGCCGAGCTGACCCACGACTATGACGAGCGCACCGCGCTGATGCGCTATCGCTTCCTGTTCGGCTGGCTCGGCGGACTGCTCGCGACCGCGCTCGCCTATGGCTATTTCCTGAAATCGGACGATCCGGGCCAGAACGGCCTGCTCGATCCGTCGGGCTACGCCGCCTTCGGGCTGTTCGGCGCGGTGCTGATCCTCGTCTCGACGCTGGGTTCGGCGGCCGGGCAGCATCGGCGGATCATGACGCTGCCGCCGCGTCCGCCGGTGCAGCGCCACGGGCTCGCGATGCTCGCCGACATCGCGCTCGCCTTCCGCAATCCCGCCTTCCTGGCGCTGACGAGCGGGGCGCTGTTCCTCGTCACCGGCTATGCGACGATGATCGCGTCGGTCAATTACATGATGCTTTATGTCTGGCAGCTCAGCGACGCGCAGCTCGCCTGGTATCCGGCCGGGCTCGCCATCGCGGTGTTCGGCGCCTTCTTCGCGGTCGGCCGCGCGCACCGCCGCTTCGGCAAGCGCGACACCGCGGTCGGCGCGATCCTGTTCAGCGGCGCGGTTGGATTCCTGCCCTATGCCGCGCGCAACCTCGGCTGGTGGGCCGAACTGGGCGGCTGGCCGTCGATGATCCTGCTGCTGGTCTTCATGACCGTGTCGCTGCTCGGTTTCGTCGTCGCGACGATCTCCGCCTCGTCGATGGTCGCCGAGATCGTCGAGGCGCACGAGGTCGAGCACGGGACGCGGATCGAGGGGGTCTTCTTCGCCGGCTATCTGATGACCCAGAAATTCGGCCAGGCGCTCGGCATCTTCCTGGTCGGCGAACTCGTCGTCTTCGCCGGGCTCGGCGACCGCGTCCGGCCCGAGGATCTGGCGCCCGGCACCGCCACCGCGCTGGCGTGGGCCTTCACGGGCGCGATGGTTTTGATCTCCATCATCGCCGCGCTGCTGCTGCGCCGCTATACGATCGACCGGGCCGGCCACGAGGCCCGCCTCGCCGCCCTCGCCTCGACCAGACGCGAGGGGCCGACACCGTAGCGGAAGATTGCGCGCGCTTTGCGCTTCGGGCAATTTTCTGCGCCGCGGGACTTGGCAAAGGGGGGCGAATCGGCCCATAGGCTTACGTGAACGTAAAGGGAAAGGAAGCTGCGATGGATTTCGACCTCACCGATCGGCAGAAGCACTGGCAGGGCCGGGTGCGCGAATTCATCGAACGCAAGGTGCGGCCCGCGGTCCCGACCTACAAGGAGCAGGATGCGGCGGGCGATCGCTGGAAGGTGATCCAGATCGTCGAGGACCTGAAGGCCGAGGCGAAGGCTGCAGGCATCTGGAACCTGTTCATGCCGCCGCGCAGCGACGCGCATCATCATGTCGACGAGACGTTCGAGTTCGAGGGTCCCGGCCTCACCAACCTCGAATATGCGCTGTGCGCCGAGGAGATGGGCCGCGTCGGCTTCGCGAGCGAGGTGTTCAACTGTTCGGCGCCCGACACCGGCAACATGGAGGTGTTCCATCGCTACGGCACCGCCGCTCAGAAGGAAAAATGGCTGAAGCCGCTGATGAACGGCGAAATCCGTTCGGCCTTTTTGATGACCGAGCCGCAGGTCGCCTCGTCCGATGCGACCAATATCGAGACGCGGATCGAGCGCGACGGCGACGATTATGTGATCAACGGCACCAAATGGTGGTCGTCGGGCGCGGGCGATCCGCGCTGTAAGGTCGCGATCGTGATGGGCAAGACCGACTTCGGCGCCAAGCGCCACCAGCAGCAGTCGATGCTGGCGGTGCCGATGGACGCGCCGGGCATCAACATCATCCGCCACCTGCCCGTCTTCGGCTATGACGACGCCCCGCACGGCCATATGGAAATCGAACTGAAGGACGTGCGCGTCAACGCCGAGGATGCGATGCTGCTGGGCGAGGGCCGTGGGTTCGAGATCGCGCAGGGCCGGCTCGGGCCGGGGCGCATCCATCACTGCATGCGCACGATCGGCGTCGCCGAGGAAGCGCTGGAGAAGATGTGCCGGCGGCTCCAGTCGCGCGTCGCCTTCGGCAAGACGATCGCCGAGCACAGCATCTGGGAACAGCGCATCGCACGCGCGCGCATCGACATCGAGATGACGCGCCTCCTGTGCCTGAAGGCGGCCGACATGATGGACAAGGTCGGCAACAAGTCGGCGGCGGCCGAGATCGCGATGATCAAGGTGCAGGCGCCGTCGATGGCGCTGCAGATCATCGACGACGCGATCCAGGCGCATGGCGGCGGCGGCGTCAGCGAGGATTTCGGCCTCGCCAAGATGTATTCCGGGCAGCGCACGCTGCGGCTGGCCGACGGGCCCGACGAGGTTCACGCGCGCGCCATCGCCCGCATCGAGCTTGCCAAGCATTCGGCGGCGCTGAACGATCCGGGCTTTTCGTCGGGCGACGTCGGGGTTTCGCGTTAAATCTTGAACCGTTCGCCCTGAGCCTGTCGAAGGGCCGTTCTTTTCTTTTGACGACATGAGAAGGAAGAACGGTGCTTCGACAAGCTCGGCACGAACGGCAATGAGGGAAGCATAGAATGACCAAAGCCGCCGTCCTGATCGAACCCGGCAAGCCGCTCGTCATCGAGCAGATCGTCGTCGACGCGCCCGGCCCGCACGAGGTGCGCATCCGCACCGCCGCCTGCGGCCTGTGCCATTCGGATCTGCATTTCATCGACGGCGCCTATCCGCACCCGCTGCCCGCGATCCCGGGCCACGAGGCGGCGGGGATCGTCGAGGCGGTCGGCAGCGAGGTGCGCACGGTCAAGCCCGGCGACGCGGTCGTCACCTGCCTGTCGGCCTTCTGCGGCCACTGCGAATTTTGCGTGACGGGCCGCATGTCGCTGTGCCTCGGCGGCGACACGCGGCGGCCGGCCGGATCGGCACCGCGCATCACGCGCCCCGACGGATCGCCGGTCAACCAGATGCTCAACCTCAGCGCCTTTTCGGAGGTGATGCTGGTCCACGAACATGCGTGCGTCGCGATCGATCCCGAAATGCCGCTCGACCGCGCGGCGGTGATCGGCTGCGCGGTCACGACCGGCGCGGGCACCATCTTCAACGCGTGCAAGGTGACGCCGGGCGAAACGGTCGCGGTCGTCGGTTGCGGCGGCGTCGGGCTCGCGACGATCAACGCCGCCAAGATCGCAGGCGCCGGACGCATCATCGCCGCCGACCCGGTTCCCGAAAAGCGCGAACTGGCGATGAAGCTGGGCGCGACCGATGTCGTCGACGCGCTCGCCGACGATGCCGCCAAACAGATCGTCGAAATGACCAAGGGCGGCGTCGACCATGCGGTCGAAGCGGTCGGGCGTCCTGCCTCCGCCAGCCTCGCGGTCGCCTCGCTGCGCCGCGGCGGCACCGCGACGATCCTGGGCATGATGCCGCTGTCCGAAAAGGTCGGGCTGGGCGCAATGGACCTGCTTTCGGGCAAGAAGCTGCAGGGCGCGATCATGGGCGGCAACCGCTTCCCGGTCGACATTCCGCGGCTGGTCGATTTCTACCTGCGCGGACTGCTCGACCTCGACAGCATCGTCGCCGAGACGATTCCGCTCGAGAAGATCAACGAGGGATTCGACAGGATGAAGAAGGGCGATGCCGCGCGGTCGGTGATCGTGTTCGATCAGTGACCCCCCATCCCCTTGCTCAGCCCGAACGGGAAAAGAGGCCCGCATGACGACAGCAATGGACGCACAGAAACTTTTCTCCGGCACCGTCGCGCCCGAGGGCGCCGACATCCTCGACGAGGCGAAGCTGACGGCGTGGATGGAAGCGAATGTCGAAGGCTTTCAGGGACCGCTGACGCAGAGCAAGTTCGCCGGCGGCCAGTCGAATCCGACCTACAGGATCGCCTCGCCGTCCGGCAATTATGTGCTGCGCCGCAAGCCCTTCGGTCCGCTGCTCCCCTCGGCGCACGCCGTCGATCGCGAGTACAAGGTGCAGGCGGGGCTCCACAAGATGGGCTTCCCGGTCGCGCGCCAGTACGGGCTGTGCACCGACGAAAGCGTGGTGGGAAGCTGGTTCTATGTGATGGACATGGTCGACGGCCACACCATCTGGGACGGGTCGATGCCGGGATCAACGCCGGAGAATCGGCGCGCCACCTATTTCGCGATGATCGACACGCTCGCCGCGCTGCACGGCGTCGATGTCGCGGCGGCGGGGCTGTCCGATTTCGGCAAGCCGGGCAATTATTTCGGCCGTCAGGTCGACCGCTGGACCAAACAGTACAGGCTGTCCGAAACCGAGACGATGGACGAGATGGAGCGGCTGATCGCGTGGCTGCCCGCGACGCTGCCCGAACAGACGCGCACCAGCGTCGTCCACGGCGACTATCGCATCGACAACATGATCTGGGCCAGCGATCGGCCGCAGGTGCGCGCGGTGCTCGACTGGGAACTGTCGACGCTCGGCGATCCGCTCGCCGATTTCACCTATGTCGCCATGGCGTGGGTGACCGAGAACGGCGGCCGGTCGGGCGTCGCCGACCTCGACCGCAAGGCGCTGGGCATTCCCGAGCTCGAAGAGGTGGTCGAGCGCTATTGCGCGGCGACCGGGCGCGACAGCGTGCCCGACATGAACTGGTATTTCGCCTATAATTTCTTCCGCCTCGCGGGCATCATGCAGGGGATCAAGAAGCGCGTCATCGACGGCACCGCTTCCTCCGCCCATGCGAAGGAGATGTCCGAACGCGTCCTGCCGCTCGCCCAGCGGGCGTGGGAGTTTGCCAGAAAGGCCGGCGCATGAATCTGTTCGACATGCAGGGCGAGGTCGCGCTGATCACCGGATCGTCGCGCGGCATCGGCAAGGCGATCGCCGAGGCGATGGCCGCGCACGGCGCAAAGGTCGTGATCTCGAGCCGCAAGCAGGACGCCTGCGACGCCGTCGCTGCGGAAATCAACGCGAAACACGGCGCAGGCACCGCAATCGCCGTCGCTGCGAACATTTCGTCAAAGGATGATCTGCAGCATCTGGTGGACGAGACGGTGGCCGCCTTCGGCCCCGTCACCGCGCTCGTCTGCAACGCCGCCTCCAATCCCTATTACGGCCCGTCGGCGGGAATCAGCGACGATGCGTTCCGCAAGATTCTCGACAACAACATCCTGTCGAACCACTGGCTGATCCACATGTGCGCCCCGGCGATGACGGCGGCGGGCAAGGGGTCGATCACGATCATCAGCTCGATCGGCGGGCTGAAGGGATCGTCGATCATCGGCGCCTATTGCATCTCGAAGGCCGCCGACATGCAGATGGCCCGCAATCTGGCCGACGAGTTCGGGCCCGCCGGCGTACGGGTGAACTGCATCGCGCCGGGCCTGATCAAGACCGATTTCGCCCGCGCGCTGTGGGAAAACCCCGACACGCTGGAGGTGTCGACGCGCCGGTCGCCGCTGCGCCGCATCGGCGAGCCGCACGAGATCGCGGGCGCCGCAGTCTTCCTCGCGAGCCCGGCGGGCGGCTTCACCACCGGCCAGACGATCGTCATCGACGGCGGCAACACATCGAGCGGAGGCTGAATATGGGCGCTTTGGACGGCAAGATCGCGATCATCACCGGCGCGGCCAGCGGCATTGGCCGCGCGAGCGCGCTGCGCTTCGCCGCCGAGGGCGCGAAGCTGGTCATCGGCGACAAGACGGCGGCGGTGCATGACACGGCGCAGGCGGTGAAGGATGCGGGCGGCGAGGCCGTCGCGCTCGAAATCGACGCGGGGGTCGAGGCCGACGTCGCGAAGCTCGTCGCAGCCGCCAAGGAGACTTACGGCGGGCTCGACATCGCCTTCGCCAACGCCGGGATCATCGGCGACATGGGCGGCATCTTCGACATCACGCCCGAAGGTTTCGCCGAGACGCTGCGCGTCAATCTGATCGGCCCGGCGCTGATGGTGAAGCACGCCGGCAAGGCGATGGTCGACCAGGGCCGCGGCGGTGCGATCGTGCTGACCGCGAGCGTCGCGGGGATCAATTCGGGCGCGGGCCCGGCCGCCTATTCGGCGTCGAAGGCGGGGGTCATCAATCTCGCCAAGACCGCAGCACAGCAGATGACGAGCGCAAATGTCCGCGTCAACGCGATCTGCCCCGGCCTGACCGAGACGGGAATGACCCGGCCGACCTTCGACTATGCCAAGGAAAAGGGCGTCACCCACAAGATCGGCCAGCTCAATCCGCTGAAGCGCGCGGGGCAGCCCGAGGAGCTGGCAAACGTCGCCCTCTTCCTCGCGAGCGACCAGGCGAGCTATGTCAACGGGCAGGCGATCGCGGTCGATGGCGGCCTCACCAGCTCGCACCCGGTTACGCGCCAGCTTCTCGGCCAGACCTCGCACTAGAACGGAGACGATATGGGTCACGGTTTCGACACGGCGCGGCTGGATCGCATTCCAGCTTTTCTGTCCGCCAAATATGTGGAGACGGGCCGCCTGCCGCATGCCGCGACGCTGGTGTCGCGGCGCGGCGAGATCGCGCATCTGTCGTGCATCGGCGACGGCCGTCCCGGATCGGCGCTGAAGGAAGATGCGATCTTTCGCATCGCCAGCATGAGCAAGCCGATCACCTCGGTCGCCTTCATGACGCTGGTCGAGGAAGGCAAAGTCGCGCTGAGCGACCCGCTGGTCAAATTTTGCCCCGAGTTCAGGGACACCGGCGTGTTCGTCGCGGGGGGCGGCAACGTCCCCTTCCTGACCCGGCCGCCGGCGCGGCCGATCCTGATGGTCGACCTGCTCCGCCACACCGCCGGGCTGACCTACAGCTTTCAGGAGCGGACGCCGGTCGACGCCGCCTATCGCAAGACGAAGATCGACGATTTCGACGCCGACTACACGATGGACGGCTTCATCGAGGGGCTGGCGAAGATTCCGCTGCAATTCGACCCGGGCGCGCACTGGAACTATTCGATGGCGACCGACGTGCTGGGCGCGGTGATCGAGCGGATCGAGGGCAAGCCCTTCGCCGCGGTGCTCAAGGAGCGCATCTTCGATCCGCTCGGCATGGCCGACACCGGCTTTCAGGTGCCCGCCGACCAGCAGCACCGGCTGACCGACTGCTATGCCTTCGACCCGAAGGAGAAGATGAAGCCGTTCGACAGCGGCGACCGCAGCCGCTGGGCCAAGGCGCGCAGCTTCCATTCGGGCGGCGGCGGGCTCGCCTCGACGCTGCACGACTATCACCGTTTCTGCCTGATGCTGCTCGGCGGCGGCAAGCTGGAGGGGACGCGAATCATCAGCCGCAAGACGCTGGACCTGATGACAGCGAACCACCTGGTCGGCGGCGGCGACCTGACGCAGCACAGCGTCGGCATCTTTTCCGAGGACGAGAATGCCGGGGTCGGCTTCGGGCTTGGCTTCGCGGTCACACTCGACCCCGCGCATGCGGGCATTCCCGGCTCGGCGGGCGATTATTATTGGGGCGGCATGTTCTCGACCGGTTTCTTCGTCGATCCGGTCGAAGAGATGTGCATGGTCTTCATGACCCAGCTCATGCCCTCTTCCACCTATCCCGTGCGGCGCGAGGTCAAGACGCTCGTCCACGCCGCGATCGACGATTGACCATTAGACCAAGGAGTTCTCCCATGTCCGAAGATACCCCCGTCAGCGTCACGATGCAGAAGGACGGCGACGTCGCCGTCATCATCGTCAACAATCCGCCCGTCAACGCGCTGTCCTGGCACGTTCGCCAGGGCCTCGAGGACAATTTCAAGGCGGCGCTCGCCGACGATGGCGTCAAGGCGATCGTGCTGCGCTGCGACGGCGGCACCTTCATCGCCGGCGCCGACATCAGCGAGTTCGGCAAGGCCCCGCGCGGTCCCGATTTCAACGCCGTGCTCAACATGATCGAGGCGGCGTCGAAGCCGGTCGTCGCGGCGATCCACGGCACGGCGCTGGGCGGCGGTCTCGAAACCGCGCTCGTCTGTCACTATCGCGTCGCCGTTCCGTCGGCGAAGCTGGGCGTGCCCGAGGTCAAGCTGGGACTGCTGCCCGGCGCGGGCGGCACCCAGCGGCTGCCGCGCGTCGTCGGGGTCGAGGCCGCGGCGACGATGACCTCGCTCGGCGATCCCGTCCCCGCGCCCAGGGCGAAGGAGATGGGCCTGGTCGACGAACTGGCGGGCGAGGACAGCCTCGCCACCGACGCGATCGCTTTCGCGCGCGCGAAAATCGCCGACGGCCCGCGCCCGACGCGCGAGCGCGCGGTGTTCGGCGACGTCGGCGTGATCGAGCAGCTCAAGACCAAGAATGCCAAGCGCTGGCGCGGTTTCGAGGCGCCCTATGCCAACCTCGCCTGCGTCGAGGCGGCGACGCGGCTGCCGTTCGAGGAAGGGCTCGCCTTCGAGCGGCAGGAGTTCATGAAGCTGATGATGGGCAGCCAGTCGGCGGCGCAGCGCCACATCTTCTTCGCCGAGCGCCAGGCCGCGAAGATCGACGGCCTGCCCAAGGACATCAAGCTACGCGACGTGAAGAAGGTCGGCATCATCGGCGCCGGCACGATGGGCGGCGGCATCATGATGAATTTCCTGCAAAAGG
>ERZ778017.3210-NODE-3210-length-11947-cov-5.483771_pt1 | contig 11947 bp, 27 predicted proteins | sample MGYA00375747_ERZ778017 | MGnify/ENA primary metagenome ERZ778017 (study PRJEB29350, sample SAMN05509838) | bioreactor metagenome | biome: bioreactor; material: wastewater | place: South Africa: University of Cape Town | collected 2014-03-17 ... | reverse complement strand
GATCGCGCTTCGTCTCGTCTTCGAGCCCCTGCACGCCGCGGACGTACTTCGCGAGCTCCTTGTTGCGATTGCGCCGCGAATCGTTGTCCTCGATCGTCGACTCGATGGCGTTCTGGAACCGATTGATGAGCGCCCGCTCGCGCGGGTCGTCCTTCGGCTGCTCTGCGCCGGATACCGGCTGTTGCGTGGGCTCGGCCATCAGCGGTCGGAGAAGATGCGCTCGATCTTCGCGCGCTGCTCGCCCGACAGCCCGTGCGATTGGCTCGGGCGTGCGTCCAGCGTCGACTCGGTCTCGTCGGCGAGCGATGCCATCGCCTGGCGGCCGTCGGCGATCGTATCCAGCAGACCCTTCTCGGCCAGATCGTCGGCGGCCAGAGCAGAGAGCGACGCTGGTACGAGGATCGGCTGACGCTCGTACAGGTGCCCACCAATGCTGTAGACACGATACCGGCGCAGGTCACCGCGCTCGTCGCGCAGCTCGTCGTAGCCCTCGAACCGCGGCGAGACACCGCGGGCGGCGAGCAATTCGGCGAAGGTGAGGCTCGGGCGCGTCTCGCGCAGGCGGGCGATCAGGTTCATCGCCGCCTTGTATCCCGAGCGAATTGGCTTACTCCACCTTCAGCGCCGCAACCCCTGCCCGGTAGGAGTCCACGAAGGCGTCGCCTGCAGTGCCGTGCTCGTTGATCGTCTTCACCAGATCGGCAAGCGCTGCGCTGTGCAGCGACAGGTGAGCGTTTTCAATGGACATCCGACGCGCCTCCATGACGAGGTCCGCCATCGCCTCGGGGCTGCAAGGCACGACGGCGCCGGCGGTGAGCCAGCCCTTGACGCGCAGGTGGACGGTCACCGAAGCCACCAGGCAGCGTGCGCCCTCGCAGCAGCCACGCCGCGCGTGAACCAGTAGCCGGCCAGGTACGCCATGAACGGCAAGACGGCAATCGCCATGATGAAGCCGACCGTCAGCACGTAGATCGATGATTCCATTCCCTCTCCCTCACGCCTTGTACCGACTCACCGGCTTCTCCTCCGGTGCGTCCAGAATCCGCGCCGGCACGCGCCCGAGCGTGGGCGGCGGCGGTGCGGCTTTCTCGGGCTCGGGCAGCAAGCCCTTGCCGAACTTCTGCATCCCGCGCGCGGCGAGCGACAGCACGTCCACGCCGTCATCGAACGCGCCGGCCGGGAACGCCTGTAGCTGGTCCATGAGCGCCGGCACCCACGGCTTGCCCTCGGGCACCGAGAGCCACCCCATCGCGATCTGCGCCTGCAGGGAGCGCGCGCGCGTGGGCTTGTCGTGGATCGACGCGAGCCATTCGAGCCAGCAGGCGAGGCCGCGCTGCTGCATGCGCTTGGCGAGGAACGGCTCGACGGCGCGCCGGATCGGCCCTGCCTCCCCGAACCAGATCGCGGGCCGCCACTTCTCGATGAGGCCGAGCTGCGACTCGATCCACGCGTCGGAACTCGTGCGGCTGCGCCACCAATCAAGCAGGTGCCAGCGCGACGCGTGGTCGATGCCAATGATCCCGTGCTCGGTGTAGTCGCCGCCGTCCTCGGTCACGGCGTAGTCGCTCGCGCCGATGATCACCATGCCTTTCGGGGCGATGCCGTAGCGAGCGATCTTCGTCGTGTCGAAGTAGCCTCCGGAGTCGGGCGCGGGGCGCTGCTGGTAGAGCGAGGCCCAGGTGCGAGGGTTCACGCGGAAGTTCGCCCAGTGCCGCTCGTCGAACCACTCCGGCCAGAGCATTTCACCCTGCGCGCGTCCAAGCGGATCGTCGGCGCGCTCGGCCTCGGCTGGCAAGGACAGCACCTCCCACGTCTGCCCGTCGCGGCACTCGATCATCCCGGAGCGGCCGTCGTACTTCTCGGGAAGGATGCCGCCGGCCAGGTCCGCCTCGTGCCAGCGCGTCTGCACGAGCACGATCCAACCGCCCGGGATCAGGCGCGTCATCAGGTCGTCATCGAACGCCTCGCGCGTCTTCTTGCGAATCACCGGGCTGTCGGCGTCCTCGCGACCCTTCACCGGGTCGTCGATCAGCAATCCGTTGGCGCGGTTGCCCGTGATGCCAGAGAGGATGCCGCCGGCGAGATACTCCGAGCCGTTCGTGAGGGCCCATTCGTCGGCCGCCGAAGTGTCGGGCGCGATGCCGGCGCCGAAGATCGATTCGAACCCCGATTGCCGGCAGATCTGCCGCGCGCGCCGGCCGTGCCTGCGGGCGAGATCGGAGCCGTAGGACGCGAGGATGATCCGATAGCCCGGGTTCTTGCCCATGAGCCACGTCGGCGCGACGACGCTCGTGTACGTGCTCTTCGCGCTGCCCGGGGGCATGAAGACCATCAGCCGGCCATGCCGGCGCGCCGCGGTGCGCTCGATGGCCTCGAGCAGCAGCCGATGGTGTGCCGTGACGCTCGTCTCGATCGGCTGGAAGAGCCACTCGTCGGCGTCTTCGCTGACCGGCTTGCCCGGGACTTCGATCGCGTTGGCGTAGTCGACGAGCGATGCACGGGCGCGGCGCCGGCGCAGCAGCTCAACCGCGGCTTCCGAGCGCGATAGCGGCGAGCTGGTCATCGGTCAGGTCGTGAACGCGGCGAATCTCGATCGGCCCGTTCGGTCCCTTGTGCACGACGGTCGTCTCTGCCTCGAAGCCGTGCATGCGGTTCAGTTCGGCGACGGCGCGCACGCGGTCGGCGTCTTTCTCGGCGCGCATCGCGATCTCGGCGAGCACCTTCACCGACTGCTCTTTCGACCACATCGACTGCGCAGCCAGCTCGGCACGTAGCTCCTCGATCCTTGGGGAAACCTTGGACGCGAGTTTGCTGGCCGATTCCCACACGGAAGACGGCTTCCACTTCACCGAGCGCGGATACGCGATGCGATAGGCATCCGCCTGGCTCTTGCCGGCGGCAACCTCCTGCGCGAAGCGATCGTGCTGCGGCGTGAGTTTCACCTCACCCTCGCCCTGTAGTAGCTGACCAGGTGCCGACGCCGCCCTGCCCCATCGATCTCGTGCTCGACGATGCGGCGATACACCACGTAAATCTGCCGATCGATGCGCATCCGCGTGAGCGTCGTGCGCAGCGTGTCGACGTTCTCGATGCCGAGCTTCGCGGCAAGGTCGACAGCGCACATCGTTCGCCGCCGCAGCCAGAAGAGCACCTGCTCGCGCGCCGGTGCATGCTTGAGCGGGCGGCGCGGCTGCGATCGCCGCTCGTCGTCGGCGAGGATGACGCTGATGCCATTGCTCAGTGCATCCTCGCGAACCACGACCGAACCCGGTGAGCGAAGTAGCGGCTGCACTGCGACAGGTCGCCGAAGTGTTCCCGCTCGATCACCCCATCGGGGCGAGTCCATTCGAAGCTGCAATCGCCGTCCTCCTGTTGCGTGAAATAGGCCTCGCCCGCGGGGAAGCCATCGAGGTGCACGTTGGTGAAGAGCGTACGCATCGGTCAGTCTCCGGACCATTCGTGCACGGCCCACGCGAAGAGGAAGCCGAACATTAGGGCGGCGCCTACGGCAAGGCCCGCGATGATGCTGAGCGCGCAGCTCATGCAGCCACCGGGCGCAGCACGCGGTAGCGGCGCACGTCTCGCCATTCGGTCCCGGCCGCGAGCCGCGTTTCGCGCACGGCCCCGTACTCGACCTCGATCAGCGTGTCCGGGTGCGGCGCGCTGTCGCCGTCGTGCCATTCGATCCATCCGTCGCTCATGCGATCACCATGTGCAGAATCGCTAGCGCATCGGCTTCGTTGTCGTCGGTCACGGGGTAGCCCCGTGCGTTGGCGGCGGCGATCATTGCTGCCTTGTCGGCATTGCCCTTGCCGGTCGCGGCTTTCTTGATCGCGCCCACCGGCACGCCGCTGTATGGGATCGAACGCTCCTCGCACCAGGCGGTGAGCGTGCCGAGCAGCCCGCCGTAGACGTGGGCGGCGTCCGTGCCGGCGTGCCGGCGCACTTCCTCGAAATGGATCTCGGCGACGCCGTGCGCAGGGCCGACCTCGTCGAGCCAGCGGCGAAAGCGCAGGTAGCGCATACCGCCGCCTTCGTAGCGGTTCGGCTTGAGGTCGAGATAGCCGTGCGCGACCTGGCTGCCGACGCGCATGGCCCAGCCGGTGCGGGTGCCGAGGTCGAGGGCAAGGATGGCGCTCATCGCCCGGGCACCAGGTCGAAGTCGCCGGCGGAAATGCGTTGGCGAACGGTCTCGAGTGCCGCTTGCTCGGACCTCAGCATTGCCGCGAGATCGTGATTCCTGGCGAAGCGCTGCTCGACGTTGTTCCAGCCCAGCCAAAAGTTGCGTTTCCGGCGTCCGCGCATCGCCGGCAGAACTGCCTTGACGCCGATCCACGCCCCGCCCTGCGACCGCAACTCGAGCCGCATCGGAATCGGCCCGGAATCGGGACACGACCGGACGGGACACGGCGGGCTCCCCTTCAGGGAGGAGCCCCCGCTGTCCCGGTCCATGTCCCGGTCGTGCGGCGTCCCGTTTTCGGGACTGTCCCGGAAATGTCCCGATTTCGTCCCGTTCGTACACAGGTTATCCACAGAAACAAGTCTCCCCAATCGGGACACGACCGGGACAAACGGGACGAAATCGGGACAAATGTCCCGCTCGGGACAGAAAATGTCCCGGTAATGTCCTGGTAATGTCCCGGTTGGCTTGGTCATTTCAGCCCCCATACGCCGCAGGCGGTCTGCTCGATCAGACCCTTTTCCTGCATCGATCGGATCGTGCGATGCCAGGATTTCTTGCGCGCTTCAGGCGTCTTGTCGCCTGCGGCCTCGTACAGCGCCGATCGCAAGACCGCCTCCACCTGTTCCTTCGATCCCCCGAATGCATCCAGTACGACCTGCTCGTATCGCGTCATCCGCTGCCCGGCGGCAGCGACGAGTTCAGCTGGGTCGATTCCTGGGCGCACCACACACGACGTGACAGGCTTGCCCCACTTGCCGGAGCCGAGCACTACCTGTTCGAGGTTGAAGGTGAGCAATTCGTTCTTTGAGCCGAGGTCACGTTGCTTCGTGAACTCGATGACTCGCGTGCCTTGTTCCTCCCGGATTTCAATTTCCGTATCCACTGCAGCACGCAGGCTGGAATGCCCCCGTGCCCCCTTCGCGGTGTCTTTCCCGCAGTGATGCACCCACATGAAATGCGCGCCGGTTTCCTCGCGGATTCTGTCCGCTACGGCCACGACGCCCGTCATGTCCTCGGAGGCGTTCTCGTTCCCACCGGCCATGAGGCGGGACAGGGTGTCGCCGATGATGAGTTCGACGGCCCGCCCGCGCTCTGCCGCCGCCATCCGTACTTGCTTGATGACAGCCGCCGCGTCCTGCGGCTTCTTCAGCAGGTTCACGCTGGTCAGCACGATCATGAGATTCGGAACGCTCGTGCCGTGTGCCTGCTCGTACGCCTTCACCCGGTTCTTGATGGTGCGATTCCCCTCGGCAGCGAGATACACGACCAGGCCGTGTTCCGTGCGTCGGTTCATCCACGGGGTTCCGTTGGACACGGCGCACGCGATGTCCATCGCAAGAAAGGACTTCCCCGTGTTCGACTCCCCGTACAGCACGCTCATTGCCCCGCGGGTGATCGTGTCCTCGACCAGCTCGTCGAGGATCTCGACGTCGGAGATCGCATCGCCCCAGACGAACGCGAGCGGATAGGCGTCGCCCTCGGCAATCGGCAGGTCGATTGCGACACCTGGAAGCTTGCGTTCGCGCGCGGCGAGCGCGTTCTTCCACATCCGATCCCAATACCGATCCCCTTGTGATCGGCCAGACACCGAGCCGTGTTCCCAGCGTTCGAGCGCTCGGCGGATGTCGGGTAGCTCCCAGCCGACGAGCGCGAGCATCGTCACCATCGACTGATCCATAGCCGAGCCACTGCGGTCGGCAAGCCCCGCTGGGTCGCCGCCGGCGCGAGCCGCGATCGCCGGGTGCGCTTCGAGTGTGACGCGCCAGCGTTCGCCGAATTCCGCATGCTCGACCAGGCGCTCGATGTCGGCGACGGTGTAGGCCATGCCGTCGGCGGCAAGCAGCCGCGCCTGGCTGGGTTGCTCGGGGTAGCCCTTGCTGATCTTCGAAGCGTTCGGGTAATTCACCGTACCGGGCACGCGCATCACACGGTCGACGTTGTGCGTGCCGCTGGACCCGAAGAGCGTGCCCAGGCGGGCATTCAGCGCCTCGAAACGCTGCTGTTCCTGCACGCTGGTGAGCGCCGCGCCATCCGTGACGAGCCAGAACGCCTGCAGGCCGTGCCCGGAGTCGATGACGATGGAGGCAGACGAGCGCAACAGCGGCAGCGTGTGGTCGATGAGATGCGCGCGCGCGGTCTCATACCCCTTGTGCCGGAATACATCCGGGTCGCAGTCCGCCCAGAAGTAACGGGCGCGCACCATGTCGCGCTTGCCCGACTTCGTATGCATGACGCGCGCCTCGTTCGGCGTCCAGTAGGCATTCCATCCGTCGGCGTTGCGTCTGACGATCCACTGCGTCGCGGCTTCCGCCTCATCTGGCATCTGGAACGTGCGCCCATCGACGTTGTTCTCGGTGCGCTTCGGGTCGATGGCGACCAGCAACAGCGCTCCGATCGGACACAACATGCCGATCGCGGCGGCGATCGTATCGGCGTTCGGCGCCATGCTGGAGACCGAATTCGGCATCACCGCTTCGCCCCCCTGAGGATCACCCCTGCACCCTCGCCCGCAGCAGCCGCTCGATCTCGCCGGCCTGCTCGTGCGTCAGGCGCACGCCCGGCATGCCGTTGACGGTGAGCTGGTCGACGAGGGAGGCGATGTCATTCATGCGGGCTCAACCCCGACCACGTTGAGCGCCTGCACCGGCACGAGATCCTCGGGCGGCATCGGCGCGTCCGTGTCCCAGTGCAGCCCCTGCCGCATGAGCGGACGGCCGCTGCGGCCGAAGAAATGCAGTCGGGCGAAGCCGTGCGAACCGAGATCCGGCAGCACGTCCTTCACGACGCCGTGGCACAGCCAGTAGCGGCCGGCGCTGACGAGGACCGTGGCGCCGGGCGTCACGCCCCCCCCGTTGGGCTTGATCGTGCTCATGGCTACGCCGCCGCCAACGCGTGAGACCATCTGCGTACCACCTCAGGAGCACCGACATGGACCCCGCACGCGCGTACCGGCTGCAACTCCGGATCTGGCGAGAGGCCGACGAGCGGGCACGTGACGCCCGGCGCCGCGCGGCCGAGGCACTCGCCGAGGCGGCTGAGCACGAGTCGATCGCGGCTCGGATGCACGTCGAGCTCGAGCAGCTGGTGCAGCAGATGCTCGCGTGATGTGAGTGGCGTCACGCCGCCACCTTCCCGGTGTCGAGGGCGAGCGGCGCATCCTCCTCGCGCACCCGCACCCACACGCCGTTCTCGTGCCGCTCGATGAGGCCGCGCAGGTCGAGGTAGCGCAGCGCGGTGGCGACCGTCTCGCGGTCGTCCTCGGGCACGTCATCGGGGTCGTGCCAACGATCGCTCCACATGCCCACCGGCTGGCAATGGCACTCGATGTCGCTGCGCGCCGCGCTGTAGGCGAGCGCGCGCTCGAGGCGATCGAGTTCGTCGAGGGTTGGCGTCCGCGTCAGCACGTCGGCTCCCCCGCCTGCATCGGAGCCGCCATCGTCACCGCCAGTGAGAACGGCAGCACCTGCATGCCGAGCGCGTGCGCGATGTGCACCTCGAGCGACGCGCCGCGCGACTCCTGCCAGCCAGGCAGCGTGATGACGCCGCCGCAGTCCATCAGCGCGCGGATGTCTTTGCGCGTTTCATCGTCGACGCGCGTCACGCCGTCACCTCCACCGGCTCGTCGCGCTCGACTGACGCCGCGCGCAAGTCATCGCGAAGCCGCAGAAGCCCGCCCTCGCACGTGACGCATGCCCATCTGTCCGGCAGCGCGATACGCTCACACCAGTCGCACAGGCGGCGACCCTGCAGACGCGCGCGATGCAGGCCGCTGGCGGCGCGATAGACCTCGCGTGCGCTGATCGCGGTCATCGGCCACGGCGTGCGCGACCAGATGACGAATTCCACGTCCTCGTCGGTGGCGCCCGGGATCGCAGCACGCACGGCGCGTGATGCGGCGGCATGCCTCGATCTGCTTTCGAAGATCGACCCGCCCTGACACTTCTGGCGGCGGAATTGCTGCTGGAACGGCCTGCCGACGCTTTCCATCACGACTCCGGCTGCTGCGGATTGCCGCGCGTAACCGACGAGACGACGCTAGCGATATGCAACTGCTCAGCCGCGTACGCCCTCAGCACCTCGACGACCAACTCCATGCGTGTCATGCGGCGCGCCATGCTCACGGCGTCGAGCAGATCAACGACCTCGCGAGGGCACGGGCCGCGAAGCTCGACCTGGTTGTCGGCCATGGGTCAGCCCCTGCACCCGTCGATAGGCGGCCACCCCACCCCCGTGGGAAGATCCCTGCTTCCACACACGAACCCATCACGGGAGGGGGCGACCATGAGCAGCACATCGAATGCGCGCAACTGCTTCGCCGAGAACACGCGCCTCATTTCGAGCACGTCCGATCCGGTTCAATGGAACCTGAACAACGGGCTTCTGAACCTGGCAGACGCGATAGCCACAATTCAGAGCGAAGTGCGGCAACTGCAGCACCTCGTAGTCGATCTGCAGCGTTCGATGCCTCGGTAGAAGTCTTCGGATCGAGCAGGTCGAGCAGCATAGGGACGACGTATCGGTCGATCACCCGCAGCTGTTCGCCGCTGATGCCGTACGCATGCTCGGTGGCGGTCTGCTGCATCTCAGGCGACCTTCTCGGCGGGGGCAGTCTTCTCACACACCTCGCGGTGCAGCTCCATCAGCGCCATCGCGATGCGGAAAGACGGGCCGCGCTTGCCAGCAACACCGGTTGCGAGCTCCGAGATCGTCGGTTGGGAACAGCCGACCCTCTCGGCGATCCGCACTTGCGTCCAACCAGCCGCCTGCAGCTCATGGATCACAGTTTTCAGGTCCATGCCGCAAGGATATCGGATAGCCGATATATCTGCAATCGGTTTGCTTATCGAAAGCCCGATCAGAATTCCGATATGAGACAGGAGGAGGACCTGACGACTTTCGGCAAGCGCCTTCGCGCCGCTCGCAAAGCGCGGAAGCTGAGCCAAGCGCAGCTTGCGACTGTCGTCGGCATATCCCAGCCCATGGTCTCAGAGCTCGAGAGCGACGAGTACAGCGGCTCGTCGTATACGGCGCAACTCGCGCAAGCGGTAGGCGTTAATCCACTGTGGCTTGCCGAGAAGCGCGGGCCGCGCCATCCATCACAAGAGACAGCCCGAGATCTTCAGGACGACGATCGCCGACATCTGCACCGAATGCTCGATGACATGCTCGACCGCGCAGGGCCAGAGGGGGCTGCGCGAGCAAAGGCGATGCTTGGGCTGATCGAACTTGCCACCGGCAGCGGCAAGTCCGACGCGTTCACCGAGGCCGTCGCGCGCCTGAAGACCGAAACAGGCCGCCAAGAAGACCCGCCGGAAATACCGAGCAACGTCCGCGCGCCGCACTTTTCATCGACGCGAGGCCGCCCTATTCCGCCCCCGGGAAAGCATGCGCCAGCGCCGACGAAGCCCAAGTCGTCGAGCAAGGCAGGCGGTGGGCGGAAATGAGGCGCCGCCCGTTTCGGCTCGTTCCGGCCGAGATTTCACACGAAACTGTCGAGGCACTGGACCAGCTGCTCGACCAGGCGCGCCGCGGCGAGATCATTGGCATTGCCTACGCCGTCATGTGCAGGGGTCGGGATTACTTCGTTGACGCGGCCGGGGAGGCGCACCGATCGCCGACTTTCGCGCGCGGGATGGTCAACGAGCTGAACGACGCTCTCGGGCGGCGCGCGCGAGGGGAGTGATGAGTCTGTCTCGATTTCTCATTTTCGGTTTTGGCGCACTCGTCACTCTCAACGGGTGTACGCCGTTCTCCTCGAATATCCGTCTCGGCAACACGCAGGACACGTTTAGCCTGCGAGACGTTCGCGAGGCGTCGCAGACGATCCGCGTGGTACCGAGCGTTCCGCCGGGCGCGAGCGTTATCGGAACAGTTGAAGCCTCGCGATGCCATCGCAGCTTGGTCGAAGGCGAGCCGACGAACGAGATCGTCACGCAGGATCTGGTGATTGCTGCCTACGCGCGCGGCGCCGATGGAATCGCGGATATCAAGATCGAAAAGGTCTCGGCGCTCAGCCGAAACTGCTGGTACGCACTCGATGCGACGGCAACCGCTTTCAAGGACGCCGCGAAGTGAGCGACGCAGCATCACTTGAGCGGCTACGAGCGTTTCTCGACGTGCCAGAGAACGAAGGCGAGCCACTCGTTCCGCTTCGTGCGATGAGCAGGCTGCTCTCTCACAACGTCGAGCTGGAGAATGCCGCTCGCCGCTATATCAGCGAGGTCGCGACGGCGATTTCCGACCTCGCCGAGGCAGCCTCTACCCGATACGTCGAAGGTGACAGAATCATCGACATTTCTCTGATCTCGAACGCCACAACGAGAATCGCCGACGCGACACTGGAATTCGACGAGGAACTGAACAAACATGGCGTCCAGAAGCTCCTCTGATGACGTCGAGGCGCTGAACGAGGCGCGGCAAGTCCTTTCGCCGTTCCAGCTTGGCAAGGATGGTTCGCCGCCCCGTCCTCCGGTTGACTCGCCTCGCGCATCGGGTGACGATGGAGAGATGGAACACCGCCTGACAGCACTCGAAACCCGCCTCGACACCGTCCTTCCGACGCTGGCGACGAAGGCCGACATCGCGTCGATCGAATCGAAGATCGTGAAGTGGGTCGCGGGCATTGGAATCGCGACCGTGACGGTCATCATCAGTGTGCTCAGCTTCCTCTTCTCGCGCATTGACCACGAACCGCCGCCGCAACAACCGCCGATCATCATCAACATCCCGGGGCAGCTCTCCGGTGCCGCGAGCGTCTCTGGTGGCGCAGAGGCGCATCTGGCCCCCAAGCGGCGCGAATAACTCCACGGCCCCCTTCCCTGAACCCGCTCCGGCGGGTTTTTGTTGTGCTCTTTTATCGGTTTGCCTATTGACGACTTATCGGCTTCCCGATATTCTGGCTGCACCAACACGGAGGCAGCCATGCAACCAGCAGCAGCCCACCAGCAGCGAGCCATCGTCTACGTCCTGTTCGAGGTCCGGCAGGTCGAGGGCGACAAGTTCGAGTTCCGCACCGTCTACATCGCCGCGCGCACGAGCGCCGAGGCCGTCGAGATCTGGCGGCAGAGCTGGCACATAGCGCACTTCGACGACGAGCCGCTGGCTTTCGTCGGTTCCGACGATGTCGTCGAGCGCGATCCCAACGCAGCCGCTCGGTATGCCGGCAACGGCACAGAGGTTGTCTCGCGGGCGCAGTACGACCAGTGGGTCTCCATCATGACCCACGACAACTGGCACGACGGCGAGCGCTCGCCGGCCGCGTTCGTGCGCGTCGAGCAGCGCGTTCGGGAGGCGGCATGAGCACCCCCATCGACGTGATGTTCGACGCCCTCGGCGAAACGTGGCGCGTCTACGGCCACTTCACGCCGGGCCGTCCGGCCATCACCAACGGCGGCCCCGACAACTGGGAGCCGTCCGACCCTGCCGAATGGGACGACGTATCGGTCGTGATGATCGGCAGCGAGGGCGAGTCGCCGGAGATGTGGGACTTGCTGGAGCGGCTGAAGGCGCCAGGTGTTGCCGGATCGGCACTCGAGCATGTCCTGGAGATGGCAGAGCTTGCGTGGCTGCGCGAGCAGGACGATGCGCGGAGGGCTGCATGATGAGCACGACATACGAGATCAAGAACCGTTTGACCGGCGCCGTGCTCTATGCGGGCGGCGGCGAGTCGCTGCGCGATGTGGTTGTTCAGGCCGTCGGGGGCGGCGCGTACCTGAGCGGCGCGGACCTGAGCGGCGCGTACCTGCGCGGCGCGTACCTGCGCGG
>ERZ778017.3208-NODE-3208-length-11953-cov-4.464868_pt1 | contig 11953 bp, 4 predicted proteins | sample MGYA00375747_ERZ778017 | MGnify/ENA primary metagenome ERZ778017 (study PRJEB29350, sample SAMN05509838) | bioreactor metagenome | biome: bioreactor; material: wastewater | place: South Africa: University of Cape Town | collected 2014-03-17 ... | reverse complement strand
CGATCGAGTGCCATCGTTTTCCAGAAACGACCGGTAACTTGGGTCTGACGCCTTGGGGATCTTCCATGGGAACCGTTTGAGGATCATGCAGCAATAGATGATGGCAATCGACCACACATCTGCCAATCTCGGGTCATAATCAACGGCATCAAACACTTCGGGAGCTAGGTATGGATCCGATCCGACTACACCACGAGCATACTCAATCGAGTCTCTGCTGTCAAAGGACCGGAACGATTGGGCGTCATGGAGGGCGGTGCCTTTCGCAAACGGCACGGCTGACCCAAAATCAATCAACTTCAACTGGCCCCAATCGTTGACAACACAGTTGTCTAACTTCAAGTCCCGGTGAGCTAATCCGTGTTGGTGCAAAAACGCCACTCCGTTAATGATTTGCTTGAAGTAGCATGCAATTTCGTTCTGCTCCATCAACCCAGACATCACCAAATTGAAGAAATCGTAGGGACAATACTCCATGACAATGTAGTATTCTGCTTCGGAAGTGTTCAATTTCGACCGGCCAACGTAGTCCTTGATCAACTCCTTGGTGTAGATCAAATTCTCGTGGCTCAAATATTCCCCGATCTTGAATTCGTTCCTCACTTTAGTTCTATAGTCTTGTTCGGACTCGTTAGGCAATTTGGGCCGGAACTTCTTTACGGCAAATACATGTCCATCTTCTTTGGAAGTAACCAAGTTCACCGATCCTGACGCCCCAGTACCCAATAGTTTCCCTAAAGCCCCGTACTTTTTGAACAATTCTGACGATTTCGATGACGGTAAAATCAGGGCCTTTTCCTTGACTTTGAACTTCTTCAAAAACCGCTTCAACCCAGGGGTTTCTTTCTTCTTCGAAGTGGTGGCCGAGCTGGTGCTGGTGTTACGTTGATGCATGGAAGTACGCGAGTGAATTCGCCCTGATTTTGGCGTGCTGGTAGCCCCATTCAGATAGCTTGTAGTGACGTTTCGAGAACTAGAAACCGAACTCATGGGCTTGTGGCCCTTTGTTCCATTATTGGTGCTATTGTACGTATCACCCAGTTTGGAATTTGACGATTTCCCATACAAACTGGGGTCTTCCTTCGACTTTCCGTTTCGGCTCGATCTACCACTAGAATGTTCGTCATAATAATCAGACCTCGCCCGATTGTACTCGGGAGTCGATTTCGGTTTCAAGCTCGAATTTGACTTTGAGATCGTCTTGGAACTACGGTCGGAGTTTTCGTTTGAGTGAGACTTTGATGGAGGGTTCAACGCCATACTGGAAGCAGGAGTTCCACCCGATCGGGAGTACGGACGGGAATTTTCCCGAGAAGTCTCGTCTGAATCGGAACTTGTCGAATAACCTTTTGTTCGTATTGGTGGGAGCTTTTCGTCAGTGGAATGGAAGCTGGCCGAATCGGTTGATTGTAGATCGCTCCGGCCACCGCTAGTTTTGGCACCGCCATTTTTCGAATTTTCCCATGAATTGTGGGAGTTTAGCGGTGACTCCAGACGAGAGTAGTCAGAAACCGAGTTTCGGGACGACCTATCGTCGTACGAATCGGAGTAGCTGCGGGATTCGTTGGTGTCGTTTTCGCGGTAGTTGTCCAGATAGTTCAGGTACTTGGAATTGTCAAAATCAAGCGAGTCATCCGACATGGAATAGGCGCCGGGAAGCTTTGTTTGAGCATTTTTCTGGTGATTTGAAACCTTTCCTTTCGATGACAAATTCCTGGGCCCGTCGCCACCAGCAATTGGCGACGGGATGTCGTCTTTTCTAGGCAAATTGTTTGTATTGGGCCGGTTTTTGGAACCAGCCAGCTTGAAAAACAGCTTGAAAGGCATGGTTACCTCGAGAAATCACCGCAAAAGACGTGGTAAAAGAAAGTTTTTGATTCTTGGGTAGAAAAAAATATGCGTGGGGAATTGCTACCAAACTTAAGCCCACTGGCTCCACATGAAAATAGGAAATTGTTCAGATCGGCTGTAATTTTCTAGGTGGGGACGCACTAGAGGTAAAATCCTGCCAATCTTCTATGATCTGGTGGTGCTTCCTGTCAGATTGGTCTAGGGGACGGTGGTGTATGGTTTGTCCAATCTGTCGACCGTCGGCATCGGTCGTGAATCCCCTCTGACATGGTGGAGCCGGCAGTAACGTCAACGGAGTCGGCACGGTGCGGCTCGCGGTGCGACTAGGTTACCCCAGAATTTTCACCCAACGTCACCACCACACCATGTGGGAAGTTGTTCTTGTGATTTTGCACAATCTCCAGATGAAGACGTTGGGCCGGTGTGGTGGCAGCTGCAACAGGTCTTTGCCTATTGGGGAAAATTTCACCGTAGCCGCAATAGATTGTGGTTTCGGCTCGTATACATTCCGATCGTCGCGGGCATGGGTGTGCTGGTGTGCAAATAGGTTTAGGTTTACGTCTACGTTTCATTGGATGATCTAGTTGCACATGGGAAATGTGGTGGTTGACGTGAGTTACAGGGACTGGGGTTGTCGTATTTTGGTGGTGAAAGTGTGCACGCGGTGTTGTAGATGTGCTTCTGCTGTACTCTTGGTGTGGTGACTTGTAGTTGTGGTTATTGCTTTTAGTATGTGTTTTGGGGTAAACTGTGTAAAGTGGTGTTGTGACTTGTAGTTGCGGTTATTGCTTTAGTACGTTAATTGGTGTATGAGGTCGCACACTTGTATAGGTTTCTCCCACTTGTCACGTTGAAATAGCCAGTTTAGGACCCATTTTTATGCCATTCTGACTAGTCCCATTTCTTGTTAATTCAGTCACCGTGCATCAGTTCCAGCATGGCATGGCTGCTTGATCTGTAACTAAATACGTCCAATACGGTCCTGAAATTGCTAGTGGTTGCAGCTTCTGTCCGTGTCTCGCTTACTTCGGCAACTTGGCTATCTTGTCACTGGTATATGTATTTTCTGATAAGTACTGTAAACGCAATTCTATAAACTGATCGTAACTGTCGTTCAAACGTCACCTAGAAGTGACCGTGAGATAGCAATGAATGATCTTCAGTATCGTTACTCAACATACTTCCCTCACTGGTGCTGTCGGCTCTCATTCCCTTTCGTTTGGATCTTTTCTTCCTTTTGGCGTCTGATAATGACGACATCTCATCTTCGAGTGGTTCGTCGTCTGTAACATTCTCAATAATGATCTTGTGCACCCCTTGAACATTGACTACAGATTCAATGATTCCTCCTGTACGGTAAGATCTTGATTCACGGAGTTCAGTCGTGGTGCCGTTATTGTAGCTGTTACGCTGGATAGGAATAGCACCGTTCACAGATTCATCACGATTTCCATTATAAGATTTAACTTCACTTTCATGGTAATCTTCACAAATGTACGTATTTTTGCTCGACAGGTCTGGATGGTCACTAACGTTGGCAGGGGTGTTGTCTTGCTGGGTATTTTCCTGTGCTTCGTGAATGGCTCCTTCTTCAGACATGTGGATTCCCAAATACTTGTTTCCTTGTGGTCCATTTCGGTAGGGTCCAGGTAAGACAGAATTGATCGTATCAGGATTTTGACGTTTGATGGTAACAAATGACTTGTTTGTTTCCAATGGATTAGCTGCTGGGTTTTTTGGTTTCCAGCCTTTGGTTGCAGCCGTGGCTTCATTCACGGTTCCCAATGGTGGGGAGGTCAGTACAGATAAATTAGGAGTTGGAGATTGCGCTAAAGTTAAGCTTTGAAACGTCTCGCGGTTTGAATCCACCGAATTTCTTTTCGAGTTGTTTGCTGAATTCTTGTACAAATGATGTAAATAAGAAGTCAAGTTTCTTTTCGATAATGGACCTGGTTGTTTACGCTTGATATTTTTGTTGATGTCGACATAAACATCGGACTCATCGACGATTTCTTCCCCAATCAATTCTTCAATGACATCTTCCAATGTCAAAACCCCCACTGCTCCAGTTGGTTCACCCGGAAGTTCTGAAACAACAATCATATGTGACTTACCTTCTTGGAAATAGTTCAAAATATTCAAACAGGATGTATCCAAACCAGTTTCTGGAAGGGTGGCTAATGGGAATGATGCTACTGGTAATGCATCTTCTGGATCATAACTAATTAACACTCTGACCAACAACATCCCAATGAAATTCATAGGTTCGTTTGGCAAGTGGATAGGAATACGAGAGAAACCAGCATTGAAGATTTCTTCCACGGTTCTCTCATCTAAAATCGCATCAGCACTCATTGTATAAACCCTATTCATTGGGGTCATGATACTACTCACGGGCTTTTCTTTCAAGTCCAACACAGCAGAAATAATGGTGACTTCATCTTGGTTTAACCTTTCTGCTCCCATAGTTCTGTGCAATGTCACCAACGTCTTTAAACCAGACTTTTTGTACACGGTACCATGGTCTTCTCCTAACAAATGGTCAAGTAATAATGCAATTGGATATGCCAATGGATACATCAAATACATCAACATTAACACAAATGGTGCAAATAACGACCCTACTTGTAAACCGTATCTAACAGAAATAGACTGAGGAATAATCTCACCGAAAACCACGATCGCAGCCGTAGACGTTACCACGGCTGGCCATCCTCCTCCAAGACAACGATCTAAAACAATTGGTAAAGTTTCATTGGTGATAACATTGGACAACAAAAGAGTAACAAGCACCCAATGTTTACCTTTACCGATCAATTCCAAGACTCTTGTTGCGTGTTTACGTTCCTGCTTGTCACCACTGGTGGCCATGACCTTCAAATACACCTCGTCCTGGCCCATCAACCCTAATGTTAACCCGGCAAAAACACCACCAGCTAGCACCAAACAGATAGAAACGATCAAGTTGGTGTAAAACTCCTCTGGAGTCATTGGCTCCTCGTTCTGCACCGCGGACTCGGTGGTCGCAACAGCCGCAATCGGTAATGCATGGACCAATTTCGTGATTTGAGAAAAGATAAAAATTAACGAGGAGTAATTTCCTTTGACTAATGGGATAGCATGATTACTTCGATTTCTTTTGGACATATAGATGCTCTAAATGTTAGTATAATCTATTCAACAGAAGCCAAAAAAACACTTTTTTTTTGTATCAACAACCAATTCTTTCCAGACACATATGACCTCAACGGCAGTCACTATGCCATGGAGATTGACTTGTTTCATGTAGTTCGCTAGATAAGGGGCTCGTTATCACGGTTGTAAATACCGCACTACAGAAATCGTAAATCACTCCCAAACCGGTAGGATGACCACGTAGAACTGATACTATTGACCCTGTAACACATACAAAAAATGTAAATCCTTTAGAATGGCAATTCAAATAAACTAAACGCTTATTGTTAAAACTCCAACCACATGGGTGTTGCTAATTTTCTATATTTATAGTGGTGTGTGCCTGACCTTGGAGTCGTGTCGGAACAAATCACCTCAGTTTCATTCCACAGGGATTCTTCTGCAGACGACGCCTCCACGGTAGCACCAACGTGGTGGTACGCCTGGACCGGAAATGTCTGTAATTGTGCTTGTTTCTCTGTGTAGTTGCCATTTGCACGTATTCGGTACAAGATCGGTTTGGCGAGTGCCGTGAGGGTTTATTGCGGGTGGTTTTCGGAGTGGTTATCAGCCGCGTTCTGGGACGGCGTGTTATCATTAAGCGGATTGAGTTACACTTTATTTCGTTTAAGTTCAAGTTACTGTCTTCAACCAAGTGCGGCACTGGTTGCACTCGTCGAGATATGTAGTGATGGGCAAGACGAGTTTGATCTGTCGGCAATAAGTGCGTTGCAATTCTAGTTCTGGCAACGGCGATAGAACACAGCAGGTGGCTCAAAGAAGTACTACTTCGGTTACACTACAAGTTGTCAATTTGGTTATGCTCGGTATTTTTGCCCTATTGCAAAAACCTCGTTAAAACCAATGCCATTGGGTTTTAATACACCAGGTGAAATCAAGTATGTTTCATTTGCCAATTTCAGGCGTTAGAAGCGTTCTTTCCTCTAAACAGTTCGTTAATATATTCTGCATTAGTGTTGAATTTTCAGTTATTGTGTTGCTTGCTGTTCAGAGGCAATAATCACTACACTTTGATCCGCCGTACGTTCATTCGGCTGTGGCACCTTTGACAGGATGAGATTAGCCGAAAGTCTAGGAACACTAATTGTTCTTTGGCATACGATTGGCCCGAAAACGGTAACACTGCATTAAAAATCATGTATGTTAAACGCACTAATACGTCATATCAGTCTTTATCGCGAACACCAAAACCCTGTCTCAAGGACCAAAGGGATTTGCAGTCAATCTTTCTCAGCAGATCATATTGGATATACCTACATTACTGTAGTGAGGTTGTGCAGAAATTTACGTTTAATTTGATGGACTCTCTTGGCAAATCAAAGTCATCATATCAGGCGTGATATGTTACTTGGCATATAGTTTATAGTTCTTGCATAGTTACTTGTCAAGCCTTGAGTATGGTCCACTGAGTAGAAAGCTACTCTATTCTCTTAACTGAAACCGATTCTGATAAGTCGCTACGTATAAGCTTTTAACCGGTCCCTCTAAGTTGATAATTGCACATGTAGGTTTCTTGCACTACGAAACAATTGCTTCTCTATAGCCAAAATATCCATATATTAGTTTTAGATAAGTACAACTATTTACAAATCATGCTCTGTCTCTAGTTCAACTAGAAATGCTAATTGTGAATTTTTTTAAATATCGTTCACCGGTATTTTACCATTTTGCACCCACCATGATTGCATTAGGGTCTGTTTCTGGTTCAACTGACTTGAACCATGTGTTCAAAAGTCTCTCAGGGCAAATGCCGATTTCGTTACAGAAATTTGCAGTCCACTGTATCAACTCGTCAACCGTATTCATATGAGCTGGCAAGTCATACACTAGAATCGACTCGTATGTCTTGGTCATATCCTGTATCCATTGTTTGTCATCAACGTCTGTTGGAGCCTGGATTTGACCACCACCGTTGATACATCCGTTGGGACAAGCCATAACCTCAATGTAGTCACATTTGGTTGCATCTACCGTTTCGGTGGTTGAAGTTTCTGATTTTCCCATTCTTGCTCTCCGACGTGCTGCTAACGCATTTACTTTCCCAGTAGCCTGGCCGGGTTTCAACTTTCTAACTAAATTCTGGATGTTTCTAAACCCGTTCATAATACATGCCGTCGCAACTTTTTCTTGATTATACATCAATCTCATCTCGTAGATATCAGAATTCTTCCCTACCACGGTTTGAATGGAGAACTGATCATGCTCATATCCTTGGTTGATTGTCAAGTGATTTTGATACATCTTTAAGTAATTGAGCCCATAGCCTCCTGAGGCTGATCCAATATCACTAGCCCATGCTAGGTTGTGGAATGGCCAGCTCTGAGGTGCTACTTGTTGGTAGATGGTCTCTATTGATGTCTCCTGGCTTAATTGTTCTAGAGGCACATTGAGAGTAAATTTGTCCTCGTATTCGTTTAACAATGCCACAAGCTCCTTTGCTGTCAAAACACAGTCCACGTCAGGTGTTGAGTTCAGTTCTTCTTCCTTTTCTGGTCTGGCACTTTCTAACTTTTTGTCAAAGCAAGGCATGATCGAGAGATGGTAGATGTTTGACGTTTCCGTGTTAAGTTCTCTCGCTGCCAAATGCTTCAACAAACACCCTGTTATCTGCTGAGGAGACTTGACTTTGGACATTCTTGGAAGAACGTGTGGATGAGTCTTTTCCGCATACAAAACCCACCCTGGGCAAATCAGTGATAATATAGGACCCTTGGCATCTCCACACTCCCCCAGTTGTTTCTTATTAATCGTTTCCACTGCCTCGTTTATCAATGACAACTTTCTTCCTAAGCTTGTGCCCACCACATACTTGAACTCCATCTGGTTAACAAAGAGGTTTATAAGCAAACGATCGATATGGTCGACCGAATATCCAAATGCTGTAGCCAAACTCGCCCTAGACTGGTGCGAAATACTGGCAACAAACACTTTATCCTGTCGAGATAATGCTTTAATAAGCTGCTCGTGTGAATGCTGTGCTACCAAAACCTCCTCGGCCGAGGTAATACACCCTGAGCACGCCAAACAGTCAGATAAACTGATCTCGGCTGGTGCTAGCTGGTGTAACTTTCCGTCTATCTGGGAAATTTCCAAAGGATTCCCCAGTTCGTCTATTTGGATTTCGACTTCACCATTCTCATTTATCAGGCCCAGAGAAGAGCCCTGGTTATTGACCGGTACTGCCGGCTTAATACATGCTAAACCCGGCGATATGAAATCGTTAAGGTCGTCTGCTGATAGTAGAGCACTCATGATACCACAAACAGGTGTTTTCGTTGATATTCAGAACAATCACAAATTTCGCCTTGATTTTATTAGTGATGACAAAAAGAACCGTTTTCGATAACGGTCTGCATATACAATAATGGCTGCAAAAAACCTAATTCCATCGATTTTCAATTTTGGCCCACGGCAAGCTCGTGCGGTAGAAAGTGAGGTTTGCGGTATGATAGCGTGTTTACTTCGGTTTTTTGTATATTTCGGGCTTTTTTCCGTGGTTCTAGCGGTGTTGCAGCTGTTTTTATCGTTGCCCTGTTGCCCTGTATGGTTCTTATCGATTGTGCTACAGACTTTGGCAATGTGGCTGATCCACCGAGGTTTCAGCGACGTTTGAGGCATGGTAAGCGTCACCTTGGTTTACATTAGCTCATACATTTCTTTTGTCTATTTACATATAGATATCGCTACATAGCAAGTTCATTGCTGTCTTCGTCCTCAGATAACTCGCCGAGCTCAAACTGCTCGATGTCTCTGGCCCCTATGTGCTGGTAGCCAGTGGAGAGTTCTCCGTCCTGGTCGTAGCCTACTAATCTCAAGTAGAACCATAATAGTAACTGGAACCACAAATATATCATAAATGCGGCTGAACTTACCACGAGAATGTAGGCAGAATGGTCGCTTCCCAAGTCATGTACCAACACCAACTGTTCCTCGTTGGCACTCATGAATAGCGTACCGGCGAGAGTCAAGCAGAACGAGGGAAAATGTTGGAAAGAAAGAATTTTCCCCGACTCAGAACATGCTCTGTCCTTCAATAAAAATGAAATCTCGATGATTCTCGATACCCCAGCAGCCATCAAAGAAAACCCGAAAACACCATGTACCTTTGTGGAAATCACCATATGCTGGGAATGTTCCGACATTGAATAGCCAGTGAAAATTAAAATCAACGCTGGTACAAAGGTCCGGTTGTTATTTCTTGCTAACCACATTCCTAATAACCCACCACACCACCAGATAATTCCCATGGCTGTGTGCTGGTAATCTCCCATATTCCAATCTTCTTTGCCCCATCTATGCTCTGTGAACGTATTGACAATTCCCCATACGCAAATTACGGCTGAGTCGTAAAACTCTTGACAAGTAAAATTACCAGAGTTTTGGAGTTGGTGTTTTCTAATCCATGGAACCACCAAAACCAATGACAAAATGAAAGAGTACCCAATAAAAGCAGTACCCATAATTCCATGAGCAATACACTGACCGGTGTGAATATGGTAGCAGAAACCAAAAAGAGCCACGACAGCAAGACAAGTTCTAATCCATCCTGTCAAGGCTACCATACAAGATAAGATTTTATAAATTTTGTACGACCAACCGTACTCGTTTGGTGTAAGTTTTGGATAGTTCTTTGTCATTATGAGATTTGAACCGTTTATAAACGATCCCATGAACACAGTAGCACCAAGTAAAATAGACAAGAACCACGAAGTGCCTGAAGACGTTCTATTTTCGTGGTTATCAACATTATCGGGAAACGGTAAAAACAACGACTCAATGACGGAATACGCCGTGGCAACAAACTGTAACAACAAGCTCCAATGGATCTTGTTGACTAGAGCAAAACAGACGGAAACACATGGCAATAAGAACAAAATTGCTAACGTTAAAATCCAGTGGAACAGCTTTGATCCAGCATTGATGGGGTGGAATTCTATTCGGTCACCGTCCATATCCATATCGCCGTCGGCGAGAACCGTCGCCAACGACACCAATGTCAAAATACACCGAGACAACATGAAGATTGACGTTAGATGGATTTTTCAGCTGGATAAATCGGTGTCTGCGGCTGCAGATCTGAACATGATGTTTTTTCCGAGAAGTTGCGTGAGATTCCGGTGGTGGGATACGGCCGTCTTGGCGGTAAAATGGCGTGGTGGGTCTAGCTAGCCCTGGAATGTGCCTGGTAGCAATTGTGGCCGAGTACGGTTTGTGAAAAGGGCTTAAGGTTATTATAGTTTTAGGTCTAATAGGAATATGCAAGGTAAATTACAAGTTAGGCACAGTAGTTGTTCCTTATTCCACTTTGGCGAGCGTGGATAACTGCAGTTTGGTTTAGTACATGTTAAGCACATGTAGCCCTGCACTGCATTCTTCCGTATGGGTGTTCCAGCTTGTATTGTATGTCCATACTTCAGCTGGATAGTACTTGTGAAACAACACCTCTTATTTAGCTATTGTATTGCACTTTTCTCGACTCTCATTGTGTCATACTTCGTTGTGTTACACTTTCAGAACCGATACACCTCTCGGATTAAACATGCTACATGACGTAAAATGCACTTTACTCTACTACATTTGGCCCATCACCAAATTCATTACACCTTGTTAAATACAAGTTTAATGGATCAGCCTTCGCCCACCAATTGCCCACAGACCGTCCCCAGCTTACTCAGAATAGAGTGCCCCACTGTGGAAGGGCCTCGGCGAATTTCAAAATTCTGCAACTGCAGAGAATGCGGGCAACAGTCCCGTGGTACCAAACTGGACTAAATAATGGTAGCACTGACGCAACTTGGGGCCATGGTCGACGTAGTTCCCCACCGCGGTCGACCTACATTCCGCCACGGTGTCTGTGGGAACAAATACTGAAAAGCCTGATCCTAACAAATAACAAACCAATCCCCACTAAACAACTCCAGTACTATGTTGACGCGGTGGCTCTACGCGGTGTTGCTCCCGTTGGTTGCGGCAGTGTTGGATTTTGACACCAAGAACTACTTTGTGGTGGAGCTCAACACCACCTGGAGCCAGAAACCACTCCATGACTTCATCGAAACTCATTCCCAGTACAACTTTGAATACCAGTCTCCTTTGGACAATCATTACGTGTTTTCCATCCCTAAGGATCACAGTCACAACGAATGGTTGGGCAACTACAACTCCAACGACTTCGATTTGATGAAACGGTCTCCCCAGGCCCAGCAGTTATTAGACAATGACGACTTGAAATCGGTCCATATGTTACCTCCAAAGACATTGAAGAAGAGGATGCCGGTTTACTACGGAAAAGATGCCGAATTTGATGAAAACGACGGCTCGGAAGTGTCAAAAAGATTGGAGATTGCCGACTCATCACAACGACCAATACAGATTGTAGCAGAGAAGCTCGGAATCGAGGATCCTATGTTCATCGAGCAATGGCATCTTGTAAACACTCAGTATCCCGGTAACGACGTGAACGTTACTGGGCTCTGGTACGAAGGTATCACCGGTAAGGGAATCACTGCGGCCATTGTAGACGATGGTTTGGACGCAGAATCACCAGACTTAAAAGACAACTTTAATGCCAAGGGGAGTTGGGATTTCAACGACAACACCAACATTCCGCTTCCAAGATTATATGACGATCACCACGGTACCAGATGTGCCGGGGAGATTGCTGCTGTGAAGAACGATGTGTGTGGAGTGGGAGTGGCATATGACTCTAAGGTATCAGGAATCAGAATTCTTTCAGGAAGAATCACATCAGAACAAGAAGCACAGGCTCTTATTTATGGACTTGATGTCAATGACATTTACTCTTGTTCCTGGGGACCTACAGACGATGGTAGGACTTTAAGTGAGCCCGATGCCTTGGTGAAGAAAGCGATGATTAAAGGGGTTCAGGACGGAAGAAAAGGCAAGG
>ERZ778017.3205-NODE-3205-length-11954-cov-5.574838_pt1 | contig 11954 bp, 13 predicted proteins | sample MGYA00375747_ERZ778017 | MGnify/ENA primary metagenome ERZ778017 (study PRJEB29350, sample SAMN05509838) | bioreactor metagenome | biome: bioreactor; material: wastewater | place: South Africa: University of Cape Town | collected 2014-03-17 ... | reverse complement strand
TCGAGGAAGAACACGTAGGCCGCGTAGCCCAGGTTCAGGAACTCGAAGTGGTACTGCCAGCACTTGATACCGAGGTTGATCAGGTCGTCGTAGTTCTTCAGCAGGTGATAGCCGTTCGACGTGCCGATCGCGTCGGTCACCACCGAGATGTCCTCCATCTCGGCCAGGCGGGGGATCTGCAGCGCCTCCAGCTCGCGGATCGTCGCCTCCATCTTGACTTTCCACTTCGCTTCGAGCGCGTCCCAGTTCTTGTAGTAGTGGCCCGCGCGCTCCATGAAGTTCGGCACGCGGCGGCCGATCTCGTCGGGATCCTTCACCGGAACCGGCGAGATGTAGACGTAGCCGTTGATCATCCGGTGGTCGACGCCGCGCACCGGCGGCACCATGAAGATCCGGTTGTTGAACTGCGAGAGCGCGAGGTACCAGGCCTCGTCCCAGATGGTGTCGAAGGGGTACAACGGCTCGGGGTAATGCAATCCGTCGTAGAACCAGAAAGTCTCCTTCTCGTACGCATTGCGCTGCGGGTCGTCGGTGACGAACTGGTACTGGTACGGATACATGCGCTCCCAGCCTTCGGTGCCGGGAATGACGTCTTTCTTCACATCGTGCGGTACGGGGAATTTCATCGCTGGCCTGCTCCCTGGATCTTCGGATTTCGACGGACCTTCGGGCGGCGTCGCGCATCGCGGGGCGCTGCGAGAGCAGTAAACGCAAGGCCTGTGCCATCGACGTCGCATTCGACTGGTGCAACGCAACAGCAGGCGCCTCGCGTTCGTCGTTGCGGCAGCGAAGATCGCGCGCCCGACCGTGTCGGTGCTCGCGATGCGAGCGACGGCGCGGCGCTGTTGCATCGCAGTAGCGCAGGCCCTTCGATCGACGCGCGCTGTGTATCGCGCTTCGCGGGGAGCAAGCGCGCGCTTGCTCCTTTGAGCGAAGCGCGACGCAGCGCGCGCTGCGATTTGCTCATTTGAGCAATCGAGCCCGGATCCGGCAGCGCAGCCGAACTTGATCTCGATCAAGGTAAGTCGACCGCGCGCAGCCTCGAATGCGGATTCGGCAGGAGGCGAAGATGAGCAGGCTGCGCAGTGTTCCGCGTGCGGAGGACGACGATCGCACGAAGGGCGCGGTCCGCGCGGACGACCTTCGCGCGCAGGTCCACTTCTGTTCGGAAACCGGCCAGATCTGGCTGCGCGAGCACCGGATGCTGCTCGTGCACGCCGAGGCGCAGGCGCTGCTGCGCAAGGAGCTGATCGACACGCTCGGCATGACGCGCGCGCGCGGGCTGCTGATGCGCATGGGCTACGCGTCGGGAGCGCGCGACGCCGAGATCGCGCGCACGCGCTCGCAGAACGCGAGCGATCTCGACGCCTTCATGACCGGGCCGCAACTGCACACGCTCGAAGGCATCGTGCGCGTCGTTCCGCTGCGCCTCGAGCTCGACCGCTCCGCCGGGCACTTCCACGGCGAATTCCGCTGGGAGAACTCGTGGGAAGGCCAGTGGCACCGCCACTACTACGGCACGCACGACGAGCCGGTCTGCTGGACGCAGATCGGCTACGCCTGCGGCTACACGTCCATCTTCATGGGCCGGCCCATCCTCTACAAGGAAGTGCAGTGCAGCGGCATGGGCGACGAGCACTGCCGCATCGTCGGCAAGCCGATCGAGGAATGGGACGACGCCGAGGAGCACCAGCAGTTCTTCAACCGCGAATCGATCGCCCAGCAGCTGCTCGATCTGCAGACGCAGGTCGTCGAGCTGCGCTCGAAGATCGACGAGCGCCAGGGACTCGAACCCGACATCGCCGGCAACGCGCCGGCGTTCCGCAAGGCCTTCGAGCTGCTGCGGCTGGCCGCCGGAAGCCGCATCGTCGTTCTGCTGCTCGGTGAAACGGGCGTGGGCAAGGAACTGTTCGCGCGCGCGTTGCACCGGATGAGCGACCGGCGCGCGAGGCCCTTCGTCGCGCTGAACTGCGCGGCGATGCCGAACGACCTCGTCGAGGCGGAGCTGTTCGGCGTCGAGAAAGGCGCGTACACCGGCGCGCAGGTCGCGCGCCCCGGCCGCTTCGAGCGCGCCGACGGCGGCACCCTCTTCCTCGACGAGATCGGCGACCTGCCGCTGCCGGCGCAGAGCAAGCTGCTGCGCGCGCTGCAGGAAGGAGAGATCGAGCGCGTGGGCGATCACCGCACGCGGCGCGTCGACGTGCGCGTCGTTGCGGCGACGAACTGCCGGCTGCAGGAGGCGGTGCGCGAGGGCCGCTTCCGTTCCGATCTCTACTACCGGCTGAACGCGTTCCAGATCGAGATCCCGCCGCTGCGCGAGCGCAAGGAAGACATTCCGCTGCTCGCCAAGCGCTTTCTCGCCGAACAGTGCGCGGTGCAGGGCAAGAAGCTGCTCGGCTTCAGCGACAAGGCGAAACGCTCGCTGCTCTCCTACGACTGGCCGGGCAACATCCGCGAGCTGCGCAACGTCGTCGAGCGCGGCGTGCTGCTCGCTCCGCCCGCCACGCGCGTCGAGGTGCACCAGCTGTTCGCTTCGCAGCCCGACGACGACGGCATGTCGCTGTCGGTCGATGCGCACGGCGCGCTCGGCGTGCGCAGCTGGGAGCCCGGACGCGCGCTGTCCGAGGCGGTGTTCAACGGTACGATGACGCTCGACCAGGTCGAGACGATGCTGCTCGAGACGGCGGTGGACAAGGCGCGCGGCAACCTGTCGTCGGCCGCGCGCATGCTCGGACTGAGCCGGGCGCAGCTTGCCTATAGACTGAAGCGGATGAACGAGCCGGCGGGCGAAAGCACGCGATGAGCAAACCGACTGCGGCGTCCGACGCCGCGACACGCGTGCGCGCGCTGCTTTCGTCGCACAGCACGATGACGCTGGCCAGCGCGGGCGCAGGCGGACCTTGGGCGGCGCCGGTCTTCTATGCCGAGCGCCTCGGCGACGACGGGTCGCTGCGGCTGGTCTTCGTCTCGTCTCCGGCGAGCCGCCACGCGCTCGAGCTCGACGCCGATGCCCGCGTCGCAGCCGCGGTGCACGACGATGCGCGCGACTGGCAGTCGATCCGCGGAGTGCAACTCGCCGGCCGCGCGCGGGCGCTCGGCGCCGACGAGAGCGGCGAAGCCCGCCGCCTTTATGCCGCGAAGTTCCCCGTCATCGGCGATCCCGCCTGTGCGCCCGAGCCGATCGCGCGCGCCTTCGAGCACGCGCGCTGGTTCGTGCTCGTCGTCGAACGCGCCTTCCTCACCGACAACACGGTGGCCTTCGGAAAGCGCGAGGAGGTCGTCTACACCGCGCCGTGAGGGCGAGGCGCCTGCCCGGAGGGCGGCGTGGGCGGCGCTGCGCCCGCCGGCCCGCGCAACGACGCGCCCAATCCCGACAGAAGATCGCCGAACTCGACCGGGAACGGAAAGACGATCGTCGTGTTGTTCTGCGTGCCGATCGTGGCGAGCGTGTTCAGGTAGCGCAGCTGCATCGCCTCGGGCCGTGCGGCGAGGATCTCGGCCGCCTCGAACAGCTTCTGCGCGGCCTGCTGCTCGCCTTCGGCGCTGATCACCTTCGCGCGCCGCTCGCGCTCGGCCTCGGCCTGGCGCGCGATCACGCGGATCATGCTCTCGTCGAGATCGACGTGCTTGATCTCGACGTTCGACACCTTGATCCCCCAGGCATCGGTCTGCGCGTCCAGGATGTCCTGGATGTCGTTGTTCAGCTTGTCGCGCTCGGAGAGCATTTCGTCGAGGTCATGCTTGCCGAGCACCGAGCGCAGCGTCGTCTGCGCGAGCTGGCTCGTCGCCTGCTGGAAATCCTCGACCTGGATCACCGACTTGTCGGCCTGCACCACGCGGAAATAGAGGACCGCGTTGACCTTCACCGAGACGTTGTCGCGCGAGATGACGTCCTGCGTGGGCACGTCGAGCACGAGCGTGCGCTGGTCCACGCGCACCATCTGCTGCACGTAGGGCAGCAGCAGGATCAGCCCGGGGCCCTTCACGCCGGTGAAGCGCCCGAGCGTGAAGACGACGCCGCGTTCGTACTCGCGCAGGATGCGGATCGACGTCGCCAGGATCGCGACGACGATGACGACGATGGGCAGGTAGACGGCCAGATCGAAGGACATCGGTTCTCCTCGGGCAGGTAGCCCCCGGATCGTTCAGGATTCGGCGACGACGCGCAAGACCAGCCCGTCGACCGCCACGACGCGCACGCGCTGGCCGGGCGCCAGCGGCGCATCGCCCACCGCATGCCAGCGTTCGCCCGCCGCGAGCACGCGCCCGCGGCCGCCGCTCCACTCGAGCACCGTGCCGCGCTCGCCGAGCATGCCGCGCTCGCCCGTCTTCACCGGGCGGCGCCGCGCGCCCCACAGCATGCGCAGCACGAGCAGCGAGAACGCGAGGCTGAAGCCGACGATCGCCACGATCGACGTCCACGGCACGCCGAAGCCCGGCGCCTCGGTGTCGATGAGGATGGTCGCACCGAGTACGAAAGCCACCGCACCCCCCAGCGCTGCCGCACCGGCCGATGGCGTGAAAGCCTCGGCGATCATCAGCAGCAGGCCGAGCACGACGAGGCCGAGTCCGGCGTAGTTCACCGGCAGCACCGACAGCGCGTACAGGCCCAGGAGCAGGCAGATCGCGCCGATCGTTCCCGGATACAGCGCGCCCGGATGCATGAACTCGAAGATCAGCCCGTAGAAGCCGATCGTCATCAGGATCAGCGCGAGACTCGGATTGGTCAGCGCCGAGAGCAGACGCGCGCGCCAGTCGGGATCGATCGCCTGCGGCGCGAGCCCGTCCGTGTGCAGTTCGACGCTCGCGGAGCCCACCGAAACGGTGCGTCCGTCGGCCTTCCGGAGGAGGTCGTCGACGTCGTTGGCGATCAGATCGATGACCTTGTTCGCTTTCGCGTCGGCCGCCGAAAGGCTGGCCGCGTCGCGCACCGCGCGCTCGGCCCAGTCGGCGTTGCGCCCGCGCATCTCGGCGAGCGAGCGGATGTAGGCGACGGCGTCGTTGATCGCCTTGGCCTCCATCGCCGAATCGGGTTCGCGGCCGCGCGACGGAGCTGCCTGCGGCTTCGCCGATCCGTCGCCCTTCGACGCATCGCCTCCTTTCGACGCATCGCCTCCTTTCGACGCATCGCCTCCTTTCGACGCCTCACCTCCTTTCGACGTGTCCCGGTCGCCCTTGCCGCGATCCCGATCGCCGCGGTCGTCGCCGCCGAACGGCAGCCCGCCACCGATCGCCACCGGCGTGGCGGCGCCCAGATTCGTGCCCGGGGCCATCGCCGCAACGTGGCACGCGTAGAGAATGTAGGTGCCGGCGCTCGCGGCGCGTGCGCCGCCGGGCGCAACGAAGCCCAGCACGGGGATCGGCGACGAAACGATCGCACGGACGATCTCGCGCATCGACGTGTCGAGCCCGCCGGGCGTGTCCATGCGCAGCACGACCACCGCCGCGCCGTCGCGCGCCGCACGCGACAGGCCGCGAACGACATAGTCGGCGCTCGCCGGACCGATCGCGCCGTCGATCGTCAACACGACGGCAGCAGGGCGCGCGGCCGTCTGCGCCACGGCGGCGAAAGCCCAGAACGCCGTGCAGACGGCGGCCATCGCGAGCGCCGCGAAGCGAAGACGTGCGCGAAGCGCAACGGCAATCGCGTTGGACGAGCCCGACGGCGCGATACGGATCATGCATCCGATCATACCCGGCGCCCTGCGCGCAAACGCCGGCGCGCTGCGCAAGACAGGCCGGATCACGGTCGCCGCAGCCGTTATGTACTGGCGTATACTACGCATCGGATCGAATCACCGTCTGCCGAAATCCCCTCATGCTCCTTCGCTTTCTCCTCGCCTGCCTGTTCGCCCTGTCGGCAACCGCTGCCCACGCCGCCGATGTCACGGTTTCCGCCGCGGCGAGCCTGCAGAACGCTTTCCGCGAAATCGCCGCCGCCTGGGAGAAGCAGCATCCCGGCGACAGGATCCTGCTGAATTTCGGCGCCTCGGGCACGCTGCTGCTGCAGATCGACAAGGGCGCGCCGGTCGACGTCTTCGCCTCGGCCGACATGGAAACGATGGATCGAGCGCAGGAAAAGAAGCTCGTCGACGCGCCCGCGCGCCGCACCTTCGCTCGCAATACGCTCGTCGCCGTGGTGCCGGCCGACTCGAAACTCACGATCGCGTCGCTTCGCGACCTGCGCCAGGACGGCGTGCATCGCATCGCGATCGGCGACCCGCGCAGCGTTCCCGCCGGCCGCTACGCCGAGGCGGCGCTCACGGCTGCGGGCGAACGCGAATCGCTCGCGCCGAAATGGATCACGGCGCAGTCGGTGCGCCAGGTGCTCGATTACGTGGCACGCGGCGAAGTCGACGCCGGCTTCGTCTATGCGACCGACGCAGCGATCATGAAGGACAAGGTGCGCGTCGTCTTCGACATCCCGCTCGAAAAACCGGTGCTCTATCCGGTGGCGCCGCTCGCCGCTTCGGCGAACCCGGCCGGTGCGCGGTCGTTCATCGATTTCCTTCTCGCTGGGCCGGGGCAGGAAATCCTCGCGCGCTATGGATTCGCATTGCCGTAAGCCGCCGTGGAGGCCGCATGGGTTGCGTTGTCGCTGTCGCTGAAGGTCGCGGGATGGGCGACGCTGCTCAACGCGGTGCTCGGCATCGGCGTGGCGTGGGCGCTCGCGCGACTGCGCTTTCCCGGACGCGACCTGCTCGATGCGCTGCTCACGCTGCCGATGGTGCTGCCGCCCACCGTGCTCGGCTACTACCTGCTCGTGCTGATCGGGCGCAACGGACCGATCGGCGCATTCCTGCAGCAGCATTTCGGCATCACGCTGATCTTCAGCTTCACCGGTGCGGTGATCGCCGCCACGGTGGTCGCCTTTCCGCTCGTGATGAAGTCGGCGCGTGCCGCCTTCGAGACGATCGATCCGCAGTTCGAGAAGGCCGCGCGCGTGCTCGGATTGTCGCCGCTGGCCGTATTTTTCCGCGTGACGCTGCCGCTGGCCCGCCGCGGCATCCTCGCCGGGCTGCTGCTCGCCTTCGCACGCGCGCTGGGCGAGTTCGGCGCGACGCTGATGGTGGCGGGCAGCATTCCGGGCCGCACGCAGACGCTGTCGATCGCGGTGTACGAGGCGGTGCAGGCCGGCGAGGACGCCACGGCGAACGTGCTCGTCGTCATCGTTTCGGCCACCTGCGTTGCCGTGCTGGTGGCCGTCGGCCGGCTGGCGCCCGGGAGATCCCCGGCTTGAACGGGGCAAGCCCATGACCTCCGCTCACCAGGATCACGGCCGGGAAACCTTCGTGGTCGACATTGAGTCGACCCTGCACGGGCGAGGCGGCAGCTTCGCGCTGCGCGTGCATTTTTCCACCACCTCCCGCCGGCTCGTCATGCGCGGACCCTCCGGCTCCGGCAAGAGCCTTACGCTGCAGGCGATCGCCGGATTGCTGCGGCCGCAGAAAGGCCGCATCGCGGTGCTCGACCGCTGCCTGTACGATTCCCGAAGCGGCATCGATGTTCCGGCGCGCGAGCGCGATATCGGGTACCTGTTCCAGGATTACGCGCTGTTTCCGCATCTCACCGTGCGACAGAACGTGGCCTTCGGCCTGGCGCGGACGATCTTCAATCCGCTCGCGTCGGTGCGCGACCCGCGCGCCGAGCGATGGCTCGAAACGCTCGGCATCGCGGCGCTCGGCGATCGCTACCCGCATCAGCTCTCCGGCGGACAACGCCAGCGCACCGCGCTGGCGCGCGCGCTGGCGCGAACGCCGCGTGCGCTGCTGCTGGACGAGCCCTTTGCGGCGCTCGATCCGGCGCTGCGCGTCCGCTTGCGCGACGAGCTCGATTCGCTGCAGCGCCGGCTGGGACTTCCGATGATTCTCGTCACGCACGACGAAGCCGACGTCGAGCGCTTCGGCGACGACGTCGTCGAGATCGAAGCCGGGCGCGTCCGCCTGCACGAACGCCGCGGCGCGAATGCATCGTTGACGGAGGCCGCTTGAACTCGCCGATGTCGGTGCGCGGGCTCGTGTGGCTTGCCTACGGCGACGAGAACTTCGGCGGGCCCGGGCGCATCGGCCTGCTCGAAGCGATTCGCAGCGAAGGATCGATCACCGCGGCCGCACGCCGGGTCGGCCTGAGCTACAAGGCAGCGTGGGATGCGATCGACCGCATGAACAACATGGCCGGCGAAGCGCTCGTCTCCCGGGTGACCGGCGGCCGCGGCGGAGGCTCCACGCGGCTGACGCCGCGCGGCGAGCGGCTGATCGAGAACTTCCGCCTGATCGAAGCCGAGCACCGGCGTTTCCTCGACCTGCTGTCGAAATACACGCATGGGATGCCCGACGATCTCCAACTGCTCCGGAGGCTGAACCTGATGAAGACCAGCGCTCGCAACCAGTTCGTCGGAAAAGTCGCCGCGGTGCACGCCGGCGCGGTCAACGACGAAATCGAAATCGGGATTTCCGGCGGCCAGCGCATCGTCGCCGTCGTCACCCGTGAAAGCACGCAGAACCTCGGGCTTGCGCCCGGACGCGAAGCCTTCGCGCTCGTCAAGGCTTCGTCGGTCGTGCTCGCCACCGATCTCGCGGGCGCGGCGCTCTCGACACGCAACCGCCTCGACGGAGTCGTTTCGCGCCTCGAGCCCGGCGCGGTCAACAGCGAAGTCGTCGTCGATCTGCCGGGCGGCGGAACGATCGCAGCCATCGTAACGAAGCACAGCGCCGATGCGCTCGGGCTGGCCGTCGGCAAGCCGGTCACCGCGCTCTTCAAGGCTTCGAGCGTGATCGTCGGCGCCGTCGACTAAGGGCGCTCGTGCAATTCCTCGACACCGGAGGGACCAGTCGGCTGCTGCAGCAACAGCTCGCGCAGCCGCTCGCGCTGGCGAGCGTCGAGCAGCTCGCGCTCGCGCAGCAACTGCTCGATGACGAGCTTCTGCTGCGCCTCCTGCAGGCGTGCGATCGCCGCCCGTTCGGACTCGATTGCCTGCGCATCGGGCGTCGGTGCGAAGATCGCGTCGATGAGGCGGTCGCGCCTTGCGTGGATCTCGCGCGAAGCCGCCCGGAACCGATCGAGGAAGCCCGCCTCGGCCTCCTGCCAGCGGCGCTGCTGCGCCTCGTCCAGTCCGAGATGACGAACCAGCCCGGGGAATCCGGACGGCGGTTCGGCGTCGTTCGCCTGCCATGCACGCCAGCCGACTGCGCCCAGAACGCCCAGATTCGCCAGCAGCGACAGCGCCAGCGCAAAGTGCAACCACGTGTTGCGAGTCATCGGATGGCTTCCCTGTACAGGACGCGGCAGGACCCGGCTCCGGCGCACAACCCGCCGGGTGCGCCCGGCGCGAACACCTCGAGCGCGCCGCCCAGCGGACGGGGAAGCGCCGTCGGAGCGGTCAGCACCAGGCCCAGCGCGAGGCCGAGCGCTACCGAAGCGGCAGCGCCGAGACCGGCGGGTACCAGCCAGCGCCAGCCGGATCGCGAACCGGCACGCCCGGCTGCAGCGGGGCGCGGCAACGCCTCGATGCGCCCGCGCACTACCTGCGAAAGGTCGAAGCCGAGCGACTCGTCGGCGAGCGAACGCAGCTCCTGCTGCGCCGCGCGAAGCGCGACCAGCCAGGAGCGGCACCGCGCACACGAGGCGAGATGTTCGTCGAGCGCCGTGCGCTGCTCTGCGGCGAGTTCGCCGTCCGCATAGGCCGACATCGCCTCGATCGTCGGGCACTTCGTCGTCATTGCGCTGTTCCTCCGGCAGGGGCGAAGACCGCAAGCAAGGCGGCCCGCGCGCGCGCGATTCGCGACTTCACGGTTCCTTCGGCCACGCCGAGCGCCTGCGCAATCTCGGCGTACGACAGATCCTCCACTTCGCGCAGCAGCAGCACCTCGCGGTGCTCGGGCGCCAGCATGCGCAGCGCGGCATCGAGCGACGCCACCCGGGACCTCGCCTCGACCCGCTCCTCGGGCGTCGGCGCCGGATCGGCGACCGGCAGATCGGCGTCGAGCGGCTCGAAGGCGACGACCTTGCCCCTGCGCAGCACGTCCAGCGCGGCGTTGCGCGCGATCTGCAGAAGCCATGTTCCGAATTGCGCATCGGGCCGCCAGCGCGGCATCGCCTGCCACGCCTTGACGAACGAATCCTGCGTGATGTCCATCGCCTCCTCGCGCGATCCGATCATCCGGAACACGAAGCGGAAGACGCGATCCTGGTGGCGCGAAACGAGCTCGGTGAATGCCTTCGAGTCGCCGTTTCGCGCGCGCGCCGCCAACCCGGCGTCGTCGGTGTTCAACGCACACGTCCCCGTACCGGCAGCGCCCGGTGCCCGCCGCTATCTGGTGAAACGAACGGCGCGCGTAAAAGTTCCCGCTTCAGCGCGGGATGCGGCGCGCGGCAACGAGCGCGAGCACGATCCAGACGACGCTGCGCAGCGTCATCGCCGCCAGCGTTCGCGGCTCCCAGGCGCCGCCGGTGGCGACGTGGATGCCGAAGGCGGCGAAGACCGCCACCGTGGCCGCGGCGATCGCGGCGGCGAGCGCGAAGGCCCAGCGTCGGCGCAACCAGAAGCCCACGCCCGCCAGCACGTAGAAGAATCCGGCGACGAAGGTGAACCACAGCACGAAAGGCACGTAGTTGCCGGCGTCGGCGACGGCGTCGGGCACGCCGAAGACCACCCGCCCGCCGGCGCGGATCGTCGCCAGGCCGAAGACGATCGCCACCACCGCTGCGACGACCAGCCAGGGATCGCGTCGCGCGGGCGCGTGCGCTGCTCGAATGTTTCCGCTCGGTTCGACCATCCGGGAGACCCCGCAAGCAAGTAACTTGTTACTTCATCGTAGAGAGCGGTGACGTAGCCTGTCAAGCAGGAGATGCGCATGGACACGACGCAACTGCAGCGCACGGTCGCTGCGATGGTGCAGGCGCCCAAGGGCCTGCTCGCCGCCGACGAGAGCAATCCCACGATCGCCAAACGTTTCGCCTCGATCGGCGTCGAATCCACCGAGGAGAACCGGCGTGCGTGGCGCGACGTGCTGCTCGGCGCGCCGGAGCTGTCGGAGGCGGTGAGCGGCGTGATCCTCTACGAGGAGACGCTCGGCCAGCAGTCCGGCGACGGCACGCCTTTCCCGCAATTGCTCGAGCAGCGCGGCATCGTTCCGGGCATCAAGGTTGACCGGGGCAAGGTGCCGCTGGCGAACGCGCCCGGTGACGAGATCACCGAAGGACTCGACGGACTCGTGAAGCGCCTGCAGCGCTACCGCGAGCAGGGCGCGCGCTTCGCGAAGTGGCGTGCGGTCTACAACGTTTCCCCGATGCTGCCGGGCCGGCTCGCCGTGAAGGAGAACGCGCATGCCCTCGCCCGCTACGCCGCCATCTGCCAGCAGGAGGGCTTCGTTCCCATCGTCGAGCCCGAGGTGCTGATCGACGGCGACCACACGATCGAACGCTGCAGCGAGGTCACCGAGCAGGTCCTGCATGCCGTCTTCCATGCGCTGCACCGGCAGCGCGTCGCGCTCGAAGCCATGCTGCTCAAGCCGAGCATGGTGCTTCCCGGCAAGGGCAGCGCGAAGGCCTCGCCAGAAACGGTCGCGCGGCATACGATTGCCGTGCTTCGCCGCACGGTGCCGGCCGCGGTGCCGGGCGTCTTCTTCCTGTCCGGCGGCCAGACGCCCGAGGAGGCGACCGCGAATCTCGACGCGATGAACCGGCTCGGTCCACAGCCCTGGGTGCTCAGCTTCTCGTATGCGCGCGCGCTGCAGGAACCGGCGCTCGCCGCCTGGCGCGGCGATCCGGCCAACGCGGCGGCGGCCCGGCGCGCGCTGATCCACCGGGCGCGGATGAACGCTCGCGCGCGGGAAGGCCGCTACGAGCCGGCGATGGAAAGCGAGGCCGCACGCTGAGCCCTGCGCGCCTGCCGGCGCACGTCGTCAACGGCGCGTCGGTCGCCGTCGGCGTCGCCCTGATCCACGTCGCCTGCG
>ERZ778017.3202-NODE-3202-length-11970-cov-3.922954_pt1 | contig 11970 bp, 13 predicted proteins | sample MGYA00375747_ERZ778017 | MGnify/ENA primary metagenome ERZ778017 (study PRJEB29350, sample SAMN05509838) | bioreactor metagenome | biome: bioreactor; material: wastewater | place: South Africa: University of Cape Town | collected 2014-03-17 ... | reverse complement strand
TCGCGTTGAATAAAGCCGCGATAAAAAACTTCCTCGGCAGCGCAAACAAATAAGAGATTCAAAGGAACCCACCACCACAAGATAGACGGTATCTTCGGATCAAATTGTATATAATTGATCGCATAGGCACTTCCAATCAACAGCAGCGATATAATCAGCAAAGGCAGTGGAATAAACCGTGCTGTTTGCAACCATTCTTTTAAAGATCGATTAAAGACCGGAAAATAAAGCAAGAAGATAAGTCCTACCAGAGCTTTATCAATATTGATATAAGCCGTATAGGGAGACGAAGATGGACTGAGACGAATGTGATTGGCAGCCATAAAATTGTAAAAGCCTGGCATAAAGTGAAGGTAAACTGTAAAGGTAGCTCCCATTAAAACTATTGCCAAAGCCAATTTTGGCAGCCCAGGTAGCTTATAAACAGTATAGTAACCTCTAAGCATTAGGCCTATCCCTGCAAGAACAAGCAGACCCAGCCCATCAACATAACCTAACCAATAAGCGTACGCTGCACTTACGGCAGCTCCTATCGCTGCCACCCACCGCGGCGCAATCCACCAAGAGATAATACTGAGACAAATCAAGAAGAAAAGGGAAAGCTGCAAATCATTCATTATGTGTTCATCACTTCAAAAAGTTAAAAACTGTTGATCATAATGAAGCAACCCCTTTCCTATAGCAAGGTTAATAGATACTAAATTTTAATTAGCGGAAAATGCGCTATCTTAAAAATAGGTAATCCCTCAAAAGTTTCCTTATCGGGGGTTTCTTTTGCTTGATCCTTTTCCCCTTCGGTGGCGCCACATGCATAAGCTATAACCTTACCTCCGAGGAGGTTAACCAGTTCGGCTGCAGCTTTAACAGTAGCCCCTGTGGAAATAACATCATCCATAATTACCACATTTTTATCTTGAATTAGATGCTGATGATATTCATTGGCATACAGTTTCTTAGCAGTTGAACTTGTAACTGATTGATAGGCCACACTCTTGATAGCCCCGCCCTTATCAGTTGCTCTAAAAATTACAAGCTTAAGGTGGGGGTTCTCCACCGACAATTTTTCTACCAACAGGACCCCTAAGGCATTTGCTTTATCACCAGGAATAACAATCACATCGATTTTCTGTGTTAAATGCTGGGCTTTAATTTTTTCATACAATCCCTTAGCTGTTGCTCTCAGCAAAGCTATATTGTCAACAAAGTCATTGACATAAGCAATCTTGACGGGTGCCCCGGATTTGGGTTGTTGAATTGGATAAGCTTTTTCAAAGTCACCTATTTTTAAGGTGAATGTCTCTTGCATTGCAAAGGATGATGTTACTAACATCAAACAGATAATCCCTTTTAAAAATCTGCTAACCATAAATAAACCTCCGGTGTTAATGGTAGACAACGGGGCAAGGTTAACATTTTAAATAAATTTGAGCAAATTGCTTTTAGGCTTGCATCTTTAATAATTCTTGAATCATTCCCACAATTTTATCCCTGAAGGCAGTAATTTCAGTAATTTTTACATCTAGCTCAGCAGTACTGGGGGCTAGTTTTGCTAAATCTACCTGATCAACCACATGTTGTTTAGCCAACTGTTCATTGGATTTAACTTGTTGAGAGGCATTTTGTAAAGTTTGTGAGAGAATTTGCTGAAAGCCAGGCCCTTGGGCGGCTTTCTTTTGTCCTGCCATATCTGCAATTTTATTATATTGGCTAAAAATAGAGCCTGTTCCAATAATTGCCATGTTCTATCCTTTAATTTCTTAAGAGTCCAATTGTGTCTTCCATCATTTTTAACGATTTTTTATAGGCCTCAACATTGGCTTCGTGGCTTAATCGCGCCTCTTGCATATCAACCATTTCTACCATAGGTTTTACATTAGGCATTTGCACATACCCCCGCTCATCAGCCACAGGATCATGGGGGGCATATACTTCTTTAAATGCCGATGGATCGGTCCCAATTTTCTTTACTTTAACCGTTGCGACTCCTGTTCGCATATCCGTTGTGGCTCCCAAAGCAATAGTTTTACGGCGATACGGTTGACCACCTGGAGCAGCAGCTTTTGATTCTGCATTGGCAATATTTTCTGTAATAATCTGAAGGCGCTTACTTTGGGCTGCCATACCAGCCGCTGATGATTGAAGAGATTGATTAAAGCTTGAAATAGTTGCCATACTTTAACCCCCTGTTTTACCAATAACTGTTTTTAGTAGCCCAAGATATTTTTTATAGATATTTAAGTTGGCTTGATAGTTGGCTGAATTTTCTGTCAACTGAAGCATCTCATTCTCGCGTGACATTTCGACACCCTCTATTACCTCTTTAACCTGCAAAGTCGGTTGCTGAGTTATTGGCGAATAACGGACAGATTTTTCAAAGGACTGAATATCAGTGCGCTTATAGCCAGGAATATCAAAATTAGCAATATTCGTTGTCAATCGTTGGCTGCGAGCCACGTTCCATGACATTTTATTAACCAATCTTGTTAGAATACTTCCTTGAATGGCCATCTATTATCTCCTTACATAATCAGGATCTGATATTTAACTTAATTTTTTATTAAAAATGTGGTTAAATTTAATTAAATAGTCTTTTTATGTTTATTTAAACAGGAACAAGAGGTTCAATATGTTATTTCTAACCCGGAAAATTGGCGAATCAATTATTATTGATGACGAAATAACCTTAACCGTTTCAGAGATTCGGGGCAGCATTGTTAAACTAAGCTTTGATTATCCTAAAACCAGTCGGATTCTTAGAAAAGAAATCCATGATCGGATTCAGCAAGAAAACAAGAATGCCTCCGCTCAGGCCGATAAGATTAAGCAATATCTATCAACCACTCACTCTTCAGAAATAAGCTTCACTTCGACTAACCCAGAGCCATCTCCCTCCACTTCCCCTGCCTCCTCTGTCAGGAGAGTATCTCGGTAAGAAGGCAGATAAATCAAAAAACTACTCTTTTAAGGTAAGATAACGGAGCCTCTTCTTTGTAGACAGGTGCCTCTCTCGCTCATCGTTATACAATTAATGCTAAGCTTTTAGAAAAGATATTAGGCCGACAGAGGTAACTTTTCTCTCGGAGAAATTTTTCTAGCAAAAAATAGTAGAATTGTAAGAGCCAGACTCGCGACCGCCAACGATGCTGCAAAAGCATATCGTTCACCCATACTTTCAGCAATAAAGCCGGCCCCTGTATTAGAAATGAAGACAGAAATTGCGCAGATAAGATAAAAAACGCCAAACCCTGTGCCTCGCAAATCTTCTGGCACGCAGTCTGCTATTAAAGACATAAAGATGCTCTGGGTAACCGCCATCTGCGCACCACATAATGCTATTCCCACAAAGATCATCCACAGATCAGTTGCTGCCGTTAAAAATAGATCACCGGCCAGAAGGCAGCAGAACCCAACAATCAACATATTAATGCGTCCAATCTTATCCGATAGCTTTCCTGCTGGATAAGAGATCGACGAATAAGTTGAATTGTAAACTATTAAAATAAGAGGGATATATTTGCCAGACAATTGAAAATTTTCATGGGCATGTAATACCATAATTGGTTCGCCTAATTGGGCGATCATAAATACGCCCACCACAATCATTAACAACCAATAGGGTCGACCAAGCCGTGGAATATCTTCCATATGAATTGGATGCCGTGCTTTATGATCCGCGGGGTTAATATTTTGCGAGGGTTCTTTAATAAAGAAAACCATAATAATAACAGAAATCAAAGCGGGGATTGCGGCCAGCCAGAAAACCATCAAATAATCTTCATTATGCAAGGACATTAAACATAAAGCGAATACGGCGCCCGCAAACGACCCTGCTGTTCCTAAGCTAATTCTCAGACCATAACAAGCGCCACGAATAGATTTAGGAGCCAAATCACCGACCAAAGCATCACGCGGCGAGGCTTGGATACCATTGCCTAACCTATCTAAGATTCGAGCTGCAATTACCGCCTGCATATTCGCAAAGGCCGCAATTAATGGGCGACTTAAGAACATAAAGGTATAGCCTAGCACAATAATAAATTTGCGTCGACGCAAATAGTCACTGAAAACGCCTGACATCATTTTCATGATATAGGATAACATTTCGACGACGCCTTCTATGGTACCAATTAGCCCAGATCCTACCCCAAGAATTGTTTTCATATAAACGGCTGAAATACTGCGCACCATAACGGAGGAAAGATTCACAAAGAAGACAGCAAGTCCAATCCCCCAGATTGGTTTTGGGATTTGAGGGAGATGGGAGTCATTCTTAATATTATTATTCATTCACTCTAATCCCTGGCCTGGACGTTATAGAAACAAGGAGGTACAATTGCTTAGATGATACCTTTAGAAAAAACAAAGGATTAAGATTTTTCTTAAAAAAACCTTTTAACATACTAAACCTAAGGGTATTGAAAAGTCGAACCTTGCTTGTAAGTAGACAATGACACCTAGGCAGCAAAAAGTCAAGTTTGTTGATAGAACCCACACACCGTAACAAACCCAGGTATCTTGGGATATTTATCCCCCTAAAGCTGTCTTAACCCTCGAAAGATCAATAACTTTTAAAACAATTCCTAATAAAATATAAGCGATCATTCCGACACTGACCTGACTAATAACATAGCCAATCTCTTGCCATCTATTCATACAGCAAGGATCATAATTACTCTCTAAGTACCACAAAATAATTCCCATCAGAATGGAGATAAAAGTAATTTTTATGCTCGCCACTTTAATACCGTGTGTCAAAGCAAACCAACTTCTTTTTTTCAAAACACCATACAAAGCGAAGGTGTGCATCCAGGCTGACAAGGACGTCGATAAAGCTAAGGCAACATGACCTAAATATTTCATTAAAATGAGGTTTAAAAGCAGATTAAGAAAAATACACCCTATCGCAATTTTTACGGGGGTTTTGGTATCCTGACGGGCAAAGAAACCAGTTACAAAAACTTTATTTAAAACATACGCGGGGACGCCTATAGCAAAAGCAGCCAATGCATTAGCGGTTGCTTGAGTGTCACTAACAGACATTCCATAAATTAGATGGATTAATGGATAGCTGAGCATGACCAAACCAACAGCTGCTGGTACCGTCAATTGCAACGCTACATCGGTCGCCACTAACTTATTCTGCAAGGCTTTCTCGTACTCTCCTGCTTTAAGTTGCCGCGATAGCAAGGGCAATAAAGCCGTGCCAATCGCAATACCAAACATGGATAAGGGCAGTTGATTTAAGCGGTCCGCATAGAAGATATAAGAAACTGATTTCTCTGGGAGAAAAGAGGCTAAGATCGTATCAATAAAGAGATTAATATTCATTACCCCCGCGCCAATCGCCCCGGGGACCATTAATCGTAGTAATTCTTTGATATCAGGCGTTATGCGCGGCCACCTTAATCGAATACGGAAATCCATGCGCCAACAAGCCACATAAAGCCAAAGCAATTGCACAATTCCCGCAATTGTCACAGCAATTGACAGCCCAATACCATAAGAAAGATCTATATAAGGGCAAATCAATAAAGAGGAAATCATGACTACATTAAGAAGGATGGGGACACCCGCTGCTGCAGCAAAGCGGTCGAATGAATTTAATACGCCCGATAAGTGGGCTGCTAAAGAAATAAATAAGATATAGGGAAACGTGATACGAGTAAACGTTATCGCTAACTCTAGACGCTCGGGCGTTGTTGCAAAGCCTGGGGCTAGAATATGGATAATCGTTGGTGTAAAGATAACAACCAACAATACAAATATTGTTAAAAAGACAAGCATGGCAGAGAAAATAACTTCCGCTAGGGATTTAGCCGGCTCGCGTCCTTCACTTACGAGTTTACGGGAAAACAAAGGAACAAACGCTGCATTAAATGCCCCTTCAGCGAAAATACGGCGGAAGAGATTCGGAAATTTGAATGCGACAAAAAAGGCATCTGTCACCAAACTAGCGCCTAAAAAGCGAGCAATCATAATTTCCCGCACCAATCCAAAAACCCGGCTCATGACAGTAAAACCGCTAATGGTGATAATATGACGCAGTATCCGCATTAAAAAACTTAAGCCCCTCGCAGAATTCGAGCCTTATCTCGACTCCAATCTCGCTCTTTAATTGTCTCACGTTTATCCACAGTATTTTTACCTTTAGCCAACGCCAAGGCAACTTTGGCCCGACCTTTATTATTAAAATACACAGATAAGGCCACGAGGGTCATACCCTTGCGCTGAATCGCCCCTATCCACTTATTAGCCTGTCGTTTATGTAACAATAATTTGCGTGGCCGTTTGGGTTCATGATTAAACTGATTCGCCTGTTCATAAACAGGAATATTCGCATTAAAGAGGAAGATCTCGCCTTTCATTTCCCCCGCATAAGTTTCATTAATACTGGCACGGCCACCTCGTAAAGATTTGACTTCACTTCCGCTTAATACAATCCCTGCTTCAATTTCTTCAATAATAGCATAATCGAATCGGGCGCGGCGATTTTGTGCTACTATTCTATGAGCATGTTCCTTTGTCATAGCCTGACCTTTTCTTTCTTTTACGTATTAACCCTTAGCGATTAAGCTGCCATTAAACCAATGGATTTCAATGCATGATTCACAATTCCCTTAGTAGATTCTGTCACAGGAACCAATGGCAAGCGAACCTCAGAATCACAAAAACCCAGCTGAGATACTGCATACTTAATAGGGCTTGGGCTTGTTTCCACAAACATGGATTCATGCACCATTAATAATTTATCGCGCAACGTGGCAAATGTCTCTAAGTCTCGATTCTGCCATGCCTGCATCATTTGCTGGTTCAAGCGAGGAACAATGTTAGCACTGACCGACACCACACCATCGCCTCCTTGCGCCATATAAGCCGTGGCAATGGGATCATCACCCGACAAAAAGCTAAAACCTTTGGTAATCTGTTGGCGCATTTTAATAACGCGCGTTAAATCATCGCAAGAATCTTTAATAGCAATGACCATCGGCAACGCAGCCAATCGAACCACCGTCTCCACAGACAACCCTGTCACAGCACGTCCAGGATTATTATACAAAACGATAGGCAATCCCACGTCATTCAAAGCTTTAAAATGCTGATATACCCCTTCAGGCGTGGGTTTAACATAATAGGGCGTAACCACCAGGGCAGCATCACATCCAATTTCTTTAGCCTCAGCCATCATGGCCCAGGTCTCATGAGTGGACGGTGCACCACAGCCTGCAATCACCGGAATCTGTCTCTGAACTGCTGTCACAACAGTTTCCAACACCAGACGCCGCTCTTTAGCTGTTAAGAGAGCTGCCTCGCCCGTAGATCCACACGCAACAATTCCTTGTGTTCCTTCGGCAATATGCCAGTCAACTAATTTTTTTAAAGCTGATATATCAACTTCTCCATTGTGAAATGGTGTAATTAGAGCGACAATAGAGCCTGAAAGTTTCATTTTTATTTCCTTACTGATGGTGCAACAATGCGTCAACTATTGATTAGCTTTATTATTCTATCATCAACTATAACACAAAGCCATGCCAATGAAGCAGCAAAATGTGGCAAACAACTGAAAAAGGCCATTCGTCAAAATCCAGACGATATCACCATTGATAAGGCTATTTGTCCCAAAAGCCACACCTTACTGATGTGGCTACGCGCTCAGAAAACAGCAAAATTCTCAACAGCGAAAGCTTTCATCGATAAGCATCCAACATGGCCTCGTCTAGCAACAATTCAACGGCAAATCGAAAAAGAACTTTACCACACCATTCCCTCTGCTATGACAACAATTGCTTGGTTTCGCCGTATGCCACCGATCACCGTAAAAGGTTTACAGGCTTTTGGACAAGCCTTATTAGCACAAAAACAATACGATGATCATAAATTTCGTCAAGCCTTTATGGATAATGATTTAACGACACTTGAGCTGCAGAAATTCATCACCACGTATCGTCCCTTAATCAACGATGAGACCTTGCAAAGAAAAGCTCATAGTTTGCTCAATAACAATCAGCCTGCCGCGGCAGAGCTAATTCTGGCCAATTTACCAAAGAAATCCAGAACAATTTTAGAGGCACGTCTAAGCTTAATAAAGGGAGCTTCCGTGTTGAATGCTGCTCTTATGCAAGATCCTCATATCAAATTTGAACAAGCTCGCTTGTATCGAAAAAATAGATTGGATAAAAAAGCTTCGGCCTTGCTCAGAGAACTAGCAAACCATGATGATTCAACCCTTCTTTGGACAGAACGTAATCTTATTGCTCGTCGACTTTTAGAAGATAAGAAATATCAAGCCGCCTATGACACGATTAAGGGTCATGGCCTTAAAAGAGGTGAAAATTTTGCAACCGCAGAATGGTTAGCAGGTTGGATATCCCTTCGATTCTTGAAAAAACCAGCACAAGCTAAGGATCATTTTGAACGCTTAAATGAGAATGTCTCAACCCCCATCAGTGTTGCCAGAGCACAATATTGGTTAGGTCGGGCTCATAAAGATTTAGGAGATCTAACTCAAGCTCAAACCTGGTGGACAAAGGCTAAAAAGCATACCGCAACCTATTATGGCCAATTAGCTCACAAAGAATTAACTGGTAAACCCCCAACCGTCACCCTGAAACCTTTGACCGTCAGTTTAAGTGTTCGCCGCACCTTAGAATCGCGTGAACTTTATAAATACATGCGGCTTTTACAAGAAATTGGTGAACAATCCACCGCTGAAGTCTTTGCGCTTAAGCTAGGAGAACAACTTCAGACCCCTGAGGAGCAAGCGCTTCTCACCGAAATTATTCACGAAAAATCAGGCAGACATAATGCTCTAAAAATCTATAAGAAAATTATGAGGACTGAGTATCCACTTATTCCAGCGGCCTATCCGCGTGTTTCCATTCCTCATCAAACGGTTGAACCAGCTTTTGCTCATGCTATTATTCGACAAGAAAGCCAATTTAACAAAGAGGCAGTTAGTTCGGCCGGAGCCACAGGTCTGATGCAATTGATGCCTGCGACAGCGACTTTTACAGAACAACGCTATAAGATTAAAAAGAAAAAACTCAACGATCCTCACCATAATGTTCAAGTGGGGTCACACCATTTGAAAGATTTAATGGAGAAATATCGGGGGTCCATCGTCCTTGCAGCCGCAGCCTATAATGCTGGCGCTAGCGCTGTTGATGAATGGATTGAGCAATTTGGGGACCCTCGCTCACCTGGGGTGAATGTGATTGATTGGATTGAAATGATCCCCTATGCTGAAACCCGCAACTATGTCCAACGGGTTTTGGAAAACTACCATTGCTATCGTTAGAAAATCGTCGATCTTTGCGTTTAAAAAGAGATGGCTCAAAGGTACCTCTTTTTCTTAAAACTTTTTCCCTATTTTAATAAAGACTTCATGCGATCTATGTTTTTTACCGAGATTGCCATTGTAATCGGCCGTGAGATAAACGTTATTCTTAAACAATGTCGTTAGACTAACTGTTGGGCTCACTAAATTCCCTGGTTTATTGGTGCCATAAACTGTGAATCGTTTGTCACTTCCTTGAAAGTTTAGCGTTAGTTTCTGCTTACCAAGTGGCTGTATCCGATTATAGGAAAGCTTTATGTACCCATAAAGTTCAGTATCACCTCGCTTAATCAGTTTCGATAGTTGTGCCCCTGCTTTGCTTTGATAGAAAGTACTGCGTTAAGACGCCACCACAAAGCCAAGCATGCCTGCCCCCTGTTCCCGATACTAAGCTTCTTATTGATACAAGGTTCTAAATCTCACGAGGGGAGTTAAGAACAGTTTATTATCAAGCTTAATATCATAACTTGTCTCTAAGATCCCTCCCAACTGTTGACCAGAGTGGCGCTGAGACGCCCGCTGAGCGAAATTCACAAAACTCAAAATCCGCTTACCTTTAAAGTAATTATAACTGTAAGGTGCTATCAACATTCATTGTCACATTACCCAGGTTAACATCAGTATTTTGGGCACTAACATCATACTTACCGCCAGTTTCGACCCCGGCAGGGCCTCTTCCAAGGGAGACCCCGGTTCCAAGAACCAATGCCTATGGTTCCTAAGGCGCCGCCCATCCCTGTCCCCCCGTAACGTTACCAAGTGTGCCGCCGGGACTAGCAGCCCCCCTTATCACCAACAATCGTACCCGTGTTCGTTAAGGTAGAGAAAGTATATTTTTTAATATTAAGTGAAGACATAAAGCGGTTTTTCTTTTTATTCTCAATTTAACTCTAGCGCTAACAGAATTAATTCTAATTTTATATTATGCTACGGCTCTAAGCCTTCCTTAAATCGTCACTCCAATTAAATAAAGTCACTTACTCTTAAGAATTAGAGGAGGGTGGATTGATGAGCATAGACCCAAGCCTGAATTCCAGAGGATAAATTCACAGCAATCCGCACATAATCATCGACTTCGTACTCATCAGCTTGTCTTAATTCTGCCTCTGACAGCTCGAAAACCATGCCGTTGACTTGATCATTTATATTTTCGCTCGGGACAAGTATTTGATGCACAGCTTTGCCACTGAGTTTGATAACCTTTGGATCGCTGATCTTAAGATCTTCCAAGCGCTAGCCACACAGCACATCCGTCTTTCCATGCAACAATCGTTTAAACGTGGCCAATTGAACTTCTTCATATTGAAGGGTGCCATAAGAAAAGAGTTTTTCCATTGATTCCTCAAAATGAGTGATAAATGACTACCCTTAACCTAATAAAACCGCCACAGGCTTAAGACCGTTAATTAATAACAATATTTCAAATCCCTATTGAAATAGGCTTTAGAGTTTTTATGATTACCAAGCTGCCTTAGCGACAATTCTCGCTTGTAAAAAACCAACAAAATCATTATATACTATATAGATCAGTTTCTTGACTAACTGATGAGAAAGAGTTGAGACTGAGCCCATACCTTTCCATATAAATTTACTTGGCAGCAAGGATAGAAAATCCTTATAGTCAATTAGGCCTAATACGCTTACCGACGATGGGCTTTACAATAAAAGAGATAATAGATGACGAACACTTTTAAACTCGATGGCATTCCGGATGGCGCGTTAGTAGCCGTGGCTATGTCTGGTGGGGTAGATTCCTCCGTTACTGCGGCTCTCATGGTCGAAGCGGGTTATCAAGTTATTGGTATTACCCTCCAACTTTATGATCATGGTCAAATGATCGATAAAAAGGGGGCCTGCTGTGCAGGTCAAGATATTTATGATGCGCGCACCGTGGCAGATAAACTTGGATTTCCCCATTATGTCTTGGATTATGAAAGCGTTTTTAAACAGAGTGTCATGGATGACTTTGCCGATAGCTATCTCAATGGAGAGACGCCTATTCCTTGCGTCCGATGCAATCAGAAAGTCAAGTTTAAGGATTTATTAACAACCGCTCGTGATTTAGGAGCGCAAGCCTTAATCACCGGTCATTATGTGCAGCGCCTTCCCGGTTTAAGCCGCAGTGAGCTTCACCGAGCCATCGACCCTACTCGGGATCAGAGCTATTTTTTGTTTACGACCACGCAGGATCAACTGGATTATTTACGATTTCCCTTGGGGGGATTACCTAAGACAGAAACCCGCAACCATGCACACCGTTTCGGTCTAAAGGTCGCTGATAAACCCGACAGCCAAGATATCTGCTTTGTTCCTAATGGCAATTATGCCTCTGTCGTTGAGCGGTTGCGGCCGGGAGCCTTGGATGGGGGGGAAATTGTTCACCTTGATGGTCGCCTCCTTGGACAGCATCAGGGAATTATTAATTACACCATTGGCCAGCGGAAAGGATTAGGTATTTCGGCTACTGAACCTTTATATGTGGTCCAGATTGATCCTCTTAAAAAACAAGTTATCGTGGGCCCGAAAGAAGCATTGGCTAAACATGAAATCTATGTCCGAGACGTCAATTGGTTAGATTCTATGGATCGATTTGATCAGCCCCAGAATCTTATTGTTAAGATTCGTTCTACTCA
>ERZ778017.3200-NODE-3200-length-11977-cov-6.168512_pt1 | contig 11977 bp, 14 predicted proteins | sample MGYA00375747_ERZ778017 | MGnify/ENA primary metagenome ERZ778017 (study PRJEB29350, sample SAMN05509838) | bioreactor metagenome | biome: bioreactor; material: wastewater | place: South Africa: University of Cape Town | collected 2014-03-17 ... | reverse complement strand
GCGCGATGATCGGTCCGGTGTTCGGCGGCCTGTTCGTGACCTACTGGAGCTGGCGGGCCGTGTTCTTCGTCAACGTGCCGATCGGCATCGTCGTCATCGCGCTGGCCTGGCGCTACGTGCCGCACGATCGACCGAAGGCGAAGCAGGCGCGCGTGCCGATGGACGCCGTCGGCATGGCGCTGCTCGGCGTGGGCCTGCTGGCAGGGATGCTCGCCGTCAGCTACCTGGGCGAGCCGGGCGCGCAGCCGTCGTCTCTCTCCTTCGTCGCGCCGGGGCTGGTCGCGATCGCCGCGACGTGGCGGTTCTTCCAGCACGTCGAGCGGACCGCGCATCCGTTCATCGCGCCGCGCCTGATCCACGGACGCGGCTTCGGGGCGGTGAACCTCGTCAACACGCTCTACGGCGGCGTCACGACCGGAATCATGGTGCTCGTGCCGCTGTACGCGACGAACCGCTACGGGATCGACGCGCTCGGCGCCGCGACGCTGCTGATCGCGCAGGGCGCCGCGGCGATCCTCTTTTCGGTGCTCGCGGCGTTGCTGCTGCGTCGTACGGGTCATCGCCTGCCGCTGTACGCGGGCGGCATCGCGATCACGACGGGAATGCTGCTGCTCGCCGTCGCCCCGGTGGCCGGCGTCCCACCGTACGCGTGGCTGGCCGGTGCGGCCTTCGTCGTCGGTGCCGGGCGCGGATCGATCAACCCGGCCAGCCGCAACGCCGGGTTGCAACTCGCGCCCGAGCATTCATCGATCCTCGCCGCGCTGCGCACCGCGTCGCTGCAGGTCGGGTCGATCAGCACGGTGTCGGTCGTCACCGCGATCCTCGCCAGCGCCGCAGCTCCCGGCGATGTGCAGGCGCGCGTCTACGCGATCGCGGCCGTGCTGCTGGTGGCCGCGTTGCCGTTGATACGGCGCGTTCCCGAGCACCACGGTTCGTGGTAAACCGGTTCGAGCGGAACGTCCGCTGAAGGGAGGAACGTGCGCATTTCGCGTCGCAAGGCGTTGTCGAGCGCGCTCGCGCTCGGTGCGACGACGGCGCTGCTCGCCGGCCGGGTTCGCGGCGAACGCTCGTCGCCGCCGCCCGCCGATCGCATTCGCCCACCGGGCGCGCTCGCCGAAGCCGGATTCCTCGACGCCTGCGTGCGCTGCGGACTTTGCGTGCGCGCCTGTCCCTACGACGTGCTGCGCCTGGCCGATCTCGGGGAACGCGTTCCGGCGGGAACGCCCTATTTCGTCGCTCGCGAGCAGGCGTGCCGCATGTGCGAGGACATTCCCTGCGTGCCGGCCTGTCCGAGCGGCGCGCTCGTTCCTTCGCTCGTCGACGTGCGCGAAGCGCGCATGGGCGTGGCCGACCTCAGCGATGCCAAGCGCTGCCTGAGCTACAGCGGCGCGGCTTACTGCCACGCCTGCTTCCAGGCCTGCCCGGTCAAAGGGGAGGCGATCCACATGCAGCAGGGCCGCACCGCCGGGGGCGGCCTGATCCGGCCCGTCGTCGATCCCGATCGCTGCACCGGTTGCGGCCTGTGCGAGCAGGCCTGCGTCCTCGACGGCGAGGCCGCCATCACGGTACGGGCCAACCACGTTGCGCAGCGTTGAGCGACCTGCCGCCGTGCATGCCGCGAGCCTGCATCGCAGCCGCTGGCTGATCGCGCGCCGCGTCGTGCAGGTGCTGGCGCTCGCCGCCTTCCTGGCCGGACCCTGGGCCGGGCTGTGGGTGGCCCGCGGCACGCTCGCTTCGAGCGAATGGTTCGGCGTGCTGCCGCTGACCGACCCGTTCGTCGCGCTGCAGGCGCTGCTCGCGCATCGATCGCTGGCCTGGAGCGCACTGGTCGGAGCGGCTCTGGTCGCGGCGTTCTACGTCCTGGCCGGCGGCCGCTCGTTCTGCGCCTGGGTCTGCCCGATCAATCCGGTGACCGACCTCGCGGCGTGGCTGCGTACGATGCTGCGGCTGCCGAGCCTGCTGGGCAATCGCCGGCCCGACCGGCGTCTGCGCTACGCGGTGCTCGCTTTCTCGCTGGCGACCTCGGCGCTGCTGGGCAGCGTCGCCTGGGAGACGGTCAACCCGATCACGCTGCTGCATCGCGCGCTGCTGTTCGGCCTGGCCGGCGGCTACGGCGTTGCACTCGCCGTGTTCCTGTTCGACCTGCTCGTCGTGCCGCGCGGCTGGTGCGGTCATCTGTGCCCGGTGGGCGCGTTCTACGGGCTCATCGGACGGGCCAGCGTGCTGCACATGAGCGCGGCGCGCCGCGACGCGTGCACGCAGTGCGGTGACTGCTTCCGTGCGTGCCCCGAGCCGCAGGTGATCGCTCCCGCGCTGTACGGCGCCGCGCAGGGCCGCGCGCCGACGATCGTCAGCGCCGACTGCACGCGCTGCGCGCGCTGTCTCGACGTGTGCGAGGCGAACGTGTTCGACTGGGAGTGGCGGAGCGATCGTGCGCGCACGCGCTGACCTGGACGAGCGCGCGCGCGCCCGTATCCTGCTCGGCGTGTCGGCCGCCGCATTCCTCGGGCCCTTCACGCAGACGGTGTACGTGCCGAGCCTCGTCGAGATCGGCGCCGAGCTGCACGCGAGCACGCTGATGGTCAACCTGACCATCTCGGTGTACTCGATCATCTTCGCGATCAGCAGCTTCGTCTGGGGGCCGCTGGCCGACAGCCGCGGGCGGCGGGCGGTGCTGCTTTCCGGACTGGCGCTTTTCGTCGCCGGTTCACTGCTGTGCCTGCTCGCGCCTTCCTACGCGCTGTTCCTCGTCGGACGAATCGTCCAGGCCTGCGGCATCAGCACCGGGTCGGTGATCGCAGCCACCGTGATCGGCGACGTCTACGCGCCTGCGCAGCGGCAGCACGCGATGAGCGCGAACCAGCTCGTCGTCTTCCTCGGGCCGGTGTTCGGCCCGGTGATCGGCGGCTTCGTCGCCGGCTACCTGCATTGGCAATGGGCCTTCGGCGTGCTGATCGTCGCCGGCATGGTCGTCTTGCTCTACGACCGGGCCGTCGTGCCCGAGACGCTGCACCACGGCGGCGACGCCGGCAGCATCACCCTCGAACGCGTGCGCAGCGTCGTGCGCGACCGCGCCGCACGCGCGATCCTCCTCCTCGGCTTCGGACAGTTCTACGGCTACTACGTGTTCCTCGTGTTCCTGCCCCTGTTCGTCGAACGCTTCGGCCTGTCGACCGCGCAGAAGGGGCTCGCATTCGTGCCGCTGACGGCGGGCATCCTCGTCGGCATCGGCGTCGCCAGGCGCTGGCTTTCCCATTGGCCGAGCGAGCGGATCATCGGCATCGGCTCGTGGGCGATCGCCGCCACCGTGCTGGCGCTGTGGCTGCTCGTCCCCACCGGAACGCTCACCCTGTGGCTGCTCGCCGCTGCGATGATGCTGTTCGGCGTGCTGCTCGGCACCAGCCTGCCGGCGCAATCGACGCTGCTGGTGAGCCTGTTCAGTGCCAATCGAGCCACCGCGATGGGCATCTACAATTTCATGCGTTTCATCGGCGCCGCGTCCGGGCCGCTGCTGGGCGCGCTGGTGGCCGATGCCTTCGGCGACGCGGCGATGCTGGCGTCGCTCGGGTCGTTCCTGCTCCTGGCGGCGTACGTGATCCGGCGAAGTACGGCCGATGCCGGCCGCCGCGTGAGCATCTCTTCGTAAAGGGGACATCGTGTTCAAGCGTATAGATCACATCGAACTCGTCACGGCCGACGAGGAGCGCGCGGTGCGCTTCTACACCGAGGTGCTCGGCTTCAGCGTGCGCTCGCGCTTCACCGTTCCGGGCCTGAAGCTCGTCTATCTCGATCTCGGCGGCACGACGGTGGAACTGATGACCTTTACCGAAGCGCAGCCGCAGCCGCGCGCCGAGGGCGAGCGCCTCGGCTACCGGATGATGGCGCTCGAGGTGGACGACATGCAGGAAGCGCTCGACGCGTTGAAGGCCAGGGGCGTCGAATGCACCTGGGGGCCGCTCGTTCGTCCGGCGTATGCTCGGGCGGAGATCCGCGACCCGGACGGCAACTCGATCGAGCTTCGGCAATGGATCGAGCGCTGATCGCAGATCGAATCGACGCAGGCGCGAAATGGACAAGCACGTGCAGATCGGGCGGGCGCAGCGCTTCCGCGCGCTGCACGATCGCAGACGGGTGCTGCTGCTTCCCAATGCGTGGGATGCCGGCAGCGCCCGCGTCTTCGAAGACCTGGGCTTCGACGCGATCGCGACCACCAGCGGCGGCGTCGCCTGGTCGCTCGGATACGCCGACGGCGAGCATGCGCCGCTCGAAGAGGTGATTCACGCGATCCGTCGCATCGTGCGCGTCGTGTCGCTGCCCGTCAGCATCGATTTCGAAGCGGGCTACGGGGAGTCGCCCGCCGCGGTGGCGGACAGCGTACGCGCGGTGATCGATGCCGGCGCCGTAGGCATCAACCTCGAAGACGGCATCCGGCACGAGCGCCTGCGGGAGATCGACGACGCCGCGCAGCGAATCGCGGCCGCGCGCCAGGCCGCACGCGATGCGGGCGTGCCGATCGTCGTCAATGCGCGCGTCGATGCGTGGGTCATCGGCGGCGAAGCCGGGGTCGCCGAGCGTTTCGACGAGGCGCTGCGTCGTGCGCGCGCGTACCTTGCCGCAGGCGCCGACTGCGTCTATCCGATCGCACTCGCCGATCGGGACACGATCGCGCGGTTGTGCGCGGAACTCGATGCGCCGATCAACATCGGCGTGTGGCCCGGAACGCCGGACGTGGCGACGCTCGGCCGCCTCGGCGTGGCCCGGGTCAGCGCTGCCACCCGCCTGGCGATGCTCGCATTGTCGAGCGCGCGCGAGGCGGCGCGGGAGTGGCGCGACAGCGGGCGCTTCGATCCTCTCGATGCCGGCTTCGGCTATCCGGATCTGCAGCGACTGTTCCCGAAATCGTGAACACAGGAGGTACTCGATGCAACAACGTCTGGACTACAAGCAGGCGTCGCCCGCCACGTTCAACGCGATGCTCCACACCGAGCACCAGGTCCACAGGAGCGGCCTGGAGGAATCGCTGCTCGAACTGGTGAAGTCGCGCGCCTCGCAGATCAACGGCTGCGCCTGGTGCCTCGACATGCACACGAAGGACGCGCGCGCACGAGGCGAGACCGAGCAGCGCCTGTACCTGCTGCCGGTGTGGCGCGAAGCGCCGTGCTACACCGAGCGCGAGCGCGCAGCGCTCGCGTGGACCGAAGCCGTCACGCTGATCGCCGACACGCACGACGTATCCGACGAGGTGTACGAGCAGGCGCGCGCGCATTTCGACGAGAAGTCGCTGGTCGACCTGACCCTGGCGATCGTCGCGATCAACGGCTGGAACCGGATGAACGTCGCCTTCCGCACGAAGGTGGGCGACTACGTCAGTCCGCATGCGAAGGCGGGCTGAGACGCACCGACATCTTCCCTTCATCGTCGCTGCGTGCATCGGCGCGACTGCGCTTGCCGTCGCGCTGTTCCTGCACGCGAGGATCGCCTATTCCCTCGGCGCGAATGCTTTCTTCGCTACTTACCTCGCGCTCGTGCTGAACCAGATGCCGCAACTGACCAGCGACTATCTGAGCCGGAACGCCAGCGCCGCCGACCTGCCCGTGCGCGTGATCTTCGTCGTGACGTTCCTGGTGGTCTGCGTCGCCGTCGCGTCGCTCTTCCAGCTCATCAACGGCAAGGGCGATCCGCACCCGATGGAACTGCTTCTTTCCTCGATGTCATTGCCGCTCGGCTGGTTTACGATCCATGCGATGTTCGCGCTGCACTATGCGCACGCCTACTGGATGGACGACGGTGGGGATTCCCGCGAAGGCTCGCAGCAGCGTAGCGTTCCCGCCCGCGGGCTGCTGTTCCCCGGGGAAGACAAGCCGGAAGGGTGGGATTTCCTCTATTTCTCCGCGACCATCGGCATGACGTCCCAGACCTCCGATACCGGCATCGCTTCGACGCGCATGCGACGCATTGCGACCGTGCACTCGATCTCGTCCTTCTTCTTCAATACGGTGATCCTGGCTGCCGCGGTGAACCTTGCGGTCAGCCTCGGAGGATGATCCCGATGACGGAGCCGCTCGCCGATCGAAACGTCGTCGTCACCGGTGGGGAAGGCGCGCTGGGCGCGGTGGTGGTCCGCCGACTGCTGCAGGCGGGTGCGATCTGTCACCTGCCGAGTCGTCGATCCGGCGCCTCGGCGCCCGCGCCTGGCCGCGTGCACGTCACTGGCGGCGTCGACCTGATCGACCAGGCGGCGGTCGACCGCTTCTACGATGCGCTGCCGCCGCTCTGGGCCTCGGTGCATCTGGCCGGCGGCTTCGCGATGGCTGGCGTCGTCGAGACGACGCGTTCGGATTTCCTCCGGATGATGGAAACGAACGCGCTGACCGCGTTTCTGTGTTCGCGTGCGGCGGTACGCGTCATGCGCCGGACCGGCAGCGGCGGGCGGATCGTCAACGTCGCGGCCCGGCCCGGAATCGACCCGCGCAAGGGCGCGCGGATGGCGGCCTACGCCGCGAGCAAGGCCGCGGTGGCGGCGCTCACGCTCGCGCTTGCCGAGGAGTTGAAGGGCGATCGCATTCTCGTCAATGCGATCGCCCCTTCGACGCTGGATACCGCTGCCAACCGCCGGGCGATGCCCGACGCGGACACGTCGAAGTGGCTCACGCCCGAGGCAGCGGCCGAGGCGGTGCTGCAACTGATCTCGCCCGCCAACCTCGAGATCAGCGGCGCGGTGCTGCCGCTTTACGCCCAGGCGTAGGGTTGCGTGCGGCCCCGACGGCTGGAAAGCCGCGTCCGCGAGTGCAGCTATAATCCTCTTACTGAGTAAGAGAAGACTATGTCGACTGCCACCGTATCCGAAAAGGGCCAGGTCGTAATCCCTGCGGAAATCCGAAAACTGCTCGGCATCGCACCGGGCACCCGACTCGACTTCACCATCGAAGGGCAGAGCCTGCGAGTCGAGGTAACGCGTCGTTCCGCCCCTACTCGGCTCGAAGACGGCTATGGCCTGCTGGTCGTCCGCGAGCCGGGCAAGCGTCGCCTGTCCGAGTTCGACGTTGCAGCCGCGATGCGGGAGCGCGGCAAGTGATCAGCGTCGATACGAACGTTCTCGCGCGCTTCTACGTCGACGATCCAGGCGATCCGGAGGCGCGCAAACAACGGCCGGTTGCGCGCAGTATCATGCAGCAGCCTTCGATCTTCGTTCCGATCACGGTCCTGTTGGAACTCGAGTGGGTGACGCGCGCGTTCTACGAGTTCTCGCCGTCGGATTTCGCCTCGGTGGTCAACCACCTTCTCGGCCTGTCGAATGTCGTCGTCGAATCGCGCTCCGCCGTGATGGCCGCTATCGACGCCCACGTTGCCGGCCTCGACTTCGCCGACGCGCTTCATCTCGGTGCGAGCGCGCATTGCACCTCGCTCGTCACCTTCGACGACAAGGGCTTCGTGCGGCGAGCAAGGCGGCTCGGTCTGCAACCCGTGGTCGAGCTTGCGGGGCGATAGCAGCGATCCACATCCGCGCGCTTCCTCGCTGCCCCCAGGATCTCCAGTCATCCTGCGTTGCCATCGCCCACTACCGGCCCACGCGCGCGTGGCGTTGCGGGCCGCGGCCGATGAATCACGGCCGATTGGCGAGAACCTCGCGCGCCACTCCGGCGGCCCCGATGGCGTCGGGCCAGCCGGCATAGAGCGCGAGATGTGTGTTCATGGGTGAAGGGCTATCAGCGCGGTGGCTGCGGCACGCGCTGGCTTGCCGCACGCTCCCAGAAGCGCACGGCGTCGTCGATCCAGCCCTGCGCCGCGGTCCCGGTACCGAGACCGAAGCCATGGCCGAGTCCCGGCACCTGGCGGTACGCCACCGTCACGCCAGCGCGTTCGAGAGCACGCAGCCTGCGCTCCATCACGGCCGCAGGCGAGATCCTGTCCTGCTCGCCGCCGACGACGAAGGTCGGCGGTTCGCCCACCGAGGTGTCGGCGTGGCCGGTGTAGGCCATCACGACCGCGGCGGGCCGGGGGCAGGGATCACTGCCGAAGCGGGCAGTGCCGTGTGAACCGATGGACGCCGCCATCCGGGCGCCGGCCGAACTGCCCCACAGCGAATAGCCGTCGGTGCTCACCTGCAGCGTCGAGGCGTGGCGAAAGATCGTCGACAGCGCCGCGGCAAGGTCTTCGGTGGCAGCCGTTGCGCCTTGCTCGACCCGGTAGCGCAGCACGAACGCGTTGAAGCCGTGCCGGTTGAGGGCCAGTGCATAGGGCAGTCCCTCGTGGACCACCGCAACGTACGAGAACCCGCCTCCCGGCGCGATGACCGCAAAGGGCGCTCCCGGCCGGCCGCGCAGGAAGATGAGGCCCGTATCGGCCTTTCCCGGGGTGCGCGCCTTCTCGGCCGGCGTGTAGATGTCGATGAACGCCTGGTGCCCCGCCCCCAGGTCGTCGATCAGCCGGTTCAGCCCTGCGGCGATGTCGCGCGCATCGACCTGCGTGTGGTACGGCAGCAGCGACGCGAAGTCGCCGAGCCGGGTCGTGCGGTCGACCTCGACGTCGGTGCGCGGCAGTAGCAGCCGGGCGAAGCCGGTCAGTGCCGGATGGTCCAGCAGGTCGCCCAGGCTGTCCCCGGGACCGAGGTGGGTTGTCGCGTGCCGCCCAGCCACCTGCCAACTTCATCAACGCTTCAGCGGCGCTTCGACGCCGGTGGCCGCCAGCACCGGCGGCGACAGCCGCGCGCCGCGGATCGGGATCGCCGCGATCGCCGCATCCAGTTCGGCCAGTTCCGCGGCGGTGAAGCTGATCGTCGCGGCGCCGACGTTCTGCTCGAGGTGTGCCACGTTCGTCGTTCCCGGGATCGGCACGATCCACGGCTTGCGTGCCGTCAGCCAGGCGAGCGAGACCTGCGCCGGCGTCGCGTTCTTGCGCCTCGCCCAACTGCGCGCCACCTCGACCAGCGGCAGGTTCGACGGCAGGTTCTCGGGCGCAAAGCGCGGCACGCTGGCGCGGAAGTCTTGCTCACCGAAGCGGCTGCCGGCGCTGATGGTGCCGGCAAGGAAGCCCATGCCCAGTGGACTCCACGGCATGAAGCCGATGCCAAGCTCCTCGCACAGCGGCAACACCTGCGCCTCGGGGCCGCGCCACAGCATCGAGTACTCGTTCTGGATCGCCGCCAGCGGGTGCACCGCATGCGCGCGGCGGATCGTCTGCAGCCCGGGCTCGGACAGGCCCCAGTGCAGCACCTTGCCCTGTGCGACAAGATCCGTGATCGTCCCGGCCACGTCCTCGATCGGCACCTGAGGATCGACGCGGTGCTGGTAGAGCAGGTCGATGCGTAGCCGCCGCAACTGGGCCTCGACAACGCGCCGGATGTGGTCGGGGCGGCTGTTGGTGCCGCCACGCCGCGCGCCGGTCTCCGGGTCGACGTCGAAGCCGAACTTGGTCGACACCACGACGCCGTTGCGCCTGCCCTGCAGAGCCTCGCCGAGGATCTCCTCGGACATGAACGGACCGTAGACCTCGGCGGTGTCGAACAACGTCACGCCCAGGTCCACGGCGCGGCGAATCAGCGCGATCGCCACGGCGCGGTCGGTGCTGCTGGCATACAGATCGTTCACCGCCTGCGGGTGGCGGCCCGGATGCCACTGACAGCCCATGCCAATCGGGAAGACATCGAACGGCCCCAGCCGGCGGCGCGCGGCGGATCGGGTATCCGGCGCCGGCCCGTCCGCAGCAGGGTGGGTTGAAGTGGTCGTGGACGCGGCACAAGCCGACGGCAGCCACGGCGCCACGCCCAGTGCGGCAGCGGCAGCCAGCCATTGGCGACGAGGGTTCGGGTCCACGAGTTCGTTCATTTCGCGCTCCTTCAGATGTCGAGCCGGCGTTCGGCCATCCACTTGACGATGGCCGGATCGCGGTGCGAGAAGAAGGCGCTCTGGCCCGTCTCCAGCGGAGCGATGCGCGCCATGTCCTGTTCGTCCAACTCGAAGTCGAACACGGACAGGTTCTCGACTATGCGTTCCTTGCGGACGGACTTGGCCAGCGCGACGACACCGCGCTGCACCAGCCAGCGCATCACGACCTGCGCCACCGACCTGCCATGTTTGCGGCTGATGCCGACGAGCGTCTCGTTGGTGAACAGGTTGTTCCGTCCTTCGGCAAACGGCGCCCAGGCTTCGGGTTGGACGTCGTTGTCGCGCATGAACGCGACACTCTCGGCCTGCTGGTGGAAGGGATTGATCTCGATCTGGTTGACCGCCGGCGTGATCTCGTTGAACGCCTTGATGTCCATCAGTCGGTCCGGGTGGAAGTTGCTGACGCCAATCGCGCGCAGCTTGCCAGCCTTGTACGCCCGCTCCATCGCCCGCCAGGCGCCGTGTACATCGTTGAACGGCTGGTGGATCAGGTACAGGTCGAGGTAATCGAGCTGCAGCTTCTTCAGCGACCTGTCGATCGCCTGCTGCGTGCGCTCGTAGCCCGCGTCCTGCACCCACAACTTGGTCGTGACGAACAGCTGCTCGCGCGGTACGCCGCTGGCGCGCAGGCCGCGGCCGACCGCCTCTTCGTTCATGTAGGAGGCCGCGGTATCGATCAGCCGGTAGCCAACGTCGATCGCGTCGACGACGCTGCGCTCGCACTCGGCGGCGTCGGGAATCTGGAAGACGCCGAAGCCGACGATCGGCATCCGCAGTCCGTTGTTCAGGGTGACGTGATTCATGGGTCGACACTCCGGGGCAAGGCAGTCGATGCAGTCTAGGAGCCCCATTGGCATCTAACTAGACCCTGATCTATTGATTCATTGGCAAGCCAGACATGACAATCCGCCACAGGGAGCGGTGTCATGGCCATCAACGAACTGCGGTCCATCTCGATCTTCGTCAGTGCCGCCGAGCTGGGCAGCCTGCGCAAAGCCGCCGCCGCACAGGGCATCACGCCACAGGCCGCGAGCCAGGCGCTGGCCCAGCTCGAACGGCAACTGGACGTGCGCCTGTTCCATCGCACGACGCGGGTGATGTCGCTTACCGACGAAGGCCGGCAGTTTCTGGAGGAATCCCGGCCGGCATTGCGCGGCCTTCAGCGGGCGATGGATCGCGCCGCGCGCGCCCGCGAGGACATCACCGGTCCGCTGCGCATCGTCGGACCGAGGTCGACCTTCCAGCGGGTGCTGTGGCCGCTGCTGGACGAGTTCTGCGCGCTGCATCCCGGCGTGATCCCCGACGTTCAACTCGAGGATCGCGTCGGCAACTGGGTCGAAGACCGCGTGGACGTGGGCTTTCGTCTCGGCGTGTCAGCGCACGAAGGTGTGATCGCGCGGCGGTTATTTCCGGTGCAACTCGTGATCTGCGCGGCGCCGGCCTACCTGCAGCGCCACGGCGTGCCCGACAGCCTGAGCGCGCTGCAGGGGCATCGCTGCAGTGTCTTCCGAAACCCCGGCACCGGCGCGGTCGTGCCTTGGCGGGTGAGGGTCGGCGACGATGTGGTCGAGCAGCCGGTCGTCCCCGCGATCTGCAGCAACGACGAGATCCTGGAGTTGCAGGCGGTGCTTGCGGGCGCGGTTGTCGGGCAACTGGCCGGCGTGACGGCCGCGCCGTTCATCCGCTCCGGACAACTTGTGCCGCTGCTGGTCGACCACGTTCCCGACCACGCCAGCTACTTCGTCTACTTCGGCAGCCGCACGTCGCAGCCCGCCCGAGCGCGCGCGTTCATCGATCTGACTGTTGAACGGCTGGTCGGCAACAGCGAGTACGTGCTGACGCAGGCCGAGCTGCGGCCGGCTGGCCAGAAGGCGCGACGGCGCCGCTGATCGCTGGCACAAGTACGCGCAGCTGGGCGCAGACCGCGAACGCGAATTCAGGGTGCTGTCGTCACGCCTGCCCTTCGACCTGAACTTCGAGCGCCATCGGCGCTCGTCATTTAGTCAGCAGGTACTTCGACGATGAGAGAGACTGAAGGCTGGTGGCCAAGGGCGGAATCGAACCACCGACACAAGGATTTTCAGTCCTCTGCT
>ERZ778017.3199-NODE-3199-length-11979-cov-4.470815_pt1 | contig 11979 bp, 12 predicted proteins | sample MGYA00375747_ERZ778017 | MGnify/ENA primary metagenome ERZ778017 (study PRJEB29350, sample SAMN05509838) | bioreactor metagenome | biome: bioreactor; material: wastewater | place: South Africa: University of Cape Town | collected 2014-03-17 ... | reverse complement strand
GTCGCTGCCCCCGCGCTTTTTCTGTGAGGGCAGCCTCGCGCAAATCTCTGTCATACTCGCGATACCAAGGGTGCCGCCACATCTTCCACCAGTGGATGACATGCGCGAACACCCGCATGGCGATGTGAAAAGCTACGAAAATCCCTATAGCATAGATGACTGCGCCCATTTCGCTGCGCCGTTTGATATCTGCCCGCGTCGATCATACTCAAAGTCGGCCCGGTGCCCAACCCTTCAAATTGTCGGTTCCGGTGAAACTTTGCGTTGAAGTGAACCTACTATCGTGGCCGGATGAAACGCAGTCCGCTTGCCTTCCCAATCGCCATGCTGCTGATCGGCGCTGGCGGAAGCGGCTATTTCGCCGACGACCTAGCGGCCAGTGCCGCGCGGTTTATGCCGAGCGTTTCGCCTTCCTGCCGCATCAAGGGCAATGTCAGCATCGATACCGGCGAGCGCATCTATCACGTTCCCGGCCAGATGTTTTACGCGAAAACCCACATAAGCCCGGAATATGGCGAGCGGTGGTTTTGCAGCGAGGCCGAAGCGCGCGCTGCCGGTTGGCGGCGTTCTAGGCGGTTAGCCTCGCCGGCCACGCCGCCATGGCCGAGGCGTTTAAACGTCTCAAGTGCTATCTGAATTGCGTGTAGATGGTTATTCGAGTTCCATTCCGCAAGTGGCCATATTTGCCGAAGATACGAATATTTTCCTAGATAATACTTTGATTTTGCATCATACTATACATTGAGACGGCAGCTATCCATCTTGCTGCCGTTCTAAGCGAACACCCCGGCGACCGGCCGGGCCGCTGACATTGGGCCGAGGCATCCGCCCCGAACACCCCACCCTTTCCGGCCAACCTCAAACATTTGCCGCGCGGCTTTGTTGCGCGCGCCGGCACGTCGAAAGGAAAGCGCAATGAATGCCATCAATTCACCCGTCACCCTCGCCTTGGACGGTGATCCCCTATTTACTCCAAAGTCAGTCGCCGCAAGGCACGGTATCTCGGTTCAAACGCTGGCCAACATGCGCAGCGCCGGGCGCGGGCCGAAGTGGGTGAAGACCGAATACGGCGTCCGCTACCGGCTGTCCGATCTGGCCGAATGGGAACGTGCATTCCCTTATGGCCAAAGCCATGCCGCCAAAAAGGCCGCCGCAGCCATGGCTGCTTGATCCCTGCCCTATCCCCATCAACAGAAAGGCCGGTTGCTATGCCCACAGCAACCGGCCACCCCAGAAAGTAAATCGAATGAGTAAGTATGATAGTATATCCCGCGCTGAAAAGCAAGAAAATGTAGCATCGATGCGGTTGGCCGTGGCGTTGAAACTGGCCGAGCGAGGATTTTACCTGTTCCCGCTTCGCCCTAACGCTAAATCGCCGGCTATCAAGAATTGGAAGAACAAAGCGACGCTCGACCCGGACCAGCTTGCGCGCTGGTTTGGCGGCAAGCAGGCTTATAACATCGGCATTGCGACGGAACGCTCCGGCCTTGTCGTGATCGACTGCGACGTGAAGCGCGAAGGCGTAAACGGGGTCGACAACTTCGTACGGTTGGCAGGCGGCATCGAGCCGGACACGTTTACCGTGGAAACGCCTTCCGGCGGATTGCACGCGTATTTCAAAGGCGATGCCGTCGCCAGCACGGCCGGCCAACTTGCCCCCGGTGTTGACGTGCGGTCGCGCGGTGGCCTTGTGGTCGCCCCCGGATCGACCATCGACGGCACGCCGTACCGGGCCAATGATGGCGGGCCAAGCGTCCCGGCCCCGATCCCGACATGGCTTGTGGCGGCCATAGCGGAAGCGTACACGGCCGCCGCGCCGGTTGCGCGACTGGCGACTTGCGTTGATCTGGACACTGACATCGCGGTCGAGCGCGCCCGTGCCTATCTGGCGGACGAAGCCCCTGCGGCGATACAAGGCCAAGGGGGCGACGAAACAACGTACAAGGTAGCCTGCCGTGTCCGCGATATGGGCGTTTCGGAAGGCTTGGCCTGCGAACTCATGTCGGAAATCTACGATCCGCGTTGCGTCCCGGCATGGGGCGAGGACGGCATCACCGCAAAGGTGGCCAACGCCTATAGCTATGGGCAAAACTCGCCCGGTTCGGCCAGTGCGGCGGCTGACTTCGACATAATCACCGATTGGAACCCCGAGCCGGCCAACGACAATTTCGCCGACATAAACGCCCTACTGGCGGAAGCGGTCGACGCGGAACGAGGCATTCACCGTGCTGGCGGGCTGGCATATCAACGCGCATGCGATATCGCCCAAAAGCCGATTGAATGGTTGTGGCCCGGTCACTTTGCTATCGGCAAGATCGGCGGCATTGCCGGCGTACAGGGCGACGGGAAATCCCAAATCATGTGCTATATCGCCGCGACGATTAGCAGCGGCGGCGATTGGCCGGATGGCGTGAGGGCGAAGCCCGGCAAAGTGATAATCCTGTCAGCGGAGGACGATCCCGCCGATACCACGGCTCCGCGATTGACTGCGGCGAAAGCCGATTTGGCAAACTGCCTTATCGTGTCGCCGGTTGTAGAAACGAAAGGCGGAAAGCGCGCGCTCAACCTGTCCGCCGATGTGGACCGCATTGAACGCCTGATAGACCAAAATCCCGATACCGTCGCGCTGTTGATTGACCCGATTTCCGCCTATCTCGGGGAAAAGGCCGACGCGCACCGCAACACGGAAGTGCGGGCCTTGCTTACGCCGCTAGGTGAGTTGGCGGAACGTCGGCGGATTGCCGTTATATTTGTCACGCACTTTAACAAGAGCGGCAAGGGGTCCGGCCTGTCCCGCGTGACGGACAGCATGGCGTTTACCGCACTGGCCCGTACATTCTGGTTGGTCATCAAAGAGCAAGCCGCCGGCAAGGAAACCGGCCGAATGCTTTTTCTGGACGTAAAGCGGAATATCACGAAACGGGAAGCCGGCCACCGCTATTCAATTAGCGGCGTGTCGCTGCCCGGCGGCATAGAAACATCGCTTGTTGTGTGGGGCGACCGTACTGCCACGACCGTGGATGAGGCGCTGTCCGAAGATCGCCGGGGGCGGCCGCCAGTAGCCCGACACGAGGCATCGGCATTCTTAGCCGACCTATTAGGGCGCGGCGCAGTTCTGGCAACCGAAGTGCAAGAGGCAGCGAAAGGCGAGGGCATTGCCCTACGTACGATCCGCAGAGCGGCCGAGGAACTCCACGTCGAAAAAGAGAAGCGGGCGGACGGCTGGTATTGGAAGCTGCCGATAGCGCTTATCGACCACGACGAGGATTGGGCCGCATAACGGCCCTTCCGGCGGCAAGGTGGCCAATATTCCGGCTAAACCTTCCCAGCCAAGGTGGCCACTTTCACGGGCAAGGTGTCCAGAACATTCTCAAGTGGCCACCTTGACCCCGATACACCAGTAAACCCCTTGTTTCCCTTGAAGTTTTTTTTAAAGGACATCTTTTATTATTTTGGCCACCTTGCCCGGCGGCCGTGGCCGGGTATCGGCCAAGGTGGCCAAAATGGTGGGTCTACGCGCGCGTCGATGCTGCCGGGTAAGATCGGCAGGTGGCGCAAAACCTGACCCCATGGCCTGCCCGTCGCCGTTGCTGCGCCGGATCGGCGGGCCGCCGGTTCACGATGATGTTGCCGGCGGATTGGACAGGTGGCAGCATGCCAATCTGGCAGAATGGCAAATGGCGGCGTGCCGATCTGGCGAAGTGGCTTTCTGGCTATCCGGCGGCTACTGTCACAAGGCCCGGTGTTGCCATGGCTGTTTCTTGACTCTGGCATGGCCTGTGGAAGCGTTCGGGCGTTTCCGACGTGTTCGGATACCCCCGTTTGCGAAACGCGCGCTGGCGGTCCCTTTATGAGTCAAACAAGGGCATTTGCCAAAACGTCGAATTTGAGAACCTCGATTGACGCGGCGGCTTGCGCGCCCGCGCGCAGGGATAGGCTTCCGAAGCACCGAGGCGGGCGTCTATCGCCTGTTGCGGCAGTCCACCACGCCGTCACCTTGGCACACTTCACAGCGTTGGCCTTCAACGCGGCCGCTTCCGTGGCATTCGGGGCAGTTTCGCCAATCGGTATCCGACAACCGGCTTCCAACACTTCCGGTACACCGCCGCTTACCGCCCATGGGTTGATTACACGGCGCATTGATTGCGGTAATCGAGTGGACATGTCGGCCGCACTTCTCACACACGCCGACTGGTACCCGCGTGCCTTGGTTTTGCTCTATCCCTGACATTGGCCCCACCGTCTTTCCAGTATCGATCGGCTAAGGTTTGATAGCTGCTGGATGCTTTGACAACCGAGTTTTTGCCGCCGGTCCCGCCGGTCGCCTGTTCCGTCGCCGTGAATAGGGAAGCGGCGGCCCGAGCCATCGCCCGGCCGCCGCTGCACATTCCATCCGATAGCCCGGCCGTTTAAACGGCGCTTTCTTGCCGGCCCGTGGCCATTGCCGCCAGCGCTCGCCTTACCTGCACGGGCGACCACTCGGCAGCGCCGCGCGCGGTGGGAATACCGCGTGCCGTCAATTCCCGCGCCATGGCGTTTAGCGACGTGATCCCGTTTGCCCGCATGTCGGCGATAGCCGGCGCAAGATCGACGGCGCGGGATTGGACACGCTCGGCAATTGCCGCCTGCCCTGCCCGGCGCGCGTCGGCGGATGGCACCTGCCCTCTGTCGCCGCCTAGCCGTTTGCCACGTGCCTTGGCTGCTGCCAGTGCCGCCTTTGTGCGTTGTGAAATCAAGCCGGCTTCCAACTCGGCAACGGCCACCATGGAATTGAGTAGGAAGCGCCCTTGCGGCCCCTCGATTTGCGGAAGGTCGCAGAACCGGACTTCCACGCCCGCGTCCAGCAATCGGGATAGGAACGCCACCGAGCGGGTTAGCCGGTCCAGCTTGGCGACGATTAGCGGCGCTTTGTGCAGCCGTGCCGCCGCCAGCGCCTTTTCAAGTTCCGGTCGGGCCGCCTTTCGGCCGCTTTCAACTTCGGTGAACTCGGCAGCAATCCGCCAGTGGCCGCCATTCAGATAGTCGGCCACTGCCTTGCGCTGCGCTTCCAAGCCTAAACCCGATGCACCCTGCTTTGCGGTGCTAACCCGGTAGTAGGCAATGAACACCCCGTCAGCCATGATGTTACATTCCTTTCAACGAACGTTGACTATTATGTAATACCCGCAGGGAAATTGCAAGATGGGGATACCGGCAGGCCCGATGGGCCGGTCGCAACCCGGAATCGATGACGAGTAAGGAACAATCGGGAGACTACTTAGCCGCCGCCCCGGTGCGCTTTTTGTCGATGTATGATAGGATTTTAGTCCTGAATATCGATCAACCCCGCACATTTATGGAGCGATCCCCGTGCAAACCGTCGCTGATTTTGATGTCCTAATCACCAAGGCCCAAGAGGCCGCCGCCGCACTGGCCAGCCGCCGCAAGGAAGTTGAACGCGGCATGCGAGATAGCCTAGCACGTGGCGGCGATAAACCGGCGCGGGAAGCCGCTGCCGAATTTCACCGGCTCACCGACGATCTGGAATTTGAGGAACAGCGCGTTATCGCCCTTCGGGAAGCCCGAGCCGCTGCCGAAGCCAGCGAGGCCGCCGACGCTCTTGTCACTCAAAGAGCTAAAGTGAAGTCTCTTGCCGCCAAACGTGTCGCTTTGGCCGAAAGTATCGAGGCCGACATTCAAGCGTTGGCCGGGCATGTCGCTTCGTTTGAAGCCGTTAGCAGCGATCTGGACACTGCCGTCGCAAGTCTGCCGGATAACATCAAGCCCGGCGCGTTGGCCGACGTGCGGCCAAGCGTAATCAACTCCCTTATTTCCAGCGGCATGCCGTGGGTCCATCCGAACGGCATGGACGCCCTTAACAGCCGCTCGACCTTTCTGGTCGGGAAGACGGTGGCCGCTCGGGCGCAAGCTATCCGCCAGACAATCCAACAGGCATGTGAAAGGACTTAGCCGTCATGGAAAGCGCACCCGCCGACAGTATCGCCCGGCTCAACCTCGACGCCGCCGGCCGGATACTCGTCCCGACCAATCCCGAGACAGCACGCATCCGGCTTGCAGAACTGGAAGCCAGCCCCGGCTACCTCGATGCCATTCTGGACGTTCACCACCCGCTGCACGCTGACCGGATGACGGAACGGCAGGCGCTTCTCTACTACGCCGGCCAAGCCAAGCGGCCCGCGCCGTGAACAGCCGGCTTCCGAAAATGAAAGCATGCTTCCCGGCAAGAGGGGGGTGTACCGGGGGGCACCCCCAAAGTTCGAACGTTCCCGAAAATGCCTGTACCAAGTCGCCGATATGGCGCTCGGGCGCGACCCCGTTTCGATTTGACCGTCTCGCACGCGACCGCCGACCCTGAAAGATAACCGCCATGTCAAACCCCACCCCTGCCCTTCCTGCCGCCCCCAGCGCGGTCAATCCGCCGGCTTTCTCCCCAGCCGATGCGCGCGAGGTGGCTGAAATTTTGCAGCCCTTCACGACGCGCCGGGCCGCCTTTATCCGGGCGGTCGCGTCCGGCGATAATCCGACGACGGCGGCTAAGGTGGCCGGGTATGCCAGCATGGCCAAGCTTACCGGCAAACGCCTGTTGAATGATCCAGCGGTGAGCAGGGCGATTGAGGCGCTTCGCGACGTGCTGGCCAATCAGGCACTTTTCGACTTCGAAATGGCCCATAACACCATGCTGGCCGCGCTCGACTTCGCCCGGCAGACCGGCAACGCCATGGCCGTGGTGAAAGCGGCCGAAACGCTGGCCAAACTGCACGGCCACCTGACCGACAAGCTTGACGTGAGTGCTAAGGGCGATGTGGCTTTCGTGTTTCCGGCCTTCGCGCCGAAGCCCGAACCGATGACAATCGAGGCGGGCGATGCCGAATAATCCTGCCCGTGGCCGAAACACCCATGTCGTGGATTACCGGACGGCTGGGCCGACTGTTGACGCTTTCCACGCATCCGACGCCTTCGTGCGCGCCGTCATGGGGCCATTCGGCAGCGGTAAATCCAGCGCCTGCGTTATGGAGATTATGCGCCGTGCCGGCGAACAGGCACCGGCCCCGGACGGCAAACGCTATTCACGTTGGGCCGTGATCCGCAACACCTATCCCGAATTGACCCTGACCACCTTGAAGACTTTCAAGGATTGGGTGGCGAATTACGCGGGCAAGGTGAACCACAATCCGCCGATTACCTACAGCCTGAAAACCGACGCGCTTGATATGGAAGTCATATTTCTGGCGCTCGACAACGACGACGACGTGAAAAAGCTGCTGTCGCTCGAATTGACGGGCGCGTGGCTGAACGAGGCGCGGGAACTTCCGAAAGCGATCTTCGATGCCGTAACGGCCCGCGTCGGGCGCTATCCGTCAAAGGCCATGGGCGGCCCTACGTGGTCGGGCGTTATCATGGACACCAACCCGCCGGCCGACGATCACTGGTTCTTCAAGCTGTTCGAAGTGGAACGCCCAGCGGGCTTTGAGCTTTTCAAGCAGCCCGGTGGCCTTTCCCCCGATGCGGAAAACCTTGCCAACCTGCCCGGTGGCGCTGGCTACTATCACCGCATCATGGCCGGCAAAGACCCGGAGTGGATCAAGGTTTACGTGAACGGTGAGTACGGCCGACTGATCGAAGGCAAGCCCGTCTTCCACAATTTCCGCGACAGCATGCACGTGGCCGCCACGCTGTTGCAACCCGTGCCGGACCTGCCCTTGCTAATCGGCGTCGACTTCGGCCTGACACCTGCCGCCGTGATCGGCCAGCGCCTTGCCGATGGCCGGTGGTTGATCCTGTCCGAAATCACCACGACCGACACGGGCGTCATCCGTTTTTCCCAGCAGCTAACCGCCCATGTGGCCCAATGCTACCCCGGTTTCCGGGTGGCCGGCGTCTATGCCGATCCCGCCGGAAGTCAGCGCAGCCAAGTGGACGAGAGGACGGCCATCGAAACTATGGCAGAGCATACAGGCTGGAAGGTTCGCCCCGCGCCCGGTGAAAACGCATGGACCATGCGCCTTGAAGTCTGCTTGGCAGCTTTTGGCCGCTTGGTGGACGGCAAGCCCGGCATCCTGATTTCCCCCGATTGCGAGGCTTTCCGCAAGGCGTGCAACGGCGGCTATCACTACAAGCAGACACATTCCGGCAACGGCCTGTCCTATAGCGAGGAACCGGCCAAGAATGACAGTTCCCACGTGTCCGATGCGTTTCAGTACCTCTTGCTGGGCGGCGGCGAGGCCAATGTGGTCATGAACAAGGTGAAGCGGGCCGCCGGCAAGCCTTTCGGTAGAGCCGGAAGCGGCGACGACTATGACGTCCTTGACCCCACCTACGGCCGCAACGGCCCCGTATCCCAACGCCGCCGGCAGGAATACCTAGAACGTATTGGCTTCTATGAGGCAGATTTTCGATGACAAACCGCGCTATTCATAAGCTTTTCGATACCGCCCCTATCGGCCGCTGCCCATGCTGCGGCACGCCTACCTACGATATGGCCGCCTTGAACGTCCGCTGCGAAGAATGCGGCGATGGCGTTGTGGCGTCGGTGGCCATGCGGGATTGGCGGCGCTGCCCGGCTTGCCAGCGCACCGGAAAATCCCTGATCGCGGCGGCGACCGAAGACGGAAGCTGCCCGGTATGCGCCGGGACGGGCTGGATTACGCTAGCCGAGTATCCGGCAGCGGAAAGCGAGTTGGCCGTCGCCCAATCCGCAATCGATAACGCGCTGGATGCGGCCACGCCGCAGCACGTCGATCCCAGCCGCTATTCCTGCCGGTCGAGGTTGGGCAGCGTGCCCCACCTTACAATTCCGCAGCGGCTTACCAAGACGGCGTTGCGGCGGCTGCAAAATCTGCTGCTGGCCTATCAGACGGCGCTCGATAATCGCATCGCAACCCCGGTGGCCAAGAGGCCATCGCGGTTGCGGTTTCTGTCCGGCGACGCTCTTACCAAGTTAGCGCCCAAGTCAGCCGACCGATGACCAGAACAGCCGTACCCGGCCCGTGGCCGAAGCCTTGTTTCAGCATGTAGGCGGTTTCGCGCGGCTCGACGGCAAAGGACAGTTTCATGATGACGTTTCCTTTCTCGTTGTTGATACGAAACACTATAAATCACACGTAACCCATTATGTATGCAGCTAATTTTGTACTGCGATATGATAATCTAACCGGCGCTATGAGCGCAGAAAGGCAACTGTAATGACAACCATTACCTCACAAAAATCGGCCCGTGATTGCTGGTCCCATCACCGACAACGCTAAGCTTCGCCTCGCTCGCTTCGATTTTAAGCAGGTCGGCGATGGCGATGCCGGCTCGACAATCGATCTTGTCAAAATCGGCCCCGGACGCGTTCTGGTCATTCCCGCGCTTTCCTACATCACGGGTACGGCCTTCACGGCAGGCGCGACCCTCGACATCGGGCACACCGGTTACACCGCGCTTGACGGCACGGCCGTTGCGGCCGCCCCGGCGGTGATTGCGAGTGCCCTAGCCGTTAGTTCGGGCTTCGATACGCGTTTAGGCACCGGTGGTGCTGCCGTCGGCGTTCCGATTGAAAGTAAGGATGGCGTGCTTGTTCAGGCAGCCACCGACACGGCGGGCATTCCTGACGGTGCCACCGTTTCGGGCTGGATTGCTTACGTTCGCGACTAATCGCGCTTTGGGCGCAGAAAGGTAACTCGATGACATTCTTCATGGGCGATACCGAGCCGGATTTCGCGATCCCGGCCGGCACCGAAGGCTCGGCCGGCCCGCAGACCGGCTTCATGGACAATTTTTGGGCGTCGTATCAAGCGCAGCGCGATGTCCATAGCGCGTTCGGCGCGGACGAAAGCATGGCCACGTTGGAACAGCAGCAGCTTGATAAGCTGTATGACCTGACCGGCGAACGCCTATCGCCGATCTTCCCCGGCACCTATGCCGGCACCGGACCGAGCAAGCAGGAGCGCTTCGCCGTCATGCACAGCTTGGCCGGCGACACGCTCGACGCCGAGCAGCAAGCGCTTGTAGGCGAAGCGCAGAAGCAGTTCGATAAGTACAACAGCCTCGCGCAAAAGAATGGCCTGCTGACCTACGACCAGATGTTTAAACAGGTCCAGCAGAACGCCCAGCAAGAGGAAGCGAACGCCGCCAGCGCCGGCAGCCGCTCCACGCTCATGGGTTCCATCGGCGGTACGCTCGGGGGCGGCTTCGGCAACATGACCTACCGCGACCCGATCAATCTGGCGTCAATCGCCCTTGGCGGCGTCGGCAAGACGGCGCTCACCCGCATCGTGGCTGAAATGGGCGTGCAAGGGTTGGCACAAGCGGCCGAGATTTTCACCGGCGGTGCCGAGAACCAAAGGCTGCTGACTGGCGAAGGGCCGACCGCTGCCGAGATAGCATCGCAAATTGCCGGCGCGGCCCTTGGTGCTGGCGTTATCCGTGGCGGTGGTGAAGTCGCGGCACACGGCTTCGGTGCGCTGGTCCGGCACTTCGGCGCACGCGCGCCCGACGTGGCCGCCGGGGCGATGGCCAAAGAGGCCGAGGAAGCCATAGGCCCGTCGCCCTATGGCCCGAGCCGCATCGGACAAGGCATGCACGAGGCCGACGTTAGGGACGCCCTCGCCCGCGACGTGCCGATAAACCAGCGGCCGGTTGCGGGCCGCCTAGTCGAACCGCCAGTGGCCGGCGGGAAGCTCCCTATCGCGCCGCTGGCGTCGCCGGCAGCCGATGAACTGTTCAACGGCACGCTGAAGCCACTGGCCAACATATTCGACGTTGTGCCAGCTACGCCGGAAATGGACCGCGCTAACGCCGCGTTGGCCAGCCTTACCGACCAGATACAAAAGGCCGATGCTGCCGCTGCGACGGCCGACGACACGTTCGCGGCGGCCAATGGTGGCCGCACGATGCAGGTTGAGCGGCGGCGGCTTGTGTCTGCCCTTGACGACAATAATGCTTCGCAGGCCGAACTTAGGGCCAGGATGACAGGCGCGCCGGACACCGATGGCGAACTGGCCGGCGCGCTGGAACGGCTAAAAAGAGAACGGGGCGCGTTAGAGGCAGGTGCGGATAGTTTTCGTGACGCTTTCGTGCGGCAGGAAGGGGCCGCAGCGGCGGCGGCCCATCTGCGTCTCGTTCGCGCGCATCTGGTTAATACCATTGCCGATGTCGTGCCGGATGCGCAGCGGTCGGGCGGCGTCCAAACCATGCTCGACAAATCGGCCGTGGCCAGCGATGGCTTGCGGCCGATAGATCGGCGTGTCGCATCGGCATCCGCTTCGGACGAACTTGAAAAGACGATAAGCGAACCGGCGGAACGGTCGGCACCGCATGCGCGAATTATCCCCGCGCCTGAAGGCTCCGCGCCGGGCACGCCCGACATGGTTGAACTTGGCCAGCATAGCGGCCCGGTCGATTTGGATATGGAAGTTGTTGTCGGCCTAGACCTTGAGGCCGACCTCGACACGGCCGAAATTCCACCCCTTTACAAAACAATCCGTGAAATCCTGCAAGATCATGCCGAGGATGACGCGCTGGTGAAGGCGATGAAAGAATGCCTGATCGCGTGACCAGTGGCGCGTGCATAGATTTTCAGTAAGGCGGCCTAATGGTCGCCTTTCCTTTCCCTGCGAAGCCGGTCCAAATCCTCGGTCAAGGCTTGCTCGCGAAGATCGCGGCCCCATTCCCGATACCCCTGCCAACGCCACGCCAAATATTTGAAGCGCAAATGGGCGTAGAGCCGTAGTGACAGCCAAACGAGTGCCGCAATGCCGATCATATGGATCATCGAACAGCCCCACTACATATTCGTCTTGCCAGTCGGCGCTATTGAATCCTGATTTTGAACCTCGTCAATAGACGCCGTTAAGCCCGTACAGCCCACACATAAACAGGCCGAGCGAGGTTGCTCCGGCTATGACCCCAATCCAGTTGAGGATTAATGCCGTGGTCCAGTTACGCGTCGAGCCAGTGGATTTATTGAGGTACGGCCATTCCCATGTTTTGTCGTAG
>ERZ778017.3197-NODE-3197-length-11983-cov-4.691063_pt1 | contig 11983 bp, 11 predicted proteins | sample MGYA00375747_ERZ778017 | MGnify/ENA primary metagenome ERZ778017 (study PRJEB29350, sample SAMN05509838) | bioreactor metagenome | biome: bioreactor; material: wastewater | place: South Africa: University of Cape Town | collected 2014-03-17 ... | reverse complement strand
TGAGCACGCCCGTCGCTTTCGGGCTTCTCGTCTACGACGTGCTGCAGCTTGCAGTGCTGCTTTATTTTACGGGCGGGATCCAAAATCCATTTTCCGTACTGCTTGTGGCTCCGGTGACGGTCGCGGCGGCAACGCAGCCTCCGAGATACACGATCGTGCTCGGTCTGGTCGTCGTCATTGCGGGTGGAATACTCATTTCCAATCACTATCCGCTCCCCTGGTACGAAGGTCTGCTCTTCGAGCTTCCGCGCGATTACAAAATCGGAGAACTCATTGCCCTGATTGCGTCGATGGCTTTCATGGCGTTCTACACGTGGCGCTTGAACAAGGAAGCGCGGCAGATGTCCGTGGCGCTCGCTGCCACCGACTTGGTCCTCGCCAGCGAACAACGCCTGCATGCGCTCGATGGTCTCGCGGCGGCGGCGGCGCATGAGCTTGGTACGCCGCTGTCGACGATCGTGCTCGTCGCCAAGGAGCTGGAGCACGAACTCGGCGCCGACAGCCGCTTCCGCGAAGATCTGCAATTGCTGCATAGCCAGGCAAAGCGGTGTCGCGAAATTCTTCAAAAGCTGACGCGAAAGCCTGGGGAGCAGGATCCCATGCACGCCAGCATCACCATCGAGGAGCTGCTTGAAGAAGCGGCGGCGGCACACCGGGCTGCGGGCAAGAGGATCGTTATTTCAATGTATCCGTTCGCCGGACAGGATGAGGCGGAGCGCGCCGAGCCCGTCGGCCAACGGCGGCCGGGCGTCATCTACGGTCTCGGTAACCTGATCGAGAATGCCGTCAGCTTCGCAGCCTCGGAGGTGCAACTTACGGCCCGGTGGAATGCGACGCACGTCGTGCTCACGATCGTCGACGACGGGCAAGGCTTCGCGCCCGAGATGATGGACAATATCGGCGAGCCCTACACCACTTCGCGCCGCTATGAGGACAAGGGCGACAAAGCGCATTCCGGCCTTGGTCTGGGGCTATTCATCGCCAAAACGCTGCTCGAGCGCTCGGGCGCGACGGTCACATTTTCCAATCAGCCTCCCCCACGTAGCGGCGCGATCATCCAAATTTCATGGCCTCGCACCGCTTTTGAACTCCAGCCTGGCGCTTTTGACTGGCCTGGATCACGGCGGCGTGGAGCCAATTTGGCCTGAGAACGGCAATTTTGACGAAACAGCCGGAGCGCAGTACGTCTGCGGTAACCTTGTGGTCCGGTTTTTCCGGGCGTAAGGGGTTGCAGCGTAGGTAGTGCCGTGGATTATGCGTATAACAAACAATTGAGCAGGTGAACCGATGCGGGAGGAAAACTTGGTTACCGAGGACCTGTCATTTAAGCAGGACGAACTACCGGCCGACCGGTCGCTGGTCATCGTCGATGACGACCGTGCCTTCTTGCAGCGACTCGCGCGGGCGATGGAGCTTCGCGGTTTCGAAGTGCGTTTTGGTCATTCGGTCGCCGAGGGTGTCGATCTCATTCGCGAGAAGCCGCCTGCATTCGCCGTCGTCGATATGCGTCTTGAAGACGGTTCGGGTCTCGACGTCATCGCGGAGCTCGCCAAGGTGCGTCCCGATTCGCGCGCCATCGTGCTCACGGGCTACGGCAACATCGCCACGGCAGTCACGGCCGTTAAGCTCGGTGCCGTCGACTATCTGGCGAAGCCTGCCGACGCCGACGACGTCACGGACGCGCTTCTGGCGCCGAGCGATTCAAAGGCTCCGCCGCCGGAAAATCCGATGTCGGCCGACCGCGTGCGCTGGGAACACATTCAGCGCGTTTATGAGCTGTGCAATCGCAACGTTTCCGAAACGGCGCGTCGCTTGAACATGCACCGGCGTACGCTCCAGCGCATTCTGGCGAAGCGCGCACCGAAGTAAGCGCTCGGAACCGGCTGCGGCGCCGGTTCCGGCGTTCCCGGTTCAATCGCCATTCAATCAATCGCAATTCCAGCACCCGGATCAATCCGCGCCAGCAAACGCGTTGCGGCTGTGCGCGCGAACGACAGCATCAGCGCTTTTCGCCGTGCGGGTGTAAGCGGATGCCGGGGCGCGGCACGCACCAGCTCTCCCGCGTAGGCATCGGCGAGAATCAGACCCGCATCGGTCGGTAAAATTTCGCTCGGAAAATCCGGCGCAACCGCGAACAGCAAGGCGTCGCAATACTCGCGATATTCGTGCCATTTCTGGTCAGTGCGGAAGTCGGCAATACTCGATTTGATTTCAATGATCCACGTTTCCCCGTCACGGCCGACGGCAAGAACGTCGGCGCGACGGCCGTTAGCGAGCGATACTTCGCTCAGGCTTTCAAAGTTAAGCGAACGTAAAAGACGTTGCGTGCCACGCAGGACGGAGCGAGCGTGTGAGTCGTCGCGAACGCTAGCGGGCGACGCGGCAACAGAATTTTTCGTTGCGGAGGATGGGGCGTCGGTCATGGTCCCGCCATTATGGACGTGCGACAGTTGCAGGCAAGCGAGCGGCGGCGAAACGGTTTGTATCGCGCGACATCCGTCTCATGAATGACACCGCGTTCCGGGGGATTGTGGCATGGTTTTCTGGCGTAGCAGATCGGCGAAGAAAGCCGAGGCGCCGGTTGTCATCGCAGAGGAAGCAACGTCCGGTACGGCGGCTGCTTCCAGCACTGAGTCGCAGACATCCGAGACGCAGACCAACGTCGTCACGCTGGTGACGACCCGGCTCGCTGACAGACTCGCAGGTGTTGCCACCGCGGCGGAGCAGCCGGACTCACAAGAGACAAAGGCGTTGACGCCACCGGCGGTGCCGACCGAACCGCCGCCGATCCCTCCGACTGAGCAGCCGCACGTATTTGGACAGACGCGTGCGGTGGCGAAAATCCGGGCGGCTCTTGCATCGAAACCCGGCGAGCATCTGCTCGTCCTTGGGGAGCCCGGCACCGGACGGTTGGCGCTCGCGGAAACGTTGGCATCCGAGGTGACGCGCCAACCGGTCGAAGACTGGATCTATGTCATCGAGCGGCACGCGACGGCACGCGCAAAGGCTTTTGCCGTTCCGAGCGGTGAAGGCGCCCGCATTGCGCGCGATGTCTTCGCCGCCATCGACAAAGCAAACATAGCATTCCAGCGGCATCTTAAAAGCGACGAGCACCGCATCAGCCTCGATCTACTCGAAGAAGAGATCCGATATCTGGGCGATCAGGCCGTCGAGCAGGTGCGCCGGCGCGCGGAATCGCAGAATATCGCCGTCGTCAAATCTCTTGACGGGTACGTGCTGGCCCCAATGCACGAAGGTCGCGTCGTGCGCTCCGATGTTTTCCGCGCGTTGCCTGAATCGCTGAAACGCAACGTCGAAGCCAAGATCACGACGCTCGAAAGCGAGTTGCAGTCGATCGTTGCGACGCTTCCCGACATCGAACTAGAGGTGAGCGCGAAATACGAGGCGCTGATGCGGCAAACGGCTTTGCGCGCCATCCGGCCGAGCCTTGCCGCCCTCAAACGGTCGTGCGCCGATCGTGCGTCGGCAGCGGCGGCCATGGATGCGGTCGAGGAAGCATTCGTCGCGTGCGCCACTTCGGGCAATGGCGCAGGAGCGCCTTCGGCAATGCTGCTCGACTTCGTCGATGAGGACCATGCAGAGCGGCGAAAGGTGATCACCGCGCGTCGCGTGTCGCCCAGTGACCTTCTCGGAGAGATCGGGCGGGATGCGACGGGTCGGCCGACCTATATTCCTGGCCATCTCGCGCGCGCCGGGGCAGGCTTCGTGATTATCGAAGCCTGGCGACTTGCCGCCGATCCCAAAGCGTGGGCGACATTAAGTGCGGCGCTTGCTTCGCGCGAGATCGCGCCGGTCTGCGGCGCAGGCATTTCGGTGAAAGCCGATCCAGTGCCGCTCACGGCAACGGTCATTATGATTGCGGACGATCAATCGTGGTCGAAGCTCGAAGCGATCGAGCCTGGAATTGCGCGGCATTTTCCGCACGTTGCGAAGCTGGCGGCCACGGCTGCCGTCGCAGACATGCCGGAAAGTGAGTTCTCGAACGGGGCCGCCAGCCTCGCTGCCGATCATGCGCTGAAGCCGCTGGCGACGAGCGTTGCGCCGATCATTTACAAGGACGCGGTACGGCGCGGCGGCGGTCGTGTTTCGCTGGCGCGGATGGCGCTGCTGTCCATTTTACGGGAAGCCGACGCGATTGCCGGCGGCCGGTCGGCGTCCCAGATCAGAGCCACCGACGTCACCGAAGCGCTGGCGCATCGCGCCGAGAGTGACATCGCATGATCGCGCATGTGGCCGCGGCGTCGGAACTCAGCGGCCGCGTCGTCTTGTGGTTCGATCCCGAGTCGATATGCACGCCGGAGATGCTCGACGCTCCCGTGCGTCTTGCGGCGGCGTATGACGCAGAGATTGAAACGATCGTCGTGGATCAAAGCGCCGATAACGGCGGCGGCGTTCCCATTCGGAACGTTGCCTGCAGGACGGCGTCAGACGTGCCGGGCGTAGAACATCGTTTCAAGCTTTTGGCGCAACGCTGCCGTCGCACTGCGGAGCGCGCGGGTTCCGTTCGGCGAATTCAGGTTCGCCACGCCTTTGCTCAAGGCGATGCCGTCGATCGCATTTCCGAGATGTGTCTGGCGCGCGGACCGTGGAACATCGTGGCCCTTGCGCACATTCCGGCTGTTGGCGGATATTCCGTTATGGGATCGCTGCTTGCCAATGTCAGCGGCGCGACGGGGTTCCTTTTGTGCGCCGACGAACCCGTAACCAAGAAACCACGCGTCGTCGTCATCGTCGAGGACGCGGATCGTTTGCCATCGATGCTGCGCGCGGCTGAGCGGCTTTCGGAGCCTGGCAATGCGGTTCATGTCGTTCTCGGAGCGGAGACGGCGGCTGAGTATGCGGAACTCGAAGAACAGACGCGATTGCTGACGGCCGACGCGCCTGCGGTCACATTCGCGTCGGTCGGACCGACGTACGGTGTGCCCGGCGCGTTGACGGATGCCGTGGCGCGCATGAAGCCGAGCTTCGTCGTTGCGCGCTTTGGCGGCGCGGCGCTTGCGGATGGGCGGGAATTGTCACGGGCATCGGCGGCCATGCGTGCGCCGATCCTCCTCGTCAGATAACGGCGCTCGCGGCGCGGCGACTACTCCGGCGCGAAGATGATGCTAGGGTCAGGCACGCCGATTGCGGATAAATCGCGCCCTTCATAATCGACGCCGAGAAGCACGTGGCGGATCGTTTCGAGCCGCGCACGGCGCTGATCGTTGGCTCTCACGATTGTCCACGGGGCGATAACGGTGTGGGTGAAGCGGAACATCTCGACTTCGGCAACCGTGTAGTCGTCGTATTTCGTCAGTGACGCGATGTCGATGTCAGACAGCTTCCATTGCTTCAGCGGGTCATGGCGGCGTTCGTAAAAGCGCTGCAACTGCATTTCGCGGCCGATCGTCAGGTAGAATTTGAAAAGCTTGATGCCGTCGCGGACGAGAAGGCCTTCGAACTCGGGCGCTTCCCGCAGGAAGGTCGCGAGCTGGCGCTCGGTGCAGAAGCCCATAACGCGCTCGACGCCCGCACGATTGTACCAGGAACGATCGAAGAGCACGATTTCGCCTGCCGTCGGAAGATGGACGGCGTAGCGCTGAAAGTAGAGTTGTCCTCTCTCGGTCTCAGTGGGTTTGGTTAGAGCGACGGTGCGCGTGTTGCGCGGATTCATGTGCTGGTTGAAGGCTTTGATGCACGAGCCCTTACCTGAGCCGTCACGGCCTTCGTAAAGCGCGAGAAGCCGGCTGCCGGTCTTGAGATTGTGCTTCTGCAGTTTGACGAGTTCGATCTGCAGGATACGTAGTTGCTTTTCGTAGTCTTTGCGTTTCAGGCGGTCGTCGTAAGGATAGTCGCCGGAGCGCATGGCGCGCTCTTCGATCGCCTTCGGGAGTCTCGGTGCATCGAGCGAGAACCCGGCTGGAAGGCGTGGCGGGTGCTTGTCGCCGTTGGGCGGAACGCTGGTCAGCGGTTCTGTGGAGGTCGGCGCTTCGTCGGCAACCGGCAATGCGGTGTCGGCGGCTCTCTTATCGCTATTCGATTTGCCTTTGCTTTTTGGCACGGAGGTCTCCACGCGCTGCCCGTAGCTCGCTAAGGCTAGCACGGGACGGGCAAAGCTTCAGGCGGCCAATGGAAAATGGGAAAACGAGGTGTTTCGAGGGAGGTGGCGGCTGGCGCTGCAATGTTCGAGCGCGGGGCCCTGGATGGCCGGGTCGAGCCCGGCCATGACGGGGTTAGCAAAGGCTGGGCCTGCCAAACCAAGCGAGCATTGCTCAATGGTTTGCGTGAACCGCACCCTCACACCCTCACCCTCGCGCTGGCGGTGGCGGAGGATCACGCTCCTTCTCCCCGCTTGCGGGGAAGAGGGTCGGGGTGATGGGAAGCCTCATGATCGATGTATGCTGCGGCCCCTCACCCTAACCCTCTCCCCATTAAAGGAATGGGGAGAGGGAACACACACCGTCATCCCGACTCCGGATGACGGGTACACTGCAGATATAGAAAAGCCAGCAGTCGCCCCCGCAGACTGCTGGCTTTCCGTTTTCCGCTGGCTCTGCCCCCCGGCTTGCCTGCGGATGAATTCAAGTCAGATCTCAGGCCCTCTGCTTAGGATTGGCCGCGGCGAGAAGGGCGTTGGCGGCAGCCGTCGTCGGGCTTTCGACTTCCGTACGGTCGCGGCGACGCGGCGCGATGGGCTGGAAGGCGCGGCGTGCGTGGACCTCGCAATACGGGAGGAGCGGCACCTTCGGGCGGCCGCAGAAATGAAATTCCGCCGTTTGCGGATCGCCGATCGGCCAGCGGCAGCTGCACTCGGTCAGCGTCTGGATCGTTTTGCGCTCTGCGACCGGGATCTCGATCTCCTCTGCCGGCGGCACGTAGGCTTCGGAGTCCATGTAGAGTGCCCGCACGGCCGGATTTCCCGGCTGGGCAAAGCGTGGTTTCACCGGCCTCTTGGCGTTGGCCATGCGTGTCCGCGGCCGGTGCGTCTTCATGCGCGACGTTGTCGCCCGTCCCGAAAGGCCGAGGCGGTGGACCTTCCCTATGACCGCGTTGCGCGTCACACTCCCAAGGCGGCCCGCGATCTGGCTGGCGCTTAGTCCTTCTGACCAGAGCCTTTTCAACAAATCCACGCGCTCATCAGTCCAAGACATGCGTCGTATGCTCCCTCTCGAGCCGCTTTAGCGGCATGCACCCCCCGGGTGCCCGCAGAACTACGGTCGAACAGGGACCTACACGCGCGCAGCCAACGACGACGGCACGCGGCGTAGGACGACGGTCCTGACCGGTTACAAACGCAGGAACATTAGGAAAACGCGAAACAGACACGCGAAAGACGCGAGCAGCACATACAAGGGCCGCCCAGAGCGTGGTTGGTGCCGATACACAGCCGAACGAGGGGCGCCAAGCGCCGCCACATGTCGTGGCCCAACAAGGGGAAATTACAACATGCTGAATCCCGCCTACAAGACAGAGGTTTAATCTCGGGGGTATTGACAGGAATACGTTGCGTGTCAGCAACAGAACGATTCGCGACCGGGGATATGTCCCAATTGTCTGTTCGAACCCGCTCCTTTCAACCCTTGGGTTGTAGCATTGGCCGTTCTGCCCCCGGTGGTGCGGTAATACGGGGCATTCGTTGACAGCCATGCGGCTGACGCGTATCAATGGTTGTGTTCGAGCCGCCGGAAGTGGGCGGCTTTTTGATTTTCCGCCTGGGGTTATCCACGCACATGGCTACTTCCCCTGCCGCGCTGGGGAAAACACCCGGCCGTCCATCTCCGTCCCAAACGGCCGGCGATCCATCGACGGCGGTCATGGGAACCTACGGCCGCCAGAACATTGTGTTCGTGCGCGGCGAGGGGTGCTGGCTGGTCGCCGAAAACGGGGACCGCTATCTCGATTTTGGCTCCGGCGTCGCCGTCAACGCGCTCGGACACGCGCATCCGGCGCTCGTCGCAGCGCTGAAGGCACAGGCCGATGCCCTTTGGCATACCTCGAACCTCTATCGCGTCGAGGGCCAGGAGAACGTCGCAGAAAAGCTAACGCGCCTGACTTTTGCCGACCGGGTGTTCTTCTGCAATTCGGGCGCAGAGGCGTGCGAAGGCGCGATCAAGGTGGCGCGGCGTTATCATTATGTGTCGGGCCGGCCGGAGCGGCAGCGGATCATCACGTTCCGTGGCGCTTTTCACGGGCGGACGCTGGCGACGCTCTCGGCGGCTGGAAATGAGAAATACCTCGAAGGCTTCGGACCGGAAGCTCCGGGTTTCGATCACGTCGATATCGGCGATCTCACGGCGGTCGAAGCGGCCATCGGTGCAGAGACGGCCGCTATTATGCTCGAGCCGATCCAAGGCGAGGGCGGCGTTCGCACGTTTTCGCCGGAAGAGCTTCGGGCCATTCGCGGGCTTTGCGACCAGCATGGCCTGCTCCTGATCCTCGATGAAGTTCAGACCGGCGTCGGTCGCACGGGCAGGCTTTTCGCGCACGAGTGGGCTGATATCGCGCCCGACGTCATGGCGATTGCCAAGGGGCTTGGCGGCGGGTTCCCGGTCGGCGCAATTCTGGCCACGGCCGAGGCCGCGAAGGGCATGACACCCGGTACGCACGGCTCGACGTTCGGCGGCAATCCGCTGGCGATGGCCGTGGCCTCGACGGTGCTCGACATCGTCTCGGAGCCGGAGTTCCTCGCGGCTGTGCGGGACAGTGCGCTGCGTCTCAAGCAAGCTTTGGCGAGCCTGAAAGATCAGCACGCCGACGTCGTCGAGGAGGTTCGCGGCGAAGGCCTTTTAATGGGTCTCAAGCTCAAGGACCATGTCGCGCCTTCCGAGGTCGTCAAGGCGGCGGCAGAGGAAAAGCTGCTGATCGTCGGGGCAGGCGACAACAGCGTCCGTGTTCTTCCTCCCTTGATTGCTTCCGACAAGGAAATCGCGGAGGCCGTACAAATTCTATCGCGGGCGCTTTCGCGCGTCGCACACGAGGTTCGTTGATGCTCGAAAAGGCCCCGACTTTGATGACCGCCAAACAGGCTCCGCGGCACTTCCTCGATATCGCCGATCTCGACGCCAAGACTCTGCGCAGCATCATCGACAATGCGCATGCGATGAAGCGGGCGGGCAAGCGCGTGCCGCATGAGCTGCGTCCGAAAGGCGTCGAAGACGCCGTGCTCGTCCTGATTTTCGAAAAGCCGTCGACGCGGACGCGCGTTTCGTTCGACGTCGCCATGCGGCAGCTCGGTGGTGGCGCGTTGACGCTCAATCATACGGATTTGCAGCTCGGACGTGGTGAATCCGTTGCCGACACCGCGCGGGTCCTTTCGCGCTATGCCGACGGCATCATGATCCGCGCAAACGCCCACGCGACGCTGGCAGAGTTGGCTCAGCACGCGACGATCCCGGTCATCAACGGCCTGACGGAGAAAAGCCATCCCTGCCAGGTCATGGCGGATATCCAGACGTTCGAAGAGCATCTCGGCCCGATCACGGGTCGCACGGTCGCGTGGGTCGGCGACGGCAATAACGTCGCCGTCTCGTGGATGCATGCGGCGGTGCGGTTCGGTTTCACGCTGAAGCTCGCGTGTCCGAAAGAACTATATCCGGACCCAGAAGTGATCGAATGGGTCCGCCGCGAGAAGGGTAAGGTCGCAATCGGAACCGACCCAAAGGAAGCGGTAGCGGGTGCCGACTGCGTCGTTACCGACACCTGGGTTTCGATGGGCCAGTCCGATGCCGACAAGCGCAAGACGATGCTGGCGCCCTATGCCGTCGACGCCGAATTGATGAGCAAGGCCAACAAGAACGCCGTCTTCATGCATTGCCTGCCCGCGTACCGCGGGCATGAGGTGAGCGAAGACGTGCTCGAGGGGCCGCAATCGGTCATCTTCGACGAAGCCGAAAACCGCCTGCACGCTCAGAAAGCCATTCTCGCGTGGTGTCTCGGCGGCTGATGGCGAGAGCGCCGATCCATGGCGATTGAACCGCAAGTAGCTAATCTCACGGTGGCCGACGATTGTGTCGTCGTATTTCGCACGCAGCGATCGAATGTTCGCGGCCGACTGGTTCGGCTTGGCAAGACATTGGATGCCATTGTCACGCCGCACGCGATGCCCGACATTCCGAGCCGGCGTCTGTCCGAGGCATTGGCACTCGCCGCGCTCTGCGGCTCGGCCTTGCCGGACGCTGGCAATCTCAATCTGCAAACACGATCGGATGGAGCCGTGTCCATTCTGGTGGCTGACTATGCGGCGCCGGGACGGTTACGCGGATATGCGCGGTACGATCAGGGCAAGCTCGGCGAAACCGCGGAGCAAGGTGCCGGACTGAAGACGGTGGCCAGCAGCCTCGGCGATGGGCATCTTGCCATCACGCTTGATTCCGGTCCGGGCGAGGAGCGGTATCAGGGCGTACTTGCATTCGAGAACGCGCCGCTTGCGGCGACGGCCGCCGCGTATTTCGAACAGCGCGAAGCCATGCCGACGTTCATCCGTCTGGCGGTCGCCGATCAGTTCATCGGCTCTACGAGAGCGGCGCAGGATGAATCCCGCTGGCACCGGCGTGCCGGCGGGTTGATGATCCAAAGCTCGATGGCCCCGAGAGATGAGGACGACGACGCCAGTGAAGACTGGAACCGGGTCGAAATGCTGGCCGCGACTGTTGAGGACCACGAGCTTCTCGATCCGGGTTTGTCGGCCGAGCGCTTACTGCTCAGGCTTTTTCATGAAGAAGCGGTTGCCGTCGAGCGGGTGATCCCGCTTTCATCATTTTGCAGATGCGGGCGAGCGAAGGTCGAAAACGTGCTTTTGGCGTTTGGCGCGGGTGAGCTTTCCGACATGCTGGACGAAACCGGCCACATCGTCGTCACGTGCGAGTTCTGCACCGCACGCTATGCGTTCACGCTCGACGAGTTGAAGCAGGGCGGCGCCTAAGCCTCTCTGCGTCTGGCAGTTTACTTACAGACCGCCATTCGCGACTTGGCCCTGCTGGCCGCCCATTTCGCGCGGATCGCTGTTCTGAGTCTTCGTGCCGGATACGTCGTACTCTGTCTTGGAGCGAGCACTCGCGATCTGCGAGCCGTCGAGTTTGCAGCTTCCGGCCTTGTCCATCAGGACAAAGGCGGGATTGGGCTTATCAACGAACTCCGCACGGGAAACCTTACCGTCGCCGTTTGCGTCGTAATATTTCAGATCCGCGGTTTCGAAGAGGCGGTCAACCTTCACGAGGTTCGGCCATTCGTCGGCATCGAGCGAGTCGTCGTGATTTGCATCGGCGCCGTTGAAGAGATCCTCGGCGTAAGACTTCCATTCATTGCAGGTCACGACGTTGTCGCGGTTCGTATCCCAGCTTCCGGCCGCCTGCAGAAATGCGCGATCCACATCCGATAGCTGCTTGTGGCCAAACGGGTTGATCGACCCGATCGTAGGCATCTGCGCGGTGGAGCAGGCAGAGAGCGCCAGCCCTGCAATCATTGCGCAAATAACGGAGGATGCAGATTTGAGGCGCATGGGCATAGGATCGTCTCTGAAGTCGCGAGTTCTTTAGCCAAGCTGCATTGATACTCCCAACACTGCGTCGATTGCGCGGCAGTGAAGGAAAAAACGGTGGGTAGATGCAGAAGTGCATACAGATGTCGCAGTCATGTCACACGCATTCCCAGGACAGTCAAGCGTAGGATCCTGCTCGAAAAAATGCTGTGCGCTAAACGACGTTTTGCGTTTTGTTGTCCGGCTGGCCCAGGCCAACGGCGTCAGTGTCACGTCTCGGCCCAGTCGCCGAGGCGCTTGAGAAACGCTGCGCATTTGGTGATCTCGCTTTCGGCGATCCATTCGTCGGCAGTATGGGCTTGCGCAATGTCGCCTGGTCCGCAGATGACGGCCGGAGCGCCGGCATCCTGAAACAGTCCGGCTTCCGTCGCGAACGAAACAGTGTGCGTTTCGTTTTGACCGGTGAGCTTCAATGCAAGGGCGACGACGTCGGATGCGGGATCGGCG
>ERZ778017.3196-NODE-3196-length-11983-cov-5.297032_pt1 | contig 11983 bp, 12 predicted proteins | sample MGYA00375747_ERZ778017 | MGnify/ENA primary metagenome ERZ778017 (study PRJEB29350, sample SAMN05509838) | bioreactor metagenome | biome: bioreactor; material: wastewater | place: South Africa: University of Cape Town | collected 2014-03-17 ... | reverse complement strand
AAGTCGCGGCGGTCGACGTTCTCGATCTCGACCTTCGAGCCCGCGTTGAAGGTCTTGTCATTGGTACGTCCGGTGACCACGTTCTTCAGCTTCGTGCGCACGAACGCACCGCCCTTGCCGGGCTTGACGTGCTGGAACTCCACGACGCTCCAGAGCTGGCCGTCGATGTTCAGGACGACGCCGTTGCGGATGTCTGCGGTGGATGCCATGGGTGCTGTTCCGTTTCGTGAGTGCTTCCGGGCTCGCGACGGGCCCGACGTCCGATTCTACGGGATGCCGCTCGTGCGCCCTCGCCCGGCGTCGGCCGGCTACGCGGGCCGCACCAGCGGCAGGAAGATCTCATCGACGATCGTGACGAGCTCGTCGTCGGCCAGCGGCGCCGCGGTCATGAGCAGGTCGTGGCGGAACAGGTCGGCCGCCACAGCTCGCACGCGAGGCGTGAGCCGGGACGGGTCCGCCTCGCCGCGTGCGATGGCCCGCTCCAGGATCTCGTCCATCGTCCGGCCGGACCGCTCCCCGAACGCACGACGGCGCACATCGGCGAACGTGCGCCCGGAGTCGGCGTAGTAGGCGCCCATGAACACGCTCATCAGCGGTGCGATGGCGCTGCGCGCGGCATTGGACGTGCGCAGCATCGCGAGCATGTCGCCGCGCAGGCTCCCGGTGTCCGGGGTCTTCACGCGCCCGAGGTTCAGACCGTACGCGAGCGTTGCATCCAACAGCTCCTGCCGGTCGCTCCAACGGCGGTAGATCACGGACCGGCTCGTCTGCGCGCGCTCAGCGACGGCATCGATCGTGAATCCCGGATAGCCGCCGTCCAGCAACTGGTCCCATCCCGCCTGCAGGATCGCCTGTTCGAGCTCCTCGCCGCGCCGGCGCCGCGCCGGCGCCTCTCCATGAAGATCCATTTGTGTATCTTATCGCACCGGCGTACACTCCTTCATAGATACGGTCGTGTATCTTATGAAGGAGCCCGCCATGTCCGAGCCACCCGCTCCGACCATCCCCCGCAGCGCCGTGGTCACCGCGATCTGCCTCATCGTCGGCGGCCTTGCCGTCATCTTCGACAGCACGATCGTCAGCATCGCGCTGAAGACCCTCGCCACCGATCTCGCGGTGTCGGTCGGCACCATCCAGTGGGTCAGCACCGCCTACCTGCTCGCCCTGGGCGTCACCATCCCCGTGGTGGGCTGGGCGCAGGCACGGGTGGGCGGCAAACGCCTGTGGATGATCGCGCTCGGGATCTTCCTGGCTGCCTCGATCGCCTGCTCACTGGCCTGGGACGCGCCGAGCCAGATCGCCTTCCGAGTCGTGCAGGGCGCAGGCGGCGGGCTCATGATGCCGCTCATGGCGACGCTGGCCATCCAGCAGGTTCCTCGCGCGGCCTCGCTCGGCCGCCTGATGGCGATGGTGAGCCTTCCCGCCGCGCTCGGCCCGATCCTCGGCCCGACGATCGGCGGCGTCATCCTGAACTGGCTCGACTGGCGGTGGATGTTCTGGGTGAACGTCCCGTTCTGTCTGGTCGGGCTGCTCCTGGCCTGGAGGTTCGTCCCCCACGATGAGCCCACCGGTCGACGGCGGCTGGACGTCGTCGGGCTGCTGCTGGCCTCCCCTGGCATCGTCGGGGTGCTGTACGGGATGTCGCGGGTGAGCGCGGAAGGAGGCTTCGCGCGCGTCGACGTGTGGTTGCCGGCCGTGGGCGGTCTGCTGCTGCTGGCCGCGTTCGCGTGGTGGGCCTCGCGCCGGCCGGCCACCGCGCTCATCGACGTGGGCCTGCTGGCGCGGCGCCCGGTCGCGGCTTCCTCGGCGGTGCTGTTCCTCTCCGGCGCGGCGCTATACGGCGCGATGCTGCTGCTGCCGCTGTTCTTCCAGATCCTGCACGGCGTCGATGTCCTCACCGCGGGGCTGCTCATGGTCCCACAGGGCGTCGGGGCGCTGCTGAGCCGGACGCTGGCCGGCAGGCTCACCGATGCGCTGGGGGCGCGCGTGGTCGCGATCGGCGGGTCATGGGCGTCGCGACGATCCCCTTCGCCCTCGCCGACGCATCCACGAGCCTGTGGTGGCTGATGGCGGTGCTGCTGGTGAGAGGGCTGGGCACCGGTGCGGTGATGATCCCGGTGATGGCTGTGGCATACCTCGGCCTCGAACACGCCGAGGTGCCGCACGCGAGCCTCATCACCCGGCTGGCCCAGCAAGTCGGCGGCGCCTTCGGCACGGCACTGCTCGCGGTCATCCTCGAGTCGGCCATCGGCTCCGGGGCCTCGGGCGCGGCCCTGGCGCACGGGTTCGACGTCGCGTTCTGGTGGGCCGTCGGCTTCACCGTGATCGCGATCGGCGTGTGTGTCGCCCTCCCGTCCCGACGCGTCCCGGCCCGCCCGGCGCCCGCGCCCGCCGAGCAGACGGCGTGACCGCGCCGTCGCGCTCAGCCCTCGGCGCGACCGGCGATCACCTCGACGAGCAGGTTCACCGCCGTCGCATAGCCTGCGACGCCTTCGCCCACGACGTGGACGGCCGCGACATCCCGCACGTAGGAGAACGCCCGGAACTGCTCACGCGCGCTCACGTCGGAGATGTGCACCTCGGCGACCGGCAAGGCGACGCCGGAGAGGGCATCACGCAGCACGACGGAGGTGTGTGTGAGGCCCCCGGGGTTGATGACGATGCCCGCGCAGTCCTGTCGCGCGTCGTGGATCGCGTCGATGAGCACGCCCTCGTGATTGCTCTGCACGGCGCGCAGGTCGAAGCCGTGCCGAGCCGCGGCGTCGGTCGCGATGCGCTCGACGTCGGCGAGCGTCGCGGTTCCGTAGATCTCCGGCTCGCGCACGCCGAGCAGGTTCAGGTTGGGACCGTTGACGAGCAGGATGCGGCGGTTCATTCACCGACCTCCTGATAGGCCGCGAACAGGAGCGACTCGTCGGGCGCCTGCATGATCGTGGGTCGCGCGATGTCGTCGAGCACGACGAAGCGCAGCATGTCGCCGCGCGCCTTCTTGTCGCGGCGCATGGTGGCCAGCAGGGTCTTCCAGGCGTTGGCGCGGTAGGTGATCGGCAGTCCGAGCGTGCGAAGGATGTCGCGATGCCGTTCGACGGCGTCGTCGGACAGCCGCCCGGCCAGGCGCGACAGCTCGGCCGCATACATCATCCCGACGCTCACCGCCGCCCCGTGGCGCCACTGGTAGCGCTCGGAGTACTCGATCGCGTGGCCGAGGGTGTGTCCGTAGTTGAGCATCTCGCGCGGACCCGCTTCTCGCAGGTCCTGCCCGACCACGTCCGCCTTCATGCGGATCGCGAGCTCGACGCATCGTCCGAACGCCGCGGACTGGGGGTCGATGACCGCAGCCGGGTCGCGCTCGATGAGCTCGAGGATCTCGGGATAGCGGATGAACCCCGCCTTGACCACCTCCGCGAAACCGGCCACACGTTCGTTGACCGACAGGGAGTCGAGCAGCTCGAGGTCGCAGATGACTGCCCGCGGCGGCCAGAACGCGCCCACGAGGTTCTTGCCCTCGTTGGTGTTGATGCCGGTCTTGCCGCCGATGCCCGCGTCGACCATGGCGAGCACCGAGGTGGGCAGCTGCACGATCTCGACGCCCCGCAGCCAGGTGGCGGCCACGAACCCTGCCAGATCCGTCACCGCTCCCCCGCCGAAGCCCACGATGACGTCGGTGCGGGTGAAGTCGGCCTGCCCGAGCACCTGCCAACAGAAGGCGGCGACCTCCACGCGCTTGCCGTCTTCGGCATCCGGGATCTCGGCCAGCAGCACCTGCCGCTCTGCCGAGGCCAGGGCGTCGCGCAGCTGCCCTGCCGCGGTGGCCAGCGCCGGCTGATGCACGACGAGCACCTTGCGCGCGGCGGGCGGGATCGCCTCGGCCAGGGCCTCCCGCAGGATGCCGCGGCCCACCGTCACGTCGTACGGCCGTTCGCCGCCCACACCGATCGTGGTCGTCTCGCTCATTCCGTTCCTTCCTGTCCCGCTGCCGGGGGTTCGTCGGCGTCCCATTGCTGCTGTGCCCACGTGGCCACGCGCTCCACGAGATCACGGAAATGACCTGCCGAGGTGTCCACTGTGGCATCGGCGAGCCCCGCGTAGAGCCGACTGCGCTCGTCGGCCACTCGCTGCCAGGCCTGCAGGGCATCATCGCCTTGCAGCAGCGGACGAGAGGCCCCCCGGATGCGCGCGGCCACCGTGCGGGCCTCGACGGTCAGCAGCAGCACGGGGTGGTGGGCAAGGTCGGCACGGGTCTGCGGATGCAGCACGGCCCCGCCTCCGACCGCCACGATGCCCTCGGTGGTCAGCGCCTCGCGCACCGCCTCGCGCTCGAGCTCCCGGAAGCGCGGCTCGCCCTGAAGTGCGAAGATCTGCGGAATGGGGCCGTGTGCGCGCACCACGGCGATGTCGGTATCGAAGAACGGCACATGCAGGGCTTTCGCGGCGCGACGCCCGATCGAGGTCTTTCCCGCCCCCATCGGACCGATGATCACCACCGCACGCCGGGTCATGGCTCCCGCGGTGCGGACTCCCCCTGCAACGCCGGGTCGCTCAGCGACGCCGTGCGCAGCGTCTCCGGGATCGCCGCCAGGTACGCCGAAAGGTTCCGCTGCACCTCGGCGATGCTGTCGCCGCCGAACTTCTCCAGCACGACCTCCGCCAGCACGATCGCCACCATGGCCTCGGCGACGACGCCCGACGCCGGCACCGCGCACACGTCCGAGCGCTGGTGATGGGCGGAGGCGTCCTGCCCGGTCGAGACGTCGACCGTGTGCAGCGCGTGCGGCACGGTGGCGATGGGCTTCATTCCCGCCCGCACCCGCAAGACGGTTCCCGTCGACATGCCGCCTTCGGTGCCGCCGGCGCGGTCGCTTGCTCGCGTGATGCCGCCGTCGACGGCGAACAGCTCGTCATGTGCGGCAGAGCCGCGACGACGAGTCGTCTCGAAGCCGTCGCCGATCTCCACGCCCTTCATCGCTTGGATGCTCATGATCGCCTGCGCGAGACGGCCGTCCAGACGCCGGTCCCACTGCACGTGCGAGCCGAGCCCGGGCGGCAGTCCGTAGGCCAGCACCTCCACGATGCCGCCGAGCGTGTCGCCGTCCTTGCGCGCGGCGTCGACCTCGGCGACCATGCGCCGGCTCGTCGCCGCGTCGAAGCAGCGCAGCGGGTCGGCATCCAGCCTCGCCACGTCGTCCGGCATCGGCAGCGGCGCATCCGCGGGTGCCTGCACCGGGCCGATGGAGAGGGTGTGGCTGACCAGTCGGATGCCGAGTTCGGCCAGGAACGCGCGGGCGACGGCGCCCAGCGCCACGCGCGCCGCGGTCTCTCGGGCGCTGGCGCGCTCGAGGATCGGGCGCGCCTCGTCGAACCCGTACTTCTGCATCCCGACGAGGTCGGCATGGCCGGGCCGCGGGCGGGTCAACGCGGCCCCGCGCCCGCGCGACCGGTCGGTCAGCTCGACCGGTTCGGCGCTCATCACCTCGGTCCACTTCGGCCATTCCGTGTTGCCGATGCGGATCGCGATGGGGCTGCCCAGGCTGAGGCCGAACCGCACGCCCGTCGAGAGCGTGAGCTCGTCCTCCTCGAACTTCATCCGTGACCCGCGGCCATAGCCGAGCTTGCGACGCGCGAGATCCGCCTGGATCGCGGCACGCGAGATGGGGACGCCGGCGGGCAGCCCTTCCATGAGGGCGACGAGTTCGGGGCCGTGCGATTCGCCGGCCGTGAGCACGCGGAGCATTCTCTCAGTCTCCCACGCCGCGCGGCCCGCTCAGTCCTCCGTGACGGCCGCCCGCATGGCGTTCAGCACGGCGGGCTCGTCGGGCAGCGGCTCCTCGTCGGTGCCGGCCACGAACACCCGCACCTGCCGAAGAGCCTGCTCCACCAGCATCCCGACGCCGAGCACCGCGCGCGAGCCATGACGCTCCCACGCGCGTGCCAGGTCGGTCGGCCAGTGCCCGTAGACGACGTCGTACAGGGTTCCGCCGCGCTCGGCCAGACCGTCGCAGACGGCGGCATCCAGCACCGCCCCGCCGGGGAGGGTCGCGATGGTCAACGGCACATCGTCGCGCACGCGGGCGTCCAGCGCTGCCACGTGCACCCGCATCCCGATCCGCTCGCCCAGCGCCGCCAGCGGTGCGGCCCTCTCCGGTCGGCGTGCGGCCACCTCGACGTCGCGCACGCCGAGTGCGTCAAGCGCCAGCAGCGCCGAGGTCGCGGTCGCACCGGAGCCGACGATGCGTGCGCGGCCGACGTCGCGCACCCCGTGGAATCGCACGTCCGCGGCGATGCCGGCCACGTCGGTGTTGAAGCCGTGCGGTCCGCCCGCCGTGAATAGCAGCGTGTTCACCGCGCCGGACAGCTCGGCGTGCCGGTTGCGGGTGACGGATGCCGCGTGGGCGACGCGCTTGAGTGGCATGGTCAACGACAGTCCGCGGGCGTCAGGGCCGAGCCCAGCCACCTCCGCGGCGAACGAGTCCTCGTCCACCCGACGCCGCCCGTACGACCAGTCCAGCCCGAGCACCCGGTACGCCGTGTCGTGCAGGCGCGGCGAGAGGCTGTGCGCGATGGGGTCGCCCCACACCTGCAGCGACCGCCCGCCGCTCAGCATCCGGCGTCCGGATTCTTGCTGCACCACGCCCGCATCTGCGCCTCGGCCTTCTGCTGCTCGGCATACGTCGTGCTGAACACCGTCTGGCCGGTGTCCATGTTGACCGTCACGAAGTACAGCCAGGGTCCGGCCACCGGATGCATCGCGGCGTCGATCGCGAGGTCGCCGGGGCTCGCGATGGGGCCGGCCGGCAGCCCCGCATGCACGTAGGTGTTCCAGGGGTTGGGATCCTTCAGCGCGGCCGCCGACGAGCTCGCGGTGCCGTCGTGCATCTCGCCGTAGCCGTACTGCGCGGTCGAGTCCATCTGCAGCTTGCCGAACGTCTCCTTGTTGTTCGGATTCAGCCGGTTCTCGATCACCCGCGACACCTTGTAGAAGTCGCCCTCCGAGCGCGCCTCGCGCTGGATGATCGACGCGATCGTCAGGATGCGCTGCCGGTCGGCTTCGGGCACGCCGGCGTGATCGAGCGACTGCACGGTGCGATCGACCATCGTCTTGATGATGTCATGCGCGGTCGATCCCGGCGGGAACGTGTACAGGGCGGGGAACAGCCAACCTTCAAGGCTCGAGGCCTTCACCCCGTAGTCACCGGGCTTGTTGACGGCCGCGTCGAAATCGGCCCGCGGGATCTTCAGCGCGGCAGACAGCTTGCCGAGGATCTGATCCTCGGTCAGGCCCTCCTGCAGGAGGGCGGCGTTCTCCTGCTTGCTGGACGGGTCCAGCAGCATCTTCAGTGCGGCCGCCGCCGTCATCTGCTTCTCCAGCTTGTACACGCCCGGGTAGAAGGTCGGACTCGCGCCCGTGGACACGAGCATGTCGTAGAACACCGACGGCGTCTTGGTCACACCGGCCTTGGCGAGAGTCCGCGAGATCACCGCGCCGGTGTCACCGGATGCGATCGTCACCAGCGCCTCGCCGTGCGCGAGCCCGGGCTCGTAGTCCTTCGGCTCTTCCCACCCCATGATGCTGCGGATCTGCGGCTCGTACGTCGTCCACACGTACAGTCCGCCAGCACCGATGCCGCCGAGCACGACCACCACGATGAGCAGGGCGACGAGCCCTCCACGACGCCGCTGCCGCTTCGTCTTCTTCGGCGGCACCGCTCCGAGCGCCTCACTGGACGCGGTCCCCGTGAACAGGTCCTCCAGCGCAGGCATGGCGGGCGTGTGCGAGCCGTGGCCGGCGGTGGATGCCGCGCCCGAACGCACCGCATCCGCTTGTGGGTGGCCTCCGCGCGCGTCCTCCTGGACGTGCGGCGAGGCGACGGTGGTCTCATGCGCCGCCGCGTTCTCGTGCGCCGCCGCCTCGCGGGCCGCACGCCGGGTCAGGGGCGCGTCTACGCGTGGGTCACCGTCGGGGGGACGGACTTCGGGCATGTCAGGCGGGCTCCTGCGCTGGGGGGACGAGTTCGCCGGCGGGCTGCCCTGTCCGCTTCTCGATGTCGAGCGCATGCTGCAGGAACACGACCGCGGCGACTTGATCCACCATGCTACGAGATGAACGCTGGTTTCTGCCTGATTCGCGCAGCGCCTGATGCGCACTGACCGTGCTCAGCCGTTCGTCGACCAGGCGGACCGCGGCCTCGGCCTGCATGGCCAGCTGCGCCGCAAAGCACCGTGCGTCGGTCGTGGAGGCCGTGTCGTGACCGCGGAGATTCAGCGGAAGCCCGACGAGGATCTCGATCGCCGCGTGGTCGACAGCCAGTTGGACGATCCGCTCGATCGGCGCGCCCTGTCGCGGTACGGTCTCCACCGGCACGGCCAGCAGGCCGTCCGGGTCGCTGCGTGCGACGCCGATGCGGGCTCTGCCCACGTCCACGGCCAGCCGCACGCCGCGCCGGACGTCGGTCACGCGGTCTCCAGGACTGCACGCACCTCGCCGAGCGCTCTCGGCAGTGCGCCGGCATCCGTCCCGCCGCCCTGCGCCACATCGTCGCGCCCGCCGCCTCCGCCGCCGAGGATCCCTGCGGCGATCTTCGCGAGGGCACCGGCCTTCGCACCGGCGGCACGCGCAGCCTCGTTGGTGGCGACCACGACGACCGGGCGCCCCTTCACCTCGGCTCCCAGCGCCACCACCGCGGCTTCGCCGCCGAGCCGGTCGCGCACCTGCAGAGCGAGCGAGCGCACGTCGTCGCCCGAACCCGCCGTGCCCAGGGATGTGGACACCAGCCGATGGGCGCCCACCCGCTCGGCGCCCTGTGCGAGCGCGGGAACGCGATCGGCCAGGGCCCGAGCCTCGAAGGCCGCGATCCTCTTCTCCGCCGCCTTCAGGTTCGCAGTGAGCTCGGCGATGCGCGCGGTCAGCTCGTCGCGCGGTGTCTTCAGCGCGCTCGTCAGCTGCGAGACGATGGCCCGCTCGGCGGTCAGCTCGCGGAATGCGTCGTGTCCGACGAGCGCTTCCACGCGCCGGTTCGAGGCTCCCACCGATGACTCGCCGATGAGGCTGATGACGCCGATCTCGGCCGACGTCGACACGTGCGTCCCGCCGCACAGCTCACGCGACCACGGTCCGCCGATGTCGACCATCCGCACCGTGTCGCCATACTTCTCGCCGAACAGTGCCATGGCGCCGAGCTCCTTGGCCTCGGCGAGCGGCAGCACACGGGTGGTCACCTGCAGGTTGTCGCGCACGGCGTTGTTGGCGATCTCCTCGATCTCGCTCTTCGTGGCATCCGACAAGGCGTGCCCCCATGCGAAGTCGAATCGCAGGTAGCCGGCGCGGTTCAGCGAGCCCGCCTGCGTGGCGGTCCTGCCCAGCGTGTCGCGCAGCGCCGCGTGCACGAGATGGGTCGCGCTGTGCGCCTGCGCGGCGGAGCGCCGATTCGCGGCATCCACGATCGTGGTGGCCGGCTGGCCCACGCCGACCTCCCCCTGAGCGACCTCGACGGTGTGGCTGATCAGACCCGGCACCGGGCGCTGCACGTCGAGCACCTCCAGCTCGAAGCCGGGCCCCACGATCATCCCCTTGTCGGCGACCTGGCCGCCGCTCTCCGCGTACAGCGTGGTCTCGGCGAGGATGATCTCGGCGATCTGCCCCTGCAGGGCCTGCGACACTGGCAACCCGTCCACGAGGATGCCCAGCACGCGCGACGACGTCTCCAGCTCGCTGTAGCCGGTGAACGCGGTCTCCCCCTGCGCGCGGTACTCGCGGTAGACGCTCTGGTCGGCGATGGCACGTTTGCGCGACCGGGCGTCGGCCTTCGCACGCGCCTTCTGCTCCTGCATGAGCGTGTCGAACGCGGCGCGGTCGACGTCCAGCCCGGCCTCTTGGGCGACCTCGAGCGTGAGGTCGATCGGGAAGCCGTAGGTGTCGTGTAGCAAGAACGCCTCAGAGCCGCTGATCGCCCTGTCACCCGATGCCTTGGTCTCGTCGATGGCGAGGTCGAGGATCGTCGAGCCGGCGGCGAGGGTGCGCAGGAACGTCTCCTCCTCGGCGAAGGCGTACTGCGAGATGCGGGTCCAGTCCTCGGCGACCACGGGGTAGGCGGTCTTCATCGCGTCACGCGACGACACGAACAGCTCTGGGAAGGTCGGCTCGTCCACGCCCAGCAGCCGCATGGCGCGCACGGTGCGCCGCATGAGGCGCCGCAGGATGTAGCCGCGTCCCTCGTTCGACGGGGTGACCCCGTCGCTGAGCAGCATGAGCGACGAGCGCACGTGGTCGGCGATGACGCGGAAGCGCACGTCGTCGGCGTGCTCGGCACCGTAGCGGCGGCCCGACAGCTCCACGGCGCGGTCGAGCACCGGCCGGACCTGGTCGATCTCGTACATGTTCTGCACGCCCTGGGTGATGAAGGCGACGCGCTCGAGGCCCATGCCCGTGTCGATGTTCTTGCGCGGCAGCGGGGCCACCACGTCGAACTCTGTCTTGGATCGGACGTTCGCGATCTGCTCCTGCATGAACACGAGGTTCCAGATCTCCGTGAACCGGCTGTCGTCGACCGCGGGGCCTCCATCACGGCCGTACGCTGGGCCGCGGTCGAAGTAGATCTCCGAGCACGGGCCACCGGGGCCCGGTTGGCCGGTGTGCCAGTAGTTGTCCTCTTTGCCCATCCGCTGGATGCGCTCGTCGGGCAGGCCCGCGATCTTCTTCCACAGCTGCGCGGCATCGTCGTCGTCCTCGTAGACGGTGACCCACAGATCGCGCTCGGCGAAGCCGAGACCGCCGTCGGCCTCCGGCGAGGTCAGCAGCTCCCATGCGTAGCCGATCGCGCCTTCCTTGAAGTAGTCGCCGAACGACCAGTTCCCGAGCATCTGGAAGAACGTGCCGTGCCGGGCGGTGTGGCCCACCTCTTCGATGTCCAAGGTGCGGATGCACTTCTGCACGTCGGCCGCACGCCGGTACGGCGGAGGGACCAGACCGCTCAGATACGGGATGAACGGCACCATGCCGGCGATCGTGAACAGGATCGACGGATCGTTGCTCACGAGCGAGGCCGACGGCACGATCACGTGGTCGTTCTTCTCGAAGTAGTCGAGGTAGCGCTGGGCGATCTCAGCGGTCTTCATGCGCTTCTTTCTCAGGGGAGGTCACGGCCGCGACGTGCGCGGCCGGCGGGTCGGGATGTCCTGCTCAGGCGGAGGGCGCCTCGTCCGCGGCATCCGCGGACGTCAGGCGCGCCTCCTCCTGACGGTAGGCGTCGCCCATCCGGTCGGCGAACTCGGCGATGCGCGCGTCGACGGCGGCGAGCACCTCGCGACCACGGGGGTCCTTGTTCACGAAGTGCGCGAGCACGAATCCGCAGGCAGCACCGAGCACGAACCACACCAGACTCTTCATGTCTCCACTCCTCGGCCGCGGAAGCGGCATCCCCCTATCGTAATCGGCACACCGCGCTCGGGAAGGCGACCCGGAGACCACGAAGGGCGCCGGGGATACCCGACGCCCTTCGCACTGGCGTGTCGCGCTGCGCGCCGCTCAGCGGGCCGCGTAGTACTCGACGACGAGCTGGACGTCGCAGACGACCGGGATCTCCGCGCGCTTCGGGCGACGCACGAGCCGTGCCTGCAGCTTGTCGAGCTCGACCTCGAGATAGCCGGGCACCGGCGGCAGCACCTCGGCGTTGCCGCCGGCAGCGGCCACCTGGAACGGGTCGGTGCCTTCGCTGCGCTGCTTGACGTGGATGAGCTGGCCCGGCTTCACACGGAACGACGGGCGGTCCACGAGCTGGCCGTCGACCATGATGTGACGGTGCACGACGAACTGGCGGGCCTGCGCCATGGTGCGCGCGATGCCCGACCGCAGCACGAGCGCGTCCAGGCGCATCTCCAGCTGCTCGACGAGGTTCTCACCGGTCAGGCCGTCCTTGCGACGGGCCTCCTCGAACTGGATGCGCAGCTGCTTCTCGCGGATGCCGTACTGCTCGCGCAGACGCTGCTTCTC
>ERZ778017.3195-NODE-3195-length-11983-cov-7.132545_pt1 | contig 11983 bp, 9 predicted proteins | sample MGYA00375747_ERZ778017 | MGnify/ENA primary metagenome ERZ778017 (study PRJEB29350, sample SAMN05509838) | bioreactor metagenome | biome: bioreactor; material: wastewater | place: South Africa: University of Cape Town | collected 2014-03-17 ... | reverse complement strand
ATCGACACCGTCAACGAGATCAAGGCCAAGCTGGTCGCCGCCTATGGTTCGACCGGCGCCGACAAGGAAAAGATCCAGACCGAAATCAGCGCTCTTCAGGCCCAGATGAAGGCCTATTCCGACGCCGCCACCTTCTCGGGCACCAACCTTCTTACCGTGAGCACGACCGCCGGCACCAATGCCGACCTCAAGGTGGTTTCCGCCTTCAACCGTTCGGCGACCGGCACGGCTTCGATCGAAACCATCAACGTGGTGACCGAAGGCATCAAGCTCTACGACGCCACGGCCACCGGCACCGCCAAAGGTATCCTGGACGTAACCCGCGATGCAACCGGCGCCAAGGCGGCTACCGGCACCGCCGTTTCCGGCATTACCCTGGCAGCTGCCACCACGGATGCGGAAATCGCCGAGCATATCGCCCGCGTCGACACGGCACTGAAGGAAATGACCACGGCCGCCACCAACCTCGGCGCCGCCAAGAGCCGCATCGACCTGCAGAAGACCTTCACGCAGAGCCTGATGGACTCCATCGACCGCGGTGTCGGCCAACTGGTCGATGCCGACATGAACAAGGAATCGACACGGCTCCAGGCTTTGCAGGTCCAGCAGCAGCTCGGCATCCAGGCGCTGTCGATCGCCAACAGCTCGTCGCAGTCGATCCTGTCCCTGTTCCGCTAAACGCCGGAACGGATGCCAGACGGATGAGGGCCGCCCCCGGGCGGCCCTTTTTTCGTGTCCGTGCCCCATCCCTTTGAAAGCGCCTTTAATCGGCCATTAACCATATCGCGCTAGTCATGGTTAATTAAGAGCGTACGGCGGCCGGGCGAAGAGGCGATCATGCCTGCTGACCGTCGAGTGCATCGGCCGGGCATGCGGACAGCATGTCAGCTTTCGAAGAGGGGTGAGTACCTTGGCAAGCATCTTGACCAACGCTTCGGCGCTGACGGCGCTTCAAAGCCTCAACGCCACCAACAAGGCGCTCGAGCAGACGCAGGCGCGCATCTCCACCGGCTATCGCGTCGCTGACGCAGCCGACAACGCCGCCTACTGGTCGATCGCCACCACGATGCGCTCCGACAACCAGGCGCTTTCAACGGTGCAGGATGCACTCGGCCTCGGCGCTTCAAGGATCGACACCGCCTACACCGGCATCAACAACGCCATCAGCGTGGTTGACCAGATCAAGGCCAAGCTGGTCGCCTCCTATAATGCGAGTGATTCCGACAAGGCCAAGATCCAGACCGAGATCAAGTCGCTCCAGGCGCAGTTGAAAGCCTATGCCGACGCCGCCACCTTCTCCGGCACCAACATACTGTCGGTGAGCTCGGACAAGCAGGCCGACGGCACGACCGCCACGGCCGGCACGGGCGTCCAGCCGGACCTCAACATCGTCTCGGGCTTCAACCGTTCTTCCAACGGCACCGCCTCCATCTCCACCATCGCCGTCGACGTCGACAAGGTGAAGCTGTTCGATGCGAGCGCCAACGCCAAGAACGCCGGCCTGCTCGACCGCAAGACCTCGATCTATGCCACTGCGGCCGACCAGGCCAAGTACGACGAAGCCTACGCCACCGCGATCAAGGCTGGCAATTCGGACGCCGACGCCCATACCGCAGGCGTCGCCGCGGCCGGCACGCCGACGCCTGCGCCGCTCACGGGCATCTCGATCTTCAACCTGGACATCACCGCGGCCGGCGTCACCGACGATTTCATCAACCAGATGATCACCAAGGCCGACGGCGTGCTGAACCAGCTGACCGATGCGGCGACGGTGATCGGCTCGGTCAAGAAGCAGATCGACCTGCAAAAGACCTTCACGCAGAGCCTGATGGACTCCATCGACCGGGGCGTCGGCCAGTTGGTCGACGCCGACATGAACAAGGAATCGACACGGCTCCAGGCTTTGCAGGTCCAGCAGCAGCTCGGCATCCAGGCGCTGTCCATCGCCAACGCCAATTCGCAGAACATCCTGTCCCTGTTCAAGGGCTGATCCCCGGTGTTTTTCTCTCCTGAAATCGGGCCGCCCGTTCGAGGGGCGGCCCGATTTCATTTTCGCACAAGCTTCGCGCCGTAGGGTTGCCGAGGGCAATTTGCGGGAGCCTTGGACTCGTGCCGGAACAGATCCAGACACTCATTTCCAATCTCAGGGGATTCGGCACCAGGCGTCTCGCCATCCTGGCCGCCATCGCGGTCACGGTCGTCGCCGTGATCGGCATCGGCGCGCTCTACCTCAACCGCCCGGCCTACGAGACGCTTTACGTCGGCCTCGACCGTTCCGACATAAACCAGATCGGCATGGTGCTCGGCGAGGCCGGCATCGACTTCGACGTCGGCTCGGACGGGACCACCGTGCTGGTCTCCGCCGGCTCGACGGCCCAGGCGCGCATGCTCTTGGCCGAAAAGGGGCTGCCGACCAGCGCCAACGCCGGCTACGAGCTTTTCGACAATGTCGGCTCGCTCGGCCTCACCTCCTTCATGCAGCAGATCACCCGCGTGCGCGCGCTGGAGGGCGAAATTTCGCGCACCATCCAGTCGATCTCCGGCGTGAAGGCGGCGCGCGTCCACATCGTCATGTCGGAGCGGGCCAACTTCCGCCGCGAAGAACAGCAGCCCTCCGCCTCCGTCGTCATCCGCTATGCCGGCATCGACGCGGGAAAGACCGCCATGTCGATCCGCCATCTGGTCTCCGCCGCCGTGCCGGCGCTGTCGGCCGACCGGGTGACGGTGCTGGATTCGGCCGGCAACCTGCTCGCCTCCGGCGACGATCCCTCCAACACCAACGCGGCGCGCACGCTCGGCATCGAACAATCGGTCGAAGCGCAGATCGAGGACAACATCCGGCGCGCGCTCACCCCCTATCTCGGCCCCGACAATTTCCGCGCCAGCGTGAAAGCCGACATCAACACCGACACCCGCCAGATCGAGGAAACCATCTACGATCCGGAATCGCGCGTCGAGCGCTCGGTGCAATCGGTGCGCAACAACGAGAGCAGCAACCAGAAGCAGGCCTCGACCCCGGCCGGCGTCGAGCAGAACCTGCCCGAAACCCAGGCGCAGTCGAGCGACGGCCCGCAATCGTCGTCGGAAAACGACCGCAAGGAAGAGATCACCAACTACGAGATCAACTCCAAGCGGATCGCGACCGTCTCCAACGGCTATTCGCTCTCCAAAATGTCGATCGCCGTCGTCGTCAACCGCCAGCGTCTGGAGACGATCCTCGGCAAGGACGCGACGCCGGAGCAGATCTCCACCCGCGTCGCTGAAATCCAGAAGATGGTGGCGTCGGCGACCGGCTTCGACGACAAGCGCGGCGACGTCATCGACGTGTCGTCGGTGGAGTTCATCGACGGGCTCGACGGCACGCCGATCGAAGGCCCCGGTATCCTGGAATCGATCGGCCACTATACCGGCAGCCTGATCAACGCCGGCGCCTTCATCGTCGTGGTGTTCCTCGTCGCCTTCTTCGGGCTGCGGCCGATGGCGGCGGCATTGACCGCGCCGGCAACGCCGGCGCTGCCCCAGCCGAGCTTCGAGGAAGTGCAGCGCGCGCTGCCGACGCCGGACGGCGAAGCCGGCGCGGGAGCCGACGCCCCGGCCGCCGCCCTGCCCGGCCGCGGCGGCCCGACCGCGCTGGACGACCTGCGCAAGAAGCTTCGTCCCGCGCCGCAGGACCGGCTTGCGCGCATGGTCGACCTCAATGAACAGCGCACCGCCCAGATCCTGCGCAAATGGGCGGCGCAGGAAGCCGCGGGCTGATGGCGTCCGCAGCCCTGTTCGACCTCCTGCCGGATTTCGGCGCGGCCTCGACACGGGCCATGGCGCCCGTTGCCGGCCGCGACTGCGCGCCGCCGCAGGCAAGCGAGCCGCCGATCGATATCGACGCCATGGTCGCCCGCGCCGTCGCCGAAGCCGAAGCGGCGCTGGAACAACGGCTGGCCGAGGCGCACGAGACGGAACTGGAAATGCTCCGCCAGGCCCACGCCGCGGAGGCGCGCGCCTTCCTGGAAAGCCTCGGCGAAGACGTCGGCAAGACGATCGCCACGCGTGTCGACGAGATGGAAGCGCATGTCGCCGACCGTCTCGGCGAAGCGGTGGCCCGCATCGTCGGCAACCTGCTCGGCCAGGACCTTCTGAAGCGCTCGCTCGACGCGCTCGCCGCCTCCATTCGCGAAAGCCTCGGCGACAGCGACGCCATGCGCATCGGCGTCAGCGGCCCGCAATCGATGTTCGAGGCGCTGAGCACGGCGCTCGGCCCCTACGGCGCCCATCTCGATTTCGTCGAGGCGCCCGGCTTCGACCTCACCGTCACCATCGACGACGCGGTGCTCGAAACCCGCATGGCGGAATGGGCGGGCCTGTTTACCGAGGTGTTGTCGTGAGCACCGTCGAGAGCAGCGAGGCCCCGCACGAGATCATCATCGTGCGACGCGGCCATGGCGACCATGAGGAAGGCCATCACGGCGGCGTCTGGAAGATCGCCTTCGCCGACTTCATGACCGCCATGATGTGCTTCTTCCTGGTCATGTGGCTGATCAACGCGGCCAACGAGCAGACCAAGGCGGCCGTCGCCAGCTATTTCAACCCGGTCAAGCTGATCGACCGCAACGCCAGCCGCAAGGGCCTGGACGATCTCGGCGACGGTCCCCGCGATGTCGGCCTTTCGGCCGACAGCCCGGCGGAGAACAGCGAAAAATCCGGCCAGGGCGATGACGGCGGTGCCAAGTCGTCGCAGACGCAGGACAAGGAGACGGCGCCGGCACAGGTCAACAACGCCGACGAACGCCTGTTCGCCGATCCCTATGCGGTGCTCGCCGAAATCGCCAGCGAGACCGGCACCATGCAGAACGTCAGCCAGAAGGGCGACGGCGGCGCACAGGCGGCAGGCCCCTCCACCGGGGCCTCCGGCGGCCCTGCCTACCGCGATCCGTTCGCGCCCGACTTCTGGTCGCAGCAGATGGCGACCCCGGCCGCCGAGGCCAGCGCCGAGCGCCCCCGCATCGAAGGCGACCCGGCAGCGCCCGACGACAAGGCCGCCGAAACCGAGAACCCCAGGGTCAAGGCCGAGACCCCCGCAGGCCCGGCGCCGGACGCGGCCCCGCTGGAACCATTGGCCAAGGGCGAGGAACCGAAGCCGGCCGACGACGCCTGGAACAAGACCGCCCCCGCCCCGCGGCCGGCAACCGAGACTGCCAAGACCGAGACGGCCAAGGCCGGGGATGCACCGTCCGACGCCTCACTGAAGGCCGCCACCGAGATCAGGCAGAAGCTCGCGGAAGCCTCCGGGGCCGGCGACAAGCTTCTGGAGGGCGTTTCTGTCGAGGCGACCGACAAGGGCGTCGTCATCTCGATCACCGACCGGCTGGATTTCGGCATGTTCCAGATCGGCTCGGCGACGCCCAACCGCGAGACGGTGCTGGCCATGGACAAGATCGGCCGCGTCGTCGACAGCCAGAAGGGCACCATCACCATCAAGGGGCACACCGACGCCCGCCCCTTCCGCAGCGAAAACTACGACAACTGGCGGCTTTCGACCGCGCGCGCGCAGTCGGCCTATTACATGCTGGTGCGCGGCGGCGTCGACGAGCGCCGCATCGTCGAGGTATCGGGCCTCGCCGACCGCCAGCCGAAGGACCCCGCCAACCCGCTCGCCGACGTCAACCGGCGCATCGAAATCCTCGTGGAGACCGGCGGATGACGCCCCCGGCCTTCCTGCGCCCCACCTTTTTGGGCAATCTGGCCGGGTTGTTGTCAGCGGCGATCCTGTGCGGTTCCGCGTTCGCCGCCGAGCCGCTCGAGCCCTACCAGATGGTGCGCTCGCTGCAACTGGTTCAGGACCGCATCGCCGCCGGCGACCATGCCGCCCTGCCAATGCAGGCCAAGATCCTCGAAATGGTGGACGCCCGGCTGCGCACCGCCGGTCCGGACACCTTCAGCGAGCCGAAGAATTTCCGCGCTCTTCTGGTATACGGCATGAGCGGCGGCAATCCGGTGACGGTCAAGGCCGCCACCTCCCGGCTCGACCTGGACGCCGAACAGCAGGCCATCGTCACCGGCATCCTCGACTATCTCGGCGGCGCGCCGGCGGCGGCGATCGCGGCGCTGGAGCCGGTCGACCCGATGCGCCTGCCGGTCGACCTCGGCGCCTTCGTCGCGCTGGTGAAAGGCTCGCTGCTGGCCGACGAAAAACCGGCCGAGGCGCTTGCCCTGCTCGATCGGGCACGCCTTCTCAGCCCGGGCACGCTGGTCGAGGAGGCCGCGCTGCGCCGCTCGGTCGCGATCGACGCCGAGCAGAGCGACGCCGCCCGCTTCGTGCTGGCCTCCACGCAATATGTCGGGCGCTATCTCCATTCGCCCTACGCCAGCCAGTTCGCCGACGCCTTCGTCAGCGGCGTGATCGCCATGCACGAGGCGATCAGCAAGGACAAGCTCGCCGACATCACGTCGATGATGGACGCGGAGCGGGAAAAGGTGATCTATCTGCGCATCGCCCGCCGGGCGGCCATCGACGGTCTCGTCGAGCTTTCGGCCTTTGCCTCGGCCAGGGCCGAGCAGGGGCGGAGCGGCAAGGACAACGACGACGATCCGCGCGCCCAGCTCTATGCCAGCCTCTCCACGGTAACCTCCGCCACGATCGAGGACGTGCGCGCAAAACTGGAAGCGATCGACCGCAGCCGGCTGTCGGACGGCGACAAGGCGTTGCTCGACGCAGCCCAGGCGGTCGTGCGCGAAATGATGGCGAGACCGGAAGCGCCGCCCCCGCCGGTCAGGCAGGCGGCAACCGAGGAAGGCGCGCAAGCGCCCGAGCAGGCCCCGATCGAGACGGACCTGCCCGCAGTCGAGGGCATCCTTGAAGACGAACCGCCCGCCGACGCCCCGGCCTCACCGGCATCCGCGCCGCCCGCCCCGGTCGAGGAGAGCGCGGCGGCAGCCGCCTACGAACCCGATTCCACCGACAAAGCCATCGCCGAGGCCCAGCACAAGCTGGACTCGATCGACCGGATTCTGGGAGACGCCCCGCTATGAGAGTAATCGCCGATACGCTGCTTGCAGCCCTGTCCAAGGGCGGCCGCAGCACTTCTTCGACGGCGGACGAATCCGGCTTCGACCAGATCCTGCGGCAGGCGGGCAAGAACCACCGTGCGCAGGCCGGGCCTCCCCCCGACGCCCCGCCCGACCAGCCGGGCTGGCCCGCCCTTGCCGCAACGATGGCGGGCAACGCCGCCGCTGACGAAAGGCTGGCCGAAACCGCACCGGCAGACGCCCCCCCGGACGAAGACGCCGGCATCGCCGGGCGCGAGCCGAAGCGCGGAAAAAACCACGATCCATTCGCGCAAACGCAAGGCATGGCGCTGTGGGCGCCGACGGCGCGGAATGCCTTCGGCACCCCCTCGCCTGCCAGGGAGGCCGCATCGGCCGGCCCCGTCGCCCGCTCCGTCGACGAACCGGCCCTCGCCAGGTCCGGCCCGGCCGATCCGGCCCGGTCCGCCCCGGTGATTGCGCTTCCAGCCAAAGAGCAGACCGCCATTGCGGCGCCGGCCGTCGCGCCCGGCAAGGCCGGAGAGGCGAAGGGCACGCCTTTCCCCGCCCTCGGGCCATCGCCGTCTTCCGGGACCGACGGCCTGTCCTGGGCACCTCTCGGGGACGATCCGCCGGAGACGGCAAAACCGCCTGCGGCGGCACCGGAAACCCGAACGCGCCCGGTCGCCGAAAGGCCGCACACGCCCGCCGCCGGCAAGCAGCCCGCCGCACCCGTCACCGTAACGGACGCGCAGAGCTTTCCGGCCCCGGCTCCTTCCCCGAACCAGACCGTAGCCGCCCTGGCGAGCGCCATCGCGACGGACGGCGGCGCAAAACAGGTGCTTGCGGCCTCTGCCGGGCTGGTCCAGCAGGCTCCTTCTGTTGCAGTTCAGTCACATATGTTGAAGATCGAATTGCATCCGGCCGAGCTTGGCATGGTCACCGCCCACCTGCGCCTCTCCGGCGGGCAGCTTTCGATCGACTTGAAGCCCGAGAACCAGGAGGCACATCGACGGCTTTCGGCCGACAGCGATGCCCTGGTAAGGTCGCTGCAAGGACTCGGTTTCGATGTCGATCGGATCACCGTTCTGCAACCATCGGTAGCAATAAGCGCGACACCGCGCATGGACGCGACCGGCATGGCGGCCAACCCGGGCGGGCGCGACCCGTCCTCCTTCCAGCCGGGAAATCCGGGCGGCAACGGCGAACCCTCGGGCAACCACCAATCGGGGAGGAACAGCGGCAATGACGGTCACCATGGCAGGCAGGGCAGCGCCTCTCCTCGCGACCCTGCTGGCGGCGGCCTGTTTATCTAGCCTGTCCGCCGCCGCTGCGAAGGCTTCGGCCAATCCGTGCGAAGCGGAGATCCTGCGCGCCTCCGACCGGTACGGCATACCGGCCGGCATCCTCTATGCCGTCGGCCTGACGGAGACTGGAAAGAAGGGGAGTCTCCAGCCTAATGCCCTGAATATAGAAGGGAAAACCTTGTTCCCGGCGAGCCGGGCGGAGGCGCTGGCGGCGTTCGAGACGGCAAGGCGGCAAGGCAAGACGCTGATCGATCTCGGCTGCATGCAGATCAACCATCGCTATCACGCGGCCCATTTCCGCAGCGTTGGCGACATGCTCGACCCCCACCGCAACGTCGACTATGCGGCCCGCTTCCTGGCCAGCCTGCATGCCCGCCACGCGACATGGTCGATGGCGGTGGCGCGCTATCATGCCGGCCCGGACAACGACCCGGCGCAGAAGGTCTATGTCTGCCGCGTGATCGCCAACATGGTCGCCGTCGGCTTCGGCAAGTGGACGAAGAACGCGCGCGCCTTCTGCAACCCATAGGCGATTGACACCGGCCACCCGCAACGCCGCCGGCGGCGACGCGAGTACGGTTCCCACTATCCGCCGGAGCCGCGTCGCGAGCGGCCGGACTCCCAATATTCTAGCTACAAGAATTGACGGTTGCCGAGGATTCCCGCCTGCGAATACCCCTTTCCTCACGGGGCAGATGAACTGATTCGGAGGGCGGGCCGATGATTGTGGTCGTTGACGAGCGGGAACTGGTAACCGAGGGGTACAATTCGCTCTTCGACCGGGAAGGGGTGGCCTGCGCGGGCTTCGCGCCCGGCGAGTTCGACGAATGGGTGTCGAGCGCGGCCGACGACGACCTGAGGTCGGTCCGCGCCTTTCTCATCGGCGACTGCCGCGAAGGCACGATCTCACCACGCCGGATCCGTGACCGCACCGGCGCGCCGGTGATCGCGCTCAGCGAGCAGAACTCGCTCGAAAACACGCTGCGGCTTTTCGAATCCGGCGTCGACGACGTCGTGCGCAAGCCGGTCCACGCCCGCGAGATCCTGGCCCGCATCACCGCCATCCGCCGTCGCGCCCACGAGGACGTGTCCTATACCGAGATCGGCGCCATGCGCATCTTCATGGACGGGCGCGACCCGGAGATCGACGGCGAGCCGCTGCCCTTGCCACGCCGCGAGCGCCGCATCCTCGAATATCTGGCCAGCAATCGCGGCCGCCGCGTCACCAAGACCCAGGTCTTCAACGCCATCTACGGAATCTTCGACGAGCAGGTCGAGGAAAACGTGGTCGAGAGCCACATCAGCAAGCTGCGCAAGAAGCTGCGCGAACGGCTCGGCAGCGACCCGATCGATTCCAAGCGGTTTCTCGGCTACCGGCTGGTCTTTTGATGGCCCGCCCTCGCCGCCGCGCCAGCCTCGCACAAGTCAGCCATCCTATCCTCCCCGCCACCTGTACTGGGCACGAGGAGACGTTCGGATGAGCCTCTATGGAATGATGCGGACCGGCGTTTCCGGCATGAACGCACAGGCCAACCGCCTGTCGGCCACCGCCGACAACATCGCCAACGCCGACACCACCGGCTACAAGCGCGCCTCCACCGAGTTCTCGACGCTGGTGATGCCGACCACGGGCGGCGCCTACAATTCCGGCGGTGTCACCACCACGATCATGAATTCGATCAGCGCGCAGGGCGTGCTGCAATACACGACCTCGGTGTCCGATCTCGCCGTCGACGGAAACGGCTTCTTCGTGGTGCAGAACCCGAGCGGCACCCCGTTCCTGACGCGCGCCGGCGCCTTTGTCCCCGACGGCGAGGGCCGGCTCGTCAATGCGGCGGGCTACCAGCTGATGGCCTACAGCTATGAGAACGGCACGCCGTCCGCGACCGTCAACGGTTTCGAAGGGCTGGTTCCCGTCGTGATCTCCGACAGCGACATCACGGCCACGCCGAGCACGCAGGGGTTCTATACCGGCAACCTTTCCGCCGGCGCCACCGCTGTCGCGGCGGCCAACCTGCCCTCCGCCAATGCCGCGACCGCCGAATACTCGGCCAAGTCGTCCATGGTCGTCTACGACAACCTCGGCAACAGGAAGCTGCTCGACGTCTATTTCACCAACACCGGTACCGGCACGTGGGAAGTTTCGGTGTTCGACCAGTCTGCGGCGACGCCCGGCACTTCCTTCCCCTACACCGGCGGCGCGCTCGGTTCGGCAAACCTGACTTTCGATACCACCACCGGCAAGTTGACGGGCGCAGACACCGTTCCGCTGACGATTCCGGGCGGCGCGGCCTTCACGCTCGACCTGTCCACGATGCGGCAATTGGGCGGCGACTTCACCATTTCCGACGGCGACGCCAACGGCAGCGCGCCGAGCACCATCGACAAGGTCCAGATCAGCAAAGACGGCATCATCTACGCGCAGTACAAGGACGGCTCCACCAAGGCGCTCTACAAGATCCCGCTGGCGGACGTGCAAAGCCCGGACAACCTCACGGTCCTGCCCGGCAACGTCTATTCGCAAGGCACCGATTCCGGCGCCATCCGCATCGGCTTCGCCAACCAGGGCAAGATGGGCGCCATCGTCTCGGGCGCGCTGGAGAACTCCAACGTCGATATCGCCGAGGAACTGACCGACATGATCGCCGCGCAGCGCAGCTACACCGCCAATTCGAAAGTGTTCCAGACCGGTTCCGACCTGATGGATGTGCTCGTCAACCTGAAGAGATAAGAGGAACGCCCTGAGCGTGTGGACGCCTGGGGCCTTTGAAAGACTCGCATGTCGCTGAGTTCCGCACTGAACATTGCCCAGATGGCGCTGAAGACCACCTCGCGCCAGACCAGCGTCGTTTCACGCAATGTCGCGGATGCCTCGAACCCGGACTACACGCGCCGCACCGCGACGGTGGTCTCCACCGCGCCCGGCGCGCGTTCGCTGGACATCCAGCGCGCCACCAACGATCTTCTGTTTCGCCAGAACCTTTCGGCGCTATCCTCCTGGGCCGGCCAGAACGCGCTCTACACCGGCATGGACAGGCTGGACCTCGCCGTCAACGGCGTCGACAACGCCTCGTCCGCCTCGACCGCCATCGGCAAGCTTCAAGAGACGCTCCATCTCTACGCGACCTCGCCGTCCAACCAGAACCTCGGCACCAGCGTCATCGACGCGGCCAAGCAGGTGGTCCGCTCGCTGAACGAGGGCGCCAGCGCCATCCAGGCCTTCCGCACGCAGACCGATGGGGAAATCGCCACCGCCGTCAGCGACCTGAACACGCTGCTCAGCCAGTTCCAGGCGGCCAACACGGCGGTTGTATCCGGCACGCGCTCCGGCACCGACGTGTCGGACGCGCTCGACCAGCGCGATGCGCTGTTGAAGAAAATCGCCGAATACGTGCCCGTTTCGACCTATACGCGCGAAGCCAACGACATGGTCATCACCACGGCCAACGGCACCACGCTGTTCGAGACCATCCCGCGCACGGTGACATTCTCGCCGTCGTCGGGCTACGCCGCCGGTGTGACCGGAAACACCGTCTACATCGACAACGTTCCCGTCACGGGCGGAAGCGGCGGCAACAGCGACGCGGCCGGCAAGCTTGCGGGCCTGATCCAGCTTCGCGACGGCGTCGCCTCGACCATGCAGAGCCAGCTCGACGAGA
>ERZ778017.3186-NODE-3186-length-12007-cov-5.659471_pt1 | contig 12007 bp, 16 predicted proteins | sample MGYA00375747_ERZ778017 | MGnify/ENA primary metagenome ERZ778017 (study PRJEB29350, sample SAMN05509838) | bioreactor metagenome | biome: bioreactor; material: wastewater | place: South Africa: University of Cape Town | collected 2014-03-17 ... | reverse complement strand
GGAGCGGCCGGAACCCGCCGATCTCGACAAGGCCGGCCCGCGTCCCGCGCAGGGACCAGTGAAGAACTGGCCCCCGCTTGTCCGCAAGCCGACCCCGCTCGCCTGGCAGGCTTCGGACCCTGAAGCGCCCAGCTTCCGCCGGTTCCTTTTGACCGCACCCGCAGGGAAGACCGGCCGAGGGCCGGGTCACCTGGAGGGCATCGCTAGAAAGGTAAGCTTCATGTCCAGTTCAACCCGCTCCACCAATTCCAAGGCCCGCGTCGTCGCGCTCCGCAAAGGCACGACCCTCGAAATGGTCCGGCTCTGCTGCCCCGACGGCAACCAGTCCGCCCTCATCTCCGAAAGCTTCGGCCTTCCGGTTCTCGACAGCGACGGTATCCGCGATTTTCACCAGCGCAGCCTGATCGAAGGTGCCGACACCCTCTCCGAGGGGCTTTCCGACAAAGCCATGCAGATCCACCTGCAGCGGATCGTCGGCTCCTATGTCGGCTCCGCCTACGGCGCAGGCCAGTTCTACTCGAAGGCCGTCACTGAGGCGAAAGACGCCACGGCCAAGCTCGCCAACGACATCCGCGACGAGGACCTCGACGGTCCGGTCGGCTTCGACAGCAATGCCCAGCGCAAGCGCGAATTCGCAGCCGACATGGGCCTTCAGTCACATGCGCTGCGCATGGCGGCCGAGGGTGCCATCGCAGCCTACGAGCACATCGTCGGCGAAAGCTGGAAGCCCTACGAGCGCCAGGTCGAGAACCCCGGCCAGAACGTCAGCCGACAGGCTGCCGATCTTCAGATGGCGGCGCTTGGCTGATCGCCAACGGGCGGAGCTTCGGCTTCGCCCGATTTTCCACCCAATTAGGCTGGTGTCCATCGGACACCGGCCTTTTTGCATGTCCCGATGATCCAAACTCGACCCCAGGAAAAAGACATTCCGACCCGCGCCAGTCGCGGCCGTCACGAATGTTGGTCCTGCTCCGGTCCTCGTCCCGCGAAACGGCTACGCCGTCCTTCACTGACGTTGCGGCCCTTTCCGCGACATCTCCCTTCCTTCCGATTGCCCTTCTGCGGGTTCGCGGATCTGCGGTCCTGCGCGTGCGGACCTCGTGACGGCCGCGACTGGCGCGGCCTCGAATTGAGGTTCGAAAAATGAGCAGGAAAGAAAGCAAACCCCGCGTCGATATCTACGCGAAAATCACCGACCGCATCGTCGCGGATCTGGAACAAGGTGTGCGCCCGTGGGTCAAGCCCTGGAGTGCCGGGAATACGACAGGCCGGATCACCCGCCCGCTCCGTCATAACGGCCTCCCGTACCAGGGCATCAATACCCTGCTTTTATGGTCGGAGGCGGTCGCAAGAGGCTTTGTCTCTCCCACGTGGATGACGTTCAAACAGAGCGTCGAGCTCGGCGGTCATGTCCGCAAGGGCGAGACCGGTTCCATGGTTGTCTATGCCAGCCGTTTCACCCGCACCGAAACCGACGCCCGTGGCGAGGAGGTGGAGCGCGGCATCCCCTTCCTCAAAGCCTATACGGTGTTCTGCGCCGACCAGATCGAAGGGCTTCCGGCGCAATATTACGGCAATCCCGCGCCCGTATCCGATCCGGTGGAGCGGATCGCACATGCCGATGTCTTTTTCGCGAATACCGGAGCGGTCATCCGCCACGGCGGCGACAAGGCATTCTTCAACCCGGCTCTCGATATCGTGCAGATGCCGCCTTTCGAGAGTTTTCGCGATGCGCCGAGTTACTATGCAACTTTAGGGCACGAGCTGACCCATTGGGTGGGCTCGGAAAAGCGGCTTGATCGCAACCTCTCGCGCTATCACAAGGATCGTTCCTTCAGGGCACACGAAGAGCTTGTGGCCGATCTGGGCGGCTGCTTTTTGGCGGCTGACCTCGAAATTGTTCCCGAACTGGAGCCGAGGCCCGATCACGCAAGCTACCTGGCAAGTTGGCTTGAGATCCTCAAAAACGAGAAGCGGTTCATCTTCGCTGCGGCCGCCCACGCCCAGCGCGCCGTCAACTACCTGCATGAACTCCAGCCAGGCGCGGCACAAGTCGCCGAGGCGGCGTGATGTTGCACGCTCCGAACTTCACGGGGGAGGGCGCCGAGCCTTCCCCGCTCCGCTTACGCGCGCTTTCCCTTGGTGCCGGCGTGCAATCCACAACCCTTGCTCTGATGGCCGCCCATGGCGAAATAGGGCCAATGCCCGACTGCGCTATTTTTGCTGATACCGGCTGGGAGCCAAAGGCCGTCTACGATCATCTCGCTTGGCTGATGTCGCCCAACGTCCTGCCCTTTCCCGTTCATATCGTCTCGGCCGGGAATATCCGTGAGCAGTTGATCGCCGCCGGGCAAGGCAATCGCTGGGCCTCGATCCCGGCATTCGCCAAGACTGTCACTCCGGCTGGTGTGCTGGTTCCGGTCTTCGATGAGGACGATGAGGGCGGGCTGATCGAGGTCGCGACGCGCCATACGACGACGGAGACGGTGTCCATCGGCATGATCCGCCGTCAATGCACGACCGATTATAAAATTGTCCCGATCCGTCGGAAGGTGCGCGAACTCGCGGGTCTCACGCGCAAACGCTCTCCCTCCTTTCCGGTCGTCGAATCTTGGATTGGCATCTCGACAGACGAGATAGTCCGCGCAAAGCCGAGTTTCGAGGCATGGCAGATCAAGCGTTTTCCTCTGATCGAGATGCGCATGACGAGACGGGATTGCCTCAGCTGGCTACGCCGGCACGATTATCCGGATCCTCCGAAGTCGGCGTGTATCGGCTGCCCCTTTCACAGCAACGCTATGTGGAGATCGATGCGCGAACATGATGTCGCAGACTGGGAGGACGCCGTCGAGATCGACCGGGCGCTGCGAACCGGACTGCGAAGCATTCGTGGCGAAGTTTACCTGCATCGATCCTGCGTACCGCTTGAGGATGTCGACCTGTCGACGGCCACCGACCGCGGCCAGCTCGATCTGTGGCCGAACGAATGCGAGGGCATGTGTGGTGTATGAGGCCGGATCTACTGCCGTGACATTCGAACCTATTCCGCGCGACGAGCTTAACGCCTGCCTGATTCAATGGGGACACAGGATAGGTGAAATCCGGCGCCCGACGCGCGGCTGGTCCCATGGCCTGTGCCACGACGGCCGGCTGCTTGCCGTCGTCTCGGCCGACACGCTCATACGTGAGCGTGTCGGCGGCCTTTCGCGGCAGGACGTGATCGAGCTCTCGCGCCTCTGCGCGGCACAGCCAGACTTGTGCCGCGTTGCGCTTCGTCTCTGGCGATCCTTCGTATTTCCGGCAATCACCGCTGCGCGTGGCTGCCGTTGGGTGGTCAGCTATCAGGACGCGGTCCTGCACAGCGGGAATCTTTATCGCTTCGACGGCTGGGTCACGATCGGCCAGTCGCGCAGTGGGACAGATTCTCGATCCGGGCGGCGGGGACGCAGGAAGGTGATATGGGGCTGGTGCGACGATCCGCATATCAGGCGGGACCGTTCTATCGGCCCCTCGCTTGCGCGAGGTGACCAAAGGGCACCTCGAAAAATTGGGCTTCGCTGACTGGGAGAAATGGGATTCAGGATTAGATGCGCAGTGGGCGCGTGAACCTGGGGATTTTGGGATGGCCCAACCTGGATTTTTCGATCTGCAGCACCGGTACGAAGGTCTGGATGCGCAAGGCGATCCGCTGGTGGCGATCAATGCTTCGGTGCCGTTCGAACTGTTCCGGGTGAAGCTGGAGACGGCGCTGATCAAGGGCGGGCTGCGGCGGTCCGAGGAGGAGCGCAAGAGCGCCGCCGGCCGCAAACCGTGGGACGAGGTCCTGATCTTCAAGGTGCTGGTGCTGCAGGCGCTGTACAACCTGTCGGACGACCAGATGGAATACCAGCTGCGCGACCGGCTGTCGTTCATGCGCTTCGTTGGGCTGGGCCTGGAGGACGCGGTGCCCGATGCCAAGACGCTGTGGCTCTATCGCGAGGCGCTGGGGAAGGCGGGTGCGGTGGAGAAGCTGTTCGACCTGTTTGACGGATACCTCAAGGCGAGGGGCTATCTGGCAATGGGCGGGCAGATCATTGATGCGACGATCGTCGCGGCCCCGCGCCAGCGTAACTCGCGCGAGGACAATGCGGTGGTGAAGGCGGCGAGACCCCCGAGGAATGGGAGAAGAAGCCTGCGAAGAACCGGCAGAAGGACAAGGACGCGCGCTGGACGAAGAAGCACGGGCGCTCGTACTTCGGTTACAAGAACCACGTTTGCATCGACCGACGGCACAAGCTGGTGCGGCGCTTCGCGGTAACCACCGCCTCGGTCCACGACAGCCAGAAGCTCGAGGACGTGCTCGATACCGGCAACACCGCGAGCACAGTGTGGGCGGACAGTGCCTATCGCAGTCAGGAGATCGAAGCGAAGCTCGCCGCGCGTGGGTTCAAGAGCAAGATCCACCGCCGAGGGTGCCGCAACAAACCGCTCACGGCGCGGCAGGAGGCAACCAACAAGACCCGCTCATCGGTGCGAGCGCGGGTCGAGCATGTGTTCGGCAGCCAGCACACCAGCATGGGCGGCAAGTTCGTTCGCACCATCGGCTTCGTACGCGCCAGCATGAAGATCGGGATGCAAAACCTAGCCTACAACATGCGCCGCTTTGTCGCGCTCGAGCGAAGTGCGGTGGCGGCCGGATAGCGCCCGGAAACTGCGATCCGGCGGTCAAATCGGCGGGATCAGCCGCAAAATGCCACCGAACTGGGGTACTAAAGGACGGAAGAGACTCAAAATCAAAGGCCCCGACCGACGCCGTCCGTCACGCTGCCCGCCTCAGCCCGAAATCGCCATTGTTCGAGGTGCCCTAAAGAAAAAATCTTCTTGCGCTCGACGGCGGGGAGAGAAGTGTCGCATCCCCCTTCCACATCGGGGACCTTGCCAATGTAGATTAAAATATCTACATTATCTGTAAGAATTATCTACATGGAGGCTGCATGCCGATCAATGTCAACAATCCCGAGGCGGATGCGCTGACGCGCAGGTTCGCCCATATGGCCGGGGTCAGCATCACCGATGCAATCGTCATTGCCATGAAGGAAGCCATCGAACGCCGCCGCGTAGCCGAGAGCCCGCTTCAGACTGCTGAGCGTCTTCGTCAGAAGCATGGTGTGACGCTGCGCAAAGCGGCGAAGAAGCCGCTTCCACGCGAGGCATTCGACAAGATGTGGGAATCGGAGTGATGTTCGTCGACGCCTGCGCGATCATCGCCGTGCTGTCCGATGAACCCGAAGCGAAGCGCGTCTCCGATGCAATCGCTCCCGGGAAGAATGCCTTTACCTCGCCGGTCGCGGTGCTGGAGGCTGTCCTTGGTCTCGCACGCCCCGACAAATTCGGTCTTTCCGTATCCGAGGTAGAGCCGATCGTGGTCGAGTTCCTCGAGGAGCGCGGCATAGAGATAAGGGATCTGCCTCCCGCGTTGGACACCACCAGCCTGGCGCTGTCGGCGGCCGACCGGTATCGCTCCGGCCGCCATGGCCTCAATCTGGGCGATTGCCTGCACTACGCATGCGCGAAATATTTCGATGTGCCTATTTTGGCCACGGCCGACGAGTTTCGGCAGACCGATCTCAGCACCGTTCCCTGAAGGGAGCGTGTGAGGATCGTTTTCAGATCCGGTCGATTGGTGTTTTCGCAAGTGGCGCCAATGCCGGCTGGCTGACGTCGCCCACCTGTACGGGCGTCCCAAGCGGGGACCAATCCCGTTTGAAACGTGACCCGGATGTGCGGTTGCCTGCCGTTTCGTCCCAGGTATCGCGAGCCGCAGACGCAGCTTGCGTGTTAGCGCGCGGGTCAGCTTGGCACGTGGTGAGGCGCGGTTAGCGAACGGCCCCCATGGCGTCTCTATTCCAAGGCTTGTCAAAGAGACTGTCGAGGCGATCCGGGTCTCAGTCTCCAGAGCGGGGCAGCGGCTGCCCGCGGCCGAGATAGGCGGTTGCGCGAACGGTCGCCGTGTCCTTGGGATGACGCCGACGATGGAAACGCCGGTCTACATTCCGGTTTCCATAAAGGCCACGTCCATCCGCGTCCTCGATGTGACTGGTCTGACCGAAGGACGATCCCGCTTTAGCGGGCTCTCGATCTTGTCCCGGCAACGGCCTTCGAGACTTTCTTCCCCTGACGGCTGCGCCGCCATTCCTCGCGCATCAACAAAGTCTCTCCCGGCCGCCTTCCACTTCGTTCCAGCACCTTGGGGTGCCGGTCGATCGCCTCCGGTCCATCGACCATCATCGAGGTCGCGATGGGCGCGGCCCGAACAAAAAAGGAATGAGACACATGGCTACCATCGGCACCTTCGCTTCCACGGGCAACGGCTTCAACGGTTCGATCAAAACCCTCAACCTCAACGTCAAGGCCAAGCTGGTCCGCATCGAAAACCCCTCCGACAAGGGACCGCACTTCCGCATCTTCTCCGGCAATGTCGAACTCGGCGCCGCCTGGCAGAAGGTCTCCGCCGAAGGCCGCGATTACCTCTCGGTCAAGCTGGACGACCCGAGCTTCCCCGCTCCGATCTACGCCACCCTGATCGAGGTGGAAGGCGAGGAAGGTCTCCAGCTGATCTGGTCCCGCCCCAACCGGGACTGATCACCCCCCACAGAGGACCCCGCCGCACAGGCGGGGTTCCTCCCTGCTCTGGTGAAGCCGAAACCAGGCATCGAGCCTGGTCCCGGCTTTTTGGCGCCAACCGTGTGGGGGATGTCTGCTCAGATCGTCCCATCCTGCCATGGCGATCCGAATGCCTCAAGGTCTTCGCGGTTCCCCCAAAATGCTTGCGCATTTCGGCTCCCCCACTCGCCGGCTCCGCCGGTCGCTGCGCGCCCCTTGACCCCTCCGGCTCACCATGACCGCCGGTGACATCTTTCAAAAACCTCAAGGAGATGAAGATGTCGATAGATCAGGTAATCGAGGAACTTCGGGCCGAGCTGCGGAATGCTGTCTACCGCGACGAGCGTCGCGAGATCGAGGCCGCGCTGGAACTCGCCCTTGCCGAGCGCGAAACCATCTGGGCCGAGCAGGAGGCGATCATGATGGCCGAGCCTCCTTTCTAGGAGGCTTTGCGCCGTGTGGATAACCTCCTAGGCCGGATCGACCGGCCTAGGAGGTTCGCCGAGCCCGCCAACGCTCGGGCTGACCGGCTGTTTGCGGGCCGTAACCGCGCGCGCGTTTATTGCGCAGCAGCTCCAGGAAGAGCTGGACGGCGTCTTCCTCTTTGTTGAAATGATGCTGCATCGTCTGGCCATGTGCACCGATGCGACCCCATCTGCGGGTCAGGCAGACGTCGCCGAACAAGGTCGCCTCGATCGACATGGCGTAAAACCGGGCCATGTTCTTCGTGGGATCCATCCGTTCGACGTAGAGCTGGTAGGGTTGCGCGATCATAGCAACAGAGTCGCGCTCTTCGGTTTCAAGGTCCAACGACTTCTTTGAATCAACCAAGAGCCAACGATTCATCTTGGTTATGAATTAGACCCGCCAGCACGTGGTCCCCTTCACCGACGAGCGTGCCCCTTGGTCGGCCAACGGTCGAACATTTCCGGGATATAGACGGTGTCCGAAAGCGGCTTTCCCTTCGCGCTCGAACTCGACGCCGCGTCGATCAGGAACTTGCGGACCACCGCCCAATTGCGCCGGCCGGCCATCGCCGGGCGCCAGCGATTGAACTGCGCACGGTCCCACAGGAAATGCAGCATCGCCTTCAACGACAATCGGACGCCATCGGTTCTGACGTCGCCCGGATCAGCGCTGTCACCGATTGCAGGCGCGGTCCGTCCGCCGAGTTTCGACAGGCTGAATCCGAGCTTCAAGGCGGTCGTGCCATCTTCCACATTCTCGATGATGGCCTCGCCCTCGACTGCGCTGAGCCCCGACAGATCGGACGGTGGCTCGTAGGACTCGCAGTCGGGTGCGTGCTGCGCCCCGGTGCCCGGCATCCGTTTCAGGATATGGCGGTCGCCAAACCGCGCGACATACATCGGCACGCCGGCTGCCTGGCAGAGACAAAGTGGATGTTCGCGGCGTGAATAGGCATCCGCCAACCGGTCATCGAATGCGCCATCTCCGATATCAACATCTGATCCGCCCATGCGGATATGACGGTTCATGGTCTTCCGGTTCCAGCGGTCATCATCAGAATAATCTCCTCTTCAGGCTTGGACCTATCTTCGTTGGTATTCCCGTTCCTCAATTGAACTCTATCGATTCTCATTCTTCCAGTTTCAGGTACAATGAAGCTCAGAGTGAAAGGACAACGTATGCGAGACCCCACAAACGGCGACCAAGCCCTCAACGCTGCCTCTGGCGATCGTTCGGTCAATTCGCGCCCGATGCCCTTCACCGTACTTGAGGCCATCGGGCGTGCTGGCTTCTACACCGCATGGCATCTGCTCTATTTCGTCGCCTGCGCGTTTCGCGCCTTCACCGGCTTTCTCGTTCTCGCCGGCATCGTCATGTTGCCTGTCTCGCTTGGGGTCTTCGTCAACCCCAATGCCGCGCCCATGCCGTGGTGGTTCTTCCTGACCTCGGCGTTCGGCATGTTCGCATTCGCGCTCGGCTACAATCTGTTCCTCGGCTGGTTCGCGCCTCCCGGCGCGGAAGATCCGTTCGACCGCTATCGGCCATCGCCCACGGCAGGAAATGGTCGCTAGCGCGCATCGCACCAGCAGATTTCCAAAGAAGGACCACTCAAGGAGATCGCCGTATGTCGAGCATCACCAAGGCAGCAGACGCCACGGACCAGATTCAGGACCACGTTGGAATTGCACTTGATCGCCTTCAACACGGTTTCAACGGCCGGATCGTTAACGGTTATGGCATCTATTCCGACCCATCCATGCGTCGTTCGGATTTGATCGAAGCGCAAAAGGCCATCGAGGCGGCTCTCTCCGTCATGCGCAGCACCCATTGGCCGACGAACGCGGAGTATGATGCGCTCGACCAGGGGAGCGAGGAGCCGGTCAGCTCGACTTGACGAACCTGTTTGGACTAGCTTCGGCATCCATGTCCTTTCTCCGGAAGTAGATCGCGCGCCCGCAGCGGATCGGGTCGTGGCCCTGCACGATGATGATCTGCTCGTCCTTGCGCATCTGTTGGGTGATTTCGTGCGGCATGATCAGCGGCCGGCGCTGCAGGTTGAGGCTTTCCGACCGTCGCGTCCCGCTGTTGGAATTGCTCCACCCGACATTGCGGGATTTGCCTTGAACCTCGACGGTCATCTCGCCGCATTGCGCCGAAACGTTCCGGGCCGTTTCCAGCGCCTTGATCGCGGCATAGGAGGCGAAGGCGCAGCCATCGATCCATGACGTCGCGCCGTCCTTGCCGAAATGCCGTTCGAGCTGGCCAACGGACTGATACATCAACATCAGGGTGATGCCGTATTTGCGGCCACGGTCGCGCGCCTCCTCGAGCACCCGCATGTAGCCCAGCAAGTCCACCTCATCGAGCATGAACAGCGCGCGGCGCTTGAAGGCACCATCGGCCTGCGTCATGGCGTTGATCAGCGAGCCGATGATCACTCGACCGATCCCCGGATAGGAGCGCAGGATCGCCGCGGGGATATTGAGGAAAACGTCTTTCTTGCCGGTAACGATATCGCTAGATTTGAAGGAGCGGCCGCAGACCAGTGCTGCGTAGTCGTCGAGCGACAGCCATTGCGTATCCTTCGAAGCGGTCGAATAGACCCCGGAGAAAGTCTGCTCCGTCATGTTGGTGAAAACGCCCAGCGTCTCGCGGATGAAGGCGGACTGCGATGTCACCTGAATGTCCCGCAGCATCGCGAGAACCGAGGGCTCTGGCTCGGAGACGATCTGGCGCAAACTGCGCAGTGAGCGCCGCCCCGCATATTCAGGGGACAGCACCACATGGGCGAGCAACCCCGTTAAAAGATTGTGCGCCTGGTTCTGGAAATAGCTGCCGGTCGAGGATTCGAAACGTGCGCTTTCCGACAGCAGCGTATGGGCGACGGCGACGATATCCTCTTCCTTGTGTTTCGACGTCTCGATCCAGTCAAGGACGTTGAAGCCCGTCACGGGGTTTGCGGGATCGAGCACCATGCATTCGCGGTCGAGCTTCTGCGTCCGATGCTGCACGACCATCGGCGCCACTTCCGTGGATGGATCGAGGCAGATCAACGGACCGGTGTAACGAAGCGCGGTCGGCACGACATTGCTCGTCGTTTTGAAACCTCCCGATCCCGCAAAAAATAGCATATGCGTAGAATCGAAATCCTGCTTGTAGGTGAGCAAGGGTACGGTCCCGCCGCTGCCCCATGTCTCCCGCTCCGCCGGGTCGAAAGGGACATCGCGGAACGTCTCCTTATCGACGCGATAGCGCTCGCCGACGACAATCTCACCGTCAGGCGGAAACAACTTTCCGGCCGCCGGCATCGTGAGCCAGTCGGCATCGCCGAAGGTTGCCCGCTTCGCGCGCTTCACCGGATCGGCAACCACGATCGATATCCGCGCCGAAATCGCTACGATGACAAAACCGACTGCCGCGGCGATGACCGCGAAGAAGTCGAGATAGGACAACACTTCGTCCCAGGTCACCGCGCCGCTCTCCACGGGTGGCGAGAGGCGGGCATATTCGCGCAACGCGTAAAAGCCGGCGACCCCCAGAAAGCAGATCAAGTTCGCCATCGCCACTGGCCGACGGCGATGCATCGGCAAGGCGAATACAGTAATCAGTCCCGCGATCGGGCCAAACAGCAGATTGGGAACGGGGGCGGAGCGCAAAAACCAGTATGCGTTATCCGGAGAAAAGGCCGCCGCCATGCCCTGCCATCTGTACGATGTGATCGCCAGCGTGATCGCGGTGACGGCGACGGGCACGAATGCCCATAACAGCGCCGGCTTCATTCTGGTCTTGCCTGCCATGTCCGGCATCCTTTCGCTGGCGCTTAGTCGCCGGTGGAATTTTCAGCACTGTCGCCCACAAGCGATCCGGCTTTTGCTGCGTCTACCGCGTTCAACCGATCGCGCTGGAAGGCCATGCCGCCTTTGGCCTTCAGGCGATGATGCTCGGGCGATCCCACCCGCACGGTCGCTGCCTCCAGCAGCGCACCGAGCAGGAAGGCACGGTCAGCCTGTCGCAGCCCGGCCTTCACGACCAGCCCGCCCAGCGTGATCTTTTCGCGAGCGTCTTTTTTCCGATCCTCGGTCATTATCTGCCGTCGCCTTCTCTCCAGACCCAGAATGCGTCGATCCAGGCGCTTAAGCAGATGCGCCTGAAGGCCCCTTGCCGCCTTTGCGAAATCGAACGGCGATCTCCTCGAACATCGCGTCGAGTTCCGTGTCCGTAATTTCGAGTTCTGCCAGCCCCGCCTTTGCAGCGGCGCGGGCAAAGCGTTCATTGGCCTTTGCCAGAATTCCACGGCGTTTTTCGCGTAGTTTCTCAATCTGGGCGTCGATCTCTGAGAGCGATGATTTAGCGCGCATTTTCTATCTTACCCTTTCCGGAAGCCTTCTTTTGCGAGGCGATTATACCGTGTAGAAACGCATAGTAAAAGATGCTAGTTTCCGACGAGCCGTGAGGCTCATTTTTGGTCTGCGCCCGGAAGGGCGTATCCCGAGAGACGGCATCGGTCCTGCGGCCCGATCTGTTCGAGGGCGCAATATACGTCGCGGACGCGACATGCTTGGGAGAGGTCTCGGATTGTATGGCGATCATGTTCGTACGGGCACAGGTGATCAGTCGGGGAGCGGGGCGCAGCGTCGTCTCGGCCGCTGCTTATCGGCATCGTACGAGGATGGAGGAAGAGCAGACCGGGATGAGCTTCCGATACGAGGGCGGCAAGGCCGAGCTCGTGCATGAGGAACTGGCGCTGCCCGACCAGACGCCGGCCAGGCTTCGCACCATGATCGATGGGCGGACGATCGCCGGCGCCAGCGAGATGTTGTGGAATGCCGTCGATACTTTCGAGAAAAGGGCGGATGCGCAGCTCGCCCGCGAGATGATATTCGCGCTGCCCGAAGAG
>ERZ778017.3183-NODE-3183-length-12011-cov-4.808297_pt1 | contig 12011 bp, 12 predicted proteins | sample MGYA00375747_ERZ778017 | MGnify/ENA primary metagenome ERZ778017 (study PRJEB29350, sample SAMN05509838) | bioreactor metagenome | biome: bioreactor; material: wastewater | place: South Africa: University of Cape Town | collected 2014-03-17 ... | reverse complement strand
CCGAGACCGCCCGGCGGATGTCGGCCGCGGCATCCGGCAGTCGCTTTCTGCGGGTCGCGTCGGATAGAGCCCGCAGAAGGCGACGGCTGAAGCGGGTCCGGGGCGGTGGGATGCGCAGTGCAGCCCGGTGCGGGCGCAGGGTGCGGCATCCGCTCTGCCTAGACTGGCGGAATGGAACAGGCTGCCCCCGTTGTCGTGATCGGTGACGCGCTCATCGACGAGCTGCGCGACGGGCGATCCGTCAAGGAGCTCGTCGGGGGTGCTGCCCTCAACGTGGCGGTGGGGCTGGTGCGGCTGGGCGTTCCAGCGACGCTGATCGCGATGGTCGGCGACGACGAGGCGGGCGAGCACATCCGTGCATACCTGCGTGACTACGGCGTCGGGCTGCTGGCCTCGCCGTCCACGCGCGGGTCGTCTCGGGCGGTGTCCACGCGCAGCGCCGGCGAGCCCGTGTACGAGTTCAATGACGCCGCGCAGCACCGGCGCGTCGAGTTCGGTGCCGACGAACGCGATGCGATCGCCCGTGCGCCGCTGACGGTGGTCAGCTGCTTCCCGTTCGATGACGCCCAGCAGGTCACGGCGCTGGCCGATGCCATGGGCACGCGGCCGCTGGCGATCGACCCGAATCCGCGGGCGGGCATGCTGCACGACCGGGAGGAGTTCGTGCGCGGCTTCGAGTCGCTCGTGCCGCGATGTGCGCTCGTCAAGGTCGGCGACGACGATGCCCGGCTGCTGTATGCGAGCGATATCGACACCGTGCGTGCGCAGCTCGGCGAGGCGGGCGCTCGGGCCGTCCTGGCCACCGCCGGTGCGGCGGGCGCTGTGCTGGATGCCGCAGGCGCCCAGGTGACCGCGCCGGCCGCCCCGATGCCCGGGCGGATCGTCGACACGATGGGTGCCGGCGATGCTGTACTGGCCGCGATCGTGGCCTCGATGGTGCAGGATGCCCCGGCCGACGCGGCGGCGTGGGAAGAGGCGCTCGCGCGAGCCATGCGTGTGGCCGCGGCCACCGTGCGCTTCGAGGGGGCGCTGCTGCGCCTTCCCGGCGCGGTGACGATGGACCTCGACCGCCTCGGAACGTGAGGTCGTCGGCAGGCGATGCCCGCGCCGCAGCGCCTCGTCGTCTGCGACCGGCCGGACGCGGGATCCGAGCCGCAGGTCAGCTCAGGATGTCCTTCGTCGTGAAGCGGCCGATGGCGAGGGCGCCGAAGATCACGACGTACCCGAGCTGCAGGGCGGCGTTTTGTCCATAGGAGTCGAACAGGATGGGGTTGCGCAGCAGGTCCGCGAAGCCAAGCCACAGATGGGTCGGAAGATACCGGTGGATGACCTCGAACTGCGGAAGTTGGTCGAGCACCTGCGACACCCCGGCCAGCACCACGGTCGCAGCCATCGCACCCACCGGCATCGAGGTCAGCGTCGAGATGAACAGCCCGATCCCGCAGAGTCCGAGCAGAGAGATCGCCACATACCCGGCCAGCAGCAGGACACGGCCGAACGCATCGGCGACGCCGACCGTGTCGCCGGACAGCAGCGTGACGGGACCGATCGGGAACAGCGCAGCGCCCGCCGCGATCCCGCCGATCACGATCGCCAGCACGGCGGCGATCGCGAAGACCCCGCTCGACGCGAACTTCACCGCAAGCAGGCGTACGCGGCCGACGGGCGCGATGAGCAGGTAGCGCAATGTGCCGAAGCTCGCCTCGCCCGCGATGGTGTCACCGGCGACGACCGCGACGGTCAGCGGCAGGAAGAGCGGAATGGAGACCGTCAGCGCCGTGAAGATCACGAACAGGCCGTTCTCAGTGATGTCGCTGAGGAAAGCGGGGCCGTGACCGCGTGAGCCGGCACCCGTGACCTTGACGGCCACGGCGATGAGCACCGGCACGAGCGCGAGGGCGGCAAGCATGACGATCGTGCGCCAGCGGCGGAACATCGTGAGCAGCTCCGAGCCGAGCAGTGCGAGCAGCCGGTGGCGCGGGATCGGCACGACCGACTCACCCGTCGACATCGAAGCCCTCCCCGGTCAGCTCCACGAAACGCTCCTCGAGGCTCGCGCCGGTCACGGCGATGCCGCGCACCCGTATGCCCTCCGCGACGAGCGCGGCCGTGACCGCCTCGACCGCGATGTCGGGGCCGAGCATCGCGTCCAGCTCGTCCGCGCCGGTGCGCTCGGCGTCCATTCCGAGCCTGCAGAGGGCGGAGGCGGCGGCCTGCGCGTCGGGAGTGCGCACGTGCAGGCGTGGAGCACCCGTCGCACGCAGCTCGTCGAGCGTGCCGCTGGTGATCAGGCGACCCGAGCGCATCACCGCGACGTGCGTACACACCTGCTCGATCTCGCTGAGCAGGTGGCTGGACAGGAACACGGTCGTGCCGTCGTCGGCGAGCGATCGGATAAGCGCGCGCACCTCGCGCGTGCCCTGCGGATCGAGCCCGTTGGTCGGCTCGTCGAGCACGAGCAGTTCACGCGGACCGAGGAGCGCGGATGCGAGTCCGAGCCGCTGCTTCATCCCGAGGGAGTACGCGCCGGTCCGTTTGGTCGCGGCGGCGCCAAGGCCGACCCGCTCCAGCGCCACACGCACCCTCTCGGCGCGTGTGGATCGCGACGACGCAGGGTCGGCGGCGTCGAAGCGGGTCAGATTCGCGACTCCGGACAGGAACGGCGCGAATGCCGGCCCTTCCACGAGCGCCCCGACCCTGGGCAGGACCGTCGCACCGGCGCGCGGCATGTCGCCGCCGAGAACACGGATGTCGCCGGCCGTCGGCGTCGCAAGGCCGAGCAGCATCCGGATCGTCGTCGTCTTGCCCGAACCGTTCGGTCCGAGGAAACCGAACACCGCCCCGCGCGGCACCTCGAGGTCGAGATCGTCCACGGCGGTGCGACCACCCGAACGGCGGAACCGTTTCGTGAGCCCACGGGTGACGATCGCCGGGTCGCCGGCCGCGCCGACGACACCAGCCGTCTCCGTCACCCGTCAGTCACTTCGCGGCGGCGAGCAGGGCGGCTGGTGGGACGGCTCCGGCGAACACGGCGCCGTCGGGACGGAGGTAGACCGTGAACAGCGAGGTCTGCAGCATCCTTCCCCCGTCCACCCTCTGGGTGAGCTCGTCGAACAGCGTCGTGCCCTTCGATCCGAGGCCGGAGGCCCCGGTGCCGGCGGGCATCTTCACGATCGATGTCCAGCCGGAGCCGATGACGGTGGGCTTATGCGCCCGGGCCCTGTCAGCGTGCGTGCCGCCTGGCGGCTCGGCCGGCAGGGTCGCCTTCTCGATCGTCGTGCCCTTCGGCGGCGTGAACGAGAAGAGTCCGGCGTCGGGCTGCCCGAAGTCGATCGAACGGAACGCGACGCGGACGGCGGCTGCGGACTGTCCGCGCGCGTCCACGCGGACACCGAGGGGCACGCCGGACTGCGCGTCCACGGTGATGACGGCGTCGCGCACGAGTGTTGCTGAGGTGCGCGGCTCGAGCATCAGCGTGTACACGCCGCGCCCGAGATCGGTGCCGGTCGTGACGGTCACAGCGGTACTGGTTGTGATCGACGAGATGAACCGGTTGGCGAGGGTTGAGGGGGTCATGGCATGCGGCATCCCGCCTTTCGTCGCACGACCGGAAGCGGTGACGTGAACGGCCGCGTGGGTCGACGCGTCGTAGGTCCAGATCGAGGTCCCGTTGCGGATGAGATCCCGCTCGCTGAGCGTGTCGAGGAGTTGCACCCTCTGCCTGGACTGGCCGTCCACATACACCTGCGCCGTGTGCGATCCCGTCACCAGGCCGATGATGCTCGCCGCGTCGAACCCGCTCGATGACGGTGTCCCCGACATGGATGCCGGCAGCTGCGGGAGTCCGAGATCCGAGGTCTGTTCGACGATGCCGGAATAGTGCGCGTCGTGGCTGCCGGCGATGAGGGCCAGTACCTGCGCAGGGGTCTTAGCCTGCGGTGGGGACGCGGCATCCGCGATCGAGGGAACAGCGATCGCGCCGGCGACCACGACGATCGGTGCGACGATCGCGGGAATCCAGCCTTTGCGCAACGGCATCCGGATGCACCTCCCGGTAACGCGGGCGTGCTGCCCACATGCGTGAGTCTAAGTCGGCTTCGCCGGGGATGGGCTGGAGGTTCTCTGTGTCGGCGCCCCGACCGCGGTTCCGCTCGAGGCGGCACGGATCGGTGCGCGATTCAGGTGGTTAGCGTGGCCTCCACGACCGGGTAAGATAGATGATCGCGCCTCCGATCGACTGGAAAAGCCGGGCGGGTGCGCACCCGGCAGGTTACCCAAGCGGCCAAAGGGATCTGACTGTAAATCAGCCGTCTTCGACTTCGGGGGTTCGAATCCCTCACCTGCCACCATTGTGTTGAGTCGCGTCATAGGCGACGTGTGAGTCGCGTCATAGGCGACTTTCTCGAGCGGGAGCCTGGCCATAGGCCGGCTCCCGCTGTGCGTTGCGCTAGTAGGCGTGGGCCGGGATCGGTGGGGTCGGTGCCGGTGATCCGACCAGCGGCAGAGAAGGCGACGGTGGTCGTCTTGCCGACACTATCCAGATCGAGTCTCCGGCATTCGAGATGCCGCACATGACACTCCAAGCGTGAACGAGGTGGTCACGCCGAGGCTGACCTATCTCGCACCGCTCGAGTCCGGGCGACGACACCCGCTCATGCTCCCGAACAATGGTGAGGCCAATACAGCAACAAGCTTCCATTCTTGTCTTGTACATCGTACAATGAGATCAGTCTTGTACGGCGTACAAGCGTCGAACTCGCAATCAAGGGAGTCAAGGATGACTACAAGAATGCATGGGCGGGCTGTGGCCCAGATCGGTATCGCGGTTCTTGCTGCCGTGGCAATGGCGGGGTGTAGCTCCGGAGCAGCGGCACCTGCGCAGAACTCGCCGACGTCGCCCACCGGGCAGACGGCCACGATCGATGAGGCACTGCACAGTCAACTCCCCGATGCCATTCGCGACGCGGGTCAGGTCATCGTCGGCTCTCCTATGTCTTCGCCGCCGAACATCTTCGTGGCCAGGAACGGTGACCCGACTGGACTCGCATACGACCTGTCCCTCGAGATGGGTAAGGTACTGGGCGTCAAGGTCGTCTGGCAGGATATGGCGTTCCCCGGCGTGATCCCCGGACTCCAAGGCGGCAAGATCGACTTGTCGATGGGTGTGATTGGCGATACAGCAGAACGGCAGAAGGTCCTCGACTTCGTTGATCTCTTCAAGAACGAGTCTGCGCTGCTCACTCAGAAGGGCAACCCGAGCAAGGTCACTGACCTGGCTTCCACCTGTGGCCTTGCCGTCGGGGTGCTGGCCGGGAGCCTGCAGCTGAGCCGAGTCCAGGACGCGAGCAAGTCCTGCACGGACAAGGGCGAGAAGGCAATCGTCATCAATCAGTATTCGAGCCAGTCAGACGGTCAGGCGGCTGTGCAGTCCGGCCGGGTTGTCGGCTTCTTCGGGCCCTATCTCACTCTGAACTACGTCGCACAAACCGCGGGCGATGGCGGCATCTTCGAGATGGGGAGTGGTCGGTACCCTGACAACCCGTTCGCGATCGCGATGCAGAAGGATCGTGGCTCTCTTGCTGCTGCGATTCAAGGCGCCCTCGTGAAGCTCGTCGAAGACGGCACCTATCACAAGATCCTCGATTCGTACCACTCGGATGCGGGTGCGCTCTCAAAGGAACAGATCCTTGTGAACGGCGCCGGAACTCCGGCTTTCTCCTCTAAGTGAACCAGCCATGCCGATTGACTCCTCGACGACGGAGGTGACAATGACCGCTGAGCAGGGTATGGATCTGAGGAGGCCCGAGGACTCGGCCGACCTCGTTGTCGTGCGGCGCAGGCCTGTCTTCCCGTGGATTCTGGCCGGAACCGCTGTCGCGCTGACGGTGTGGTTTCTGTTCGCACTGGCAACCAATCCGGCACTCGACTGGTCCGAAACCGCAGCGTACCTCTTCAACCGGCAGGTTCTTCACGGGGTGTGGGTGACCGTTCAGCTTTCGGTCATCTCAGCCGCCATCGGAATCATCCTCGGGCTCGTCATCGCCCTCGGCCGGTTATCGCACAACAAGGTCCTGCGCACACTGGCCACTGGGTACATCGCCGTCTTCCGAAGCGTCCCCGCGCTGGTCCAGCTGCTCGTGTGGGGGAACATCGGGCTGGTAATCCGCAACGTGTCCTTAGGCATCCCGTTCACCGACATCGGATTCTTCTCGATGCCCACGAACGAGCTCATCGGCCCGTTCACGGCATCGATTCTGGGCCTTGCGCTGTCTGAGTCGGCCTACATGGCCGAGGTCATCAGGGGCGGGGTGCTGGCGGTGGACAAAGGGCAGCTGGAAGCCGCTTCGGCGCTGGGCATGACGCACATGCGCACGACACGCCGAATCGTGTTGCCGCAGGCGCTTCGCGTGATCGTGCCACCGATGGGCAATCAGTTCATCACGTTGATCAAGGCGACGAGCCTTGTCTCGGTCATCGCTGGTGGCGATCTGCTGACTCAAGTCAGCAACATCTCAGCGATGAGCTATCGAGTCGTGGAGATGCTCGGGGTTGCAGTCTTCTGGTATCTCGTCATGGTCTCGATCGCCTCGATCGGACAACACTATCTGGAGCGTTTCCTGGCAAAGGGGGTCCGAGAATGACCGCGAATGCGCTCGAGACGGCCGACCGAGAAGTCCCGATGGTCGATGTGCGCGGGGTGTCCAAGCGTTTCGGGCATCAGGAAGTTCTCCGCCACGTCAGCCTTACGGTCCGAACCGGCGAGGTGGTGTGCCTGATCGGCCCGTCAGGGTCCGGTAAGACGACGCTCCTGCGAACGCTGAACCATCTGGAGACCGTGGACCGCGGTCGAGTGCTCATCAACGGCCAACTGATCGGGTACCGCCAGGAGCAGAACAAGCTCTATGAGTATTCGGAGAAGGAGATCTGTCGTCGGCGGCGCCGGGTAGGCATGGTGTTTCAGCACTTCAACTTGTTCCCCCACATGACGGTGCTGCAGAACATCATTGAGGCGCCGGTCGGGGTGGGTAAAAAGCCGCGGCGGGTGGCGATAGAGCGTGCACGAAGCCTTCTGCAACGTGTCGGGCTCTCTGAGCGGGCTGACGCGTATCCCTCGGAGTTGTCGGGCGGCCAGCAGCAGAGAGTCGCGATCGCCCGGGCACTGGCCATGGATCCCGAACTCATGCTGTTCGATGAGCCGACCAGCGCGCTCGACCCCGAACTGGTCGGAGAGGTGCTGGCGGTCATGCGGGACCTCGCAGGATCCGGAATGACCATGGTGGTCGTCACCCATGAGATGGGGTTCGCACAGCAAGTCGCCGACCGAGTGATCTTCATGGCGGACGGCATCATCGTCGAATCGGGTCCGCCGTCACAGGTCATCAACGCTCCGACACACAAACGAACTCAAGACTTCCTCAAGGCGGTGCTGTAACGATATGTCGTCCCTCATCAACAACCAGTTCAATTCTCGTCCGCGGACGATCGCAAGCGCCAAGGGTGTATGGCTCACAGATCTGGACGACAACCGCTATCTTGATGGCAGTTCTGGTGCCGTGGTGGTCAACATCGGACACGGGGATGAGTATGTGAGTCGCGCTGTAGCCGATCAGCTCTCGCGTGTCTCCTTCACACACCGTGGTGCGTTCACCAGCAGGCGGGCAGAACAACTGGCCGATCGGCTCTGCACAATGACCGGGTACGCGGGCGCATGGTTTGTGAACAGTGGGTCCGAGGCAGTCGAAGCAGCCATGCAATTCGCGCTCCAGTACTTCCGCGAAACCAACCGATCCGAGCACACCTGGTTCCTGTCGCACAAGGCCGGCTATCACGGGAACCCCCTTGGCAGCCTCTCGACGTCAGGACATGCTCGCCGTGCGGCTGTCGGTTCGCTGGCGTTTCCCTTCCCTGTGCTTCCGACGCCATACGCATTTCGGGACGCGCAAGGAATCACCGATGCAGAGTACGCTGGAATGCTGCTCACGGAAGCGCGAGCGCTGATCGAACAGCACGCCAACCATTTGGCGGGAATTGTCATCGAACCGGTAGGCGGCGCGACGTTGGGTGCAACAGTCCCGCCCGATGGGTATCTGCAGGGCATTCGCAGGCTGTGCGACGAGTTTGGCATACTGCTGATCGCGGACGAAGTCATGACTGGACTCGGGCGCACGGGCAGCGTTCTTGCCGTCGACCATTGGGACATGCGTCCTGACATCGTGGTGCTGGGGAAGGGCCTCGGGGCGGGGTACACGCCGGTCGCTGGGGCTCTCGTCTCAGAAGAGCTCCTTGAGGCGATAGCAGTCGGCTCGGGCCGCATCCTCGGGGGACATACCTACGCCGGCAATCCGTTGTCCATGGCGACGGCTCTTGCCGTCCTCGATGTCGTCCAGCGAGACGGGCTCGTCGAGCGCGCGAAGCGCACGGGAGAATATCTCGCCGAGGGGTTGGAGCAAGTCCGTGATCGACACCCGTTCGTCGCCGATGCGCGTGGGCTGGGGATGCTTCGAGCTCTGGAGTTCGACCGCGCCGCATTCGAGCTCGGCCAAGGAGTTGTCACCAAGATGGTGACCGATGTCGCGATGGGCCATGGCCTCATGCTGTATGGCACCACCGGGGGGATGAATGACGCTGTCCTCGTCGCCCCGCCATTGACGATCGCCCGGGATGAGGTGGACTTCTTGATCGACGCCCTCGATCGAACGCTGACGCAACTGCAACGAACGGAGAGTTCCCCGAAGTCGAGTTCGGTCCAACCGGCGTTTGGCGCCTCCGGTGCGGTGAGGGCCTGATGCCGGTACGCGAGCACCTGTGGGACAGCGACACCGACGCCCGCCCGTGGGATGAGACACAGAGGATGGCGCTCACCGCGGTCGGCGATCTCATCGCCCGACTCCATGCATCGGACGGGGGGTGGAGCGACCGGCTCCGAGGAGTGAGGCCCGACTCCGTCCTCCGGCTTTCCGACCTCAACGAGATACCCTTCACCACAAAAGAAGACCTGCGCAGCGCGCAAACCGAGATCATTGAAGGGCAACCTCTAGGGGCATTCCAAGCCGCTCCTATTGAGGACATTTCGCTGATCACGTCCTCATCCGGGACCACTGGTGCGCCGGTGTACTTCGGTGTGACGGCGCATGACCGTGCGAGGTGGGCTAACGCAGTCGCCAACGCGTACTGGACGGCAGGTGTACGCCCCTCGAGCGTTGTCGCACTGACGACGGGGATGCCGATGGTTGCCGGTGGCTTGCCTTATGCGGAAGGAATTCAGCGGGCGGGCGGGGCACTGGCATGGATGGGAGCGCAGCCGATGTCTCGCATGGCAGACGCGATGCAGCGACTGAAGGTCAGCGTTCTGGTGGGAACCGCTTCATTCTCCGCGTTCTTCGCGCAACGTTGCGAAGAAGAACTCGGCATTCCGGCCACCGAGTTGAACGTTCGCACCGTGATCGGAGGCGGTGAACCGGGCCTGGGCATCGAAGAGATCAGGGACCGTGTCGCCCATGCCTGGGCAGCCACGCGGGTCAGCGAGATCATGGGTCTGGGCGACGTTCTGCCTGCGATGTGGGCTGAGTGCAGGGTCGGGCGCGGCATGCACTTCACGGCGGGAAACGACGTCCTTGTGGAGCTGATCGACCCCGACACACTCGAGCATGTGCTGTGGACGCCCGGTGCGCGCGGTGAAGCCGTGTATACGACGCTGACCCGTCAAGCTTCTCCGGTCGTGCGTTTTCGTTCCCGAGATCACATGGAGGTCACCAGTATCGAGTGTCCTTGTGGGCGTACCAGCCCGACGGTCCGTTGTGTAGGGCGCACCGACGACATGCTCATCTACAAGGCGATGAACGTGTTCCCGTCGGCCATCCGCGACGTGGCTCTGCACGTGGGCGGAGACCGCCTGAGCGGCATCATGCGCGTTCGAAAGGAGCATGCGAATCAGGTCCGCTTCGACAAGCCGATCCCCGTTGAGATCGAAGTCGTCGGGCACGCTGACTCCGACGGCGTGACTGCTCTGATGGAGCACGTCGCAGAGGCCATCCGTCAGCAATTGCGCGTGCGGGTGCAGCTGGAGGCGGTGCCTGCCGGATCCATTCCCGTGGGCGAGTATAAGAACGCGCTCACTTACGTGCCCTGACGGGGCAGAAAGAAGCTCAGATGATGCCACTGGTGCCCACCGCTTTGGGGGACATTCAGCTGAGTGAGCTAGGTCGGACGCTCAGTCATGAACATCTCTTCATGAATCTGATGCTCGAGCGTCGAGGGGATGGACTCGTTCACGATGAAGAACTCCTCGCCGAAGAGCTCGCGGTGTTCGCGGCCCAGGGAGGTCGAACGATCTTCGAGCTGACCACCGCGGAGCTGAATGTCGGAAGTACGCCTGCAGGCCCTCCGGAGTTCGATGCCGGATCGGGTCAGACCCGCAATCCGCGAGCGGTCGAGGGTATTCAGCGGATCTCCCGCAAGACCGGGATCAACGTGCTGCTCGGAACCGGCCGTTATCGCGATCCGTATCTTCGCGCGTCGGTAATCGACAGCCTCGGCGTCGAGGGTGTCGCCGAGGAGATGATTCGGGATCTGACCGCGGGATTCCCTGGCACGACGGCGCGGGCCGCTCTCATCGGAGAAGTCGGAGCGGACAAGTGGTACATCTCCGAACAGGAAGCGTGCGTCTTTCGTGCTGCTGCGCGCGCTCATCGTGAGACCGGCGCTGTCGTCTACACGCACGCGGCGCGTTGGGAAGTGGCCTTCGAGCAGATCGATCTGCTGCGGCGCGAAGGCGTCGACCCCGCGAAGATCGCGGTCGGGCATGTGGATACGGTCCCAAGTGCGGATTTCGTTACGCGCGTGGCCGGGACCGGCGTGTTCGTCGGCGTCGACACCATCAATTCTGCAAATCTACGAGAAGTGCGCCACCGCGTGCAATGCGTGCTCGAGCTCGTCAGCCATGGTTACCTCGACCGGGTTCTTCTTGCCCACGATGTCTGCTTGGCTTCGCAGCTGAGGTCGAATGGGGGCAACGGGTTCGGTTTCGTACTGGGAGGCTTCCGAGATGCCTTGCTCGACGCGGGGCTCAGCGAAACGGAATTCGACGAAATAGTCGTCATGAACCCGGCGCGCCTGCTAGGACACGGGTGATACCCACGACTGTGCGCGGCCCCGCGGCTTCACACCCCGAAGGAATACGGTGGAATCATGTCGAAGACTGTCGCAACGCGCGGCCATTCGGGTAAGAGGAACAATGCCACTCGGCCGCAGCTTTCGCGCGCAGAGGTGGTGGCGACTGCGCTTCGGATAATCGATATCGAGGGGTTTCATGCACTGACGATGCGCGCACTTGCGCGCAAGCTCGATGTCTTTCCCACCGCGGTTTACTGGCACGCCGGAACGAAGTCTGAGCTGCTGGCACTCATCAGCGAGGAGGTTCTGCAGGAGATCCAGGTCCCGGAGACGGACGAATGTGACTGGAAAGAGTGGATCTTGCTCCTCGGCTTACGATCACGGGACGTGCTGGGAAGGCACCCGCGATTCGCCGCCTACTTCGTCACCAACATCCAAGTGAGTCTCGGATCTTTGCGCCTCGCCGACACTGTCCTCGGGATACTGAGTCGAGCCGGTTTTCAGGGCGAAGATCTCGCCGACGCATACAACGTCCTGTTCGGATCCATTTTCGGCTGGACTGGCGGTGAGCTTGCCGAGGGCTTGCAGGACGAGGCCGTCAACGCCGACAAGAAGGAACTGGAGCGTCTGCTCGCCGAAGCCGACACGACCGAACTGCTCAACATCAGAGAGAACTGGTCTGTTCTGGCCAACCGGGCGTACATGATGCGCTGGACTTCTGGATCGACGCAGCCGATGGATTCGAGTTTCAAGCTCATGCTCCGGACGCTCATCGACGGTGTGGCGAGCAAGCTCACCGGCTGAGCGTGATCCCCGACCCGCGCCTCGGCCGTGTTCAGAACACGATGGTGTGGTTTCCGTGTTGGATGATGCGGTTTTGGGCGTGCCATTGGACGGCG
>ERZ778017.3178-NODE-3178-length-12031-cov-8.189128_pt1 | contig 12031 bp, 10 predicted proteins | sample MGYA00375747_ERZ778017 | MGnify/ENA primary metagenome ERZ778017 (study PRJEB29350, sample SAMN05509838) | bioreactor metagenome | biome: bioreactor; material: wastewater | place: South Africa: University of Cape Town | collected 2014-03-17 ... | reverse complement strand
GCCGCAAGATCATCGTCGACACCTACGGCGGCATGGCCCGCCACGGCGGCGGCGCGTTCTCCGGCAAGGACCCGTCGAAGGTCGACCGCAGCGCCGCCTACGCCGCGCGCTACGTGGCCAAGAACATCGTCGCCGCCGGCCTAGCCGACAAGTGCGAAGTGCAGGTGTCCTACGCCATCGGCGTGGCCCAGCCGACCTCGATCTCGGTCACGACCTTCGGCACCGGCAAGGTCGGCGACGACGTGATCGAGAAGCTGATCCGCGCGCACTTCGACCTGCGTCCGTACGCGATCACCCGCATGCTGGACCTGGAGCACCCGATCTATCAGCCCACCGCCAGCTACGGCCACTTCGGCCGCAAGCCGAAGGAAATCAGCTACACCGACGGCGAAGGCAAGAAGCACAAGGCCACCACCTTCTCCTGGGAGAAGACCGACAAGGCCGAAGCGCTGCGCAAGGCGGCGAAGCTGAAGTAAGCCGCGCTCCGGCAAGGCGATTTGCGAACGGGCCGCAGCGATGCGGCCCGTTTTTTTGCGTCGCGCTGCGTGCTCAGGTCCGCACGAAGATCTCCACCCGCCGGTTGAGCTGGCGGCCGGCGGGGTTGTCCTGCCCGTTGAGCTCGTTGGGGGCCACCGGTTGTGATTCGCCGTAGCCACGCGCATCAGCACCCTGTGCCGCTTGGCGCTGCCGCAGCGCCGTCAATACCGCCTGCGCGCGGCGCTCGGACAGCGCCTGGTTGTAAGGATCGCTGCCCTTGGCATCGGTATGGCCGCGGATCTCCATCGACTTGGCTTGTACCTGGTTGAGTGCGGTAGCCAACGTGTCCAGCACCTTGGCCGCGTCCGGACGGATGTCCGACTTGTCGAAGTCGAACAGGACCCGATCCTCCAGGGTGACGACGAATCCGCACGGAGCGCCCGGCGGCGCGAACTTCTTCAGCGGCGGAAAGCGGCCCGCGGGGGCCACTCTCGGGATCGGCGCCATCTTCACCTCACGCGCGGGCGCGCCGATGCGCCCATTGCCGTCGCCGTCGTTGACGACCAGCCCGTGCGGTCCGTTCCAGCTGCCGCTGCCATCGGCGTTGATGGTGACGATGCCCTGCGGACCGTTCCAGGTGCCCGAACCATCGCCGTTATTGCGGATCAGGCCGCTATCGCCATTCCAGGTGCCGCCACCTTGCCCGTCCAGCCGGATGATCCCGTAACGCCCGTTGTAGCTGCCCGAGCCGTCGGCCTCGACCGAAATCAACGCGTCGTCGGCCCCATCCTCGCCGCTCCCGTTGATGGTGCCGCTGCCATCGGCATTGACGGTGATGAGGCCGCCGCCGTAGTTGGCGGTGCCGCTGCCGTCGGCATTGATGCGGAAGATGCCCGCATCGCCGTTGCGCAGCAGGTTGCCCTGTGCATCGACGCTGGTGATGCCCGCGTCATTGACCAGCGCGCCGTCGCCCGTGCAGGTGGCCGGACGGACGCGGATGCCGGCGATCGGGTCGATGATGTCCTGCATCGATGCCTCCAGCGTCCGCTGCGCCGGGCCGATGCCGACGACATCGGGCACCACGATCTGCGGGATGGCGGGGAAGTCGAACTCGCCTGCCGTTTTCGGCGCTTCCGCCGTGGCCGCTGCCACCGGCGCCGCGCTGGCCGCGCCGCCCGTGGGCGCGTCCACCGCGGCATTGGGTGCACGCGTGCAAGCGCCGCACAGCACCATCGCCCCCACCAGCATTCCCACGCGTCCTGCCGCCATGCCTGCCGTCCTGTCGATGTTGTCGGAGCGGCGGTTATAGGCCACCGCCGTGACGCACACGTTAAGCGCGTCTGAACGCGGGCGAGTCCATCACGACGCACCACGGGCCGGGTCGGCCGTGCACGCGCCGCTTACAATGCGCGCATGCCCCTCCTCCATTTCCAGAACGTCGACTACGGCGTCGGCGGTCCGCTGCTGCTTGACCACGTCGACCTCACCATCGAACCCGGCGAACGCGTCTGCATCGTCGGCCGCAACGGCGCCGGCAAGTCCACCCTGATGCGGCTGATGGCCGGCGAGATCCGGCCAGACGACGGCGAAGTGCGCGTGCAGAACGGCGTGGTGGTCGCGCGGATGGCGCAGGAAGTGCCGCAGGACACCCACGGTAGCGTGTTCGACGTGGTGGCCGAAGGCCTGGGCGACCTGGGCGCCCTGCTGGCGCGCTACCACCACGCCGTGCACGACGGCGACATGGACGCGATGGCGGACGCGCAGGCGCAGATCGAGGCGCGCCACGGCTGGGATCTGGATCGCCGCGTGGCGCAGGTGCTGGAACGGCTGGAGCTGCCCGGGGACGCCGATTTCGCCGCGCTGTCGGGCGGCATGAAGCGGCGCGTGCTGCTGGCGCAGGCGCTGGTGCGCGCGCCCGACATCCTGCTGCTGGACGAACCCACCAACCACCTCGACATCGAGGCCATCGACTGGCTGGAAGGCTTCCTCAAGGCGTTCGCCGGCAGCATTGTCTTCGTCACTCACGACCGCAGCTTCCTGCGCGCGCTGGCCACCCGCATCGTCGAGATCGACCGCGGCCAGGTGACCAGCTGGCCCGGCGACTACGACAACTACCTGCGCCGCCGCGAGGAACGCCTGCACGCGCAGGCGCAGGAGAACGCACGCTTCGACAAGCTGCTGGCGCAGGAGGAAGTGTGGATCCGCCAGGGCATCAAGGCCCGCCGCACCCGCAACGAGGGCCGGGTGACCGCCCTCAAGGCGATGCGCCGCGAGCGCGCCGCGCGCCGTGAAGTCACCGGCAAGGTGAAGATGGAAGCCGCCAGCGCGCAGGCTTCCGGCAAGAAGGTCATCGAGATGACCGGGGTATCGCAGGCGTTCGGCGACAGGGTCATCCTGCGCGACGCCTCGACCACAATCCTGCGCGGCGACAAGGTCGGCATCATCGGCCCCAACGGTTCCGGCAAATCGACCCTGCTGAAGATCCTGCTGGGTGAACTGACGCCCGATGCCGGCACGGTGACGCTGGGCACCAACCTGCAGATCGCCTATTTCGACCAGCACCGCAGCCAGCTGGACGAAACCCGCAGCGCGCTCGAAAACGTGGCCGGCGGGCGCGACTTCGTGGAGATCAACGGCAGCCGCAAGCACATCATCGGCTACCTGCAGGAGTTCCTGTTCTCGCCGGAACGCGCGCGCGCGCCGATCACCCGCCTGTCCGGCGGCGAACGCAACCGCCTGCTGCTGGCACGGCTGTTCGCGCAGCCTTCCAACCTGCTGGTGATGGACGAACCCACCAACGACCTGGACGTGGAAACGCTGGAACTGCTGGAGGAACTCCTGCTGGACTACCAGGGCACCCTGCTGCTGGTCAGCCACGACCGCGATTTCCTCGACAACGTGGTGACCAGCACGCTGGCGCTGGAAGGCGACGGCCGGCTGGGCGACTACGTGGGCGGCTACACCGACTGGCTGCGCCAGCGGCCGGTGGCGCAGGCCACTGCGGCAGCGTCGCCCGCCTCGCCCGCCTCGCCTGCCGCACCTGCGCCCGTCCCCGCGGCTGCACCGGCGCCAGCGAAGAAGAAACTCAGCTTCAAGGACCAGCGCGAACTGGAACTGCTGCCCGCGAGGATCGAACAGCTGGAAACCGACATCGCCGCGCGCAGCGCCGCCATGCAGGACCCGGCGTTCTACCGGCAGGACGCCGCCGCGCAGCAGCGCGCGAATACCGAACTGGCCGCGCAGCAGGCCGAGCTGGACGCCGCCTACGCACGCTGGGAAGCGCTGGACGGCTGAGAAGGCCCTCCGCGGCCCCATCCACCGGTGGGTGGCCGACGATCGGTTCATCCGTGGCCCGCCGGCTGGCGCTACAATGCGCGCCGGCCGAGGGGCGCTGCGATCGCGACATGCGACCAGGCTCGGCATCGAAACAACGGCGCCCGTGACCGCAATCCACCGCACTCACGGAGCATGCACATGAACGCCGTAGCCAGGACTTTTTCGACCGAGGGCGACTACAAGGTCGCCGACATCTCGCTGGCCGACTGGGGCCGCAAGGAACTGGACATCGCCGAGCACGAGATGCCGGGCCTGATGTCGATCCGCCGCAAGTACGCCGCCACCACGCCGCTCAAGGGCGTGCGGGTGACCGGCTCGCTGCACATGACCATCCAGACCGCGGTGCTGATCGAGACGCTGAAGGACATCGGCGCCGCCGTGCGCTGGGCGTCGTGCAACATCTTCAGCACCCAGGACCACGCCGCCGCCGCGATCGCCGCCACCGGCACCCCCGTGTTCGCCTGGAAGGGCGAGACGCTGGAGGAATACTGGGACTGCACGCTGGATGCGCTCACCTTCACCCTGCCCGACGGCACCCTGACCGGCCCGGAGCTGGTGGTGGATGACGGCGGCGACGTCACCCTGCTGATCCACAAGGGCTTTGAACTCGAGCAGGGCGACGACAGCTGGGTCAATTCGGCCTCCGGCAGCCACGAGGAGCAGGTGATCAAGAACCTGCTCAAGCGCGTCGCCAGCGAGCGCCCCGGCTACTGGACCCGCGTGGTCAAGGACTGGAAGGGCGTCTCCGAGGAAACCACCACCGGCGTGCACCGCCTCTACCAGCTGGCCGAGAAGGGCAAGCTGCTGGTGCCGGCGATCAACGTCAACGACTCGGTCACCAAGTCGAAGTTCGACAACCTGTATGGCTGCCGCGAGTCGCTGGCCGATGGCCTGAAGCGCGCGCTGGACGTGATGCTGGCCGGCAAGGTGGCGGTGGTGTGCGGCTATGGCGACGTCGGCAAGGGCTCGGCGGCCTCGCTGCGTGCCTACGGCGCCCGCGTCATCGTCACCGAGATCGACCCGATCTGCGCGCTGCAGGCGGCGATGGAAGGCTATGAAGTGACGACCGTCGAGGACACCCTCGGCCGCGCCGACATCTACGTCACCACCACCGGCAACAAGGACATCATCACCCTGGCGCACATGCAGGCGATGAAGGACCAGGCCATCGTCTGCAACATCGGCCACTTCGACAACGAGATCCAGGTCGATGCGCTGTACGCCAGCGGCGCGGTGAAGACCAACATCAAGCCGCAGGTGGACAAATTCACCTTTGGCAATGGCAACAGCATCTTCCTGCTGGCCGAAGGCCGGCTGGTGAACCTGGGCTGCGCCACCGGCCACCCCAGCTTCGTGATGTCGAACTCGTTCTCCAACCAGACGCTGGCGCAGATCGACCTGTGGGCCAACAAGGACGCCTACGAGGCCAAGGTCTACATCCTGCCGAAGAAGCTGGACGAGGAGGTGGCGCGCCTGCACCTGGAGAAGATCGGGGTGAAGCTGACCAGGCTCACCAGCGAACAGGCCGACTACCTCGGCGTGTCGATGGACGGCCCGTACAAGCCGGAGCACTACCGCTACTGATCGCCACCCGTCAACGGTGATGACCACGGGCGCCGCAAGGCGCCCGTTTCCGTTGCGGGACTAGCCCAGCCGCGCCACCTGCTCGGCGTACGACTTGCGGGTCTGCACGAACAGATCGAACGGGAACCGCGTCGACACGCCTTCCAGCGCCGTGGCCAGCATCTCCAGATGGCCCTCGAACCCCGCACAGGCCTTGGCGATGTCTTCGTCAGCAGGCACCTCCACGAACAGGTCCAGCCGGGTGCCGGCCCCGCGCGGGTGCAGCTCCCAGCGCAGCGGACGCTGCGGCTGTTCGCCGCTGCTCCACGAATACTCCAGCACCCGCCCCGGCTCGAACGCGGTCACCGTGCTGTCGATGACGATGCCGCTGTCGGCGAAATCGATCCGCACCGCGCCGCCCGGCTGCTGCTGGATGCTGCCCGGCGCCAGCCACTGCGCCATCGACGCGGACTCGGTGAGCATGGCCCAGACCGCATCCGCCTCATGCTCCAGGTCGCGCGAGAGGTGGCCTTGGAAGCCGGTGCCGGTGCGCCGGATGCGCCCGACCGGAAACAGCATGGTGCTCATTGGCGGATTTCCTGAAGGAAGGCCGATAGTTGTAACCCCTGCGCGGCCGGGGCGCATTGACGCACGTCACCCGGCCCCGGATGGCTTGCCCGGCAGCTGATATATCGCTTCATCCGGAAAAAGAGATATATAATCGCACCAACCACGGAACCACGCCGCCGCAATGCTGCCGATCAGCTTCGAGTTCTACCCGCCCAAGACCGACGAACAGCACTCCCAGTTCGACCGCACCGTGCGCAAGCTCAAGGCGCATGCGCCGCAGTTCATGTCGGTCACCTTCGGCGCCGGCGGCTCCACCCTTAGCCACACCCCGGAAACGGTGCAGCGCCTGCGCGGCGAGCACGGCGTGGACGGCGTGCCCCACCTGACCTGCGTCGGTGGCAGCCGCGAGGAAATCCGCACCCTGCTCAAGCTCTACCGCGCTCTGGGTTGCACCCGCATCGTCGCGCTGCGCGGCGACCTGCCCTCCGGCATGGCCCGCAGCGGCGACCTGCGCTATGCCAGCGAGCTGGTGCGTCTGATCCGCGACGAGCACGGCGACCACTTCCACGTGGAAGTCGCGGCCTACCCGGAAACCCACCCGCAGGCGGAAGACGCACGGATCGGACTGGACCATTTCAAGACCAAGGTCGATGCCGGCGCCAGCGGTGCGATCACCCAGTATTTCTACAACGCCGACGCCTATTTCCGCTTCGTCGACGATGCGCGCGCGCAGGGCATCGACCTGCCGATCGTGCCGGGAATCATGCCGATCGCCAATTTCAGCCAGCTGCGCCGGTTCTCCGAGGCCTGCGGGGCGCAGATCCCGCGCTGGATCGACCAGCGCATGCGCGCCTTCGGCGACGATGCGGACGCGGTGCGCGAGTTCGCAGCGGACGTGGTGGCAGGCCTGTGCCGCCGCTTGGTGGAAGGCGGCGCGCCGGCCCTGCACTTCTACACGCTGAACCTGGCCAAGCCCACCCAGACGGTGTTGCAGCGGCTGGCCTGAAACGGCGCCGCCCGCCTTCCTTCCGCCTTGACGGGGCGGAGGGTACCCTGCGGAGATGCTCCGTCTTGCCCCGCTGCTGCTCCTGTTGGCCTGCCTCGCGCCGCCGCGCGAGGCGTCGGCGCAGGTCAGGCATTGCGTCACCGCCGACGGCACCCGCCTCTACACCGACCGCCGCTGCGCGGATATCGGTGCGGTCGATGAACTGCGACTGCCGGCGCTGGGCACCCCCGTGGCGAACAGCCGCCGCCCACTGTGCGCGCGCAACGTGCAGGATCTGGCCTATGCGCTGGAAGAGGCGATCCGCTCCGGCGATGCCAACCGCATCGCCGGTCTCTACGACTGGGCGGGAATGGGCACGGCCAACGCCAACCGGGTGATGAACCAGCTGCAGGCTATTGCCAGGCGCGAGGTGGTGGAAGTGCGGCAGGTACATGCCGGCGAGCGCTGGGAGGCCGCCGCCCCGTGGCTGGCACCGCCACCGTCCGGCCCGCCGGTCGGCCTGCGGGTGGAGCAGGTGCAGGCCAACGGCCACACGCCGGCGCGCGCCAGTTTCGGCCTGCGCCAGCGCATGGGCTGCTGGTGGGTGCGGATGTAGCCACCCCGCCCTTGGGCAGGGTTGGCCGCGCGCCGGTCAGCGCAGGCGCACCATCCAGCCGTGGCGGTCCGGCGCACGGCCGTGCTGGATGTCGGTCAGTTCGCGACGGATCGCCATGGTGACCTCGCCGGCCGGCGCATGGATGTCACCCACCGCGAAGTCCTTGCCTTTCAGTTCACCGATCGGGGTGACCACGGCGGCGGTGCCGCAGGCGAACACTTCGGCGATCTCGCCGGAGGCCACGCCGCTCTTCCATTCCTCGATGGAGACCCTGCGCTCTTCGACCGTCATGCCACGGTCGCGCGCCAACTGCAGGATGCTGGAACGGGTGATACCTTCGAGGATGCTGCCCGACAGCTCCGGGGTGACGATGCGGCCGTCGCGGTAGACCAGGAACACGTTCATGCCACCCAGTTCCTCCAGGTACCGGCCTTCGACCGGGTCGAGGAACAGCACCTGCGAGCAGCCGTGCGCCTGCGCTTCCTGCTGCGGCAGCAGCGAGGCGGCGTAGTTGCCGCCGCACTTGGCCGCGCCGGTGCCGCCCTTGGCCGCACGCGCGTAGTCCTCGGACAACCAGATCGACACGGGAGCCACGCCCTTAGCGAAGTACGCACCGGCCGGGCTGGCGATCACGTAGTAGGCCGCCGCCTGCGCGGGGCGCACACCGAGGAAGGCTTCAGTGGCGATCATGAAGGGACGGAAATACAGGCTGCTCTCCGGCGCCGACGGCACCCAGGCGTGGTCGACCGCGACCAGCTGGCGCAGCGACTCGACGAACTCGCCCACCGGCAGCTGCGGCAGCGCCAGCCGCGCGGCGGAGCGCTGCAGGCGTTCGCCATTGGCCTCGGGACGGAAGGTCCAGATCGAGCCATCGGCATGGCGATAGGCCTTGATGCCTTCGAAGATCTCCTGGCCGTAGTGCAGCACCGCTGCCGCCGGGTCCAGCGACAGCGGGCCGTAGGCGTGGACCTGCGCATCGTGCCAGCCGCGTTCCCTGTCCCACTGGATGGCCACCATGTGGTCGGTGAAGCGCTTGCCGAAGCCCAGCTCGCCGGCCAGCAGCGCGTTGCGCTGGGCCTCGCCGAGGGCGTGATCGGACAGGTTGACCTGGTAGGCCAGCGGTGCGGCGGCGGAAGCGTGCATGCGGAATCCCTGTGAGACGAACCCGCATATTATGAGGCCCGCCGGCGCCATCGGCGCTGGGCTCGCCCCTCAGCCGAACGCCAGCGTCGCCACCACGCCCTTCTGCGCGCCCGGCCGCACCTGCACGTCCCAGTCGTACAACGCGCACAGCCGGCGCACGATCGACAGACCGATGCCGCCGCCCTGCGAATGCCCGGCGTGAGTGCCACGGTAGCCGCGGGTGAACAGCTTGGCCGCATCCTCGGCGCTCAACCCGGGACCGGAGTCGCTGACTTCGACCGCGTCGGCCAACACGCGCACCACCACCTCGCCGTTGGGCGTGTACTTCACCGCGTTGCCGATCAGGTTGCCCAGCGCCACCGACAGCACCGACTCCGGCACGTCCAGCGGCAGCGACGAGGCGCCCTCCAGGCGCAGCTCCACCGGCTTGCCGGCGAGCTGGGCGCGGTGGCTTTCCAGCAGCTGCTGCGCCACCCGGGCCGCATCGCACTGGCCTACCGCGCGCTCGTTGCGCGACAGCAGCAGCAGCGCACTGATCAGGTCGGTGCACTGCAGTTCGGCGCGCTGGATGCGCAGCAGCCGCGTGTGCGTGCGCTCGTCCAGCTCGGGCCGGGCCAGCAACAGTTCCACCGCGCCGCGGATCACCGCCAGCGGAGTGCGCAGTTCATGGCTGACGTCGGCGTTGAACTCGCGGTCGCGCTGCACCACCTCGGTCAGGCGCGCGGCGTAGTCGTCCAGCGCCTTCGCCAGTTCGCCCACCTCGTCCTCGGGGAAGTGCGGCGCCAGCGCCTCGGGATTGGAACTGGCGCCCGAACGGCGCAGCCGCTGCGCCAGCTCGGTGACCGGGCTCATCACCCGCGCCGCCGACCACCAGCCCAGCAGGAATGCCAGCGCGGTGAATCCCACCACGGCCCCGACCAACCACTGGTTCTGCTGCTCCTGGCCGTGCAGGGTCTGCGACAGGTCATAGGCAAGATAGAAGACGTGCGTCGATGTCCGCCGCACCGCGAGTTTGTAGGCGAACCGCTGGCCGTCTTCGACCCCATGGAACTCGTAGATGCCGTCCTTCAGGTTGCGCCAGTCTTCCGGCGCATTGCCCAGTTTTTCGGTGGCATAGACACGCCCCTGCACGCCCTCGAACGCGAACGTGGCGTTGTCGGGATTGCGCTGGAACGCAGTGGCGTAGCCGTCGATGTTGCGGTTCAGCGCGTCAGCCAGCAGCTGGTTTTCCACGCGCGTGCGCAGCGCGATGCTGGCATAGGCGAACAGCGCCGTGAGGCAGAACCCCAGCAGCGTGAAGGTAACGATGATGCGGGTGCGCAGCCGCCGCCGGCCGCGCTGGTGCCGGTGCGGCGCCGCGATGTCAGCTGTCGGCATCGGGTGCGGCGATCCTGTAGCCGATGCCGTGGCGGGTCTGGATCATCGGCTTGCCGAACGGCTTGTCCACCGCCGCGCGCAGGCCGTGGATATGCACCCGCAGCGAGTCCGAATCCGGCAGTTCCTCGCCCCAGACGCGGCTCTCCAGGTCCTGCCGGGTCACCACCGCGGGCGATGCCTCCATCAGCGCCTGCAGGATCTTCAGCGCGGTGGGGTTGAGCTGGATCAGCTTGCCCTCGCGATGCACTTCCAGGGTGTCGAGGTTGTATTCCAGTTCGCCGACGTTGAGCACCCGCGCCGGCAGCCCGCGCCCGCGCCGTGCCAGCGCGTTGAGGCGCACGTTCACCTCCTGCAGCGCGAACGGCTTGATCAGGTAGTCGTCGGCGCCGGAATCGAAGCCGGCCAGCTTGTTGTCCAGCGAGTCGCGCGCGGTCAGCATCAGCACCGGGGTCTGCTTGCGCGCATCGACGCGCAGCTTGCGACAGACCTCCAGTCCGTCCATGCCCGGCAGGTTGAGGTCCAGCACGATCGCATCGAAGTCGTGCACCACTGCCAGATGGAGTCCGGTGATGCCATCGGCCGCGAAATCCACGGTATGGCCGCAGTCCTCCAGGTAATCACCCAGGTTGGCGGCGATGTCGGGATTGTCCTCGATGACCAGAATGCGCATGGGGGTTCCAGTTGGGGGCGTATGCCGGGTGAGACCGGCGCGGCTCTCGCCGGTTCCCTCGATTCTTGCACAGCAGGTTCATTTGCGCGGGCCGGGGTGGCGCGCGCAACAAAAGGCCCGGGCGGAGCCGCCCGGGCCGAAGTTCACATGCATGCCCTGCATGCCCGTCTGCGGGGGAAGTACAGCCGGGCACGGGATCGATGTTGGGCGATAGCCGATTAAGAATCCGTCAAATCGGTGTTGCGGCTGCGTTGCGCCGCGGCCGCGCGTGCCGCCACGTGCTCGATGACCGCACCCGCCACGTCCACGCCGGTGACCATCTCGATGCCCTCGAGCCCCGGCGAGGAGTTGACCTCCAGCACCAGCGGGCCGCGCTGGCTGCGGATCAGGTCCACGCCGGCCACGCCAAGGCCCAGGATGCGCGCCGCGCGCACCGCCGTGTCCACTTCGGCGCGGGTGGGCCGCACCTTCTTCGCGCTGCCACCGCGATGCAGGTTGGAGCGGAAATCGCCGGGCGGTGCCTCCCGGCGCATGGTCGCGACCACCCGATCGCCCACCACGAAGCAGCGCAGATCGGCGCCCTTGGCCTCGGCGATGAACTCCTGCACCAGGAAATTCGCATACAGGCCGCGCAGGGTTTCGATGGCTGCGCGCGAGGCCGATGGCTTCTCGGTCAGCATCACCCCTGCGCCCTGGGTGCCCTCGTTGAGCTTGATGACATGCGGTGCGGGCCCCAGCATCGCCAGCAGGTCGCCGGTGTCGTCGGGGTTGTCGCCGAACACGGTCACCGGCAGGCCGATGCCTTCCGCCGCCAGCACCTGGTGACAGCGCAGCTTGTCGCGCGCGCGCGCGATCGCCGCAGCGCTGTTCGGGCTGTAGCTGCCCATCAGTTCGAACTGGCGCAGCACCGCGCAGCCGTAGCGGGTCACCGAGGCCCCGACCCGCGGTACCACCGCGGCGTACCCGGCCACAGGCTTCCCCTTGTAGCGCATATCGAAGCCGTCGCTGCTGATCCGCAGGTAGCAGCGCAGCGGGTCGAGCACGCGCACGCTGTGCCCGCGTTCGCGCGCGGCCTCCACCAGCCGGCGGGTGGAATACAGCTTGCCGTTGCGGGAAAGGATGGCGAGTTTCATCGGAGGAAGGCCCTGCATGCGCCGCTGCCGACAGTGCCCATTACCGGCCACACCGCCAACGGAAAGGGCGGCACCCCTGGGGATGCCGCCCTGTGTTCCATCGTGCTGGAGCGGGTGATGGGAATCGAACCCACGTTAGCAGCTTGGGAAGCTGCAGTTCT
>ERZ778017.3176-NODE-3176-length-12032-cov-5.046589_pt1 | contig 12032 bp, 10 predicted proteins | sample MGYA00375747_ERZ778017 | MGnify/ENA primary metagenome ERZ778017 (study PRJEB29350, sample SAMN05509838) | bioreactor metagenome | biome: bioreactor; material: wastewater | place: South Africa: University of Cape Town | collected 2014-03-17 ... | reverse complement strand
CGCGCTTTTTTCGGGCTCACGCGGGGACGATCGTAGGGTGAACAGGCCCTAATCGAGCACCGGCGCTGCAGCGGCCCATTGCGCGCGCCATCGATACCACAGGCCGCCGATGCCCTCGTGCGCGGCAAGCCAGTTCGTCTCGACGCCCGCTGCGCTCGGCAGCCAGCCGAGCGGACTTTCGGGGCTCGGCGTGCCGAGGAAGCCGTGCGGCGCGGCGATGGGCCGCAGGCCGGCGTGCTCGAACGCGCGCAGTGCGCGCGGCATGTGATATGCGTGCGTGACGAGCAGGATGCGCCGATGCGCAGGCAGCAGCAGCCTGGCCGACTCGCGCGCGTTGCCTTCGGTGTCGCGCGAACGGTCTTCCACCCAGCGCACCGGCGTTGCCAGGCGCTGCTCGAGCAGGCGCTTCATCAGCACGGCCTCGGCGCTGCGCTCCGGATTCGGCTTGCCTCCGCTGACGAGCACTGGAAGGCCAGTGACCTGCGCGACCCACGCGCCGTACAGCACGCGCTCGGTGGTACGCTGGTTCGGCCGCTCGGGATCGGGGCGCTCGCGCGAATCGAAGCGCGTTCCGCCGGCGAGAATGACGATGGCGGTCGGCGCATCGGGTCGAGCGAGCAGCGCACGCAACTCGCGCTCGCCCTGCGCCTGGCCCGCGCCCTGCTCGATCCGGCCGATCAGCCACTGCCCGACGACCAGCGACGACGTGAGCAGCGCCAGCACGAGCCCGATCGTCGCGACGATGCGCCCGCCGCGAGGCCGGCGCACGGAAGCCGCGAGTCCGATCGCGATCAGCAGCAGCGGCGCCGCCGGCGGCAGCAGCAGGAACTCGGCGACGCGCCGGGCGGCGAACGCTAGCTCGGCGGACGGCATGCGGGCGCAGCGCGCTCAGGTAGCGCTCAGGCAGCGCCCACCGCCTGTCGAACCTGGTCGAGCGCGCCCGGATCCTCGATCGTGGTGAGGTCACCCGGATCGCGACGTTCGCACAATGCCTGGATCGAGCGGCGCAGCACCTTGCCCGAGCGCGTCTTCGGCAGCATCGTCACGAAATGCACGCGGTTCGGGCGCGCGATGGCGCCCAGCCGCTTGTCGACGGTGGACATCAGGTCGCCTTCGAGCGCGAGCCGCGCGTTCGCATCGGCCGCCTTCGACGGATCCCTCAGCACGACGAAGGCGGTGGCGACCTGCCCTTTCAGCGAGTCGGCGACGCCGACCACCGCGCATTCGGCCACCGCCGGGTGGCTCGACAGCGTCTCCTCGATCTCGCGCGTGCCGAGCCGATGGCCGGCGACGTTGATCACGTCGTCGGTGCGCCCGAGGATGAAGTAGTAGCCGTCGTCGTCGCGGATGCCCCAGTCGAAAGTGGAGTAAGCGAGCCGGCCGGGCACCGTCGAGAAATAGGTCTGGACGAAGCGGTCGTCGTTGCGCCAGACGGTCTGCATGCAGCCGGGCGGCAGCGGAGGAATCACCGCGACGACGCCCTTCTCGTTGTTGCCGACCTCCTCGCCGGTGCGTTCGTCCAGCAGGCGCAGGTCGTAGCCGTACATCGCCATGCCGGGCGAGCCGAAACGCGGCTCGGTCTTCTCGATGCCGTGCGCGACGGTGAGAATCGGCCAGCCGGTCTCGGTCTGCCAGTAGTTGTCGATGACCGGCTTGCCGATCGCCTCGGCGATCCAGCGCGCGGTCGGCTCGTCGAGCGGCTCGCCGGCCAGGAAGAGCGCGCGCAGCGACGACAGGTCGTACTTGGTCAGCCACGACGGATCCTGCTTCTTCAGCACGCGGATCGCCGTGGGCGCCGAGAACATCACGCTCACGCGGTGCTTCTCGACCAGGCGCCACAGGATGCCGGGGTCGGGACGCAGCGGCGTTCCTTCGTAGAGGATGGTGGCCATGCCGGCGATCAGCGGCCCGTAGACGATGTACGAGTGCCCGACCACCCAGCCGATGTCGCTGGTGGAGAAATAGGTTTCGCCGGCGTTGCCGCAGAAGATGTACTTCATCGAGGCGGCGAGCGCGACGGCGTGGCCGCCGATGTCGCGCTGCACGCCCTTCGGCGTGCCGGTGGTGCCCGAGGTGTACAGCGTATAGCTCACCTCGTTCGACTCGAGCCATTCGACCGGAACCTCGTCGTCGAGGTGCCGATCGCGCAGCGTCGCGTAGTCTTCGTCGCGCCCAGGCACGCGTTCGAAGGGCGCGAGCCCGCGGTCGACGATCAGCACCTTCTCCGGGGCGCGGCTGGCGAGCTTCAGCGCGGCGTCGAGCAGCGGCTTGTACTCGATGACCTTGCCCGCACGCGAGCCCGCGTCGGCGCTGACGACCAGCGCCGGCTCGGCGTCGTCAATGCGGCTGGCCAGGCTGTGCGAGGCGAAGCCGCCGAAGACCACCGAGTGGATCGCGCCGATGCGCGCGCAGGCGAGCATCGCGAACACCGCCTCGGGAATCATCGGCATGTAGACGATCACGCGGTCGCCGCGACCCACGCCCAGCGAGCGCATCACCGCCGCCATGCGGACGACCTCGCGGTGCAGTTCGGCGTAGGTATAGACGCGCGAGACGTCGACCTCGGTGGATTCGTAGATCAGCGCCGGCTGGTCGGCGCGCGCGGCGAGATGGCGGTCGACCGCGTTGTGGCACAGGTTCGTGCGCCCGCCGACGAACCAGCGCGTGAAAGGCGGCCGCGAGTAGTCGAGAACCTGGCCGAAGGGCTCCTTCCAGTCGATCAGCTGCGCCTGCTCGGCCCAGAAGGATTCGCGGTCGCGAATCGACCGTTCGTGAACTTCCTTCAGCGACGGCGTTGCCCCGTGTGCAGCCATGAAGATCCCCCTCCGAACGGTGTCCGATCCATTCTACTTCGGCCGATCCGCTCGTCGGCTTTGACAGCGACGGGGCTCTTCTCTACCCTGCCGCGCATGCCGAGGAGCCGCCCTGTCGTCATCGTCCTCCTTCTCGCCGCGCTGGCCGCGGCGGGAATCGGCACCGGTTCCCCCGCGCGAGCGGCACAGCCCGTTGACCAGGCCGTTGCGGACAGCGCGGCCGATTCCGACGATTCCGTCGATCCCGGCCAGCAGTTGGTGCGACAATCGCTGTCGCTGATCGGCGTGCGCTATCGCTTCGGCGGTACTTCGCCGGCCACCGGTCTCGACTGCAGCGGCCTCGTGCAGCACGTCTTCGGCGAGGCGCTCGGCTTTGCGCTGCCCCGGCGTGCCGAGCAGATGAGTCGCACGGGGACGCCGGTTTCGCTCGATGCGCTGCAGCCCGGCGATCTCGTCTTCTTCCGTACGCTGCGACGCGCGTTCTCGCACGTGGGCATCTACATCGGCGAGAACCGCTTCGTGCATGCGCCGTCGTCGGGCGGACGCGTGCGCATCGAATCGATCGGGTCGCGCTACTGGGCGCGGCGCTTCAACGGCGCGCGACGGGTGGCACCCGAGCCGCAACCGCGGACCGCCGAATTTCTCCAGGCAGGCCTGCCGGACACATTCCCCGCGCCGCCGGCGACGCAGCCGACGCTGGTCGAACGGGTGTTCGCCCGACCCATCATTGCGAATCCTTCTCGTTTAGATTAGTGTTGCGCCTCGCCCGGGTTCCGCGGCGCAACCCATTCCACCGATCCGGAAGTCTTCTGCGAATGAATCGAACCCGTCTCTCCGCATTCACCGCCTGCGCGCTGCTGGCCGTCGCCGTGTCGGCTTCCGCACAGGAAAAGGTGCTGAACCTGTACTCCGCCCGCCATTACGCGAGCGACCAGCAGCTGTACGATGCATTCACCAGGCAGACGGGCGTGCGCATCCAGCGCATCGAGGCCGGAGACGAAGCGCTGCTCGAGCGGTTGCGCAACGAGGGCGCGAACAGCCCGGCCGACGTCGTGCTGCTCGCCGATGCCGCGCGTTTGTGGAAGGCGCAGGTGGAGGGACTCTTCCAGCCGGTGAAATCGGCTGCGCTCGAGAAGCGCATTCCGGAGAACCTGCGCGGCAAGGACGACGGCGCGGGCAGCCAATGGTTCGGCTTCTCGATGCGCGCGCGGATGATCGTCTACAACAAGGCGAGCGTGAATCCGGCGCTCGTGCAGAACTACGAAGACCTCGCGCGGCCGGAGCTGAAAGGCAAGGTCTGCACGCGCTCGGGCGCGCATCCGTACATGCTGTCGCTGATCGGCGCGGTCTCCGAGCACGACGGCAAGCAGAAGGCCGAGGAATGGGCGGCCGCGGTCGTCTCGAACTTCGCGCGCAAGCCGCGCGGCGGCGACACCGACCAGATCCGCGCGGTGGCGGTCGGAGAATGCGGCGTCGCGCTCACCAACAGCTATTACCTGGCGCGGCTGATGCGCTCGGACAAGCCCGAGGACCGCGACGCGGTGGCGAAGGTCGGCGCGGTCTGGCCGAACCAGTCGAGCTACGGCACGCACGTGAACGTCTCCGGCGCCGGCGTGGCGAAACACGCGCCGCATCGCGCCGAGGCGGTGCGCTTCCTCGAGTACCTGGCCAGCGACGAGGCGCAGCGTCACTTCGTCGACGCGAACAACGAATGGGCGGTGGTGCCTTCGGTGAACGAGACGAACCCCGCGCTCGAAGCGCTCGGCAAGTTCAAGGCCGACACGCTGCCGGTCGCCTCGATCGGCCGCGCCCAGGTGACGGCCACGCGGATCATCGACCGCGTGGGCTGGCGCTGAAGCCTCAGGCGCCGGCCAGCGCAGCGACGACCTGGATCTCGACGCGATACTCGGGCGCCGCGAGCCGGGCCTCGACCGTCGCGCGGGCCGGCGTGTGCCCCTGCGGCACCCAGGCATCCCATACGGCGTTCATCGCGGCGAAGTCGGCGATGTCGGCGAGATAGACGTTCGCCTGGAGAATGCGCGTCTTGTCGGTGCCCGCCTCGGCGAGCAGCCGGTCGATCGCCTCGAGTACCTGCCGCGTCTGTCCGGACACGTCGAGCGAGACGTCCTGCGCGACCTGCCCCGCGAGCCAGGCGAATCCGCCGTAACAGACCGCCTGCGACATCCGCAGGCCTGCCTGCAGGCGCACGATCTTGTCGTTCGCCGTCATGCGCGGCCCTCGTCGAGAAAGCGTTCGACCGCGTCGATCTGCGCGGGGTCGATGATCGACGGCGCGTGGCCGACGCCGGCGAAGACGACCTCGCGCGCACGCGGCCCGCGTCGCGTCATCTGCTGCGCGGTGGCGGCGCTCAGCAGGTCGGAGTCGGCCCCGCGCAGCAGCAGCGTGGGAACGCGAATGGCGTCGTAGGCGGGCCAGAGATCGGGCGGCTCGAACTGCATGCTCTTGAACGGCACGGCGATCGCCGGATCGTAGTGGAAGGCCCAGCGGTCGCCGCGCGGCACCAGGTAATGGCGCACCAGCAACTCGAACTGCTCGTCGGTGTGCGGGCCGAAGCTGCGCATGCGTTCGCGCAGGTCGGCGACTGCCGCAGCGCGCGTCGCGTATTGCGGATCGTCGCCGACGTACTCGGCGATGCGGGTGCGCCCGGCGGTATCGAGCACCGGACCGATGTCGTTGAGCACGAGACTATCGATCGGATTGCCCGGCATCGCCGCGAGCATCATTCCCATCAGCCCGCCCATCGAGGTGCCGACCCAGGCGAGACGCTCGACGTCGAGCCGCGCGATCAGCGTGACGCAGTCGGCGATGTACTGCGGCAGCACGTAGAGCATCGGATCGGGCGCGCGATCGGAGCGGCCGCGGCCGATCATGTCGGGGCAGACGACGCGCCAGTTGCGCGACAGCCGATCGGCCAGCGCATCGAAGTCTCGACCGTTGCGCGTGAGACCGTGCACGCAGACGACGGTGGGCGCCGAGGCGCCGGCCTGCGAAGGCCATTCCCAGTACGCGAGCTTGTGCAGCCCGCGCACGCTGATGCAACCGACGGTTCGCAACTGCGGCTCGTTCATCGCGCGACGTTCCCAGGCGACAGGGGCGGATCGTGAGGCCTCGGCCGAACCCGCGCCGCCTCGGTCGTCACGGGAACAGGCCCTACACTAGACGAACGATTGTACAAGGACCGAATCATGCTCGAAGGCAAGCTCGCACTCGTCACCGGATCGACCAGCGGCATCGGGCTGGGTATCGCACGCTCGCTCGCCGCGAAGGGAGCGCGAATCGTGCTCAACGGCTTCGGCGACCCGGCGGAGATCGAGCGCCTGCGCTCGAAACTCGCCGCCGACGCCGGCGTCGATGTCGATTACGAAGGCGCCGACCTGTCGAAGCCCGAAGAGATCGAGGCGATGATCTCGCACGTCGATTCGCGCCACGGCGGAGTCGACATCCTCGTGAACAACGCGGGCATCCAGTTCGTCGCGCCCGTCGAGCGCTTTCCGGTCGATCGCTGGGACGCGGTGATCGCGCTGAACCTCTCGGCCGCCTTCCACACCACGCGCATCGCGCTGCCGGCGATGAAGCAGCGCAACTGGGGACGCATCGTCAACATCGCTTCGGCACACGGACTGGTCGCGTCGGTCGAGAAGGCGGCGTACGTCGCCGCCAAGCACGGCCTGGTCGGGCTCACCAAGGTGGTCGCGCTCGAGACCGCAGGCACCGGCATCACCTGCAATGCGATCTGCCCAGGCTGGGTCCTCACGCCGCTGGTGGCGAAGCAGATCGACGCGCGCGCCGAAGCGAGCGGACGTTCGGTGGAGGAGGAACGGCGCAGCCTGCTGCTCGAGAAGCAGCCGTCGGGCGAGTTCGTCACGCCCGAGCAGATCGGCGAGCTGGCGGCGTTCCTCTGCTCGCCGGCCGCCGAACAGGTGCGCGGCGCGGCGTGGTCGATCGACGGGGGCTGGACAGCGCAATGAGCTCGTCATCGGCGACGCGCACGCGCCAGTAGCGCCGGTCGTCCACCCGCGAGCGTGCGATGCGCGCGGCGCCTTCGCGCGCATATTCGATCGTGATCGCGCCGTCGCGGTCGCTGCGCAGGATCTCGATGTCCGCCGCGCGATATCGCTCGACGACGCGCTCGGCCGGATGGCGGAAGCGGTTGCGATAGCCGTTCTGCACGATCGCATGGCGCGGCGCGACGGCGGCGAGGAATGCCGCGCTCGACGACGAATGGCTGCCGTGATGCGGCACCAGCAGCAGATCGGCGCGCAGGCCTTCGGCGCCGAAGCGCTCGACCAGCGCACGCTCCTGTCCCGTCTCGATGTCGCCGGCAAGCAGCACCGTTGCCGCGGGCGCCGAGATGCGCAGCACGCAGCTCGACGCGTTGGTCGGCGAGCGCACGCCGCGCGGCTTCTCCGGGCCCGGGTGCAGCACCTCGAAATCGACGTCGCCCCAGCGCCAGGCATGCCCGCGCACGCAATCGACGAAGGGCCGCCCCGCATTGCGCGCCGCGTGGTCGGCCGGAAGCGTGCCGCCGATCCAGTCGAAACGCAGGCCGCGCAGCAGGCTGGGCAGCCCGCCCGAGTGATCGGAATCGAGATGCGAGACGACGATCGCATCGACGCGGTCGATGCCGCGCGCGCGCAGGTACGGCACGATCACGCGCGCTCCCGCGTCCGAGTCGCCGCCCCAGGACGGGCCCGCGTCGTACAGCAGCCGGCGCCCGGCGGTTTCGACGAGCACCGCGCTGCCCTGTCCCACGTCGAGCGCCACGACGCGCAGCGCGCCTGCGGGCGGCGCCTGCGTCGACGCGCCGAGCATGGGCAGCAGGCCGGCGAAAGCCAGTTCGCGTGCGGCGACGCGCACCGGCGCCAGCAGGACCATCACCGCGGCCACGCAGGCGACGAGCGCCGTCGCCGACGGCGCGGCGACGACGGCGATCGCCCACGGCGAATCGGACAGCAGCGCGATCGCATCGAGCAGCCACGCGGTGGCCTGCGCCGCGACGGCGAGCATCGGCTCGCCCGCCGCCGGCAACCAGGGCAGCAGCGCCGCTGCGCCGATCGCCAGCGGCGTGATCAGCGCCGACACGAGCGGAATGGCGAACGCGTTGGCCAGCGGACCGACCAGCGAGACGCTGGCGAAGAACAGCGCGCCCAGCGGCACGAGCGCGAGCGAAGCCGCCCATTGCGTGCGCACCGCCTCGGCCAGCGCATGCGCGATCCGGCGCCCGCGCGTGAGCGCGTCGTAGTGCTCACGCGCGCGCCCGCCGGCCGCGCACCAGGCAATCGCCGCCACCGACGCGAACGAGAGCCAGAAGCCGGCGGCCAGCGGCGCCCACGGATCGAACATCGTGACGACGCCGGCGGCCAGCGCGAGCACGCGCGAGATCGAGCGCGTGCGTCCGGTGAAGAGCGAAACGCCGGCGACCGCCAGCATCCAGCAGGTGCGTTGCGCGGGAATCCCCCAGCCGGCGATGCCGGCGTAGACGAACGCGACCAGCACGCCGAACAGCCACGCGATGCGGCGCGCCGGCCAGCGCAGCAGCAGTCCGCTCGCCGCCGCCGCCCGCGTGTGCAGCAGCCGGCGGGCCGCGGCGACCGCGATGCCGGCGAGCATCGTGATGTGCAGGCCGGAGATCGACATCAGGTGCCCGATGCCCGTGCGGTTGAAGGCGTCCCACCAGCGCGTGCCGATCGCCGCCTGGTCGCCGACCACGAGCGCGACGAGCACGTCGGCCGCCTCCGCGCGCGTACCGGCGAGCGCGGCGCGCATCGCGTCGCGCAGATGCAGGCGCGCGCGCTCGAAGGCGACCGCCACGCTCCACTGGATCGCATCGAGCCGCTCGTTGGAGACGGAGCCCTTGCGCGCGCCGCGCACGCTGCCGTTGGCGGCGATGCCCTCTTCGAGCGAGCGCAGTTCGGCGTCGAAGGCGTCGGGGTTGTGCAGCGCATGGACGCGCTTCAGGCGCACCGTGAAGCGCCAGCGCTCGCCGGGTTCGACGCGCATCGGCTTCGAGTGCTCGTCGAAGGACTGCCAGCCCAGTCGGATGCGGGCGCCGCGCGGACAATCGACGGCGCCGTCCAGGCAGTCGTCGATGTCGAAGACGAAGCGCGTCGAACGCTCGTCGACCAGCGGCATCGACGCGACGCGCCCGACGACGACGAAGTCGCGCCCTTCCTGCGTGGCGTCGATGCGCTTCGACAATGCGGAATCGGCAGCGATCATCGTTCCTCCGGCGGCGGCCGCGAGGATCGCCACCCAGCGAAGCGCCGGACGATCGATGGCCCACGCGACCGCCGCGACGAGCCCGGCGACGAGCAGCGCCCACGCGAACCCGGGCGGCGGCAGCGCAGGCAGGCGGTGCACGACGAGCGCGGCGATGACGACCGCCGCAGGCAGCGGGACGACCGCCGCGGGCAGCGGGACGGCGGCGAGGAACGAGAGCGGCGAGCGCATCGCCCGATGCTAGGCGCGCGCTCGCAGGCGCGGCATCGGCCCGATCGCCTAGGTCGCCCGGGGCGAGGGCCGCAGTCGGCGTGCTTGCCCTACGTCGCGTCGGCGCCCGATGCGCCGAGCGCGCGAGCGAGCCGCGGCAACACGCGCAATGCGTTGGCGGCGGTCTGCGCGATCGCCTGCTCGCGGGGAAGCGAGCGCAAGCGCGCAAAGGCGTCGGCGATGCGCGCCACCTGCGCCGGTTCGTTGCGCTGATGCGCGATCCACTCGGGAGCGATGTCGGGCGCGTCGGTCTCGAGCACGTGCGCGTGCGACGGTAGCTCGCGCGCCAATGCGCGGATGCGCAGCGCGCGGTCGTAGGTCATCGCGCCGCCGAAGCCGAGCGCGAAACCCAGGTCGAGGTATTGCCCGGCCTGCTGCACGCTCGCGTTGAAGGCGTGAGCGATGCCGGTCAACGGCCGCACGCGGCGCAACTGCGCGAGAACGAGGTCGTGCGCGCGCCGCACATGCAGCAGCACCGGAAGCTCGAAGTCGCGCGCGATGCGCAACTGCTCGGCAAGGAAACGCTGCTGGCGTTCGCGGTCGTGCCCCTGCACGAAGAAGTCGAGGCCGATCTCGCCGATGGCGACGAAAGCCTCGTCGGCCATCGCGGCGGCGACGCGCGTGCGCAGCAGCGCGAGATCGTCGCCGCCCGCCTGCCCGACGAACAGCGGATGGATGCCCAGTGCATAGCCCAGGCGCCGATCCGCGCCGGCCAGCGTGCGAACCGTCTCGTGGTTCGACGGGGCGACGGCGGGAACGACGATCGCATCGACGCCGGCCGCGAAGGCGCGAGCGAGCACTGCTTCCCGGTCCGCGTCGAACTCGGCCGCGTCGAGATGGCAGTGCGTGTCGATCAGCACTTCATCGCGTCGGGCATGCGATCGAGTCGGCACGCGTGGCTGCGCCCTCCGGCACGAAGCGGCCGTCGCGCAACTGCAGCGTTCGATCGGCCCTCGACGCGAGATCGAGATCGTGCGTGACGACCACGAAGGCGATGCCCAGCTCCTGCGCCAGCGTCTCCATCAGCGCATACACCTGGCGCGCGTTCTGGCTGTCGAGGTTGCCGGTGGGCTCGTCGGCCAGCACGCAGCGCGGCTGCGTGACGAGCGCGCGCGCGAGCGCGACGCGCTGGCGCTCTCCGCCCGACAGCTCGCCGGGCTTGTGCTCGACGCGCGCCGCCAGCCCGACGCGGGCGAGCATCTCCGCCGCCTGCGCGTTCGCGGCCGCGGGGTCGTTGCGCCGGATGCGCAGCGGCATCGCCACGTTCTCCAGCGCGCTGAACTCGGGCAGCAGATGATGGAACTGGTAGACGAAGCCCAGCAGCCGATTGCGCCGCGCGCCCAGCTCGGCCTGCGACAGTCCGCCGATCGGCTCGCCCGCCCAGGACACCTCGCCCGAAGTGCAGGTGTCGAGTCCGCCGAGCAGGTGCAGCAGCGTGCTCTTGCCCGACCCCGATGCGCCCATGATCGCCACGCGCTCGCCGGCGCGCACCGACAGATCGACGCCGTGCAGGACCGGAACGACGAGGTCGCCGTGGCCGTAGACCTTGTGCACGTCGCGCGCGCGCACCACCGGATCGGCGCTGGGGTTCATTCGTAGCGCAATGCCTCGGCGGGCCGCACGCGCGAGGCGCGCCAGCTCGGGTACAGCGTCGAGGCGAAGGCCAGCGCGCAGGCGGTGAGGCCGATCGTCGAGACGTCGTGCCAGCGCAGGTCGCTCGGCAGGTGGTTGATGAAATAGATCCCCTTCGGCAGCACCTGGAAGCCGAACAGCTGCTCGAGGAAGGCGACGACGTCGCCGATGTTCAGCGCGACGATGACGCCGAACACGATGCCGATCAGCGTTCCGAGCAGGCCCACCGAGGCGCCCTGCACCACGAAGATGCGCATGACGCTGGCGGGGGTCGCGCCCAGCGTGCGCAGGATGGCGATGTCGGACTGCTTGTCGGTGACCGTCATCACCAGCATCGAGACGAGATTGAACGCCGCTACCGCCATGATCAGCGTGAGGATGATGAACATCATCCGCTTCTCGATCTGCACGGCGGCGAACCAGTTGCGGTTCTCCGAAGACCAGTCGCGCACGTAGACGTCGGAGCCCAGCGAAGCCGCGAGTTCGGCGGCGATCTGCGGGGCCTGCAGCATGTCGGTCGTCTTCAGCCGCACGCCGGTGACGCCCTGCACGCGAAAGAGCTTCGCCGCGTCTTCCAGGTTCATCAGCAGCAGGCTGGTGTCGTATTCGTAGTGGCCCGAGGCGAAGATGGCGACGACGGTGAGCTGGCGCAGTCGCGGCACCAGCCCGGCCGGCGTCGCGGTGCCCTGCGGAGCGATCAGCGTGAGCTTCGAGCCAAGTTCGAGCAGCAGCTGGTTCGCAAGCTCGCGGCCGACGGCGACGCCGAAGGAGCCCGGCTTCAGGTCGTCGAGGTTTCCGCGCAGCATGTGCTTCGCGAAGTCGGCGACGCGCGGCTCGATCGCCGGATCGATGCCGCGCACGAGCACGCCGCGCACGCTCTCGTCGTGCGTGAGCATCGCCTGCCCGGAAACGTAGGGGGCGCCGGCGACGACGCGCGGATTGCGCTCGGCCTTCTCGAGCACCGAGTGCCAGTCGAGCATCGGCGCGCCGGCCGCGAAGATCTCCACGTGCGCGAGCACCGACAGCATGCGGTCGCGCACTTCCTTCTGGAAGCCGTTCATCACCGACAGCACGATG
>ERZ778017.3175-NODE-3175-length-12034-cov-4.938392_pt1 | contig 12034 bp, 12 predicted proteins | sample MGYA00375747_ERZ778017 | MGnify/ENA primary metagenome ERZ778017 (study PRJEB29350, sample SAMN05509838) | bioreactor metagenome | biome: bioreactor; material: wastewater | place: South Africa: University of Cape Town | collected 2014-03-17 ... | reverse complement strand
TGGATGCCGCTGGAGACGGCCTCCTCGACGACGTACTGGATGGCGGGCTTGTCCACCACCGGCAGCATCTCCTTGGGCATCGCCTTGGTCGCGGGAAGGAACCGCGTGCCCAGCCCGGCGGCGGGGATCACGGCTTTGAACGGCTTGTGCGGCATCCATTCATCGTAGCGACCGTAGAATCGGGTTCATGCCCGACCCGATCGACGACGCGAAACGCGCGCTGCGCGCCGAGCTGCGGGAGCGGCGTCAACTGCTGACCGATGCCGCACGTCACAACGCGGAGACCGGCATCGCCGCGCAGTTGAACGCGCTCGTGGACGAGCTCGGCGCCCGCTCGGTGACGTGCTACCTGTCCACCCGTGCCGAGCCGGAGACGCGGCTGTTCCTGAGCGAGGCCGTGGGGCGCGGCATCCGCGTGCTGCTGCCCATCACCCGGGTCGACGGCCTGCTGGACTGGGTCGTCGCCGATCCGGATGCCGACGTCACCGAGGGACTGCTCGGGATACCCGAGCCGGTCGGCGAGCTGCTGGGGCCGATCGCTGTGGGCGACGTCGACCTGATGATCATCCCGGCGGCGGCCGTCGACCGCACGGGGATGCGTCTGGGCTGGGGTCGCGGCTACTTCGACAAGACGCTCGGATCGATCCAGGGGTGCCCGCCGGTGTACGCCGTGATCTACGACACCGAACTGCTGGACGAGGTGCCGCGAGACGTGCACGACCAGCCCGTCACCGGGGTCGTCACCCCGACCCGCACCATCATGCTTGCGCCCGTCGGGCGCTGAACCGGAGAACGATGCCCACTTACGCCTACGCCTGCACATCCTGCGACCACCGCTTCGACGCGGTGCAGTCCTTCGCCGATCCGTCGCTGACGGTCTGTCCGCAGTGCGGCGGCGTGCTGCGCAAGCAGTACGGGTCGATCGGCGTGACCTTCAACGGCTCGGGCTTCTACCGCACCGACTCACGCAAGGCTCCGGCCTCTTCCGGCGATTCCTCTGGCGGCAGCGGCTCGTCTTCGACATCATCGAAGTCGGAGACAAAAGCCTCCCCCGCACCTGCGGGCTCGTGACCGGCGCACGCCGGGTTCTTTTCGGGGGGACCACATGATCAAGGGCTTCAAGGAGTTCATCGCCCACGGCAACGTGATCGATCTGGCCGTCGCGGTCGTCATCGGCGCCGCGTTCGGCGCCGTCGTCACCGCGGTCGTGGAGAACATCATCAATCCGCTGATCTCGCTGTTCTGGAAGGCCGACCCCAAGGGCAACATCGGCTTCACGATCCACGGTCTGTACGGCGACGTGGTCTTCCCGATCGGCAACCTCATCACGGCACTGATCAGCTTCCTCGCTGTCGCCGTGGTCGTGTACTTCGTGTTCGTCTACCCCATGAACACCTTCAAGGAGCGCCGCGCCGCCAAGCTCGCGGCGGGTGTCGAAGAGCCGGAGGGCCTGCCCACCGAGCAGGAGCTGCTCGTGCAGATCCGCGATCTGCTGGAGAAGCAGAAGTCCTGACCCAGAAGCCCTGACTCAGTAGTGCGGCGGCTTGTCCCGCCGCATCCGCTCGTCGTTCGGGCCGGTCTGCGCTCCGAGGCCCTCTCCGGGGTCCTCCTCGTCGGCGGGGACCGGCTCAGCGGTGGTGCCCGGCGCAGGCGTCAGCCGTGCCCGGCGCGACCCGCGCACGTGCACGATGCGCTGCCGCGCGTCGTCAGTCGACATCGATCGGCTGGGTGTCGGCATCGGCCCGGGGCGTTTCGGGATCGACGCCGAGGATGCCGGCGATGCGGGCGGCGACGGCCGCCGGATCGCTGTACAGGTCGAACGAATGCACGCGCACATAGTGCCAGCCCAGGCGACGCAGCACCTGCGGGCGCAGCCGCAGCGCCTCCCGCAGCGAGCCCGCACCGGCCTCCGGATCCGACTCGGCGACGACGGCCTTGCCGTCGTACTGTGCGACCAGGGGCAGCAGACCGCGGTAGTGCACGTCCACCGACACGCCCAGCCGGCGCAGTTCGCGCGCCAGCGTGAGCGTCAACGGATCGGCGAGGTCTTCGAGCCGCGCCTCGCGGGCGCGCGCGGCGATGCCCGCGAGCACCGTCATGAGCGTGGACGCCCCGTGCTCGAGGCGACCCTCGTCGAAGGCCGACGGGCGGATGCACGAGACGATGACCATCGAGCGGCGAGCGCGCGTCATCCCGACGGTGAGCAGCCGCTCGCCGTCCGGCGTGGACAGGTCGCCGAAGTCGCTGAGCACACGGCCGTGTCGGGTCAGTCCGAATCCGAGTGAGAAGATCACGCGGTCACGGCTCTCGGCCACCGACTCCTCGAGGGTGAGCACCGCGAACGGCTCGGCGGTGTCGCGAGAGACGAAGTCGGCGACGTCAGAGCGACCGGCGAACGCGGCGTCGACGGCCGCCCGCACGCGCTCGGCGTGGCGGGCGCTGGCGGTGACGACCATCAACGACTCGGTCCCGCGGTTCACGGCGTGCTCCACGACGAGGGTGACCACGCGGGCCACCTCGGCGTCGGGGCTCTCCACGGCCCCGGTCTCCGGGTCAGGCACGCCCATCCCGCCCTCGACGTAGTCGACGGCGAGGCTGCCGCGGCCCAGATATGAGCCCGCCCACGGCAGCGACGACAGCTCGCCGCCGTAGAACGCGTCGTTGACGAGCTCCGCGAGGTCCTCCCCGCCGGCGCGATAGCTGCGGGTGAGCGTCTCGACGGGCACCAGCTCGGCAAGGCGTTCGAACACGCTCGCGGTGTCGAACGGTTCGCCCTCGTCGGCATCCTGTTCTGCGGGCGACCGGCCCGCCGCCACCTCGAACGCCGTGGGCTGCTGGGTGACCGGGTCGCCGAAGGCGACCACCTGGCGGGCTCGACGCAGTGCGGGTGCCGCCTCGGCGAGATTGAGAGCGCCAGCATCGGCCAGCAGCACGACATCGAACACGACGCCGTCGGGGATCAGCGCGACGTCGTACGGCGAGGCGATCCACGCAGGGATGAGCGTGGTCGACAGCGTGGGCGCGGCCGCGACGAGCTCGCGCGGGGTGACCTCGCCGGCCTTCAGGGCCCGCTTGAGCCGCTCGGCCTCGTCTGCATGGTCGACGATGCCGATCCGCCACTGGGTGGCCAGGCGGGCCGAGAGCAGGGCGCCCGAGGCGGCCACGTGGGCCTCGTCGACGAGGCGGAAGTCGCGTTCGAGCCGGTCGACCACCGCCGTGTTGGCCCCCAGCAGGGCACGGTCGCTGCGCAGCAGGTACTCCAGCGCGGACTGCCACCAGGCGAACTCCAGCTCCGCGCGCACCCGCTCCTCGGACACGTGCCGCACGCTCAGCTCAAGCAGCAGCGGCTCGAGCCCGAGGTCGGCGAGCTCGGTGCGCAGCGTCGCGCGCTCGACGAGATTGTCGAAGTAGGCGGAGTCGGCCGCCAGGCCGCCGAGCCGGCGGACCAGGCGCTGCACGGGCTGGTCGGCGAGGCGGTCGGCACCGGTGTGCCCGAGTACCCGATCGAGCTCGTCGAGGCCCTCCTGGGCGCGCGCGTGCAGCGCGGTCACCTCGCCGAGCCCTACCGGCACCTCGGGCCCGGCGATGGCCTGGTCGGCGAAGGACTCCCACTCACTGCGCTGTCGCTGGATGCGCACGAGGGCCTCGTACATGTCCGGCACGTGCACGCCGGGCCGCACGTACTCGCGCGACAGGCGGCGCAGCCGACGCCGGTCGGCGCTGGAGAGCCCGGGCGCGTCGCGGCGCGGCGCGTGCGCCTGGATGAGCTCGGTCAGCGGACGTTCGAACACCGTCGCGCTGAACCGGTCGAGTGAATCGCGGATGCCCTGCAGCAGCCGCAGGTACGAGCCGAGCTCGGTGACGGTGCGGAACGGATGCATGCGCGTCTGCGCGATGAGCTCGTATCCGCGTTCGAGCAGGGCGGGCATGTCGTCGCGGTGCAGCCGGCGGGCGAGCGCGTGCGCCTCGCGTGCCGCCTCGGTCGTAGCGAACGTGACGCCGTACCACGGCGAGTCATCGGGCCCGAAGCGGAACTCGCCGAGATGCGCGGCGGCGACCAGCTTGTCGGCGGCCTTGCGTCGGGCGTCCCGCAGGCGCTGCAGCGTCGCGGCGTCGAAGCGCGCGCTGGTGGCCGGCGGCTCGTGCGCGGCGGCCAGCGTGGTCAGCTCGCGGACGACGTCCAGGGCCGAGACGCCGATCTCCGGGCGGAGCACGGTCAGCGCACGACGGTAGTCGCGCAGCACCGTGCGCAGCCGCACCAGGGCGTCGTCGATCTCGGCGACCTTGGGGGCTGCGGCCTTCTCGTTGCGTCCGATGGCGCGGATGAGGTCGCGACGCAGGTGCGTGGGCGAGGCGGCCAGGCCGTCGAGGCCGATGCCGGCCAGCCGATGCCGCACGCCTTCCAGCGTGGAGCGGCGGGCGCTGACCACGAGCACCCGCTTGCCGTCGTCGATGAGGGCGCCCAGCGCATTGATCACCGTCTGCGTGCCGCCGGTGCCGGGCAAGGTGTGCACGACCAGCGATTGTCCGTCGATGATCCGCGCGAGCACGTGCTCCTGCTCGGCGTCGGCGTCGAGCAGGAAGGTGTCGGATGCCGGCGGCCGCTCGTCGGTGTCGACGACCCGGGGCGCCTCCCGTCGCAGCGACATCAGAGCGCGGTCACCGGTGTGGCCGGCCAACGCGTTGAGCACCGGCTGATCGAGATCGGCGAGGTCTGCCGCCTGCCGCGCGCCGACATCGCCGAAGGTGGAGACCACCAGGCGCGGGCGCACGCTGAACGACGGGATGTGCGCGGTGACCTGACGCAGCTGGTCGATCACCGGCTGCGGCTTGAACACGCCGCCGTCGGTGGCCAGCGCCGCCAGCTGAGCGCCGTCCAGCTGCACGCCGAACTGCTCGCGCAGGCTGCGCACCAGGGCGGGGTTGACGGCGAACCCGCCGTGCAGCTTGACCTCGAAGTCGGTGTGGTGACGCCGGATGGCCGTGGGACGCAGCAGCACGGGCGCGGTGTATGACTGCTCGCCCACCGTCCAGCTGGCAAGCCCGACGGCCAGTCGCACGGCGTCCAGCCCACGCGCGGTGCGCAGCTCGACGTGCTTGGCCACGATGCGCCCTGCCGCCAGCCGCGCCGTGCGCAGCGCGACCTCGTCGCGGAACAGGTTCGACAGCAGCGTGGAGCGGCCGGTGATGAACTGCGGAAGGCTGCCCGGGTGCGCCTTCGTGATCTCGATCGAGGCGTCCTGCCCGTCGGCGAAGTGCAGCAGGGTCGCCCGCCCGCCCAGGCGCGCCGCCTGGGCGCGGATGCGCTCGCGCTCGGGTTCGGCCACGTGCATCACCCTCACCCCCGGCTCGGCGAGGCGGAGCGCGCCGGGGGTCACAACGGCCACGGCCGGGTCGTCTTCCACGCCGGCCGCCGCGCTTGAATCACCTCGCCACACAGACACACACTAAGCGGCAGAGGGCCGCGCGAGCGGCATCCGCCCGCGAGTTTCGCGCGATTCGGCCGACACGCCGCCGCGATCGGCTGTTCCTCCCCAAGCCCGGCAGTCCGGGAGTTGTCCACTGATCGCGGTCTCGCGGGCACGCCTCGACACGGCCGTTGCCAGGATGGACCCATGACCGAGGCCACTTTCACCGTGCATCCCACCCCCGTCGGCGACGTCCTGCTGGTGTCCGTCGACGCGGGACTGGTCGCCGTCCAGGTGCTGCACGACGACGAGCGCGACGTCGACGAGCAGCTCGCGCGACTCACGCTCGCCCTGCGCGCCGTGCCCGGACGCGACGACGGGGCCGCAGAGAATGCCCGGCGGCAGCTCGACGGCTACTTCGCGCACCGACGCACCGACTTTGACCTGCGTCTGGACTGGCGGCTCACGCACGGGTTCGCACGAGACGCGCTGCAGACCGTGTGCGAGATCCCCTACGGGCAGACGGCCGGGTACGGCGAGGTGGCGGCGATGACCGGCGTCCCGCGGGCGGCGCGGGCGGTGGGCAACGCGTGCGCGCGCTCGCCGTTCTCGATCATCGTGCCCGTGCACCGGGTCGTGCACGCGGACGGGTCGATCGGCGGATACGGCGGCCGCGCCGACGTCAAGCGATTCCTCCTCGATCACGAACGGGCGGCGGGCGTGTAGGCCGCCCGCACCCCGCGCGGCTCCGGGATATCCCGGGGCCGCGCATTTCGTTCTGCGCAGGTTGCTCGATATCGACGTTCGCAGCGCGGATATCGACACCGGAATTCCCGGGAAGAAGACGGATGCCGGATATATCGTTGTGAACGGACGATGACGGCGGCGAATTCCAGCGCGGGAGTATGGTTGTCGCAACCAGAGACAGCCGATCCCGTCATCGTGGAAGCAGGCCGCGCGTGAGAGCAGCATCCGGCGACAGCGACGTCGATGTCGTCGCCCGCGCGGTGACCGACCTCACCCGCCGCACGCGATTCCCGGTGGCGTTCGGCGGCCTGCTGCACGATGGCGCCGTGCACGTCAGCGCGGTCGCCGGTGCACGCACGCATCAGCTGGACGCGCTGGTGGTCGAGGCCGGGCGGGGCCTGGGCGGTCGCGCGGTGATCGAGACGCGGCCTCGGCTGACCCTGGACTACCGCACCGCGAAGGGCATCACGCACGACTACGATCGCATGGTGCTCGGCGAGGGCATCGCGACGCTGTTCGCCGTGCCGATCGTGGTCGCCGGCGCCCCGCGCGGCGTGCTGTACTGCGGTTCCTGGGGTCAGGCGCCGGTCGCCGAGATCGCGGCACGCCCGGCGTTCGCGATCGCCGACGAGGTCGCCGCCGAACTGCGGATCCGCGACGAGATCGCCCGGCGCCTGCAGCAGCGCACCGACCACCTTGCCGGGCAGCTTCCGGCGGCCGCGCAGGAGGAGCTGCGGGAGACCTACGCGGAGCTGCGCAGCATCGCCGCAGGCGTGCAGGACGCCGATCTGCGCGCGCGCCTGGGCCGCCTGGAGGAGCGACTAGCCGCCCTCTCGGCCGCCGAATCCGCCGTCGATGTCGAATTGGAGACGGCCTTATCGCCGCGCGAGACGGATGTGCTGGCATGTGCGGCACTGGGCTCGACGAATGCCGAGATCGGAATCGCACTCGGGGTGAAAGAAACCACCGTGAAGTCCTATCTCGCATCGGCAATGGCGAAATTGGATGCGTCCACACGGCATTCCGCCGTCGCCAAAGCACGACGCGCGGGAATTCTTCCTTAGTGCTCACCGATATCGCTGTGTAAAGTGGCGGCATGGCCCGCAAAATCGTGCATCAGCTCGTCGACGACATCGACGGAACCGTCCTCGAGCCCGGACAGGGACAGACGGTGCTCTTCTCACTCGACGGCATCGCCTACGAGATCGATCTGACCGACGAGAACGCGGGGGCCCTGCGCGACGCGCTGGTGTCGTACGTTTCCGCCGCCCGGGCGATCGCAGGGCCGCGCGGCCGCCGCGCACAACCGGCCCGCAGCGGTGCCGCGGGTCGTCGCGATCTCGCCGCCGTGCGCGCCTGGGCGAAGGATCACGGGCACAAGGTCTCCGACCGCGGCCGCGTTCCCGCCGCCGTGCTCGACGCCTACGACGCCGCGCACTGAGTCACGCGCGCGGGGTCGGCTCTGTCAACGCCGTCCTCCCGCGAACGCTGCCGCGCGCCTCACCGGCGACCACCCGAGCGCGGGGGCGACCACGCCTCCGATGAGGTCGATGGACTGCAGCACGAGCTCGTGCGGCGGGTCCACGGGATGCGCTTGGAACACGATGTCGGTGGCGGCGCGCAGCACCGTGTCGCCGGCCAGCTGGTCCACGACGTCCTGCGGGGTGCCGATGTGGACGTCGAGGATCGCCAGGGCCTCGGCCGTCGAGGCGCCGGCGGGGATCTCCACACCGGCTCTGCGTGCGAACGGGAGGGCGCGCTCGAGTCCCCGCTCGGCCAGGGCTCGCGCGGTCACCCGGTCGTCAGTGACGAACACCGTGCGTGAGACCAGCACGCGCGGTCGCGCGCCGGCCGGCAACGCCCCCAGGTAGGCGTCCACGACCGGTCGCTGCGCCTCGGCCAGCGACCACTGGCCGTCTGCGCGCGGCTGCGTGCGCGAGAGCATCAGGCCGTGGCCGACAGCACCGATGCGTGCGGCTCCTGCCGCGGAGAACGTGGCCTGCCAGATCGTCGCCCGCAGCTCGGCGGCCGCCGGGTACAGCGCGCCGCCGTCCTCGGTGAGCGCGATGCCGCGCAGCGCATCGTCGAGCCGGCGCAGATGCTCCGCGTATAGCTGCGCGCGCTGCGCGGGCTCCTTCCCGAACGGCGGGAACGAGCCGGGCGTTGCGCCGCTGCCCACGCCGAGCTCGAAGCGGCCGCCGGTCAGGCGCGCGAGCACCGCGGCATCCTCTGCCACCCGGATCGGGTCCTCCAGCGGCAGCGTGACGATGCCGGTGCCCAGGGTGATGCGGTGAGTCAGCGCGGCCGCGTAGCTCAGCAGCACGAACGGCGAGGGCAGGCCGCCCTCGTCCCGATGGAAGTGGTGCTGCGCGACCCAGGCGGTGTCGAAGCCCGCACGCTCGGCGGCCGCGATCTGATCCACCGCGAACCGGTACCGGTCGGCGGCCGGGGCGTCTTCGAGCAGCCGGGTGAAGAACCCGAGCCGCTGCCTGTCGCCGTAGGCCATCAGCTGCTCCCGGCCGGCAAGGCCATCGCACGCACGCCCGCACCGGCCCGCGCCGGACGCGCCGTGGATCGAGACATGAGGAAGGATCCTTCCGTGTCGGATGCCGTGTCGGACACCGGGGACGAGGCCGCCGAGGGCCGCGGCGGTATCCCGACGATAGGGCGACGCGGAGATCGGCGGTGATCACGTGTCGACGTGTGACGGTGGATTGCGCAATGTGACGGCCGCGGCCGGAAACACGGCGCCTGCGCGTCGGGCGGCGGTCCTAGGCTGGTCCCGAACCGATCTCTCGCGAAAGGCCCCCCATGCCCGGAATCCACTCTGACATCACCACCACGTTCGGCGAGACGCCGCTGGTGCGACTGAACCGGGTGACCGAGGGGGTGGATGCCGAGATCCTGGCCAAGCTGGAGTTCTTCAATCCGGGTTCGAGCGTGAAGGACCGCCTGGGGATCGCGCTCGTCAACGCCGCCGAGGCATCCGGCGAACTGCAGCCGGGCGGCACGATCGTGGAGTCCACGAGTGGCAATACCGGGATCGCCCTGGCGCTGACCGGCGCCGCCCGCGGATATCACGTCATCATCACGATGCCGGCGTCGCTGTCGAAGGAGCGCCGCTACCTGCTGCGGGCACTGGGCGCCGAGCTCGTGCTCACCGACCCGTACAAGGGGATGACCGGCGCGATCGCCGTCGCCGAGGAGATCGTCGCGAAGACACCCGGGGCGATCCTTGCCAAACAGTTCGAGAACCCCGCCAACGCCGAGATCCACCGCACCACCACGGCGGAGGAGATCTGGCGGGACACCGAAGGCGATGTCGACATCTTCGTCGCCGGCGTCGGCACCGGCGGCACGATCACCGGCGTCGGTCAGGTGCTCAAGCAGCGCAAGCCCGATGTGAAGGTCATCGCCGTCGAGCCGGCGACCTCGCCCCTGCTGGCCGAGGGCCACCCCGGGCCGGCGAAGATCCAGGGCATCGGCCCCAACTTCGTGCCGCCGGTGCTGGACACCACGATCTACGACGAGGTCATCGGCGTCGAGTTCGAGGACTCGCTGAGCACCACCCGGGCGCTGGCGGCCAAGGAGGGCATCCTCTGCGGCATGTCGGCGGGTGCGGCGGTGTGGGCGGCGTTGCAGGTGGCGGCCCGCCCGGAGAACGCGGGCAAGAAGATCGTCGTCATCATCCCCGACACCGGCGAGCGCTACCTGACCACCGCGCTGTTCGAGGACGTCCGCGAGGGCTGAGATGAGCGTCGTGGGACGGATCCAGGAAGATCTCGCGGCCGCCCGGCTGCGTGATCCCGCCGCACGCAGCTCGTGGGAGATCGCGCTGCTGTATCCCGGACTGCACGCGATCTGGGCTCATCGCGTGTGGCACGCGCTGTGGCAGCGGCGGCTGCGGTTCCTCGCGCGCGCAGGGTCTCAGGTGACCCGGTGGCTGACCGGGATCGAGATCCATCCCGGTGCGACGATCGGACGCCGGTTCTTCATCGACCACGGAATGGGCGTGGTGATCGGCGAGACCGCCGAGGTCGGGGACGACGTCATGCTCTACCACGGCGTGACTCTCGGCGGCCGTCAGCGTGAGCGCGGCAAGCGGCATCCCACGATCGGCGACGGCGTGGCGGTCGGTGCGGGGGCGAAGGTGCTCGGGGCGATCACGATCGGCGCCCGCAGCGTCATCGGCGCGAACGCCGTCGTCACCCGCGACGCCCCGCAGGACAGCATCCTGGTGGGCATCCCCGCCAAGGCCCGCCCGCGCAAGCCCGGTGAGGACACGCGGGCGCTGCTGGCGGCGCCGGAGTACTACATCTAAGCGGGAGCGCTTGCCGGCAGCTCAGGACTCGGCGGACAGCGCGGCCAGGCGGGACTGCTCGTCGGCCGCGATGCACGACTCGATGACCGGGTCCAGCGCACCGTCCATGACCTGGTCGAGGTTGTACGCCTTGTAGCCGGTGCGGTGGTCGGCGATCCGGTTCTCCGGGAAGTTGTACGTGCGGATGCGCTCGGAGCGGTCCATCCCGCGGATCTGCGAGTGCCGGGCATCGGATGCCGCAGCCGCAAGCTCCTCCTGCTGACGGGCGAGCAGCCGTGCGCGCAGCACCCGCATCCCGGCCTCCCGGTTCTGCAGCTGGCTCTTCTCGTTCTGCATCGAGACCACGATGCCGGTGGGCAGGTGCGTGATACGCACGGCGGAGTCGGTCGTGTTCACGGACTGGCCGCCGGGACCCGACGATCGATACACGTCGATCTTCAGGTCGTTCGGGTTGATCTCGATCTCGTCCGGCTCGTCCACCTCGGGGAACACCAGCACACCGGTGGTCGAGGTGTGGATGCGTCCCTGGGACTCGGTGGCGGGCACCCGCTGCACGCGATGCACACCGCCCTCGTACTTCAGATGCGCCCACACGCCCTGCGCGGGATCGGCGCTGGACCCCTTGATCGCCACCTGGACGTCCTTGTAACCGCCGAGGTCCGACTCGTTGCGCTCGAGCAGCTCGCTCTTCCAGCCCTTCGAGGCGGCGTATTGCAGGTACATCCGCAGCAGGTCGGCGGCGAACAGCGCCGATTCGGCCCCGCCCTCCCCCGCCTTGATCTCCATGATCACATCGCGCGCGTCGTCGGGGTCACGCGGGATGAGCAGCCGCCGCAGCTTCTCCTCGGCAGCGCTCAGCTGCTCCTCGAGCCCCGGGATCTCGGCCGCGAAGGCCTCATCCTCCCTGGCCAGCTCGCGCGCGGCCTGCAGGTCGTCGCCGGCGGACTGCCAGGCCTCGTGCGCCGCGACGATCTTCGACAATTCCGCGTACCGCCGGTTCACCCGCTTGGCGCGGGCAGCGTCGGCGTGCACGGCCGGATCGGAGAGCTCGGCCTGCACGGCCGCGTGCTCTTCGATCAGCCCCTTGACGGAGTCGAACATGGCGGGTTCGGACACGGCGGCTCAGCGGATGCTGTTCTCGTGTCCGTGGCTGTGCCCGCCGGCGTGGTTCGGAGCCGGCGCGGGGATCGACTTCTGCATCTGCACGAGGAACTCGACGTTGGACTGAGTCTCCTTGAGCTTGCCCAGCACCACCTCGAGGGCCTGCTGCGGATCCAGGCCGGCAAGGGCGCGGCGCAGCTTCCAGGTGATCTTGACCTCGTCGGGGCTCAGCAGCATCTCCTCACGGCGAGTGCTGGACGCGTTCACGTCCACGGCCGGGAAGATGCGCTTGTCGGCCAGCTGCCGCGACAGGCGCAGCTCGCTGTTGCCCGTGCCCTTGAACTCCTCGAAGATGACCTCGTCCATCTTCGACCCGGTCTCCACCAGCGCGGTCGCCAGGATCGTCAGCGAGCCGCCGTTCTCGATGTTGCGCGCGGCGCCGAAGAAGCGCTTGGGC
>ERZ778017.3173-NODE-3173-length-12037-cov-4.683609_pt1 | contig 12037 bp, 11 predicted proteins | sample MGYA00375747_ERZ778017 | MGnify/ENA primary metagenome ERZ778017 (study PRJEB29350, sample SAMN05509838) | bioreactor metagenome | biome: bioreactor; material: wastewater | place: South Africa: University of Cape Town | collected 2014-03-17 ... | reverse complement strand
CGAAGGCCGCATCAGCCTGAAGATCGATACGAGCGTCAGCGATATCTCGGGGTTCGTTGCCAACAATCCGATCTTCGATACGCGTCAGGCGAAGACGGTCGTCGAGTTGCCGTCCGGCGGTTCGCTAGCGCTTGCGGGCCTCATCTCGACGAAGACGCAGCAGAACATCGACGGACTGCCCGGAGCCAAGGACATTCCGATTCTCGGTACGCTCTTTCGCAGCCGCGATTTCCAGAATGAAGAGTCGGAGCTCGTGGTCATCGTCACGCCCTATCTCGTGCGCCCGGTTGCGCGCCAGCAACTCGCGACGCCTGCTGATGGTCTCTATCCCGCGACCGATCTCAAAGCGGATTTTCTCGGTCACCTCAATCGGATTTACGGCAGGGGCGAGGTCGCGCCCTCCGGCGGTCTGAAGGGCGACTACGGCTTCATCGTCGAATAGCCAGGTTCCGGAGACGCATCATGCAGATCGAAAATACGATACTCCGCGGACCGGGAAAGACGCCGTTCGGCTTCGCAAACATTCTGATGCTCGTCGCCCTTTCCGTCGTAATGGCGGGCTGCGAGCATGATCAGATCGGTCCGCAGGTGGCAGGCTGGCAGCTTGTCGATCCCGAACAGCGCCATCCCATTCTTGTGTCGCGGCAGCCTGCCGTTTTGAACTTGCATGTTGCGTCGGGCTCCGAAGGTTTGACGCCATCGCAGCGTAGCCGCGTCATCGATTTCATCGAGCACAGCCGCGCTGGCGACGCCGGCAACAGCCGGTTCGTCATTGCTGCGCCGGCTGGGTCGGCCAACGAGGACGCGGCGATGAGCGCAGCCGATGACGCGCGGCGGCTGATGCTCGCGAGCGGATATTCGGAGACTTCGATCGCGACGGACGCGTATCATGCCGATAGCCGCAACGCGCCGCTCCGCATTTCATACATGCGCTACGTCGCCGAAGCGCCGGATTGTGGGCAGGACTGGTCCGAGAACCTCGCGCGAACGTACCAAAATACGCCTTATCCCGACTTCGCTTGCTCCAATCAGCGTAACCTAGCTGTAATGGTCGCGAATCCGGCGGACCTGCTTGGACCGCGTACGATGACATCGCGCGACGCCAATCGCCGTGACGATATGTATGGGAAATATGTGAAAGGTCAGGCTCTCGGCGCCGATGCCGAAGCTGCGACGATCGCGAAGGTTGCTAATTAAATTTCTTGGAGACGGCATGTCCCAGCAGAGTAAGAGCCCACTGGAATTTGATCCTGAGAGCGGGGAACTCTCGGATGGCGATCAGGCGGAATTTCGTGCCAGCGACCGTGCCCGTCCGATCCCGCGCATTTCGATCCAGGCGTTCTGCGACAGCGTCAGCGTCGCCAACGCGGTCCAATACGCGGCGGACGATCGCCGCTTATCGAAGGCCCATGTCAGCGTCCACATGGGCGGCATCTCTGCCGCTATCTCGCATTACGTTGATAGCCCGACGCCGAACCTCATCATCATCGATAGCGCGCTCGGCGGCGGCGAGCTAATTGCCGAACTCGATCAGCTGGCGGAGAGCTGCGACCCGGGAACGAAAGTCATCGTTATCGGCCGGCACAACGACGTCGTGCTCTATCGCGAGCTGCTGAAGCGCGGCGTTGGCGAATATCTCGTTTCGCCCGTCGATCCGATCGGCCTGATGGAAGGCATTTCCAATCTCTACAACAATCCCGATACCGATCCGGTCGGGCATGTTTTTGCGTTTGTTGGCGCAAAGGGAGGCGTCGGGTCTTCCACCATCTGCCACAATGTCGGCTGGACCATATCGGAAGTTTTAAAGACCGACGTTACGATCGCCGATCTCGATCTTCCGTTTGGCACCGCGGGTCTCGATTTCAACCAGGACCCGGTTCAGGGAATTGCTGAAGCGCTTGCCGCGCCGGAACGGCTCGACGATCAATTGCTCGACCGCCTTTTAACGAAATGCTCGGAGCATTTGTCGATCTTCGCGGCACCCGTCCTTATCGATCGGGACTACGATATCTCAGCGGAGGCTTGCGATCTGGTGCTCGATGTGGCGCGGCAGAACGTGCCCTTCGTCGCCGTGGACTTGCCGCACGATTGGTCGCCGCGTTCCAGGCGCGTCCTCTTGCAGGCGGATGAAGTGATTATCACGGCCGCGCCGGATCTTGCGAATCTCCGAAATGCGAAAAACATCGTCGATCTTTTGCGCGCGTCGCGTAAAAACGACAGCAAGCCGCATCTGATCCTGAATATGGTGAATCTGCCGAAGCGCCAGGAAATCACCGTCAAGGAATTCGAGCAGGCACTCGATGTTAAGATTTTGTCGGTGATCGATTACGACGCCGAAACGTTCAGCCAAGCGTCGAACAATGGCCAGATGGTCGCGGAATTGAGCCCGAAGGCAAAGGCGGTGGAAAAATTTCACGATATCGCGCTCAAGATTACCGGGCGCAAGGAAGCGAAGCCCGAACGAAGCTCATCTTTCGCGGCATTCGCGCCAATACTCGAGAAGCTGAAACTAAAGCGTTAGGACCTCACTATGTTCGGTAGGCGTTCGAACGATCCTGTCCCAACGAAAAGCGTGGAGCCGCCGGCGTCCGCGCCTCGCTCCGTGCCCATCGCGTCCGAGACCCACGCGCCATCGATACCCGCGCAGCGGCAGGCGCAGCGGCCGCCGGCGCCAAGCACGCCTCCACCGCGTTCCGAGCCGGTCGTCGAAACGCAGCGGAAACACTCGGAAGAATATTACGACGTCAAGACGACGGTTTTTAACGCGTTGATCGATACGATCGACCTGACGCAGCTTTCCAAGCTCGATACGGGCGCTGCACGCGAAGAAATCCGCGATATCGTCAGCGAGATTATTCAAATCAAGAACGTCGTAATGTCTATTTCGGAGCAGGAAGAACTGCTCGAAGACATTTGCAACGATGTTTTGGGTTACGGGCCGCTGGAGCCATTGCTCGCGCGCGACGATATTGCCGACATCATGGTCAATGGCTCGGGCACGACGTTCATCGAAGTCGCGGGCAAAGTACAAAAGACGAGTGTCCACTTCGCCGACAATCAGCAGCTGATGAACATTTGCCAGCGCATCGTCAGCCAAGTCGGCCGCCGCGTTGACGAGGCGAGTCCGATCTGTGATGCGCGCCTTCCCGACGGCTCGCGCGTCAACGTCATCGTGCCGCCTCTTGCGATCGACGGCCCGGCGCTGACTATCCGAAAATTCAAGAAGGATCGGCTCAAGCTCGAACAGCTCGTCAAGTTCGGCTCTATTACGCCGGAAGCGAAGACGGTCCTTGAGATCATCGGGCGCGTCAGATGCAACGTCATCATCTCGGGCGGCACGGGTTCGGGAAAGACGACGCTTCTCAACTGTCTTACCGGATCGATCGACAAAGACGAGCGTATCATCACGTGCGAGGACTCGGCTGAACTTCAATTGCAGCAGCCGCATGTCGTTCGGCTGGAAACACGGCCGCCGAACCTTGAAGGCGAAGGCGAGATCAGGATGCGCGATCTCATCAAGAACTGCCTGCGCATGCGACCCGAGCGGATTATCGTCGGCGAGGTGCGCGGCCCCGAGGCTTTCGATCTCCTGCAGGCGATGAACACCGGCCACGACGGGTCGATGGGAACGCTTCATGCCAATAGCCCACGGGAAGCGTTGAGCCGACTCGAGTCGATGATCATGCAGGGCGGCTATGCGCTCCCCACAAAGACCATTCGGGAGATGATTGTCGGCTCCGTCGACATCATCGTGCAAGCGTCGCGTCTGCGCGATGGCTCGCGCAAGATTACGCACATCACCGAAGTGCTCGGTTTGGAAGAAGAAACAATCACGCTCCAAAACCTCATCGTTTACGAGATCACCGGGGAAGATGCGCACGGCAGGCTCATCGGGCGTCATCGCTCGACCGGCATAGCGCGTCCGCGCTTCTGGGAGCGGGCGGAGTATTACCGGGAGACCGAACGCCTGGCGCACGCGCTCGCCGCGGCGGAGTTCGTAGACGAAGACGGCGCGTCGGAAGATCGCCATGGGTGAGGGCGCGCTTCTGACGTCATTGATGCCGCTGCTTGCGGCGCTTGCCTTTGCAGGTTTGGTCTATGCATTGGCTTATCCGTATCTTTCTGCCGACAGGCAGAAGGACAAACGCCTTGCGAACGTCGCGAAGACGAGGGCGAGAAACATAGGCGGCGTGCCGGTTGATGTGCAGAGCAGCCGAAAGAAGTCCGTCGCCGAAACGCTGAAGGAAATGGATCAGCGGAAGAAGGCTGACAAGAAGATAACCATGGGGCTTCGGCTTGAGCGGGCCGGGCTGCAGCAAACTCCGAGAGATTTCTATCTTCTCAGCGCCACGCTGGGCGTCATCGTTTCCGGTATTGCTTACAGTATTCTCGAATTGCCGATCACCGCAGTTCTCGTCGCTGCGTTCGTCGGAGGGGTTGGGCTCCCGCGATGGATCCTGAACAAGCTCATCAAGCGCCGGCAGGCGAAATTTACGTCTCAGCTCGCCAACGCCATTGATGTGATCGTGCGAGGCGTCAAGTCTGGGTTGCCGCTCAACGAGTGCTTGCAGGTCATTGCGCGGGAAAGTCCCGAGCCGCTGGCCGGTGAGTTTCGCAATATCGTTGAGCAACAGAGATTAGGCGTACCGGTTGCGGATGGGCTTGAGCGTCTCTGCGATCGAATGCCGTTGCCGGAAGTGCGTTTCTTGACCATCGTCATCAGCATTCAGCAGCAGGCCGGCGGAAACTTGTCGGAAGCGCTCGCTAATCTGTCGAGCGTTCTCCGAGACCGCCACATGCTGGCTTTGAAAGTCAAAGCGCTGTCGGCGGAAGCGAAGGCATCGGCGATCGTGCTGGCATCCTTGCCGCCGGGCGTGATGTTCATGGTTTACCTCACATCCCCCGGCTACATGAAGCCGTTGTTCACAACGACGGTCGGGCATTTCATGATCACGATCGGCGCAGTTTGGATGCTGATCGGGGTGCTGGTCATGAAGAAGATGATCAACTTCAAGTTTTAGGCTGAGCCTTCGAGATCACGCTGCAATGGTGCACCAATGACGGACTTCATTGATACGGTGATGAATCCTCAGTTCGTGGCGACCATGCTCGCTGCGATTTGCGTTTTCGCCACGGTGCTGACCATAGCTCTGCCGATGCTGCAGCGGGATCAGATGAACCGGCGCATGAGGGAGATGGCGATCGAGCGCAGCAAGATGCGTTCGGCACGTCTTGCCGAAATGGCATCAAAGGAGCGTCAGACCGGCAAGCTGCGCTCTGCTCCTCGGGGATTTATGCAGCGGATCGTCGATCAGCTGCGATTGCGAGAGAGGTTCGACAACGAGGAATTGCGCGAGAATCTGAAGCGAGCGGGCTTGCGCGGCCAAGCCAATATCGTCACGTTCATGTTCTTTCGCGTGGCGGCGCCGGTCGTCGTATTCTTCATGGCGCTGATTTATCTCTTCGTGTTCTACGACACGGGCTATCCGCCACTCGTCAATCTGCTCATTGCTCTCGCAGTTGGATTTCTCGGTTTTTATCTACCGAATATGTTCATCACCAACCGCGTACAGAAGCGCCAGCAGTCGATCAAACAGGCGTTTCCGGACGCGCTCGACATGCTGCTGATCTGCGTGCAGTCGGGTATGTCGGTCGAAGTGGCGTTCGGGAAGGTCGGGCAGGAGATTGCAAGCCAATCTCTGGAGCTTGCGGAAGAGATGACGCTGACGACCGCGGAGCTTTCTTATTTGCAGGATCGTCGGCACGCTTACGATAATCTGGCAAAGAGAACGGGCCTTCCGGGCGTCAAGGGCGTCACGACCGCGCTCGTTCAGGCTGAGCGTTACGGTACGCCCGTCGGTCAGGCGTTGCGGACGATGGCCAAGGAAAACCGCGAAATCCGCCAGTCGGAAGCCGAGCGAAAAGCGGCGGCGTTACCGCCGAAGCTGACCGTGCCGATGATCGTCTTCTTCCTGCCGGTGCTTTTCATCGTCATCCTTGGGCCGGCTGGCATCAGCTACATGCAGCTGCCGAAGTAGGGCGGATTTAAAGAATAAGTGTCGCGTCGGCCCTGGTCTGCTCGCAGATCAGGGCCTTTCAATTTTGTTTGCGTTTTCAAAATCGGGCGCGGGCGAATGGGCGGGCGACAAGCGGGAGTAGGCGGGACTAGTGAGTCATGCCTTTGAGCGGAAGGGCCGTTGCGCTCGTCGTTTGCCAGTTGGCCTGCGCATCAGTTGCCGAAGATCCGTCTGTTCTGAAAACGGCCCGATGAACGTCCTGCTCCGCCGCCGCTTGCGCAATTGTCGTCTGAGACGCGAAGTCCTTGGCGTTGGGCATATCGCTTTTCGGGTCGAGCTTGACCATCTGCTTCAGGAAGGTGGTGTTGGAAGCGACGGCCGAGGAATCGAGAACCGCTGAGGCAACAGACCGCGACTCGTCGTAACGACCCTGCAATCCGAGCACGAGCGCCAGGTTTTCGCGCATCTTTGGCGTCGCTCCCGGCGCGGCGAGGGCTTGACGCAGGATCTCTTCGGCTTTTTTCGGATCGCCCATCATCGCGTGGGCCATCGCAAGATTGTTCATGACCGTCGGGTTGTTGGGCGAGAGCGACAGTGCACGTTCGTAGAACGGTATGGCGTTGCCGTATTTGCCTTGCTTCGCCAGAACGGTGCCGCGCGCCGAGACGACACGCCAGTCGGGCCGCGCCGGATCGTCGGCGGCGGCGAGCAACTGGCCGGCAAGGTTTATCTGGTTGAGCTCAAGCGCCATGCGGCCGTATTCGCTGGTGAGCTGCGGATCCTTGCCGTGAAAAATGCTCGCTTGTTGGAGGACGGACAGGGCTTTTTCTTTCTCTCCGAGTGCCTTCAGGTCTTTGGCGTAGTTCAACGCCGGTTGCAGTTCCATCGGCTTCTTGGCGTACTCCTTGCCCCAGTAGATCGTCGCCTTCTGCAGTTCGGTCTGCGGTTCGGGCGCCGACGTATCGGTGCTATTGGTGGTTACCGGCTTGAGTGCGATGTCCTGCAGCGAGCTCGGCGACGCCGAGCATGCACCAAGGAGCAGAGAGGCTGTCAGGCTTGCGACTATCCCGAAGCGCCGAGACATGGCCGGTTCTGAGAACAGGTGGCGGGGGCGCGCGATGCGCTTCATTACAGTCTCCGTCGGGCCAAGATTCGCGGCCCAAATGCGCCGAATCTGCGAGACCGTCAGTTTCCGGGCCAGCCGTCAATAAACGCTTAAGGATCGGTTGCGGTCTGTGATAGCTGATGCAACCCCTACATCCCGGGATCGCGCCAGCTTGCAGCCTGCGGCGGACTCTGTTGGATGAGCTTGAGAATATCTATCGTTGCGAGAGGTCTAATGGTCGAAACAACAGCTTGGTCCGTCAAAGACGTATTCGTGCAAGGACCTCAATCGGCTGCCGACGTGCCGATCCATTTCGCGCGCTCAGCCAATCCGGCTGCGCTCGTTGGGCTCGACGATCATCAAAAGGCCTGGCTCGCGGCGCAGACCTTTTCCGGCGCTGCGAAGCGGCATGTGCTCATTCCCGGTTCGGACGGGACGATTGCGTCGGTCGTTTTTGGATTGGGCGACGGGCACCAAGGAGAACCGAGCGGCCCCTCCGAAATGCTCACGGGGTTGCTGTCTGCGGCTTTGCCGGCGGGCACCTATCGCTTTGCATCCGATCTTGACGAAACCTTCCTGGCTCAGCTTGCCTGGGCGCTCGGAGCTTATTCCTTCTCGCGATACAGGAATAAAAAAGACGGCGGCGAGCGTGCGAAGCTTCGGCTCGGCGGCGCCGATGCTGCACGCGTCATCAACACGGCGGAGGGGGTCTGGTTCGGTCGCGACCTGATTAATACGCCGGCTTCTGACATGGGGCCCGCAGATATCGAAGCCGCAGCACGATTGCTCGCCGAGCGGCACGGCGCTTCGGTTTCCGTCATCGCGGGCGACGACCTGATCGCTCGAAATTTCCCGATGATTCATGCTGTCGGCCGGGGCAGTCCACGGGCGCCGCGGCTGATCGACCTGACCTGGGGAGCTGCGGGCGCACCGAAGATCACGCTGGTCGGCAAGGGTATATCCTTTGATACCGGCGGCCTCGACATCAAGCCGCCGAGCGCGATGCTTCTCATGAAGAAGGACATGGGTGGCGCCGCAACAGCGCTTGCTCTCGCGCACATGATCATGGGCCAGGGATTGAAATGCCGGTTGCGCGTTCTCATCCCGACGGCTGAAAATTCGGTCAGCGGCGACGCCTTCAGGCCCGGAGACGTTCTGCCGAGCCGCGCCGGTTTGAATGTCGAAATCGGCAACACCGACGCGGAAGGCCGTCTCGTGCTGGCCGATGCGCTGGCGCTTGCCGATAGCGATCAGCCCGACAGCATATTCGTATTTGCGACGCTGACGGGTGCTGCCCGCAGTGCGCTCGGACCGGATCTGCCGGCGTTTTTCACCGACGACGAAGCGCTGGCGCAAACGCTTCCGCCGCTCGCCGCCACGATCGGTGATCCGCTGTGGCGCTTGCCACTATGGGACGGATATCGCCGTCATCTGGATAGCGATATCGCGGACATCAATAACGTCTGGGAATCGCCGTTCGCCGGTGCCATTACCGCGGCGCTGTTCTTGAAGCGCTTCGTCAAAAATGCTCGCCGTTTCGCCCACTTCGACCTCTATGGGTGGCGTCCGGCGGCGCGGCCGCTTGGCCCGAAAGGGGGAGAGCCGCAAACGGCGCGCGCGGTCATGGAACACCTGAGACGGGAGCTGGCGGCGTGACGGCTACGGTTTCGAACGGCATGGGCGGCACTCTCGATCCGCGACGCCACGCCTTCCGGCCTGATCTTGCAACGAAGGCACTGGAAGGGGTCGTCAAAGCCGAGCGCTACGCGGCCGGTGAGCCGGCAATCGTAGTGCGGGCGGCCGTTCCGTTGCGGAAATTGCCGGACGCGTCGAGGGCTTTCGAGACGGAAGCGCTGTTCGGAGAGCCGGTCACGATCTTCGATGAGGCGAACGGTTGGGCCTGGGTCCAGCTTATGCGCGACGGCTACGTCGGCTACATGCCGGCCGATGCCTTGCGCCGCGGCGTTTCACATCCGACCCATCGAATCCAGACGCTCGGAACGTTTCTCTATAGTGCGCCAGACATCAAGTCGCCGCCCATCATGCATCTGTCGATGAATGCGCTATTGTCGGTCCGGGCCGGAGACGAGCGGTTTCTTGAACTCAGTGGTGGCGGTTTCGTTTTTAGCCGCCATGCGATGGCCATCGAGCGCAATGCGAGGGATTTCGTCGAGATTGCCGAACGGTTCGTCGGCACACCTTATCTTTGGGGCGGCCGCAGCCACATCGGCATCGATTGCTCCGGCCTCGTTCAGGCGTCTTTGTTTGCAGCGGGTTTCGCAGCGCCCCGCGATACGGACATGCAGCAGGCGGAACTGGGAAAAGGTGTTATCGTCCGTGACGAACTCGAAGACCTTGCGCGCGGTGACCTCGTGTTCTGGAAGGGCCATGTCGGAATTATGATCGACGGTGTGCTCATGGTGCACGCGAATGGGCATCATATGCTCGTTGCCGTCGAGCCGCTGCCCGAAGCCGCGGACCGTATCAGGAAGAAGGGTGCAGGCGATATTGTTGCGGTGAAACGCCTTCCGAGGCCTTCGTTCGGCTAGCGTCTGTAAGGCAGGAAAGGAAACGTTTGGCGCTCTTCCGATTGTTCCAGCGCATGCAGCGACCGTTTCAGAACCGTGTGGTGTCCTAGCCAATCCCAGCCTTCGGTTATTTCGACGCGCATTGCGATGGCGATAAGCACGCCCGTCAACGTGTTGCGCGTCTCGATCCTGTCGACTCGCCCTGCTGATATGGCTTTCACGAGTTTCAAAAACAGGTCGAATCGCTCGATGGGTTTCTTTTCGAAGTGTTGTCCGCCGAGGGCGAGATCGAACGTTTGATTGCGGTGGATCAGCAGTTCGAATGGACATGCGTTTGGAAAATGCGGCTGGACGGACATTCGCCAATATTTCTCTGACGCGCTGATTTCGATATCAGCGCAATCGCGCATTTCGGCAGCCCAGGCCTCGAGTTCGATCAGCGTCTGTTCGAGCCGTTCTCGGAAAACGTCGTCGGGGAGCATGTGACCGGTCTCAGATGGGATTGGGTATCCGAGGATAGCTTATCCGTACGCGCCGAAATAGCGGCAAGCGAGCAACAAAAAAGACCGCGGACTTGGGAGCCGCGGCCTTCGATGGTGTTTCGGCGTTAAAGTACCCTAGGCGCTCAACGGCAAACCCAGATGTACTCGTCGTAGCGCGGCGACCAGCGCCAGCACGGGCCGATACCGTATGCGAACCACTGGCCGTGCCAGAACCGGCGATGATGAGAATAGTGATGGCCATGGCCGCGACGGATATGATGGTGTCCGCGGTGATGGTCGCCGCGGTGGTCGCGGCTGTGATGATGCCCGCGGTCGTGGGCAGCGTGGTGATGACCGCGTGCGTGATGGCTGGCGCTATGGTGATGGCCATGATGCCCGCCATGGTCGGCCGACTTTGCCTCAGCAGTCAACGGCATGAACAGCGCGGCTGCGATTGCGGCAACGAATGTGAGACTTCGCAACAAGTGTTTCACTCCTATTTGCATCGTTTTCTGGGGGAATGTGGCTATATCCAAACCGCTAGCAGATCGAGGAGAAGGTCGAATGGGAAAACTCCAGACTGCCTAACGGGGCTCTAACGACGGTCCCCAATTAGCTATTGCTATCGAGGAGCCGTACTTCACCGACTCCAATTCGGCAGTTATTCCAATTCGTTCAATTGCTCAATATGGAAGATATTCGCACCACACCTTTACTTCCGTTTCATCGATGTGGAAGTTTCATATGCAATAGTCTTGCTTCGGAGCGACGAAAATTCTTTTATTTTCGTTTTCAGGCATGGCTTTAGGAAAGGCGATATGAGCACAGGAGACGCTCGGAGCGGCGCAGCAAATGCGACGAATGCCGCGGAGTGGAGCGACGCTTCACCTCATCAATCGAGATTTGCCCAAGGCGACGGTGTTCGACTCAATTTTCTCGATTGGGGCGGCAACGGCGCGCCGCTTGTCTTGATTCACGGGATCGCGAATAGTCCGCACATCTTCGATGGTCTTGCGCCGTTACTGCGCGACCGTTTCCGTGTGCTTGCCTATGCCAGGCGTGGACACGGACAATCCGATGCACCGTCCGGACGTTACGACTCCGAGGCTCTCGTCGGCGATCTTCGCTGTCTTCTCGATGATCTCGGCATCGGACGGGCCAATCTGCTCGGCTGGTCGATGGGCGGAAACGAAATCACCGAGTTCGCGGGGCGCTATCCGGAACGCGTCGACAAGCTCGTTTATCTGGATGGCGGCTACGATTGGTCTGACCCAGCGTTCTTTAAGCCGTTCACCGACGTGCTCGTCACCAACAGTCCTCGCCCCCAGACGCTGCGTTCGTTCGACAATCTCAGAAGCTGGTATCATGCGGCATGGGTTGGCCGCGCTGTTCGTTGGACGCCGGCGCTCGAAGCGTTTCTTCGCGATGCCGTGCGGATTGCGCCGAACGGCAGGGTCGATCCAATCCCGTCAATAGAAGTGCTCACGGCGCTTATGACGACGCTTGGAGAATGGCGGCGCGATTATACCAAGGTCCGGGCGCCTGCGCTCGCGATCTACGCGACTTCGTTCTTCCCGGTGGATCGCACTGATGCGGAATTGGTCAAGAAACTGCGCGATTTTGAAGGGCGCGTGGTGGATCCGTTCCGGCAGGCAAGCATCGCGCGCATCCACCGTGAACTGCCAAACGTTCAAGTTGTGGAACTCGATGGTCGTTCGCACATGTCGATTGGTGTGATCGAGCTCGAGGCTCTGGCGGCTGCGATCAAGCGTTTTCTGCTCCCGATGTCGGACGATGCGCGTTAGCGAGCGAGCGGTTGCGGCGAGCGGTCTCGCCTTGGGGCTGTTGTTGGGTGGGTTATGGCGGTAGATGATGTTCGCTTGCTCAGGTATACGGCCGCCAGCG
>ERZ778017.3171-NODE-3171-length-12041-cov-5.704155_pt1 | contig 12041 bp, 11 predicted proteins | sample MGYA00375747_ERZ778017 | MGnify/ENA primary metagenome ERZ778017 (study PRJEB29350, sample SAMN05509838) | bioreactor metagenome | biome: bioreactor; material: wastewater | place: South Africa: University of Cape Town | collected 2014-03-17 ... | reverse complement strand
GGCGGATCGAGCCGGCGTACGGCGGCGTCACCGCTTCTCAGGGCTTGCCGTTGGTGAGCGCGCGCAGCTCGTTGTCGGTGATGTCGACCCGCGGGCTCGCGAAGACCGCCTCCTGCAGGATGATGTCGTACTTCTCCTGCTCGGCGATCTGCTTGATCACGCGATTGGCCTTGTCGATCACCTGGGCCAGTTCCTCGTTGCGGCGCTGGTTCAGGTCTTCGCGGAACTCGCGCTGGCGGCGTTGGAAGTCTTTCTCGAGGTCGGAGAACTCGCGCTGGCGGCGCAGGCGATCGGCGTCGCTCATCACCGCCGAATCGCGCTCGAGCCGCTCGCCCAGCGCCTTGAGCCGCGCGCCCATGTCCTGCAGTTCCTTGTCGCGCTTGCTGAACTCCTGCTCGAGCTTCTGCTGCGCCGACTTCGCCGGACCGGCATCGCGCAGGATGCGTTCGGTGTTCACGAAGCCGATCTTCGTCGCTTCCTGCGCGACGGCCGGTGCGCACGCGACGGCGAGCGCGCACGCGGCAAGCCAACCGAAGAACTTCATCCGGCGCTTCCTGTCTCGATGAGTGGCACGAATTGTCGCATAGCGCCGGCTCCTAGAACCCGGTGCCGATCTGGAACTGCAGCCGCTGCGTGCGATCGCCTTCGCGCTTGCGCAGCGGCGCGGCGATGCTGAGCTTCAGCGGTCCGATCGGCGACAGCCAGGTCAGCCCGATGCCGGTGGAGTAGCGCAGGTCGCCCAGGCTCACCGTCTCGCCCTGCGGGAACACGGTGCCGGCGTCCAGGAAGACGAAGGAGCGGATCGTGCGGTCGTGGCCGGTGCCGGGCAGCGGGAAGATGAATTCGGCGCTGCCGACCACGCGCGTCTGCCCGCCCAGCGGGACGAGCCGGGTGCCGCCTGCCAGCGTGGTTTCCAGTTCCTTCGGCCCCAGCGAGCTGGGGTAGTAGCCGCGCACCGAACCGATGCCGCCCGCGTAGAAGTTCTTGAAGATCGGATAGGGCTCGCCGCCGAAGCCGCGCCCGACGCCGAGGTCGCCGTTCAGCGCGAAGGTGTAGTCGCGCCCGAGCGGGTAGTACCACTGATGCAGGTAGGTGGCGCGCCAGTAGCGCAATTCGGCCACCGGCATCGTGACTTCGAGGTTCGCCGTCTGCACGCGTCCGCGCGTGGGCACGATCGCGCTGTCGCGGCTGTCGCGCGCCCAGCCGATGTTGGCGAGCCACGCGGTGCTCGACGTTCCGAAGTCGTCGACGAACTGCTGGTAGCGCACCGGCGGCCGCGCGCCGAGCCTTACGTCGTTGCGCTCGAAGGTGGTGCCCAGGCTGATCCGGTCGAACTCGGTGTACGGGATTCCGAAGCGCAGGCCGACGCCGCTCGCGCGCGTGCGGTAGTCGCCCAGCCCGAGCTCGTCGGCGTTGAAGCTGCGCGTGTACAGGTCGAACGAGCGGCTGATGCCGTCGGGCGTGAAATAGGGGTCGGTGTACGAGACGACGATCGTGCGCGACAGCCGGCTCGTGTTCACGTCGAGCGCGAGCGACTTCCCGGTGCCGAGGAAGTTCTGCTGCACGATCGAGCCCGACAGGATGATCTTGTCGGTGCTCGAGAAGCCGATGCCCAGCGTGATGTTGCCGGTGGGCCGTTCGGTGACGACGACCTCCAGGTCGACCTGATCAGGAGCGCCGGGCACCGGGCGCGAGTCGATGCGCACCTCGGTGAAATAGCCGAGCCGGTCGATGCGCTCGCGCGACAGGCGGATCTTCTCGGCGTCGTACCAGGCGTCCTCGAACTGGCGCAGCTCGCGGCGGATGACCTCGTCGCGCGTGCGCAGGTTGCCGGCGATGTCGATACGCCGCACGTACACGCGGCGCCCCGGATCGACCAGGATGTCGAAGGCCACCTCGCGCTTGTCGCGATCGATGTCGGGCACCGCGTTCACGTTGGCGAAGGCGTAGCCGAGCGCGCCGAGCCGCTCGGAGATGCGCTTGGTCGAATCGCTCAGCTTGCTGCCGGAGAACACGTCGCCGGGCTTCAGTTCGACGAGCTTCTTGAACTCTTCCTCGCGACCGAGCAGCTCGCCGCCGAAGCGCACCTGCGAGACGCGGAACTGCTCGCCTTCGTGGACGTCGATCGTGATCTCGACGCTTTCCTTGTCGGGCGAGATCGACACCTGCGTGGACTCGATCGCGAACTCGAGATAGCCGCGATCGAGATAGAACGAGCGCAGCGATTCGAGGTCGCCGGCGAGCTTCTCGCGCGCGTACTGGTCGTTCTTCGAGTACCAGGTGAACCAGCCCGGCGTGGTCAGGCGCATCTCGTCGAGCAGCTGCTTGTCGGTGTAGGCCTTGTTGCCGACGAAGCGGATTGCCGTGATGCGCGCGTTCTGCCCTTCCTCGATGGCCAGCGTGATGCCGACGCGGTTGCGCTCGAGCGGCGTGACGGTGGACGTGACCTCCACGCCGTACTTGCCGCGCGCGAGGTACTGGCGCTTCAGCTCCTGCTCGGCGCGCTCGAGCACGGCGCGGTCGAAGATGCGCGATTCGGCCAGGCCCTGGTCGCGCAGCGCCTTGCGCAGCGTTTCCTTGTCGAATTCCTTGGCGCCGGTGATGTCGATCGACGCGATCGCCGGTCGTTCCTCCACGTGCACGACAAGCACGTCGCCCTCGGCCTCGAGCCGCACGTCGCGGAAGAACCCGGTGGCGAACAGCGCCTTGACGGCCTCGCTCGCCTTCTCGTCGGTCATCGTGTCGCCGACGCGAACCGGCAGGTAGCTGAAGACGGTGCCCGGCTCGGTGCGCTGGACGCCTTCCACGCGGATGTCGCGGATCGTGAAGGGTTCGAAAGCGGCGGCGACGACGGGAAGTACCGCCAGCAGCAGAACAGCCAGCGCCCGTTGCGCCGCACCCGGCTTGCGCCCCGGTCGGCGTCGAGCGAGATGCATTCGTTCAGGAACCGATCAACCGAGTGAAATCGTTGAACAGCGCGACCGCCATCATCATCATGATGATGGCGAGGCCGGCCTTCTGCGTGACCGCCATGAAGCGCTCGGACAGCGGCCTGCCCTTGAGCGCTTCGAGCGCGTAATATACCAAATGACCCCCGTCGAGAACGGGGATCGGCAGCAGATTCAGCACGCCCAGGCTGATGCTGATCAGCGCGAGAAAGCTCAGGTACGCGAGCCATCCCACGCGCACCGTCTGCCCCGCCAGATCGGCGATCGTCACCGGCCCGCTCAGGTTGCGCAGCGACAGCTCGCCGGTGAGCATCTTGCCCATCATCCGCAGCGAGAACGCCGACATCTCCCAGGTCTGGCGCGCCCCGTAACCGACAGCCTCGAGCGGGCCGAAGCGCACCGTCTGCATGGCGAGCCGATCCTGCAGTCCGGCGCCGATGCGGCCGACGCCCTCCTGCTGCTCGGGCGTCACCGACAGCGTGACCTCGGCGCCGTCGCGCAGCACGCGAAAACGAAGCGGCTGTCCGGCGCTGGCCTGCACCGATTCGATGACCTGCGCGGCACGCTCGATCGGCTTGCCGTCGATCGCGCGGATCAGGTCGCCCGCGCGCAGGCCGTCGCGCTCGGCCGCGCCGCCGGCGACCAGCCTGCCGATCGCGACGTCGCCGGCAGCGATGCGCAGCCCCAGCGTGCCGAGGAAATCGCGCTCGACCTCGTCGGCCGGCAGCCCGCTCGCGTCGAGCTGCACGGAGCGCCGCTCGCCGTCGCGCTCGACGACGAGCGCAGCGGGCCGGTGCTCGATCACCGGCTCGAGCAGCGCCAGGCGCAGGTCGTTCCACGAACGCACGACGGTGCCGTCGGCTTCGAGCACGCGATCCCGGGCCTGCAGATGCGCCGCCGCCGCCGCGGTGCCCGGCGCCGGAGCGTCGATCAGCGCGGCCGGCTCCTGCATGCCGATCCATCCCATCGCCGCGTACAGCGCGATGGCGAGCAGGAAGTTCGCCAGCGGTCCGGCGACGACGATCGCCGAGCGCTGCAGCAGCGACTTGCGGGTGAACGCGCGCGGCAGGTCGGAAGGCGCGATCGGCCCGCAGTCGGGATCGCGCTCGTCGAGCATGCGCACGTAGCCGCCCAGCGGGATCGATGCGATCGCCCATTCGGTGCGATCGGGCCCGGAGCGCCAGCGCAACAGCGGCCGGCCGAAGCCGATCGAGAAGCGCAGCACCTTCACGCCGCACCAGCGGGCGACCAGGTAGTGGCCCAGTTCGTGCACGAAGATGAGCAGCGTGAGCGCCGCGAGGAACGCGACGATCGTCTGGAGCGTGTTCATGCAGGGCACCTCCCGAGGCGGTCGCGGGCGAGCGCGCGCGCCTCTGCGTCGATGGCGAGGACTTCGTCGATCGTGGCGCCCGCCTGGCGCTCGCCGACCGCGTGCAGCACGGCTTCGGTGATCGCGGCGATGTCGGTGAAGCGGATCGCGCGCTCGAGAAACGCCGCCACCGCGATCTCGTTGGCCGCGTTCAGGATGCAGGGCGCCGCGCCGCCGGCGGCCAGCGCCTCGCGCGCCAGGCGCAGGCAGGGAAAGCGCTGCGCATCGGGCGCTTCGAATTCGAGGCGACCGATCGCCACGAGGTCGAGCGGCGCCACGCCGCTGTCGATGCGATCGGGATGCGCGAGCGCCTGCGCGATCGGGGTGCGCATGTCGGGGTTGCCCATCTGCGCGAGCACGGAGCCGTCCTCGTACTCGACGAGCGAATGCACGATGCTCTGCGGATGCACGAGCACCTCCAGCCGCGCGGCGGCGACGCCGAACAGATGGAAAGCCTCGATCAGCTCGAGCCCCTTGTTCATCATCGTGGCCGAATCGACCGAGATCTTCCGGCCCATCGACCATTTCGGATGCGCGCAGGCCTGCTCGGGGGTGACGTCGCCCATCTGCTCGAAGCTCGCGCGGCGAAAGGGCCCTCCCGAGGCGGTGAGCACGATGCGGCGCACGCCGGGGCAGCCGCCGCCGGCGCGGCCCGCGGAGGGCAGGCACTGGAACACCGCGTTGTGCTCGCTGTCGATCGGCAGCACGGTCGCCCCGCCTTCGCGACAGGCGCGCAGGAAGACCTCGCCGGCCATCACCAGCGACTCCTTGTTCGCCAGCAGGATGCGCTTGCCCGCGCGCGCCGCGGCGATCGTGGGCGCCAGTCCGGCGGCGCCGACGATCGCCGCCATCACCGTGTCCACCTCTTCGTGCGCCGCCACCTCGGCGAGCGCCGACGGCCCGCCCAGCACTTCGGTGTCGAGGCCTTCGGCGGCGAGGCGATCGGACAGCCGGCGCGCCGCCGGCTCGTCGGCCAGCGCCGCATAACGCGGCGCATGGCGCAGGCACTGCTCGTACAGCGCGTCGTCGCGACGCTGCGCGGCCAGCGCGAACACGCGATAGCGATCGGGGTGGCGCGCGACGACGTCGAGCGTGCTGCGGCCGATCGAGCCGGTGGCGCCGAGGATCGTGAGCGACTGCATGGCGGCCGATTATCCCAGCAGGCGGTGCAGCAGCATGGCGGCAGGCATCACGGGAACGAGCGCGTCGATGCGGTCGAGCACGCCGCCGTGGCCGGGCAGCACGGCGCCGCTGTCCTTCACGCCCGCCTGGCGCTTGAGCAGCGACTCGTGCAGATCGCCGACGATCGACAACGCGGCGAGCGCGACCAGCACGACGACGGCGACCGGTGCGGTCCACGCGTCGACCAGCCGCGCCGGCAACGTCGACGACAGCGAAGGACTTGCCGCCGCCGCCAGCCCGAGCACGGCCACGGCGGCGGCGCCGCCGAGCGCGCCTTCCCAGCTCTTGCCGGGGCTGATCGACGGCGCGAGCTTGCGGCGCCCGAAGGCACGGCCGACGAAATAGGCGGCGATGTCGGCCACCCAGACGATGGCCATCGCCGCCAGCAGCGCAAGCGGCCCGAGCGCGCGCAGCGCCACCAGCGCGACCCAGCAGGCGAGCAGCCAGCCCGCGGCGAGCGCCAGGCCGCCGCCGCGCGCGTCGCGCGCATGCAGGTGCATCGGACCGAGCCACAGCCAGGCGAGCGTGGCGGCCGCGCACACAGCGAGCACGAAGGACGGCGGCCAGCCGGCGGTTTCGCGCCAGGCGAGCAGCGCGATTCCGGCCAGCGCGAGCGCGGCGGCCGCGCCGCCCGCGGCGCGCGGGCCGGCGAGCAGGCGCGTCCATTCCCAGGCCGCGGCGGCCAGGAAGACGAGCGTGACCGCACCCCAGACCCAGGAATCGAAGAAGAAGATCGGAGGCAGCAGGATCGCCAGCAGCACCAGGGCGGTGGCGACTCGCTTGCCGAGCATCGCGGCGACCGGCGGTTCAGCGTGAAGGCGCAGGCGCGGGCATGCGCTCAGCCCGCTTCGGCGGCAGAGACCTGCTCGCTGGTGCGGCCGAAGCGGCGCTCGCGCCGGCGAAACGATTCGATCGCGCGATCGAGCGCCGCGGCGTCGAAATCGGGCCAGAAGGTGTCGGTGAAGTACAGCTCGGTGTAGGCGAGCTGCCACAGCAGGAAGTTGCTGATGCGCTGCTCGCCGCCGGTGCGCACGAACAGATCGGGCTCCGGCGCATAGGCGAGCGCCAGGTGCGGCGACAGCGCCTGCTCGCCGATGCGGTCGGGGTCGCCGGCCAGCTCGGGCTGCGCGCGCAGCATCGACTGCACCGCCTGGAGGATGTCCCAGCGGCCGCCGTAGTTCGCCGCGATCGTCAGCGTCAGGCGCCGGTTGGCGGCGGTGCGCGCCTCGGCCTGCGTGATCAGCTTGCGCAGGCCCGGCTCGAAGGCCGAGAGATCGCCGACCACGCGCAGCCGGATGCCGTTGGCGCGCAGCTGCGCGACCTCGCGCTCGAGCGCGCTGACGAACAGCCGCATCAGCAGCGAGACCTCGTCGGCCGGCCGACGCCAGTTCTCGGAACTGAACGCGAACAGCGTGAGGAACTCCACGCCGCGCAGCGCGCAGGCCTCGACGGTGGCGCGCACCGCTTCGACGCCCCTGGCATGACCGGCCACGCGCGGCAGGCGCCGCTGCGTTGCCCAGCGCCCGTTGCCGTCCATGATGATCGCGATGTGCCGCGGCACATCGCGCGAACGCGGCACGGTGATCGTGGTGCTCGAAACGGGAGTCATCGAAGCGCGCGGCGTAAGGTGAAACCTGGGGTGCGACGGATCAGACCGTCATGATCTCGCGCTCCTTGACGTCGAGGATCTGGTCGATCTCGACGACGAAGCGGTCGGTGAGCTTCTGGATCTCGTCGACGGCGCGCCGCTCGTCGTCCTCGGAGATCTCCTTGTCCTTGAGCAGCTTCTTCAGGTGCTCGTTGGCGTCGCGGCGAAGGTTGCGCACGGCGACCTTCGCCTGCTCGCCCTCGTGCTTGACGACCTTCGTCAGCTCGCGCCGGCGCTCTTCGGACAGCGGCGGCATCGGCACGCGGATGAGGTCGCCGCTGGTGGAAGGATTCAGGCCGAGGTCGGACTCGCGAATGGCCTTGTCGACGACCTGGACCATCTTCTTCTCCCACGGCTGCACGCCCAGCATGCGCGCATCCAGCACCGTGACGTTCGCCACCTGGCCGATCGGCACCGACGTGCCGTAGTAGTCGACGTGGATGTGGTCGAGCAGCCCGGCGTGCGCGCGGCCCGTACGCACCTTGGCGAGACCGGTGCGCAACGACTCGATCGACTTCTGCATCTTCTGCTCGGCCGATTGCCGGATTTCCGCAATGCTCATGATTCCTCCGCACAACGGTGCGCGCGCGTCGCGCCGGCGAGGCGGCGCAATGCGCGCACGGATTCACACATGGACCAGCGTGCCTTCGTCGTCGCTGCACAGGGCGCGCTGCAGCGCCCCTTCGCCGAGGATCGAGAAGACCTTGATCGGCAGCCTTCGATCGCGGCACAGCGCGAACGCGGTCGCGTCCATCACCTTCAGGTGCCGCGCGATCGCCTCGTCGAAGCTGATGCGCGCGAAGCGCTGGGCGGACGGATCGAGCATCGGGTCTGCGCTGTAGACGCCGTCGACCTTCGTCGCCTTGAGCACCACCTCGACGCCCATCTCGGCGCCGCGCAGCGCGGCGGCGGTGTCGGTGGTGAAGAACGGATTGCCGGTGCCTGCGGCGAAGATGACGACCTTGCCTTCCTCGAGATAGCGCAGCGCCTTCGGCCGGATATACGACTCGACCACCTGCTCGATCTTCAACGCCGACTGCACGCGCGCGACCACGCCATGCTGGCGCAGCGCATCCTGCAGCGCGAGCGAATTCATCACCGTGGCGAGCATTCCCATGTAGTCGGCAGTGGCGCGGTCCATGCCGGCCGCGCCGCCCGCGACGCCGCGGAAGATGTTGCCCCCGCCGATCACGATCGCCAGCTCGACGCCCATCGCGACGGCCGAGGCGATCTGCTCGACCATTCGCTGCAGGGTCTCGGCATTGATGCCGTAGGCGTCGTCGCCCATCAGCGCTTCGCCGGAGAGCTTGAGCAGCACGCGGCGATAGCGAAGCTGCGGAGCCGGCGCGCCGGCGACCGCACGGGCGGGTGCGCCCGCCACGACGGCGGGGCTGTCGTTCGAGCTCACGAACTCTCCTGAGGCGCTGCGGGCAGACGCCGCCCGCGATTATGGGGCTTTTCCGGCGGCGGCCGCTGCCTGCGCGGCGACCTCGGCAGCGAAGTCGGACTGCCTGCGCTCGATGCCCTCGCCGACGACGAACAGGACGAACTGCGCGACCTGCGCGCCGCGCGCCTTCAGCAGCTGCTCGACCGTCTGCTTGTCGTCCTTGACGAAGGGCTGGCCGAGCAGCGTGACTTCCTTCAGGTATTTCTGCACCGCGCCGTCGACCATCTTCGCGACGATCTCCGGCGGCTTGCCGGACTTGCCCTCGGCCTTCGCCTTCGCCTGTTCCTCGTCGGCCTTCTGCTGCGCGATCGAGCGCTCGCGCTCGACGTCGGCCGCCGGAACGCCCTCGCGCGACAGCGCCTTCGGCTTGCTCGCCGCGATGTGCATCGCGAGGTCGCGCGCCAGCGCGTCGTCGCCGCCGACCAGGTCGACGAGCACGCCGATCTTCGAGCCGCCGTGCACGTAGGAGGCGAGCCGCCCCTTCGCCTGCACGCGCGCGAAGCGGCGCACCGTGATGTTCTCGCCGATGCGGCCGACCAGCGCCGTGCGCATCTGCTCGGCCGTTCCGCCGTCGATCGACAGTTGCATGAGCGCATCGACGTCGGCCGGCGCCTGCGTGCCTGCGCGCTCGGCCAGCGTACGCGCGAAGGCGAGGAAGTCGTCGTTCCTGGCGACGAAATCGGTTTCGCTGTTGACCTCGACCAGCGCGCCGAGCTTCGCGTCGTCGGCGATCCACAGCGCGACGACGCCTTCGGCCGCCACGCGCGTGGCCGCCTTGCTCGCCTTGTTGCCCAGCTTCACGCGCAGGATTTCCTCGGCGCGGGCGAGATCGCCCGCAGCCTCGGCCAGCGCCTTCTTGCATTCCATCATCGGCGCGTCGGTCTTCTCGCGCAGTTCCTTGACCATGCTGGCGGTGATCGCCGTCATCGCTCCACTCCTTGCGTTGCTGCCTGCTTCCGCCTGGCCGTGCCCAGCCGCGCGCGCTCCGGCGCTCATTTTTCGCTCACTTTTCGCTCACTCTTCCCCTTCCAGCTCGACGAACTCTTCCTCGTCGGCGGCGCTCTTGGCGATTTCCTGCAGCGCCGCTGCACGGCCTTCGAGGATGGCGTCGGCCGCGCCACGCGCGTACAGGCGGATCGCCTTGCCGGAGTCGTCGTTGCCCGGAATGACGTGATCGATGCCGATCGGCGAATGATTGCTGTCGACGACGGCGACGATCGGGATGCCCAGCTTGTTCGCCTCGGTGACCGCGATGCGATGGAAGCCGACGTCGATGACGAACATCGCGTCGGGCAGCGCCGCCATTTCCTTGATGCCGCCCAGGCTCTTCTGCAGCTTGTCCAGCTCGCGCTGGAACAGCAGCGATTCCTTCTTCGACATGCGCTCCATGCCGCCTTCGGCCACGGTGGCTTCCATGTCCTTCAGGCGCTTGATCGACGTCTTGACGGTCTTGAAGTTGGTGAGCATGCCGCCGAGCCAGCGCTGGTCGACATAGGGCATGCCGGCGCGCTGCGCCTCCTCGGCGAGGATCTCGCGCGCCTGGCGCTTGGTGCCGACGAACAGCACCGTGCCGCGATTGGCGGCAAGCTGGCGCAGGTACTTCATCGCCTCGTCGTACTGGGCGAGCGTCTTCTCGAGGTTGAAGATGTGGATGCGGTTGCGGTGGCCGTAGAGCCAGGGCGCCATCCGGGGATTCCAGAACCGTGTCTGGTGGCCGAAGTGCACTCCGGCCTCGAGCATTTGCCGCATGGAAACGGACATGACAGACTCCGATAGGGTTGGGTCCGACGCATCGCCGTAGACCGCCCGCTGCCGAAGCCGGTTCGCAGGACGGCACCCTCGATCGACGATGCGCGCGATTTGCCGCGGATGCGGACGGATTGACATTGCCGCGCCGGGCGAAGCCTATAATTCTAGCATGGCAGTGATCCTGAAGTCCGCCCCCCAGATCGCGAAGATGCGCGTCGCCGGCCGTCTCGCCGGCGAAGTCCTCGACTACATCACGCCCTTCGTGAAGGCGGGCGTCACCACCGACGAACTGGACCGTCTTTGCCACCGGTACATGACCGAAGTGCAGGGAACGGTGCCGGCGCCGCTGAATTACGCGCCGCCCGGCTACTCGCCGTACCCGAGATCGATCTGCACTTCGGTGAACCATCAGGTCTGCCACGGCATTCCCGGCGAGCGCGTGCTGAAGAACGGCGACATCCTGAACATCGACATCACTGTGATCAAGGACGGCTACCACGGCGACACCAGCCGCATGTTCCTGATCGGCGAACCGTCGGTGGCCGCGCGCCGGCTGTGCCGCGTCACTTTCGAGTGCATGTGGATCGGCATCGACCAGGTGCGTCCGGGAGCCACGCTGGGCGACATCGGTCACGCCATTCAGAAGCACGCCGAGGCGAGCGGCTATTCGGTCGTGCGCGAATTCTGCGGACACGGCATCGGCGAGCGCTTCCACGAGGAGCCGCAGGTGCTGCACTACGGCCGGCCCGGCGTGGGCGAGACGCTGCGTCCGGGGATGATCTTCACGATCGAACCGATGATCAATGCCGGACGCCGCGAGGTGCGCGAGCTCGCCGACGGCTGGACCATCGTCACCAAGGACCACAGCCTGTCGGCGCAATGGGAACACATGGTCCTCGTCACCGAGACGGGCCACGAGATCCTCACCATGTCCGCGGGCGCCCCGCCCCGTCCGGAACCGCTGCCGACGGCAGCGTGAGCCCGCCCGAGCCTGCCGCGGCGAAGGCGGCGCATCGGGCGCCGCCGGCGCTGCGCGCGCCCGGGGAGATCCGTGACGACTACGGCCGCGCGCGTGCCGCGGCGATCGCGCGCTTTCGCGCGCACCCCGATCCCGATGCGCTCGCCCGCGCGCTGACCGCGGCCACCGACCGGGCGCTGCGCGAGTTGTGGCGGCTGCACGCACCCGGATGCCCGGCTTCGCTGGTCGCGGTCGGCGGCTACGGCCGGCGCGAGCAGTTCCCGCATTCGGACGTCGACCTGATGGTGCTGACCACCGGCGCGCTCGAGCCGTCGACGGCCGCGCGCATCGAGACTTTCATCGGCGCGTGCTGGGACTGCGGACTGCCGATCGGCCACAGCGTGCGCAGCATCGACGAATGCGTGGCCGAGGCGCTGGCCGACGTCACCGTGCAGACCAGCCTGCTCGAACTGCGCTGGCTCGCCGGCAGCCGCCGGCGATGCGCCGAGGCGCTCGCGCGGCTGCGCGCCGTCCTCGACCCGGCGGCGTTCTTCTCGGCCAAGCTGGTCGAGCTGCGTCAACGGCACGCGAAGTACGACGACACCCCGTACAGCCTCGAGCCCAACACCAAGGAAAGTCCCGGCGGCCTGCGCGACCTGCAGGTGCTCGTGTGGATCGCGCGGGCCGCGGGCCTCGGCCGGCGCTGGCGCGAACTGGCGGCGCGCGGGCTCATCACCGCT